>Ga0187875_10003054_pt1 | contig 12002 bp, 8 predicted proteins | sample June2016WEW_17_1_2_FD_132978 | JGI IMG/M metagenome (GOLD analysis project Ga0187875, IMG submission 132978) | Peatland microbial communities from SPRUCE experiment site at the Marcell Experimental Forest, Minnesota, USA - June2016WEW_17_10 | ecosystem: Environmental > Terrestrial > Soil >... | reverse complement strand
CGCGCTCGACGACGCTGTTCGCCAAGCTGCCGCAGAATCTGCCGCAATGTCCGGGCGGCATCGGCCTCAGCACGGCGATGACCATGCTCAGCAGCGGCTGGGTGATCGTCGGCAGCACGCCGAGCACCGACGGCACGACGGCGACCAAGGGCCCCGGCTGTCTCCTGGTGTTCGATTCCAACGGCCAGCTCGTCACCGTGTGGTCGGGGACGCATATCAACGACCCCTGGGGCAACATGGCCGTCGTCGACGACGGGTCGAAGGCGACGCTGTTCGTCAGCATGTCGGGCTACGACGTGCCCGGCCCGGACAAGCTCGATCCCGCAACCGGCCAGCCCGTCGTCGTCGAAAAGGCGACAGTGCTGCGCATCCAGCTCGCGATTCCTGCGAGCGGACCGCCGAAGGTGACGGGCCAGACGGTGATCGCCAGCGGCTTCGCCCAGCGCGCCGACAAGGACGTCTTCCTCATCGGCCCGACCGGCCTCGCGCTGATCGGCTCGACGCTCTACGTTTCGGACGCCATCGAAAACCGCATCGTCGCCATCCCCGATGCATTGACGCGCACCAACAGCGCGGGCACGGGCCGCACCGTCACCAAGGACGGCCAATTGCAGCGCGCGCTCGCGCTCTGCGTGACCGCCGACGGCCACATCCTCGCCACCAACGGCAAGAACGGCGAGGTCGTCGAGTTCGACCCGGTCTCCGGCAAGCAATTGGCGGCGCAATGGATCGATTCCAACCAGGCGCAGTCGCCGCCGGGCAACGGCGACCTCTTCGGCCTGGCGATGGCGCCGGACGGCAGCGGCTTCTACTACGTCGAAGACGACACCAACATGCTAGCGAAGGCGACGCCATGACCAGGCGCGATTCCAATCCGCCGCAGACGACGCGACGCGGCTTCCTTTCGGCGACGGCGGGACTGGCCGCCGTCGCTGGCTCGAATCTCGCGCCCAGCGCCGCCCGTGCGCTCGACGCCCAAGTGGACGCCGAGGCGGCCAAGGCGAGCGAGCCCTTCTGGGGCGAGCATCAGGGCGGCGTCGTCACCCCGGCGCAGGCCCACACCTACATCGCCGTCTTCGACCTTACGACCGCCAAGCGCGCCGATGTCGAAAAGCTGCTGCGTCAATGGACCGACGCCGCCGCGGCGCTGAGCGAGGGCCAGCCGGTCGAGATTCCCGGCGAGGACGACTACGCAGCGCAGGCCGATCCTTCCGACGTGCTCGACCTGTCGCCGTCGCGGCTGACCGTGACCTTCGGCTTCGGCCTCGGACTGTTCGAGAAGGACGGGGCCGACCGCTGTGGCCTTCGCGCGCAGCGGCCGGAGGCCTTTGTCGATCTGCCGCATTTCCCCGGCGATCAATTTGTTCCCGCGCGAACGGGCGGCGATCTCCTGGCGCAGGCCTGCGCCGACAATCCGCAGGTCGCCTTTCACGCCGTGCGGCAACTGGCGCGCCTCGCCTATGGCGTCGCCAACATCCGCTGGGTTCAGGCCGGATTCGTTTCCGACTTCGGCGCCGGCCGCACGGCGCGCAACCTGATGGGCTTCAAGGACGGCAGCGGAAATCCGGCGACGAGCGACCCCAAGGAGATGGACGCCGTCGTCTGGGCGGGCGACGAGGCGCCGCAATGGATGCGCGGCGGCAGCTACATGGTGGTGCGCCGCACGCGGATCGCGCTCGAACATTGGGATCGCACGAACGTTCCCTTCCAGGAGCAGACGTTCGGACGCGAGAAGCTTTCCGGCGCGCCGCTCGGCGCAAAGAATGAGTTCGATCCGATCGACCTCGACGCCAAGAACGCCAATGGCGACCCGGTCATCCCAGAGAATTCGCACGTCGGGATCGCCCATCGGATGGCCAAGGACGGCTCGAGAATCCTGAGGCGCTCCTATTCCTACAACGACGGCGCCAATCTCACCGCCGAGCGCTGGCCCCCTTGGCGTCAGGGCATGGAGTTCGACGCCGGGCTCGTCTTCGTCTGCTACCAGCGCGACCTGACCAACGGCTTCATCAAAATCTTCGAGAGGATGTCGCGTTTCGACATGATGAACCAGTTCGTCACCAACGTCGGCGGCGCCCATTTCGCCATTCCCGGCGGCGCCGCCAAGGGCGAGTTCATCGGCCAGCGCCTTTTTGAAGCAGCTTCGTGAAGTGATGCAGGTCGAATCTCGAACACCCTGCCGTCATGGCCGCGCTTGTCCCGGCCATCCACGCGGCGGGGACGGCCACATCGGCGTGGATGCCCGGCGCGAGGCCGGGCATGACGGGCTGAATGGAACTGCCCTCGTGAATCCGGGGCCAACCGGCGATCTCGTATGACCAGGAGAGAATCGTGACGCATTTGCTCCGCGCCGCCGCCGTCGCGGCTTTGGCCGTCTCCGCCATCAGCGCCGCCCGCGCCGAGGATCTGACGACCTATTCGCTCACCCTGAAGAACCATCGCTTCGCGCCGACTGAGATCCACGTGCCGACCGGCAAGGCGTTTTTCGTCAGCGTCAAGAATCTCGACGACACGGCCGACGAGTTCGAAATGCACAATCCGGCGATCGAGAAGGTGATTCCGCCCGGTGAAGAGGGCAAGGTCAGGATACGGCCGCTCGGCCCCGGCCGCTTCTCCTTCTTCGGCGATTTTCACCAAGACACCGCTCAAGGGGTGATCGTTTCCGAGTGATCGGGAAAGGACGGGCAATGCTCGGCGCGCTGATTATCGTCTTTCGCGAAGTGATCGAGGCCGGCATCATTGTCGGCATCGTCATGGCCGTCACCCAGGGCGTGCGCGGCAGCCGGCTGATGGCCGGCGCCGGCGTCGCGGCCGGCGTCGTCGGGGCCTCCCTGGTCGCCGCCTTCGCCGGCGCTTTGGCCTCGGCGCTGAACGGCGTCGGCCAGGAGCTGTTCAATGCTTCGATCCTCAGCCTCGCCGTGTGCATGCTCGCCTGGCACAATATCTGGATGGCGAGCCACGGCCGCCAACTCGCCGCCGAGGCGCGCCAACTCGGCCAGGAGGTTCGCAGCGGCGCGCGCCCGCTGTTTGCGCTGGCGATCGTCGTCGCCGTCGCGGTGATGCGCGAGGGGTCGGAAGTCGCGCTGTTCCTCTATGGGCTTGTCGCCGCCGGCGGCACGACCGCCAGCGACTTGCTCGTCGGCTCGGCGCTCGGCATGGCCGCCGGCGTCGCCGTCAGCGCCGTCACATATTTCGGGCTGGTGACGATCCCGCCCCGCCGCCTGTTCGCCGTGACGACCGGTCTCATCACCTTCCTCGCCGCCGGCCTCGCCGCCCAGGCGGCGAACTTCCTGCAGCAGGCGGGCGTGGCGACGGCGATGAGCGACACCGCCTGGGACACGTCGGCGATTCTCTCCGACACCAGCCTGTTCGGCCGCGTGCTGCACACGCTGATCGGCTATTCCGACCAGCCTTCGGTGCTGCAGGTCGTCGTCTATGCGGTCACGCTGGCGGCGATCTTTGCGCTGACCAAGGCCTTCGCGCCGCGCGCCGCCGCGCGTCCGCCGCAGACGCCGCTGGCGCAGAACAGTTGAGGCTTGCGCGACGGCCGTCGACGCGGCAGGGTTCCCTGCCCCAACCCGGAGGAACTCCGATGGCCAGTCTCGTTCGCCCGCTCGCCGCCGCCCTCGCGCTCATCTGCTTGGCGCCGCTGCCGCCGCTACTGGCGCCCGACGCCGCTCTGGCCCAAGCCCAGTCCCCCGGCGCGCCCGACCAGCCGATGAAGCAGGTCGCGCTCACCGAGGCGCAGATCCAGTCCTATATCGCCGCCGCGGCCGACATCGAGCCGATGCTTGACAAGATTCCGCAAAGCGATTCGGGCCAAGTCGACGCCAAAGTCCTGACCCAGCTCGACGCGGCCGCCAAGAAGCGCCAGTTCGCCTCGTTCGAGGATTACCAGGACGTCGCCGCCAACATCGGTCTGGTGATGGATGGGATCGACCCGCAGACGAAGAAATACGTCGGCGCCGACGTCATGCTGAAGAAGCAGATCGCCGAGGTGCAGGCCGACGCGAAGATGCCGGCCGCCGACAAGAAACAGGCGCTCGCCGAGCTCAACGAGGCGCTGAAGTCGATCGATCCGATCAAGAACGCCGGCAACATCGACCTCGTGGTCAAATACTACGACAAGCTCGCCGCCGCCGAGCCGCAACAGAAGTAGCGCTTCACGCCAATTCCGCGACCGTGCGCAGGACGGCGCGAATCTGTGCGGCGAAATCGCGCTCGCCCGGCGCGTAGGCGCCGGCGATCGCCGCCGTGCCGATGGTGAAACCCGCCGCGCCGCCGGAGACCGCGGCGCGCACGCGTTCCGGCGCGTCGATCGAGCCGGCGACGATCACCGGCTTGTCGACCGCCGCCGTCACCGCGCGGATCAGATCGGGCGGATCGACGGCGCTGCGATAGGCGAGCAGGTCGAGCCCGTCGACGCCGTCGAGTGCTGCAAGAGCGCGCGCGCTGTCGACGATCTCGTCGCGCGCGCCGACGAGCGCGCTCGGATGGCCGACGATCTCGCCGGGAAACGGCGCGTAGCGAAGGCCGGCGGCGCGGGCGATCGGCGCGACTTCGTCGGCGCGCACGCCGCCGAGCAGCCAATCGACGCCGAAATCGGCCGCCGCCGCCGCGGAAGCAAGTTCGCTGTCGCGGTCGAGCGAGACGACCTCGAGGAACGAGCGCCCGCCGCCGGCGCGGATCGCCTGCGCCAGCTCGCGCAGCGCCGAGCGCGGCAGCCCGACGTCCTTGAAACCGAGATTGACGACCCCGAGCGCCAGCGCCGCCTCGATATAGGCGCGCGCGTCGCTGAGCGTCACGTCGTCGCGCGTCGCCATGAAGATGAAGCCGATCGACAGCGCCATGCGCCGCTCCGTCCGCGCCCGGACGCCGCCGCGCTGCTGTCCGCGGCGACCCCGGCCCTGTTGAACCGAAAGCCGATCAACGCCGTTCTCACGGCGATCCGCCGCGCCCGGCGTTTTGTCTTGCCCTGGACGTCGGCGGCTTTCCGCCGCGGGCCCGCCGCGCGCGACGCGTTTCGCCGTCACCTTAGCACGGGCGGAGATTTTCAGAAGCCGCCCGCCGCCGCGTCGGCGCATAGACGGCGAGGGCCGCGAGGCTCAGCGCGAACGCCGCCGCCAGCGTGGCGATCGCGCCGAACAGGCTGCCGCTCAGCGTCTGCGTCCAGCCGATGAAGGTCGGGCTCAAGGCCGAGCCGGAAGCGCCGATGGCGCTGACGAGAGCGATCCCGCCGGCGCGCGCGCCGGCGCCGAACACGACTGTCGGCACGGTCCAGAACAGCGCCAGATAGGCGAAGATCCCGATCGCCGCGACGGCGAGAAGGAGCATGGTCGCCGCCGCGCTGTGGGCGGCGAGAGGCAGGGCGGCGAGCGCCGCGCCGGCGACAAGTCCCGAGCCGACGAGATGCCAGCGGCGCTCCTGCAGGCGGTCGGAGCTCCAGCCGATCGTCGCCATGCCGATCGCTCCGGCGACGAACACCAGTGCGCCGCGCCGGCCGATTTCCTGGAGGTCATGCGCGCCGGCGTTGCGCAGCAGGGTCGGGACCCACAGCAAAAGAATGCTCTGGGTCGAATAGAAGGCGAAATAGACGAGGGCGAGGATGTAGGTGCGGCGGTCGCGCAAAGCGGCGTTGAAACTGCCGCTCGCGCCGCGTGCGCCCGCTTCGGCGGCGAGGTCGACGGCGATCGCGCGTTTCTCTTCGTCCGACAGGAAGCGCGCCGAGGCTGGCCGATCCGGCAGGATCAGCCAAGCGGCGAGGCCGAGCGCGATCGCCGGCGCGCCCTCGATCAGGAACAGCCAGCGCCAGCCCGCGAGTCCGCCCAAGCCCGCCATGCCGGCCATGATCGCGCTCGACAGCGGCGCAGCGAGGACGCCGGAGAGCGGCACCGCGAGCGCGAACAGCGAGGTGATGCGCGCCCGCCAGGCGTTGGGAAACCACAGCGTCAAGTAGAACAGCACGCCGGGAAAGAAGCCGGCCTCCGCCGCGCCGATCATGAAGCGGACGCAATAGAAGCTCCAACGGTCGGCGGCGAACGCCATCGCCATGGTGAAGACGCCCCACAGCGTCATGATGCGCAGCATCGTGACGGCGAGCCCGACCCGCTCGAGCATCAGGTTGCTCGGCACCTCGAACAGGATGTAGCCGACGTAGAGAACGCCGGCCGCCATGCCGAACACCGACTCGTCGAAATGCAGGTCGGCCATGAACTGCAGCTTGGCGTAGCCGACGTTGAGCCGGTCGACCATCGCCACGACGTAGCAGACGAACAGGAAGGGGATGAGCGCGAACGCGACGCGACGGTAGAGCGCGTCGTTCGCGCCCGCGGCGGAAGGCGAATGCGGCATCGACCCGGCCCGGCGAGAGAACACGCCGGCGAAGACCGGCTTTCCCCGCGTCCTATCGCAAATGACGTAACGGCGCCGGGAAAGCTGGCGGAATGGTTGACGACGAGGACGTTCCTCTCCCGTTCGGGCTTGCGAGTTCACATACCTCCGGCTCGGCGAGCGCACCACGTCGCCGCGCCGCCCGACGCATCGAAGCGGCGATCGACTGTTATCGCAGTCGCCTTCATTTCCGAGGCGCCCGTGAGCGCTCCTTCCACCGCGCTACGCGCGGTCCCCTCCCCCGCGCAAAGCGCGGGGGAGGATGAGGTCGTCGCGTCGCGCGCTCTTGCGGCGCGGATCAACACGCCCGAGAAGCGCTCATCCTCCCCCGCGAAAGCGGGGGAGGGGGACCGCGCGTAGCGCGGTGGAAGGGGACGACGGCGCGACTCCACGTAAGCGCCGCTCGCTCTGAGAAAATGCAGAACGCTCCAGCCCTGGGGAGGGTCAGGCGCGACGGCGCAAAGCGAAGGTCTCACCGTCGATGGTGTGCGCGTGGCCGAGGCGCGCCAGCGAAGCGAGGATGCGAGCGATCGCCGGCTCAACCTTGGCGCTCTGGCGGAAGCTCCGGGCGACCGAGGCGGCGTCGAGTGCGCCGCGCGCATCGGCCAGAGCAGCGAACACAGCGGCCGTGCGCTCGACCTCGCCGGCGGGGAAGGACAGCTTCTGCTCTTTCGCCGCGGCGGCGACCAGCGGCGCCTCGATTTGTTCGGCGGCCGGCGCCGTTTCGCGGCCGGCTAGGCCGGCGCGGGCGCGCTGATATTCGGGACGCAGCCATCGGACGAGACCGCGCTTCTCTTCTGCGCCGCGCTCGGCGTTGAGCGCGACGAGGCGGGCGAGAATGTCTTCGTCGGCGAGATCGGCTGGCCAGCCGTAGGCTTCGGCGACGAGGGCGTCGAGCTTGTCGTGCAGTTCCTTGACGATGAGCACAAGACCCCTGTCCTTGATCGCCTCGTCGGCGGCGTCGAGGGGCCCGCCGCGACGCAGCTTCTCCAGCACGTTGTAGATTTGGGTCAGCGTGAGATCGGGATGCTCCGCTTGGCGCGCTTTGCGCAAGGAGTCGAGTTCCTCGGCTGTTTCCCGAATACGGCCTTTCAGCGCCTCCGGCGGATTGGGGAACGGAAAGGCGTCGAAGCACTTCGACTTGATGTAAACGGGATCATTGCCGACTCCGAGCCAGCCACCGGTGCGCAATGCCCAATTCACATGGATACGCGACGAGAGGACGCCAAGTTGCCATCCGTCGTTTAGCGCAATGCATATCAGCTTGTTGTCGGGCGAGATCGCAGCATCTAAGAATTGGAAGACGCGATGTTTGGAGGTCTCCGCTGTAACAACATAGCGAGCAAGACCCCTTAGAGCGGGACGAATTTCGTCTCGCGTCCTTCCGAACAACCACCATCGTGACGAAATGTCTTTGTCGCGATTTGCGTCCCGCTCAGGCTTCACCGTCACCAGGAGATGTTGATATATTTCGGGAAAGCTCTTGCGAACATCGTCAATATCCAGACCAAATAAGTCGATTACCATTAGGCCGCGGGGTGATCCCATCAAATCACGACCGTTGCGATATAGCCGGATATGATTCTCAAGGTCCGGCCTTCGCCCCAGGCCCAAATGCGTTGCCTCTGCCGGCGTAAGAATAAAGCCCGATCCAAAAAGCATCATCCCTCGTGAAGATACAAATGCATTCGCTTGAAGTGCTTGCAACGCCGCTAGATCCACCCCCACCGTCAGGTCGCCGTGGATGCGCCCAACCGTCTCGCGTAGTTCGATTCTCGGTTCGTCGGTGTCGAGTGCTTCTTCCTTCATGGTCTCGAACAGGCGTCCGTCGTGAACGCCGATTGCCGCCACCGTCATCGCGATGCGGACCGCCGCGGCGTCGCGCGTCGCCTTCGTCCATGGATGATCTGGTATCGCCATCAGCAGAGACAGCGGGGGCTTCCCTCGCAAGTGCCGTTCGACGACGCGACGCTGAAAGACTTGGCTCAGCGAGTTCGTCGTCACCAGCCCGAAGCGGCGTAACCGTGTCCCCTTACGCGTCAGCAGCTCGGCGGCGCGATCCCACCAATAGACGACGAAATCGGCGCTGTCGTTCATCTGCGGATGCGCCGCCCACAGCGCTTCGGCATAGCCGTCGCCGAGACGGCCGCGGATGTCCTTGGCACCGATGAACGGCGGGTTGCCGACGATGAAATCGGCTTCCGGCCATTCCGGCCGGCGCGGGTTGCGGTAGCGCCAGACTTCGACCTGCCGGCCTTCGCCATCCGTTCGCGTGATCGGCTTGCCCTTGTCGTCGCGCGCCAGGTCCTTGGCGTCCCACGCCAGCGCCGCATCCATCACTTTGATGGTGCGAAAGTCGCGCAGGATCGGCTCGTCGAGCGGCCCGCCGCGGGTGCGGAAGTGCCATTGCAGGAAGCCGATCCACAGCACCAGCTCCGCAATCGCGGCGGCGCGCGGATTGACTTCGAGGCCGAGGAACTGATGCGGGTCGATGGTGCGCAGGCCTTCGATGCGGCCCTGCCCTGCCGTCGCCAACGAAACGAGCGCGTCCAGCACCTCGCCTTCGAGCCGCTTCATCAGTTCGAGCGACACGTAAAGAAAATTGCCGGTGCCGCAGGCCGGATCGAGGACTCGCGTGTCGCACAGCTTGTCGTGAAAGGCGCGCACCAGCTTTTCCGCGCCTTTCGCATCGCCTTGCGCTCGCGCCGTCTCGGCAGCGCCGCGCACGGCGAGCCAATCGGCGCGCAGCGGCTCCATCACCGTCGCGACGACAAGCCGTTCGACGTAGGCGCGCGGCGTGTAATGAGCGCCGAGCTTGCGCCGCTCGGCCGGGTCGAGCGCCTGTTCCAGGAGAGTGCCAAAGATCGCCGGCTCGACCCTGCGCCAGCCGGCGCTCGCCGCGGCGAGCAGTTCGCCGATTTCTTCGCGCGGCAATGGAAAGGCGGTTCGGTTCTTAAACAGATAGCCGTTGAACTTCTTCACCTCGCGCTCCAGCGCAAAGGAGAACCCGCCGGTGTCCATCGCCTCCCACAACTGACCGACCATGCGCGGGAAAACCGCCGGGTTGTCGACGCACTTGGCCAGCAGGTCGCGAAAGCTGCGCTTGGGCAGCAGTTCGACGTCCTCGGCGAACATGGTGAAGAGGCAGCGCATCAGGAACAGCGCCACCGCCTCCGGGTCATAGAGCGGCTTGCCGTCCGCGCCGCGCGCCTCTTCGAGATGCTTGGAGACTTGCGCCAGCCGCGCCGCGACGGCGCGCGTCGCTTCGGCGGCGGCCTTGGCCGGATCGAGGCTCAGCGGATCGAGCCAGATGCGCCGCAGCCGTTCGCGAACGGAATCGTCCCGCAAATCCTCGAGAAAAAAGCGGAAGCCTTGGCGATCGGGGAACTGTGCGTAGTTCTTCCCCTGCCCGCTGAAGTCGGCGTAAATCTCGAGACAATGGCCGACGTCGCAGACGATGAGAAACGGCGGCCAGCCTTCGGCGACCGGCAGCGCCTTTGCGTAATCCTCAGCCTGCTGACGCGCCCGCATCATCAGCACGTCCCAGCCCGGCGCGACGACGCGCTTGCCGCGTTGCCCGGCCGGCGGTTCGTGGCCGGCGAGCCAATCGCCTTGTTCGGGGATGGCCTTTGCCGCGCCGGGCCGGCGACTCTGCTTGGCTTCGAGAACGAAGCAGCCGCGCTTGTAGAGATCGATGCGGCCGAGCGACGTCGAACCGTCCGGCTCGCGGAACGTCACCGCCCGCTCGAAGGCGTAGGCGTTGGCAGTTGCGTCGTGCGAAGCTTGGTCAGGTCGGGGTGCGCCGATGAGATCGCAAAGTTCGGTGAGGAAGAGCGCGTAATTGGCGCGCTCCTGCCCGCCGTCGCCAGCGCCCCACCGCGCAATGAACGCTTCGACTTCAGCGGCGGCGGGCAACGATACACTCATGAGTTTTTCGGCGCACCAAGGCGCGCGAAGATAGACGATGCCGCCGGCGCGTCCAGATGGCGCGCCCAGGGGTCGTTACAGGCGTTCCCCTTCCGCTGCGATCTATCTTATTTTACATATGCTTATTGTATCACACAAACTTATGCAGATGCAACGAGGTCTAACACACGTCGACGCCCGGCGAAGGGCCGAGGTCGCGTGCCGCGCGTCGCGCGTTTTTTGGCGCCTAACTGTTTGACAATCCAAAACCAGCGAACCGTTCTGTCGCCGGCGCTGGGCGGGAAGCGCCGCGGCCGGCGGTTACCCGCCGCTCATCAACGGCCCCCACGAGGGGTCGCTGGCGTAGCCGGGGGTCGGCACCGGGAACTCGCCGTGGACGAAGATGTCGGCCATGTAGATCTTGGGCCCCGACTCGCCGCCCGGATCGCGGAAGAACATCACGAACAGGCCGTTGGGAGCGAAGGTCGGGCCTTCGTTGAGGTAGCCCTCGGTGATGATGCGCTCGCCCGAACCGTCGGGCTTCATCACGCCGATGCCGAACAGGCCTTCCTTCTGGCGGGTGAAGGCGATGAGGTCGCCGCGCGGCGACCACGCCGGCGTCGAATAGCGCCCGTCGCCGAACGAGATGCGGCGCGCGTCGCCGCCGCCGGCGCTCATCACGTAGATCTGCTGCGTGCCGCCGCGGTCGGACTCGAACGCGATCTGTTGGCCGTCGGGCGAGTAGCTCGGCGAGGTGTCGATGCTGCCGCCGTCGGTGAGCCGAGTCGTGGCGCGGCTCTTCAGGTCCATCGTGTAGAGGTTGGACGACGGGCCGTCGGAGAGCGACAGGATGACCCGCTGGCCGTCGGGCGAGAAGCGCGGCGCGAAAGTCATGCCAGGGAAATTGCCGACCACTTCGCGCTGGCCCGACTCGAGGTCGAGCAGCGTCACGCGCGGTTCGTTGTCCTTGAACGACATATAGGCGACCAATTGCGCCGTGGGCGAGAAGCGCGGCGTCACCACCAGCGAGTCGCCGGCGGTGAGGTATTTGACGTTGGCGCCGTCCATGTCCATCACCGCCAGGCGCTTGCGGCGCTTTTCCTTCGAGCCGGTCTCGTCGACGAAGACGACGCGCGAGTCGAAGAAGCCCTTTTCGCCGGTGACGCGGGTGAACACCGCGTCGGCGATGAGATGGCCGACGCGGCGGGCGTTGGCGGCGTCGGTCGTGTACTGCTGACCGGCGACCTGCGCGCCGGTCGTCATGTCCCACAGGCGGAACTGCGCCGCGATCTTGTCGCCGGAGGGCGCCACCCGGCCGGTCAGCACGAATTGCGCGTTGACCGTCTTCCACGCGTCGACGTTCGGCCGCGCGTCGGGATTGGTCACCGCCTCGGGAAAGTTGGTCGGATTGATCGGAGTGAGAAAGATCGAATGGGCGAAATCATTGGTCGTCACCGCGCCGACTTTGGCGTCGTCGCCGACGAACGGCGTCACCGCGATGCTGACGGGGGTGAAATTCGCGCCGGCGCGGACGTAGACGTCGCCGGCGGCGCGCGCCCGCCTCAGCGTCATGGCGAGCGGCGCGGCGGCGGCGCAGGCGAGCAGCGAACGGCGGGTGAGGACGAATGAGCGGTTCATCGGCGTCGGTCTCTTCTGTCGGGTTCGTGAAGCTCGGACGATCGGCGCGGAAAATAGCCTGCCGATCG
>Ga0187875_10003053_pt1 | contig 12002 bp, 10 predicted proteins | sample June2016WEW_17_1_2_FD_132978 | JGI IMG/M metagenome (GOLD analysis project Ga0187875, IMG submission 132978) | Peatland microbial communities from SPRUCE experiment site at the Marcell Experimental Forest, Minnesota, USA - June2016WEW_17_10 | ecosystem: Environmental > Terrestrial > Soil >... | reverse complement strand
GTTCGGGACCAGGAGGCCGAAGGTTCAAATCCTTTCGCCCCGACCATTTGTTTTCAAGTCGTACATCCGGACTTCTGGCTGGCCCAGCGTTTGAATCTCGGCGGGTCGCGAGGCCTTTGAGCCTAGGGTGGGTCCGTCGCGCCGCCTTAGTCCGTCACTTCGCCTTCGCTCTGCTAATTGCCTCTATGGAATGCCATCGATTCGCACCAAGCCTTCTCCCGTCTGCGCATAATGCGACCAACTGCTCCACGGCCAGTGATTCGGATCACTTACCAACCGTCGCTTCACTGGATTGAAGTGCATGTACCCAAGCTTTTCGATCCTTTTCTTCTGACTCCACACGTTGAAGTCATGAAATCTCCGCTGCCAGAATTGCCGCGGCAAGGCATCGCGTTCGCCGAAGGCCAGCCGCAGTTGCGTATCCGCCGTGCGCCGCTTTTTCCCGCGCAGGCGCCGCGAGACACGCTGTTTCAGCACTTGCATCACCGTCGAGGGCGTCCCGCGCGCTGGCTCGCCGATCAACAGATGAATGTGATTGGGCATCACGACGTATCCCGCCAGGCGAAAACCAAAGCGCTCGCGCACTTCTCCCAGAATCTTCACGAACACGCTTCGTGAGTGAGCCGAGGCCAGAAACGGCAGTCGCCGGTAGCACGTGCAGGTAATGAAATGCAGATCGCCTTGCCCGTAGTAGCGCTTGAGATTCCACGGCATAACGGCACCCCACAGACCCACCCTTTGTCCGCCAAGGCGGCCAAAGGGTGGGCCACCCCCGGTCTGCGCTGCGCGCAGCCCGGCAGAGCGCACATATTACTCCACGGTGAAGGCTGCCAGTGGTATCATTCGCGCGTGCGGCCGGAAAGACTCAACCCGCGGGGAGAAGGGTGGGCCACCCGCCGGTCGGTCGTCGCGGGAATCCTCTGAACATGGGCCCTGACGACGAGTCCTTGCCCCCGTCGAACAGTTCCGTGACAATTGGGGGTAGACTATATACAGGCCACGCGTTAGACGGCATGCAATCGGGAGGCATACCTCCCGCTGTTGTGGAGGATGTGATAGGGGAGGGTGCACGTTCGCCCGGCAAGACCCCAGGCACAATGGTCCACAGCGGTGGGGGCGTGGTGGTTGTCACAAACCAATCCGGAGATGTTGTCACGGTCCACTATGGCCCCCGTTGACAAGACATTGAGAAGTGAGGAAGTGGGATCCGTGCCGGAAGAGATCAAACTCGGCGGGGATAAAGGCAGCATCGTGATAAAGGTTATCGGATACGAGCGCCCGGAGGCTGATAACCAAGACGATGCAAACTGGCTAAAATGTGCATTAACTGTTGAAGCGACGCCTTTCTCTGGAACCTTCAACAGCGCTTTCACGACTCACGACTTGGTGCATCTATACGAGCAGCTCGAGAATTCGCTGAGCTCTCTGTCAGGAACCGTCTCCTTCGAAAACACTGAAAACGACATAGCCTTTGACATAGAATTTAACAAGCGCGGCGGCGCCACGTTGAGCGGCGCCGCTCATCCCCACAAGTGGCTAGGGGCCTCTCTGCAATTTCGACTCGAAACGGACCAATCCTACCTAGCCCAGACAATGCGGCAGCTAGAGGTTGTCCTTCGTAGGTTTCCTGTCAAGCAAAAGCAACCATAGGGCGGGCTGATAAGATGATTTTGTCGGCTGTCCCTCGCCAAAACTCCATCCTGTGCTTCGCCAAAACTCTATCCGGCCCGGATAATGCCGACTTCGATGAATCAGCGTTGACGATCACGGGCGGCGCTGGACTTCCCGTGTGCTCCCCTGTGGTTCGCCAAAATTCAAGACGGGTGGGAAACCGGGGACAGACGGGACGTTTCTAATGGCATAACTTGCGGCCATGCCCGCGATGCAATCGCCAGCCCGAAGCGCGGCGTTAAACGTGAACCGCTTCAACGTCAACGTAGCGCGCGAAATCTTTGTGATTGAACGTGAGAATATGCTTCACGCCGTAGACCCGCATCGCCGCCACCAGCCGCGCGTCATGAACCTGCACACCGGAAACGTTGTGCATTACCAAAAGCTTGCGCCATTCCTCATGAATCGCCGGGATATCCGGCAACAAGCGGAGCCTTTCCTCGAAGGACCTGGCTCTGCGGTCGGCATCTTTGGGAGAAAGACCGTACCCGTTGCGATCCACGGGCCGCGTACATGCGTTCCAAAATTCGGCGACGTTCTGGGACGTGTAACAAAGAACGCCGCCCTGCCGGAGAATCGCTTCGATCGCTGAAGTGATTGCGGGGTAGTCCCTGTGGTCGGGCTTCACCCAGCGGAGAAGGACGTTGCTATCGACGAGGTACAGCGTCTCTGCCATCTAGCCGGTCCTCATAGAAGCTTTCGCGCGAGAACCTTTCCGTGGGAAAATCAGGCAGTCTTTCGGAACCTTCCGCCATTGCGCGGAGCATTTCATGGAAATCGTCGACGCTCATCGCGCCTTCCGATGCGGAACGCCGTGTCAAAGCCTCTTTCAGAAGGCGTGCGGCCATTTTCTCCGGCGCCACTCCTCGCGCGCGTGCCTCGGCGAGGAGCCGGGCCTTCGACTCTGGGTTGAGGTCAACGCGGATGAACCTTGAAGCCATGCACTTATGATATCACGCGGGGCAGCCGCAGAAAGCAAGATGGGCGCCGCCCTTCCTCATTGGAGCAACCTCCCCGGCTTTTGGCCCGAGGGCGCCCATTTCGAATACTTCCATTCGAATGCTAACCCATAAATGTATATTTACATAGAGTAATCATCCGTGTTATGCTCTCGCATGAGCGTTGGACAACAATTTGCTTCGGCCACGGTTTTGCTGTGTTTGTGTTCCTCTGCGAACCTCCGCGAGTCTCAGCGCCTCTGCGTTATCATTGACCCGATCCCAGCCTCGCCACTCCGTGCCGAGCAGCCGGCCAAGGATGCGCGCATTTTGCGCCTCGGACGATTTCTCGCGGCGAGTCCTGAGGGAGTCCGTCTCTGGCGGACGAGTCGAAGGAGCTTTCCGGTAGCAACGTTCGGCCCTTCCGGTGATGCGTCCAGTTGCAACAGTCAGTTGCAACTAGCAGCATTTCTCAGAAGTGTTGATTGCAGGGGACTTATGTCGAACCTAAGCCCCTTTAAAATCAACACTTACAGAAATTTTTGCACATTTTGTATCTCTCTCATTCGCGGCCATTTGAAGTCTTCTATAATCAACACTTCCGTAAATTTTGACTTTAAGCTTCCTATAATCAACACTTCCAAAAAAAAGGGGGGTGGGGGGTCCAGTTGCAACTCGAGTTGCACTACACCCCGATCCCGCCACGGCGAGCTTGCAGCTATTTGGTGACTGTGAGATTTAGCGGCACCACGATGTTGACGTTGCCTGCCATGATCGATACGTCCACTGTATAAGTATTCGGCGGCGTAGCCGTGTTCGTGCCGCCCGCGCGGACGCAACCGGAAATGCCGCTCACCACAAGCAGCAGCGCAACAAGCAAGCCCGCGCCATAGGCGAGCCGCGCCCGCTCGCGATTTTGCCGCGCCATGCGCAGCGCCATCAGCGTCGCCAGCAAAACACCGAGCCCGAACAGCGCGAACGGCCGGGGCTTGTCCCACGGCCGGCGATCCTCGAGCGGCGCGTTTCTGCCAGCGGACGCCGTGGTGATCGTGACGGCGATGGTGTACACACCCGGCTCACCCGCAATTGGCGTAACCACGTCGCTGCATTGCGCACTCGGCGGGCAGCCGGTCACTGCGGCCGTCGCCGCAGCTTGGACGTTTGTGGCAAGGCAGATTGAGAATGTGAATGTTGACGCCGCTCCCTGAGTGACGCTTTGTGCCGCGGGCAGTGTGCCGCAGTTATCGATCTCCGTGATGGTTTCCGTGAATGCCGCCGAAGTGCTGGCGAGAAGTCCCAGGCCAGTCGCAGTGGTATCGGGCGTGTAGGCTGCCGTCAGCGGCGTGCTCGCGGATGCCGTGGGCGAAATGGTCATCGCGCACGATCCCGCGCCGCCGGTTAGCGTGGCCGAGCAGCCGTCATTGGCGCTGACGCCGTCGGTCACCTTCACGGTGCCGGTGGGCGTGGCGCTGCCTGATGACGGTTGAACCTTGAAGCTCACCGTGAGCGGGTTTCCGATCAGCGCGGTGGACGCGGGCAAGGCATTTCCATCATCACTGGACGTCGTCATGCTGATGGCCGTAGTCGTCGCGGTGGGCTTGGGCGCGACTATCAAAGATACGCTGGCGCTGCCGGTGCACGTATTCTTATCGGTTGCGGTTACGGAGAACGGGAATGTTCCTGACGCCGTTGGCGTGCCGGCGAGCAGACCGGTAGTCGGACCAATAATCAACCATGACGGCGCACCGGTGGTCGACCATCCGAGCGGCGTAGCCCCGCCGGAGGCGGAGAACTGCTGCGAATACGCCACGCCGAATGTCGCCGGCGACAAAGTTCCCGATGGGGACACCGTGATCGCCGGGCAACCGGAGGCCTGAGCCTGCGGAGAGTCGGTCACGGTGATGGTCTCGTTGTCGGTGACGTCGACGGTAGCCGGCGGGGGTGGCGGCGCGGCTGTAGTGGTGCCGTTCCCGAGGAGCGAAACGGTTTGGGTGTAACTCGAGCCGCTCAGCAGCGTGCTTGTGAGATTGCTCAACGTGGCGTTGTCCGTGAACGTGAGCGTGGCGTTGGCCGTGCCGGATTCCGGCGCTTGATACGTCACGCCGATCAGGCAGGCTCCGCCTGAGGGAAGCGTGGCCGGGAATGAGCTGTCACCATTCGAGCAGACGATCGAACCAAGTGTGAACGGCGTGCCGGAAGCGATCACGGCGCTGGTGAGCGTGAGCGCGGTTTGGCCCTCCCCGATATTCGACACCGTGATGGTCTGCGTCCCCGACGTTCCCGCGGCGACATTGCTGAAGCCGAGACCGCTCGTGGAGAAAAATACGGTCGGGGCGGACACGTCGATCAGCGGGGTGACGCTGACAAAGTCTGTCACGATGATCGGTTCGTCGTCGACAATGCCGGAGGGCGCCTCCGTGTCCGTCACGGTGATCGCCTCATTGTCGGTCACGATCGCCGGCGGCGGGGGAGAAGTCGCGACACCGTTGCCCGTAAGCGGAATGCTCGTGGGATTGCCGGCGTCGTCGGTGAGGAAAAGCGAAGCGGATTCCTGCCCCGTGGTCGTCGACGGGGTGAACGTCACGGTAATCGTGCAGCTATTCCCAGCCGCTGGAAAGGGCGCCAAGGGTGACGACGTCGAGCACGTAGTCGTCTCCGTGAAATCGGCGAAGTTGGGACTGGCCGGAGCAATCCCGATCGCCGCGAAATACAGTGGCACATTGCCGATATTCACCAAGCTGATGGGAGGGGCCGCGACCGGCACTCCTAGCGGCTGATTCGGGAAATTCAAACTTAGCTGGGAAACGCTGATGGCGGGAGCGCCCGTGCCGGTGCCGGCCAGCGGAATGATCTCTTCAAGCAAGTTGTTACTCAGGGTTGTGCAGCTGGCCAAGGAGGCGCCGCCGCAGATATTGCTGCTGGCGGCCGTCTCGGCAAAAGCGATTTGGCCTGTTACGGGCCCCGCGACTTCGGGAGTAAAACCCAGCGTGAAAGTGCAGATGTCGCCAGCCGCGATTGTAAAGCTCAATACGGAATATATCGGGGGGGTGCCTAGCGGAATGGAACTCGCCGCGCAGTTCGCGCTCGAGAGGAAGAATTGGTTTGAAAACGAAGCCGGTTGATTATTTGTGCTGATGGTGATGAGAGAAACGGACATCGGCGAGGGGCCCGCATTTGTCAGCGTGAACGGCGTCGCAATACTGGTGCTCCCGACCGGCACGCTAGAAAAAGGAAAGCCGCCCGAACCCGTGGAGAAGATGGCGACGTCTAGGTAGACTCCCGTGCCCGATAGGCTCACGTCTTCGCTAAATTGATTGGTACCGTCCGTGCTTTGGATCGTCAGCGCCGCGGTCGCGGGCCCTATCGCGGATGGAGTGAACTCGACCGAAAAGACGCAGCTCTGGCTCGGGGCCAGCGCCAAGGTCAAAGTGCAGGGCGTACCGCTGCTTGGAGTAGGGCCGAATGCGAACGCGGAGCCTGCGGGGATGTCGAGTGCGCCCATCGTAATGGTCGCCGTTGCACTCGTATTGGTCACCGTGACGGTTTGCGCCGTGCTTGTCGCATTCACCTCTACATCTCCAAAATCGAGCGGCGTGGGGGAGACCGCCGGAGCGCCATCCGTGAACACGTAGGCCGCACCCTGAGTCGGGTTGGATCCAAATGAGACACCCGGGGCGCCGGCTACGACCGTGTTGTTGCTGATACCCACCGAATAGCCCAAAAAATCCTCCGACCCTCCAATGGTGGAGGTCAATTCGGCGGTCTGGGTCTCCGATGGCGCCGACGCCCAACCGCCCGCGGCCGTGGGCTCGACGAACACGTAGGCCGCACCTGTGGCCGAGTAGGGCCCAATTGAGACACCCTGGGCACCCGCTACGACCGTGTTGCCGCTGATACCGACAGAGTTACCGAGAGAGGTTGAAGACGTCCCGGAGGAGGCGTTCAATTTAGCGTCGTCATCCTCCGATAATAACCAGCCGCCTGCGGGCTCGACGAACACATAGGCCGCACCCTGAGCAACGTCTAAGCCAATTTTGGCGCGAGGAGCGCCGGCTACGACCGTGTTCCCGCTGATGGCCACCGAGTCGCCCAAAGAGTCGCCTGCCGCTCCGTCGGAGGCGAACAGCTCGGCGCTAAAAGGAATAGTCGTCGTCGGTGCCGCCCAGCCGCCGCTCATGGGCTCGACGAATACATAGGCCGCACCCTGCGTCGTGTTGGACCCAAGTGCGACACCCGGGGCGCCGACTGCGATCGTGTTCCCATTCTCGTTGATGGCCACCGAGTAGCCAAGTTCGTTCCCCGGCGCTGCGTTGGAGGCGGTCAATTCGGTGTTATAGTTCGGGCTTCCTGTTGGTGTTTTCCAGATGCCACTCGTGGGCTCGACAAACACATACGCCGCGCCTTGGTACCCGTCGGCACCCGCGCCGCCGACTACGATTGTGTCCCCGCTGATAGCCACTGAGTAGCCGAACAGATCTCCAGCGACTCCCGTGGAGGCGGTCAATTCGGCGTTATAGGTCGGGCTCCCTGTTGGCGTTGTCCAGACGCCATCCGCGGGCTCGACGAACACATACGCCGCGCCCTGAGGCGTGCTGGTGGCAGAAGGGGCGCCGACTACGACCGTGTTTCCGCTGATAGCCACCGACGAGCCAAAGTTGTCCCCCGCCGCTCCGGAGTTGTTGATCAGTTCGGCAGTGTATGTCCCGGTCGTTGCCCAGCCGTTTACGGGCTTGACGAACACGTAGGCCGCGCCCTGGCTCGCTTTGCCGTTGATTGTGGCGTAAGGGGCACCGACTACAACGGTGTCCCCGCTGACGGCCACCGAGCGGCCAAAGCTGTCCCCCAGCGATCCCAAGGAGTTGGTCAGTTTGGCAGATTGTACCCACGGATCTACGGTAATGGGATAACGTGCGCCTGCGATGTCCACCCGCAGCCGCAGACTGCCGTCCTGCACCTCGATCCACGAATCCAACTCGCGGCCCGAAGCGTCGTAGGCCAGCAAAGGACCATAACGCAGCGCTTGCGCACCCTTCTGATCTCGCAGAACAAGCGCGTGCCGTCCGGGCTCAACGGATGCGCTCAAATTTCCGCCGAGACGCAGAGCGATGTCCAACGCGTCATGGTGCGAATCCGTGAGCGTGGCGGGCGGCCGCGAAATCGTGAAGCCCTGCTCAAGTCCGAGCGGACCGTTGACGTACCATTCGGTCAAAGCGCCACGCCGGTATTCGACTCGGTTGGCGTTCGCAATGGGAGCAACGGGGGCCGTGCCGTCATTGGCGGTGCGTTCGCCGTAGCCCCAGCTTTGGAACTCAAAATCCAAATTAGCGTTCTGAGATCGGATTTCCACGCCATCGGCGGAATATTGCGCGGCGAGATGATTTGCCGGGTTCGCCGTTGCGTATCCACCTAAGGACGCATTCGCGCGATAGCGTTGATCGGAGTTCCCCAAGGTTGCGGAGACGACGGATTGGGCGCCCGTGGGGATCTCATGGCTCACGGCCTTCTCGGAACGCCCTGCGCTGGAATCAGTCTGAGCTGGTTTCGATTGAGCCTGAGTTGGCACGGCGCAAACCAGGGCCAGTGCGGTCAGTTCGGCCAGCAGCATTGCGCCGCAGGCAATTCCCGCCGTCAGTTTCCGTTGATTCGGTTTTCGCTTCCCGCGACTCACTCGCCAGCCTCCCGCGCTTTCACGCCGCTTTCCGCGTTCGCGCCGAATCCAAGAAAATCGAGGTCTACTGGAAAGTGAGTGTTACGGTCACCGCGATGGTCTGGCCGCTTGAGTACGGAACAGGGGCCGGATCGCCAGCGGTCGTGTTGCCATCCAGGAGCCGCGACGTGAAGAAACCCAACGCGACTGGATATGCCTCGAACGTCGGGCCCTCCGAATTGGCGGGAGGGGTCCAAAAGTCAACGCACGATTCCGGCGCATCATTTGCCTTGCATGTGGTGAACACTGTTTCCACATCGTTCACATTGCCGCCGGTTGGGGCTGAGGCGATTGCCGAGCCCTGTAGGACCAGTGAGAGTCCCGACCCGGATTGCGCGCCGCTCCCGCTCAACGTGACCGCAGTCGTCGTCAAGTTCGTCGAGCAGGGATTGGGCAGCGAATCCGCGGTTTGGTCAACCTGGGACAAATAACAGTAATAGCCAAGGTAGCTATTTAAGTTCGCGATCAGGCATGTAGTTCCAGTGGGTGGGCCTCCGCCGTATGAAGGCGCACACGGCCCAGCCTCCGAGAAGGTAAGCGCCTCGGGGCTCGATGGTACGGAGCCTGGGTTGCCAGGGAACTGGGAATTGGCGCCGTTCAATAGTATCGAGAGTCCCCCGGGCGAATTATTTCCCGCCAGCAGAGCAGCGAGATAGCCCTCGCCACCCGGGACGATCGCGTTCTCGAACTCGCGATGAGTGACAACCGTGCCGTCGGGATTTTTCACCTCGATCACCCAGCGGCCGTGCACCGTGATGCCTTCGGACTGACCCTTCGGCGCGGCTTGCCCCGCGGACACGCCTAGCTCCGCTGCGGGCTTTGGCGTCGTCGCCTGGGTAGCTGGCGAGGTGTTCCCGGCCACGCCCACCGCAGGCCTGGTGGCGCCTGCCGGCTTCGGCGCTGGGGATTGCGCGCGGCTGACGCCTGCGGCAGAAACCACGAGGACGAGGAGTGCGGCAGGCGTCAGGACCCTGCGCCCGATTCGCGCAATCAGTTCGTGTTCACGGCTTGTCTTCATGCTGTGTCTCCTTCTCAATTTTGCTGACCGCTGATTACAGTTTCGTGCCGCGCTCCGAGTTGGGACGAATCATTCCCCCAGCTGGACCACCCGATCGTTCCCGGAGAGCCAACGCCAGCAGACGCTCAAATTCGGCATCGGATGAAGCCGCGCCTTCGCGTTCGCGCTCGATCGCTGACTCCTTGGGACCAACGCGCGGGAGTGTGGGGTTTTCGAGGCGGAGGATCAATGGACCGCGTCTGGCATGAAACTTAATTCTGTCTTATCAGCTTACTTAAACATTCCAAGCAGTTTAGCCATCGGTGGGCATTGCTGGATGCGGTCTAATAATCGTGTTATCATCCCCTCGGACCCGCGAGATTGAGCGCTTTGCAACGGGACGGGTGTCTATGGGTTCCTCTCCCCATCAACCGACGCTTCGATTTGGCCCGTACGTCCTTGACTTGCAAGCCGGCGAATTGCGGCGATCGAGATCTCGCGTGCGCTTGCAGGAAAAGCCTCTGCAATTGCTGGCGGCGCTCGCAGAGCGATCCGGGCAGGTGGTCACGCGGGAGGAATTGCGGCGGCGGCTTTGGCCGGATGACACCTTCGTTGACTTCGAGACGGGGCTGAATACGGCCGTAAGCAAGCTCCGCGACGCTCTTTCGGACGACGCGCAAAATCCCCGTTACATCGAAACAATCCCGCGGCGCGGCTACCGTTTTCTGTTCGCGGTCGAGCGAATAGGGGAAACGGCGGATAGCGCGGCGCTGGCGGATTCGGCCGAATCTGCCGCAAGCCAGGCCAGCGGAGATGCCGCGCGTAATTCGCGCCCACAGACTGCCACTGCCGTCGCCCCCTGGAGGTCCGCACCGCTCTTAGTGACCGCACTTCTGCTCTGCGCGGGCATGGCGTACGCGGGCTGGCGTTTCTACGAACGCGAACACGTGATTGCCGCAACGGAACCGCCGATTCGCTCGATTGCCGTGCTGCCTTTCGAAAATTTCTCCGGGGATCCCACGCAGGATTATTTCGCGGATGGCATGACGGACGAACTGATCACCGATCTGGCGCAACTTGGCTCTTTGCGTGTTACGTCGCGGAGTTCGGTGATGCAATACAAGGGCGCGCGCGTGCCGATGGATCAGATTCGGCGGGAACTGCACGTGGACGCCGTTGTGGAAGGCTCCGTCATTCGCGCTGGAAGCAGCGTGCGGGTGAACGCGCAGTTGATCGAAGCGTCCGACGACCGGCATCTTTGGGCGCAGACTTTTACGCACAACGAGGAAGACGTAGCGGCACTGCAAGACGACGTGGCGCAGGCGGTGGCGGAGAGGGTCGAAGTGGCCATCGAGCCGTCGCTGCGCGAGCGGCTCACGAATGCGCCGCCGGTCAAAGCCGATGCTTACGAGGCGTATCTTCACGGCATCGAGTATTTGCAACATCACTCCGACGCCGACTTGCTGAAGAGCCTCGACTCATTCAAACAAGCGGCCACGCTGGATCCCACTTTCGCAGCGGCCTACGCTGAAATGGCCCATACGTATTGTCTGCTGGGCGATTACAACGTCCTTCCCGATCGCGTGGTTTGGCCGCAAGCCGAAATGAACGCTCAGCGGGCCCTCGCTCTGGACGATTCGCTGAGCAGAGCCCACGCCGCACTCGCGCTGGCTCTCTGGAGATACGAATGGAACTGGAAAGCCGCGGACACCGAGTTCCAGAAGGCCTTGGCGCTCAGTCCGAATGATTCGGACACACACCACTTCTACGGCCTTTTCCTAGCTGCAAGAGGCGACTTCTCACCGGCCGAGCAGCAATTGAAGGACGCGGAGGAACTCGATCCGCTTTCTTCAATCATTCAAACGAACATCGGTTGGCTCAGCTACTATCAACGGGACTATCCAACGGCCATTGCGGATTATCGGAAGGTACTGCAAACGGACCCCGCATTCATCCCCGCGCAGTCGAAGCTGTGGATCGCGTACGCGTGCGACGGGAAGATGGATCAGGCCGGAAACGAACTGGACGCGATGTTTCGACTCTACAAATTGAGCGGCCCAGTGCAGGCCGCCGCGGAGCAAGGGCGAGGCCAGCTTGCGAGTGCGGATTCGCGTTTCCGCGAGAAGCTGCTGAGCTACGCCAATTCCGGCTATCTTTCAAATTACGAAAGGGCTAGATACCTTACGCTCGCGGGCCAAAACCGTGAGGCGCTCAAGTCTCTGGCGGCAGCAGAATCGCAGCGCGATGCATGGCTTGTCTATGCCGGAGTCGAGCCGGCCTTTGACCCGCTGCGTACATCCCCGCAGTTTGAAAGGTTGCTGACCGACGTCGGCCTATCGGGTCAGCACGCAGGAAATTGAATCGCCTCTCAAGCTCCTGAGCGGTTCCTTCCGAAAAATGTCCGCGCGGATGCGCTTTCAATCTTCGCCCAGCTTGCGGCCGTGCGTTAAACGCGGTTGGCAAATAATCATCAGAAATGAGCGCACTGAATCAGCGCGCCTCCAACTCGTGAGAGCTCGGATTATCGGACATCCGGTTCTTGGCGCGATTTCATAGCTAAGCAGCGCTGATCGGCCCCGGTATTTTTGATCCACTTTGAAGGTTAGTTTCCGGCAAAATCTACGCCTGAAAAGGGGGGATTTGCCGTGAAGCAGAAGCGATTCAACGTCGAACAAATTGTGGCGGTGCT
>Ga0187875_10003045_pt1 | contig 12020 bp, 11 predicted proteins | sample June2016WEW_17_1_2_FD_132978 | JGI IMG/M metagenome (GOLD analysis project Ga0187875, IMG submission 132978) | Peatland microbial communities from SPRUCE experiment site at the Marcell Experimental Forest, Minnesota, USA - June2016WEW_17_10 | ecosystem: Environmental > Terrestrial > Soil >... | reverse complement strand
CTGCGGAGGACAGGACAAGCGTGGAGACCGGGAGGCAGACCATGGGGACGATCCGGGTCGTTATCGCCAAGCCCGGCCTGGACGGTCATGACCGGGGGGCCAAGGTGGTGGCCAGGGCGCTGCGCGACGCGGGCGTCGAGGTCATCTACACCGGGCTGCACCAGACACCCGAGCAGATCGTCGCCGCGGCCGTCCAGGAGGACGCCGACGCTGTCGGCCTGTCCATCCTGTCGGGCTCCCACATGACCCAGTTCACCCGGGTCCTGGAGCTGCTGGCAGAGCGCGGGGCCAGTGACATCGTGGTATTCGGCGGCGGCATCGTGCCTGAGGCGGACATCACCGAGCTGGAGCGGCTGGGTGTGGCCAAGATCTTCACGCCGGGCGCGTCCACTTACGAGATCGTGGAGTGGGTGGAGTCCCACCTCGGCGGCGAGGCGACCGCGGGGGTCTCCGCGCAGCAGGGTAGCTGACCGCTGGCCGGCTGCGGTCGGCCAGGTGGCTAACCCGCCCGCCGCTGGCAACGCCACGGCTGGGTAACGCGGCCTCACCCCGCCCCGGGCTAACCTGCCGCAGGGAGCGTCCGTATGGCCAGCGGCGGGCGAGCCTGCCCGGTCTGCAGCGCCGACCGGATATCGGCGGCGACCCGGCCGGACTCGGTCCTGATCTGGTGCGGGGTGACGTGCACCATGATGATGCCCTTCGCGCTCATCCGGGTGGACCGGCGCAAGGTCCGCTCCCAGTCCTCCGGTGACAGGTGCCATTCCCGGGAGTCCACTTCCACGGCCACCCCCGCGTCCGGCCACCACGCGTCCGCCACGGCCAGGAAGTCCCGGCCGATGTACAGCCGGGCATTGAAGAGGGGGGCCGGAAACCCGTTCGCCAAGATCAGGCTGCGCAGATCTCCCTCCGCCACCGACCGGACGCCGTCCGAGACCTCGGCCAGGGTGCGGCGCAGCCACGCGGACTGACGTACCGGCGCGTGCCGGAGTTCGTCGGCCAGCTGATCTATCCGGCACCGTTCCCGCTGCACCGCGTCCGCGGCGACCGCCCGCACCTCCCGGAACGAGCCCAGCTCCCGCGCAGCGTCCGCCACCGCCCGGGCCGCCTCAGCGAACCGGATGGCCCCGTCAGTCATGGAGTATTCCGGCATCCGGGTCGTGGGCCAGATCCTGACGAAACCCACGCTACGGCGGCGTTGCCCCGCTGGAACGAGCACGGTGACGAACGGGCTTCGCGGTGCCCGGACACCGTGATGGCCTAACGCGGCGATGCTGGTCAGGACGCTTGCGGGCCCAGCGCCGCGAAGAGCGGCGATCTCCGACTGGCGCTGGGTCGGTGTGCCGGTAACGGCCAGGTAGACACCGGGGAGCAGGCGTTGCCACGGGCCACCCGGGCGGATGCGATGCCGGATCTCGGCCAGGGAGAGCCCGCAGCCGATGGCCTGGCCCCTGGTGATGACCCCTTCATTCTCGCGCAGACCCTTGTCGAGCGCGCTCCGGGCCGGTTTCGTCGGTGGTTTCACGGGAGCAGCCTCTCACCGGGCTCTGACACCGCCCCGCAGCCTCGGCGCCCCCAGCCCGTTCGTGATCAAACGTCTGGTGTTGCTATCACGACACCATTCGTTAGATCACTAAAGAGGAGGAAGGGGCTTCGGGGACAAAGGGGCTGGAGTGAACTGTGGGGCTAGAGGGAGGCAAGCCAGGCTGCTGAATCGCAGGGCGCGGGCACGGAGGTTGCGCGTGCGGGGACAGGGAGGCTGGAGAGGGCAGTGGGGTTGCGCCGGAGTGGTTACGCCCGCGACGGGGCGTGGTTGGCCAGGGTGTGGGGAGGCGGCGCGCCGGGAGATGCCAGGGTGAGCGAGAAATGGCCAGGGTGAGCGGGAAAGTGCGCGGGTCGCCCCGGTAGGCTGCGTGCGGAATCCTGCTCACCTGAGGTCACCCCCGAGGACGGACGCTAGTGGACCTGTTTGAGTATCAGGCGAAAGAACTGTTCGCCGAGTACGGGGTACCCGTACAGCGCGGCCGGATCGCCTCCACCCCCGAAGAGGCACGTGAGATCGCGGCCGGCTACGCGGCGGAGGGTTCATCCCTCGTCGTGGTCAAGGCCCAGGTGAAGGCCGGCGGCCGGGGCAAGGCCGGCGGGGTCAAGCTGGCCAACGGCCCGGATGAGGCGGAGGCCAAGGCCCGCCAGATCCTCGGCATGGACATCAAGGGCCACACCGTGCACAAGGTCCTGATCGCCGAGGCGGTGGACATCGCCCAGGAGTACTACCTGTCCTTCCTGCTGGACCGGGCGGCCCGGACGTTCGTGGCGATCTGCTCGGTGCAGGGTGGCGTGGAGATCGAGGAAGTCGCGCACACCAACCCGGAGGCGGTGGCCCGGATCCCGGTCGACCCGCTGACCGGGGTGGACGAGGCCAAGGCCGCCGAGATCATCGCCGCGGGCCGGATCCCGGCCGAAGCGGCGGAGAAGGCGGCGATGCTCGCCGAGCGGCTCTGGGCCGTGTTCGCTGACGAGGACGCCACCCTCGTCGAGGTCAACCCCATGGCCCTCACCGACCAGGGCGACGTGCTCGCCGTGGACGGGAAGGTCAGCCTGGACGACAACGCGTCCTTCCGCCAGGACCACGCGAAGTTCGCCGACCCGGAGGCGGCCGACCCGCTCGAGGCCCGGGCCAAGGCCAAGCACCTGAACTACGTCAAGCTCGACGGCCAGGTGGGGATCATCGGCAACGGGGCCGGGCTGGTCATGTCCACCCTGGACGTGGTGGCCCTGGCCGGTGAGCCGTTCGGCGGGATGAAGCCCGCGAACTTCCTCGACATCGGCGGGGGCGCGTCGGCCGAGGTGATGGCGGACGGCCTGGAGATCGTGCTGTCCGACACCTCGGTGCGCAGCGTCCTGGTCAACGTGTTCGGCGGCATCACCTCATGCGACGCGGTGGCCAGCGGGATCGTGTCGGCGATCGGCATGCTGGCCAGCCAGGGCCAGGAAGTCCGCCATCCGATCGTGGTCCGGCTGGACGGCAACAACGCCGAGGAGGGCCGCCGCATCCTCGCTGACGCGGGTTTGCCGGTAGTCGAGCAGGTCGCGACCATGGACGACGCAGCCCGGCGCGCCGCGGAACTGGCCGCTGCCGCCCCGACAGGAGCATGAGATGGCGATTTTCCTGACCGGCGACAGCCGGGTCATGATCCAGGGCATCACCGGGTCGGAAGGCACCAAGCACGGCCGCCGGATGCTCGCCGCGGGCACCACGGTCGTCGGGGGCACGAACCCCCGGAAGGCCGGCCAGACCGTGGACCTGGGCGGCAGCTCGGTGCCCGTGTTCGGCACGGTCGCCGAGACCATGGCGGCCACGGGCGCGGACGTGTCGGTGGTCTTCGTCCCGCCCGCGGGTACCAAGGCCGCGGTGACCGAGGCCGTCGACGCGGGGATCCCGCTGGTGATAGTGATCACTGAGGGCGTCCCGGTGCATGACACGGCAGCCTTCTGGGCCTACGCCACGGCCAGGGGCAACCGGACGCGCATCGTGGGCCCGAACTGCCCCGGGGTGGCGTCACCCGGTAAGTCCAACGCCGGGATCATCCCGGCCGACATCACCACCGAGGGCCGGATCGGGCTGGTCTCCAAGTCCGGCACGCTGACCTATCAGATGATGTACGAGCTGCGGGACATCGGCTTCTCCACCGCGGTGGGGATCGGCGGCGACCCGGTGATCGGCACCACGCACATCGACTGCCTGGCCGCGTTCCAGGATGACCCGGAGACCGACGCGATCGTGATGATCGGCGAGATCGGTGGCGACGCCGAGGAGCGGGCCGCCGCCTACGTCGAGGCGAGCGTGAGCAAGCCCGTGGTGGCCTATGTGGCGGGCTTCACCGCCCCGGAGGGCAAGACCATGGGGCACGCGGGCGCGATCATATCCGGCTCCGCGGGCACCGCGCAGGCCAAGAAGGAAGCGCTGGAAAAGGTCGGGGTGCGGGTCGGCCGCACGCCGAGCGAGACCGCCCGCCTCGTCCGAGAGTTGACGCGGGGCAGCTGACGCCCCGAGGTCCGCGGGCGGCGCGGCGCCCTGGGGCCTGCGTGCGGCGGGGCGCCCTGGGGCCTTCGCGGCGCGCCTCCCCGATCCCTGGCCAGGCGGTGGCCAGGATTGGGATTCATGACCGCTTCTGCCCCGCCCGCCGAGCGTGCTGACGGCCGCGATGGGGCAGGGGAACCGCCTGCCAGGCCGAACCGCCCGCTGGTGATCACGGGCGCCATCGGGGCGTGCGCCGCGGCGGGCAGCGGGCTGGTCTTCATCACCCTGCTGGTGCTCGCGGGGTGGATCGCCGCGCCGCACGCGGGCGTGGGGCTGACCGGCGTGCTGCGCACTGCCGCCGACCTGTGGCTGGTGGGCCACCACGTCGGGTTCGCGCTGCACGGTGCTGGCCGGATCGGGACCGGGCGGATCGGGATGCTGCCGCTGGGCCTGGTGCTGATACCCGGCGCGCTGCTGTGGGCCGCGGGCCGCTGGGTGGTCCGGCAGGGTCGGGTCACCCGGCTCGCCGAGGTCGGCTACGCGGCCCTGGCCCTGGCGGTTCCGTACGCGCTGGTGGCCGGGGCACTGGCGCTGGCTGGGCAGTCCGCGCTGGCGACGCCCTCGCTGCCGCAGGCGGTTCTGTCCGGCTTCCTGATCGCCCTGGTCGCGGGGGGCCTCGGCGGGGCCCGGGCGCTGGCCCCCTGGGGCCGGCTGATCCACCTGCTGCCCCCGCGCTCCCGGGCCGTGTTCCTCGGATCGGTCGGCTCGCTCGCCGTGCTGGCCGGGGCGGGCGCGATCCTGGCCGGTGTCTCCCTGGCCGTCAGCATCGGCGGCTTCCGGTCGGTGGACGTGGCGCTTGCGCCCGGCCTGGTAGGCGGGATCCTGCTGCTGCTGGCCCAGATCGCCTACGTGCCCAACGCAGTCGTCTGGTCGATCTGCTACACGCTGGGCCCCGGTTTCGCGTTCGGCACCGGCACCGTGGTCGCCCCCACCGGGTCCGCGCTCGGGCCGCTGCCGATGCTGCCGATGCTCGCGGCGCTACCCGGCGGAGCCCACGCGTCCGTGCCTGGCTGGGTGTCCATGCTCATGCTCAGCGTGCCGTACCTGGCTGGCGCGTTCGGAGGGCTGCTGACCGCACGGGCCGCCCCTACACCGGCGGTCGAGCTGGCGCCGCTCCGGGGCTTCGCCTGCGGCGTGGCTACCGGGATCGCACTGGGACTGCTCGCCGCGTTCGCGGGCGGCCCGCTGGGCAGCGGCCGGCTGACTGCGGTCGGGCCGTCCGGGTGGCAGGCGGGCGTGGTGTCCGTGCTCGAGGTCGGCGTGGCCGCCGCCGTCACCGCCGGCCTGGTGAACTGGTTCCGGATGCGCCGTCTCGCCGCCGCTGGGATCGTCTTCCCGGGGGCTGGGCCGCGCGAGGCCAATCCGCCCGGGCCTGAGCCACAGGGCGCGGGACCCCGGCTGGCGGCCGGGGATCCCGTGGCCGGGGCGAGCGGGCACCACATCTACGTCGATCCGTGGGGCGAGGCGGAGGACGGCGCGGAGGGTGGCCGAGCTGATCCGCCCGGCCCGGCCTCCCTGCCCTGACCCGTCTGCCCTCCCTGCGGTCATCGGTCGTGCGTGGCGTTCTCGATGGCCCGGGTGAACTGGGTCCGGCATGCCTGCTGCGCGACGATCGTGTTAGCCCCGCTCAGGCACTGAGAGTACGTGGACGCCTGCTTGCCGAACAGGGCGAACCCGGCCAGCAGGACGCCGCTCACCAGCACCCCGACCACGCCGATCACGAGGGCGATTCCGGAGCCCCGTGGCCCTGCTGTGCCGCCGCGCCGGGCCCGCCGGATCGCGGTGCCCGCCAGCCAGACGGCCATGGCCCCCGCCACCAGGGCGAACGCCACGATGTAGACGCCCCGCTGGAAATTGCTCAGACCGAGCACACCGAACAGGCTGAGCAGCGCGAGGAACAGTGCCGCGACCGACCGTTGCTGATGCACTGGATCGGCGCGCCCGGCGGGCCGGGGTGCGGCGGATTCAGCCGGCTGGCGCTCGGCGGGCTGGCGCTCGGCGGGCTGGCGCTCGGCAGGCTGGGAGTCGGCGGGCCGGGACCCGGCAGGCCGGGAGTCGGCAGGCCGGGACTCGGAGGGCTGGGGCTTGGGAGGCGGGGGCGGCTGGACTACTGGGGGCATCAGCGGGGAGCTCCAGGGGGCAGGTGCCAGGGGTCTGGCGGGCCTGATACGGACACGGCCTCCTAATTTTGCCCCGCCCGGGTCGGTGGGCAATCCCATTGCCCGGATGCGGTTATCGTGGCCGCATGCGCGCACGCCTGGTGGTTCTGGTCTCAGGCGCGGGAACGAACCTGCAGGCCTTGCTGGACGCGTGCGCGGAACAGGCGTACGGCGCGGACATAGTAGCGGTTGGCGCCGACCGGACCGGCATCGAGGCGCTGGCTCGCGCGGAGCGGGCAGGCGTACCCACGTTCACGCACCGGGTCAAGGACTACCCGAGCCGCGCGGACTGGGATGAGGCGCTCACCGCGTCATGCCGCGAGGCCGGTCCGGATCTGGTCATCCTGGCTGGTTTCATGAAGCTGGTCGGCCCGCCCTTCCTGGACGCGTTCGGCGGGCGCCTGATCAACACCCACCCGGCCCTGCTGCCCGCTTTCCCGGGCATGCACGGCGTGCGCGACGCGCTCGAGCACGGGGTGAAGCTGACCGGGTGCACCGTGTTCCTGGTGGACGCGGGCACCGACACGGGCCCGGTGATCGCCCAGGCGGCGGTCCCTGTGCTGGACGACGACGACCAGACGACCCTGCACGAGCGGGTCAAGGTGGCTGAGCGGGCCCTGCTCGTGGAGACTGTGGGCCGGATGGTCCGCGACGGGTGGGCCGTGCAGGGCAGGAAGGTAAGGATCGGGCAGTGAAGGTGAAGGCCAGGACGGTGCAGGCCGTGAAGGTGCAGGCCGTGAAGGTGAGGGCCGGACGGTGACGAGGGTGCCGATCAGGCGGGCGCTGATCAGCGTGTACGACAAGACGGGGCTCAGTGACCTGGCGCGCTCGCTGCACGCGGCCGGTGTGGAGATCGTCAGCACCGGCAGCACCGCGGACGCGATCAGCGCAGCCGGCGTGCCGGTGACCCGCGTGGAGGACGTCACCGGGTTCCCCGAGGCCCTCGACGGCCGGGTGAAGACGCTGCATCCGGCGGTCCACGCCGGGCTGCTCGCCGACCTGAGCAAGCCGGCCCACCAGGCCCGGCTGGACGAGCTGGGCATCGCGCCGTTCCAGCTGCTGGTGTCCAACCTGTACCCGTTCGAGGCTGCCGTGAGCAGCGGAGCCCCGCCGGCCGAGTGTGTTGAGCAGATCGATATCGGCGGGCCGGCCATGGTCCGGGCGGCCGCCAAGAACCATGAGCATGTCGCGGTCATCACCGACCCGTCCCGGTACGGGGACGTCGAGGCGGCGGTGGCCGCCGGCGGGTTCACGCTGGAGCAGCGGCGGCGGCTGGCGGCCCGCGCCTACGCGCACACCGCGGCCTACGACAGCGCGGTCGCCTCCTGGTTCGCCTCCGGCTACGCGCCGGACGAGACGGCGGAGGAAACCGGCTGGCCGGATGTGACCGCAGGGCTCTGGACCCGGCGCGAGGTGCTCCGCTACGGGGAGAACCCGCACCAGCGTGCCGCGCTCTACGTGCGCAGCTCGGGCGGGGAGGCGCCGGCGGGCATCGCCGGGGCGATCCAGCTGCACGGCAAGGCCATGTCGTACAACAACTACGTCGACGCCGCCGCGGCCTGGCGGGCCGTGTTCGACTTCGTCCAGCCGTGCGTGGCCATCATCAAGCACTCCAACCCCTGCGGCATCGCCCTCGGCAGCGATCTGGCCGAGGCGCACCGGAAGGCGAACGCGTGCGACCCGGAGTCCGCCTTCGGCGGCGTCATCGCCGCCAACAGGATGGTCACCGCGGAGATGGCGGCCCAGGTCAAGGACATCTTCACCGAGATCGTCATCGCGCCGGGCTTCGAGGACACCGCGCTGGACATCCTGTCGGGAAGCAAGAACCTGCGCCTGCTGACCTGCCCGCCGCCGGTCAGGGGCGCTCACGTGCCGGAATGGCGGCAGGTGGACGGCGGCGGCCTGCTGCTGCAGACCCCGGACGAGATCGACGCGCCCGGCGATGACCCGGCCAGCTGGGAGCTGAAGACCGGGCAGCCCGCCTCGCCCGACACGATGGCCGACCTGGCCTTCGCCTGGCGGGCCATCCGCAGCGTCAAGTCCAACGCCATCCTGCTGGCGTCCGGGCTGGCCACCGTGGGCGTGGGCATGGGCCAGGTCAACCGGGTGGACGCGGCCCGGCTGGCGGTGTCCCGGGCGGGCGAGCGCGCGGCCGGGTCTGTCGCGGCCAGCGATGCCTTCTTCCCGTTCCCCGACGGCCTGGAGGTCCTGACCGCCGCCGGGATCCTGGCCGTGGTCCAGCCGGGCGGATCAATCCGCGACCAGCTCAGCATCGAGGCGGCCGAGCAGGCGGGCGTCACCATGTACGTCACCGGCGTCCGCCACTTCTACCACTGACGAGTCCACCCTGAGAACCAGGCATCACCGACGAGCCACGTACCAGAACGGGGGTGAGAGATGACGGCGATCATTCTCGACGGGAAGGCGACCGCCACGGCGATCAAGACTGAGCTCGCCGGGCGGGTTGTGGCGCTGGCCGCCCGGGGCGTGCGTCCCGGCCTGGGCACCGTCCTGGTCGGGGACGATCCGGGCAGCCGGGCCTACGTCAACGGCAAGCACCGGGACTGCGCCGAGGTGGGGATCGCCAGCATCCGCCGGGATCTGCCCGCCGACGCCACCCAGGAGCAGGTCGAGGCGGTGGTGGACGAGCTGAACGCGGACCCGGCCTGCACCGGCTACCTGGTCCAGCTGCCGCTGCCGGCCGGGATCGACGCGAACCGGGTCCTGAGCCGGATCGATCCGGCCAAGGACGCGGACGGGCTGCACCCGCTGAACCTCGGCCGGCTCGTGCTCGGTGAGCCAGGGCCGCTGCCCTGCACCCCGCGGGGCATCGTGGAACTTCTCCGGCGCTACGACGTGCCGATCGCCGGGGCCGACGTCACCGTGATCGGGCGCGGGATCACCGTGGGACGGGCGCTGGGACTGCTGCTGACCCGGCGCACCGAGAACGCCACCGTCACCCTGTGCCACACCGGGACGAAGGACCTGGCCGGGCACACCCGCGAGGCGGACATCGTGGTGGTCGCCGCGGGCCGTCCCGGCCTGGTGACGGCGGACATGGTCAGGCCTGGCGCCGCGGTGCTGGACGTGGGGATCACCCGGACCGAAGCGGGCTTGGTCGGCGACGTCGCGCCCGAGGTCCGGGAGGTGGCGGGCTATCTTGCCCCCATGCCCGGCGGGGTCGGCCCGATGACCAGGGCGATGCTGCTGGTCAACGTGGTCGAGGCGGCAGAAAACGCGACGCGGCAGGGGTAAGCTACCAATAAGTAACATGCTGGCTCACCCTCCGGCGCCCTAGGGGGACCCCCCGGAGGGTGAACCAGGAAGTGGCATTTGGCACCCTTAAGGTGCGCCGCCGCAAACCGGGCCCAGCCGGGCCCAACCTGGCCAGTCAGGGCCAGTCCTGGATTGCGGCGAAGAGGTGAGGAGGTCGGCCGCCGGTCATGAACATCGTCGTTGGCGTGAAGCAGGTGCCGGACACGTGGGCGGAACGGACCCTGAGGCCCGACGACTCCCGCCTGGATCGGGCGTCGGTTGACGGGGTCATCAACGAACTCGACGAGTACGCGATCGAGGAAGGGCTGCGCCTGGCCGAGGCGCACGGGGGCGAGGTCACCATCCTGACCATGGGCCCGGACAGGGCTAGTGAGTCGATCCGCAAGGCGCTGTCCATGGGTGCCGACAAGGCGGTGCACCTCATCGACGACGGCCTGGCCGGCTCGGACGGGCTGCAGACGTCGGCGGCCCTGGCCGCCGTGCTCGGCCGGATCGGGTTCGACCTGGTCATCCTGGGCGCGGAGTCCACCGACGCGCGGATGGGCGTGATGGCGGCCATGCTGGCCGAGCAGCTCGGCGTCCCGCAGGTCTCACTGGCCAGCAAGGTCGAGGTGGACGGGACCGCGCTGCGGATCCACCGGCAGACCGACTACGGCTACGACAAGGTCGAGGCTAGCCTGCCTGCCGTGATCAGCGTGGTGGAGAAGATCAACGAGCCGCGCTACCCCTCGTTCAAGGGCATCATGGCGGCCAAGAAGAAGCCGGTGGAGACGCTGACCCTGGCCGACATCGGGATCGACGCGGGGCAGGTCGGCCTGGACGGCGCCGCCACCGCCGTGGTCAGCTTCGCCAAGCGCCCGCCGCGGCAGGCGGGCACGGTCGTCAAGGACGAGGGCGACGGCGGGACCAAGGCGGCCGAGTACCTCGCCGCGCAGAAATTCATCTGAGCTCAGGTCGTCTGAAGCACAGGGCAGCTGAAGCACAGGGCAGCTGAAGCACAGGGCAGCTGGGCAGCGGAGCATCCAAGGAAGGACGGCCGACGATGGCTGAGGTTCTGGTTCTCGCCGAGCACGACGGCGAGACGGTGAAGAAGGTGACCGGCGAGCTGCTCACCCTGGCCCGCCGGTTCGGCGAGCCCGCGGCCGTCTGGATTGGCGCGGGCGCGGAGGGCGCCCGGGACCGGCTGGCCGAGTTCGGCGCGGCCAAGGTCTACGTGGCAGACGGCAGCGACATCGACGACTACTTGGTGGCCCCCGTGGCCGAGGTACTGGCCGGGCTGGTGGCGCAGAAGTCCCCGGCGGCCGTGCTGCTGGCCGCCACCGGCGAGGGTAAGGAAGTGGCCGGGCGGCTGGCGGTCAAGACCGGCTCCGGGGTGATCACCGACGCGGTCGGGCTCACCACGGGCGACGGCGGCCTGGTCGCCGAGCAGTCCATCTTCGGTGGCGCGATCGTCGTGCAGTCCACCGTGCGGACCGGCACCCCGATCATCGCCGTGCGGCCCAACTCCGTCGCGGCCGAGCCTGCCCCGGCCGCCGCGGAGATCGAGCCGGCCGGGATCGAGCTGAGTGACGCGGCCAAGGCGGCCAGGATCACCGAGCGGGTGGTGGCCGAGCGGGGCGAGCGGCCCGAGCTCACCGAGGCGGCGATCGTGGTCTCCGGCGGCCGTGGCGTCGGCAACGCGGACAACTTCGCGCTGATCGAGAAGCTGGCGGATTCCCTCGGCGCGGCCGTGGGCGCGTCCCGGGCCGCGACCGACGCGGGCTGGTACCCGCACCAGTTCCAGGTGGGCCAGACGGGCAAGACAGTCTCCCCGCAGCTGTACCTGGCGGTGGGCATCTCCGGGGCGATCCAGCACCGGGCGGGCATGCAGACCTCGAAGACCATCATGGTGGTCAACAAGGACCCCGAGGCGCCGATCTTCGAGCTCGCCGACTTCGGCGTGGTGGGCGACCTGTTCGCGGTGGTGCCGCAGCTGACCGAGGAGGTCGAGCGGCGCTCGGCGAACTAGGACAGGCCCCGGAGACGCCGTGGCGTGCTCAGGGACTGGATCGCCCACTAGGCTGAAATCCGTCATGGGGTACATCGACTACGTGTCCGCGCGCCCGCGGCCGGCCGAGGACTGCGTGGTCTACCTGGACCACGCGGCGACGACGCCGATGCTGCCTGAGGCCCTCGCCGCGATGACCGAAGAACTCGGCCAGCTGGGCAATCCCTCGTCCCTGCACAACGCCGGGCGCCGTGCCCGGCGGGTGGTGGAGGAGTCGCGGGAGCAGATCGCCGAGGTGTTCGGTGCCCGGCCCAGCGAGGTGATCTTCACCAGCGGCGGCACCGAGGCCGACGACCTTGCGGTCAAGGGCCTGTACTGGGCCCGCCGCGCGGCTGCGGCTGGCCGGTCCGGCGCTCGCCCGTCCGCCGCCGCGCCCCGCCGGGTGCTGGCCACCGCCGTCGAGCATCACGCGGTGCTGGACTCGGTGCACTGGCTGGCCGGGCACGAGGACGCCGAGGAG
>Ga0187875_10003044_pt1 | contig 12021 bp, 15 predicted proteins | sample June2016WEW_17_1_2_FD_132978 | JGI IMG/M metagenome (GOLD analysis project Ga0187875, IMG submission 132978) | Peatland microbial communities from SPRUCE experiment site at the Marcell Experimental Forest, Minnesota, USA - June2016WEW_17_10 | ecosystem: Environmental > Terrestrial > Soil >... | reverse complement strand
CCGTGTAGTCCTTGTAGTAGCGTTTGTCGTCCGCCAGCGTGTAGAAGATCGCGTTATCCATCCCGCGGAAACAGAGCGTCGGACCCAGCTCGTCTCCCTCCGCCGTGTGATTGAACACCACATCCAGAATCACTTCGATGCCGGCCTTGTGAAAGGTCCGGACCATTTCCTTAAACTCCAGCGTCTGCTGGCCCAACCCTCCCGAACTGCTATAGGAAGCTTTGGGTGCAAAGAAGGCCACGGGATCATATCCCCAGTAATTCCTGAGCGGTTGACTGGTTCGCGGATTCCTGCGCGTCACAGAAGTTTCACTGAACTCCTGCACGGGCATCAGTTCCACAGCGGTCACCCCCAAGGTTTTGAAATAGGGAATCTTTTCCATCAGGCCTCGATAGGTTCCCGGATGGTCCACGCCCGACTTGGGGTGAATGGTAAAGCCGCGAACATGTGTTTCGTAAATGACTGTCTTCGACCACGGATGCCGGGGTGGCTGGTCTCCATCCCACTCGAAGGGCTCGTTGACAAAGACGCATTTCGGCATCGACCCGGAATTGTCCAGCTTCGAGAGAGCCAGGTCTTGCTCCGGCGCCGACGGGTCGTATCCACGAGCCGATGCAAAATCCCACGGGGGCAGCCGTGAAATCGCGGTAGCGAAGGGATCGAGGAGAAGCCTGTTGAAATTGAAACGATGTCCTTCGCTGGGTTCGTAAGGGCCATCCACGCGGTAAGCATAGAATTGACCGGGACCGATCCCTTTTACCCAGACGTGCCATACGTCGCCGGTGCGGTTGCGCACTGGATCCAGATCGATTGCCCGGGCGGGCGCTGCGTCTTCGGGATGGTCGAACAATTCCAGTCGAACGCGGCTGGCGTAACGGCTGAAAATGGCGAAATTAACCCCTCCTCCCTTTTCCTGGGTTCCTAAAGGCATAGGAGAACCGGCCCGAACGTCAGCGCGCTCGGAGTTCTGCGAGATGCAATCGTGCGACTCGCGTTGGGGTGCTTTCATCATCGTTGCCATAGGATTCGTGCGTCTTCCAGTGGGATCGCTACGCCATCGTGGTGCGACATCACTCGCGCCGTATAGTCCGCTGGCGGGCGGGCCGCAGACACAGTCGCGCTGTAAACGTAGCCGCCCGACGCGCCGACCAATTGGCGAACGCACTTCATCTCCTGCCGCACCGAACTGCCTCCGTTAACCCTGTTGGCATAGAGCTCGACTCGCACAGCCTTCGGGTCGATGTCGTCGAGATAGACCTGAACCTCATACGTACGCTGCTTGCCATGCGTCTCCTGCTTCACCTCGCCGAAGTGTAACGTGATCCATTTCTGTTCCAGACTGTGCTGGCAATCCACCATTTGCTTTCCAACGGTGCCTTTGTTCGCAATACGCGAAAGGTAGGCAGTAGCTGCCGGGAGATAGTGTTGCTCTGTGTACTCACGCACCGCGCGGTCGGCGGAGAAGTGCGGTGTCAGGCGCGCCATGCTTTCCCGCATCCGCGCGACCCAGGCGGTGGGAATGCCTTTCTCGTTGCGGGTATAGAACTCGGGGACCACCTCGCGCTCGAGCCGTTCGTAGAGCGCCTCGGCTTCGGCTGCATCCCAAGCGGGATCGGTGCCATGTTCCTGACCATCCCCCAACCCCCGCCCCACCTCAGGCGCGTAGGCTTCGGCCCACCAACCATCCAATTCCGAGAGGTTGATTCCTCCGTTGACGAGCACCTTCATACCGCTCGTTCCACATGCCTCCCAAGGCCGCCGTGGTGTGTTGATCCAAACATCCACCCCCTGCACCAGGCGCTCGGTCAAATGCATATCGTAATCACTGAGAAAGATCGCGTGAGGACGGACTTCGGGCTGGCGAATGAATTGTATCCATTTCTGGATCAGAGCCTGTCCCGCCCCATCCGCGGGATGAGCCTTGCCCGCGAGGATGAGTTGCACCGGCCGCTGAGAATTGGATAACAGACGCAGCAGTCGCTCCGGATCATGCAGCAGCAGGTTGGGTCTCTTGTAGGTTGCGAAGCGTCGGGCAAAGCCCAGTGTCAATGCGTTGGGATCGAAGAGATGCCTCGCCTCCTCAACCGCCTCGGGCGATGCGCCGGCAGCGGCGTAGTGCTGCGCCAGACGCTGGCGAGCGTATTCAACCAGGGACTTGCTGGAAGCGGTGCGAAATTGCCAAAGGCTCTCGTCGGAGACGCGGCGAATGTCCTGCTCCAGGGTTTCCGTCGTCCCCAGCCAGCGGCCTTTTCCACAGGCCGTTGTCCAAAGATCGTCGGCGGCCGCCGAGTCCCAGGTCGGGTGATGAACTCCATTGGTGATGTAACCGATGGGGACTTCGTCCTCTGGCCACTGCGGAAAGAGAGGCGCAAATAAGTGGCGACTAACCTGCCCATGCAAGCGACTTACGCCATTCACCGATCCACTGCCGCGAATGGCCAAGTAGGCCATGTTAAAACTCTCAGACGCGTCGTTCGGATTCTGACGACCAAGGGCCAACAAATCCTGAATCGAAATACCGAGCTTCTCCTGCGCATACCGGCCAAGGTATTGCTCGATGAGAGCCGGAGTGAAGCGATCAAACCCGGCGGCTACCGCCGTATGGGTGGTGAAAAGGTTCCCCACTCGCGTGGCGGCCAGCGCGACTTCGAAGGGCTGCCCGGTTTCTTCCATCAAACCTCGGGCGCGCTCCAACACGGCAAAGGCCGCATGACCTTCATTCAAATGACAGACTTCGGGTTTGATTCCCAGTGCCGCGAGCAGCCGCCAGCCGCCGATCCCGAGGAGCAATTCCTGCACGAGCCGCAACTCCGGGCCGCCCCCATACAACTCGCTGGTGATCCCTCGATGAGCAGGGAAGTTCGCCGCGTCATTGCTGTCCAGCAGGTAAAGTTTCACCCGACCGACTTGGACCTCCCAGGCGCGCAGCCAGACCGAGTAACCGGGCAGCGCGATCTCGAACCGTAACCACTCGCCGTTGGCTTGGCGCACCGGCGTGATCGGCAACTGTCCGGGGTCATTATATGGATAAAGGGCTTGTTGCGCTCCGTCCCGGTCGATCACCTGGCGAAAATAGCCTTGTTGGTAGAGCAGCCCCACGCCGACCACCGGCACTCCCAGGTCGCTGGCAGCTTTGAGTTGATCACCAGCCACATTACCTAGGCCACCGGAGTAAATGGGCAGCGCTTCGCTCAACATGTATTCCATGCTGAAATATGCGACGCAGGTCAAGGGAGCCTGCGGATGATGTTGCTGAAACCACGCAGGCGTCTCCGCCGCCTGATGCTTGACTCGCAGCAGGTCATCAACATTCTTACGGAAGGCCGGATCGGCCAGCACGCGCTGGAGTTTGTCCTTTGCGACAGTCTGCAGGACCACCCACGGGTTTTGAGTGAACTCCCACAGCGTGGGATCAAGCTGCCGCCACACTTCGTCAGTAGCATGATTCCACGACCAGCGCATATCCAAAGCGAGTTCTTTCAACGCATCGAATCCATTGAATAACTTTTCAGTGGTCATAAGTTAAATCTTCCTCCTTAACGCCATCCGACCTCAGCTTCAATCACTGCGGTTTGCTCGGAGCTTGACGGTGTGCCATCTGCTCGTGATCCGGGCGCGGCGCACAAAGCCGCCACCTTCGCCAAGCGGCGACGATGCCGCGCCGCGCCGCTGAATCGCGCGGCGAGAAATGTTTGCACCAATTCCCACGCGAGAGCGTGACCGACGACGAGGCCACCGAGGCAGATCATGTTCAAGTCGTCGTCCTCGACACCTTGGTGCGCCGAAAAGTTTTCGTGAATCAAGCAGGCGCGAACCCCGGCCACTTTGTTCGCGCAGACGGATGCTCCAACCCCACTGCCACAGATGCCCACGCCGCGATTCACCGTCCCGGCGGCAACCGCCCTGGCCAGCGGGACGATAAAATCCGGATAATCATCGTCCTCTTTCGGCCGACCATTGCCGAAGTCCACCACTTCATGACCGGCGTCGCGTAATTTCCCGGCCAGATATTCCTTTAGCTCGTAACCACCATGGTCGGTGGCGACACCGATGCGTTTCGATGTTCCTGGCAAGATTGTCATGCGATGAAACTCATTCCACCAGCCAGACGGCATACCCCACCGTTTTGTTTAGGAGGTGTTCACCGAGGCCAACGGCGAAGAGCTTGCCAAACAGAGATTGTTTGTGGCGACCAACGACAATCGTGTCGCACTTTTGCTCGGCAGCGGCCTGAACGATTTGGGCAAGCACATCGCCTCCTTCTTCGGCGGCCTTCGTGGTCACAGATTCAGCAGCCACGCCGGCGCGGACAATGTGTTCCTTGATCTGCGCCAGCATCTGTTCGGCTTTGTCCCATGCCTTCCCAGCAAACTCTTCCGCCCGCTTGTCGGCGGCGGCGGCTTTTGATCCTTCGACATGCGGTGGAAGTCCCGGTAACACATGGAAGACAACAATTCTTACGCCGGGCGCTTTGCTGCCGGCACAGGCTAGCGCGACATAATCGGCAGTTTTGAAAGAGCTTTTCGTTCCGTCCACCGCCAACAGTAATTTATGTTTCATCGTGATTCTCCACCGGCCTTCATCGTGGGCCTTGTCGGTTGGTTACGGATCGCTTGGAGCGCCTTCATCGCCGCCACCGGTGCCTCGGCCTCGGGATCAGAGCCTTCCAATGCCTGAATCACCGGCACCAGTTGATTGTTCCATTTCTCGTGCGCCTCGTCGTGCAACACGTGATGGGCGCTTTCCCGCAATAAAGTCGAGTCGGGACGCTCAATCAAAGCCTGCATGAGCGCCGACAAGCCAGTCCGTCCCAGCGCTACGACGGCGCGCGCCGCCAGCCAGCGCACGTCGAATTTGTCATCGGCGAGTGCCTTCGCCAGTGCCGGTGCGGCGCTGACATCGCCGATTTCACCCAAGGCTTTGGCAGCCTGTCCGCGACCGTATTCGGTCGATGTGCGGAGCGCACCAATCAACGGGTTGACGGCTGCTTTTCGGAGGGAGACCAACTCCTGATGTGCACGGTTGCGGGTCGCGGCAGAATCGCTGCCGAGGTCTACGAGGAGCGCGGCGATGCGACCGGTGGAGGTTACAGATTCTGATGGCTCAGTCATGTGTCATCACGCGACGGTTCAGGCGGCGGCGGTCACCACCTCCACCACCCGCTCATCGTTCGTGGTCTGGACGACCAGAAAACACCGGTCGGGTGCGCTGGAGGACAGATACGAATAGCGAATGTTCACCCCCTGCTTACCCAACTCGGCCAGCAGCCGGGCGGCCACGCCGGGCTGGTAAGGCGCAGGGCCGAGGAGTACGACGGCATGCGTCTGGCAGATGTAGCCGGCCGCCTCAAGTACCTGCTGGGCCTCCTCTGGCCGACTGGTGGTCAACAACAGCAGCAGTCCCTCGCGGTCAGCACAACAACTGCGGGTCAATATGGAGAGTTGATGATCGGCCAACAACGCCAGCACATCTGGCCCATCCTTGCCGGCGGGAATGTGGACCCGGATTTCGACTTCGCGGCGCGCGGTCATAAAGCCACGACTTGCAGATGTTTGGACGTGTTGCGGTGGGTGGACCGGGGCTGCTCGGCTACAGCCAACTCGGCCGGTGCCGCACCGTCCGGGCGTCGCTGTACACGGGCATCCTGGGTGCAGTCCAACTTGAGTTGCTTTTCGGCCTGTAACCAATGGGCCTCGTGCCGCCCGTGTGGGCGGCCTTCCTCTTCCCAGATCAGGTACGCACATATGGCGATCTGTCCGGAAGTGGGTTGAATTGGGGTTTGGTTGTTCATCAGCGCGTCCCCCTTCGGATTTGTTTGTTGTTTCGATTTTCTTACGCGGCGGCCTTGTGCCAGCGCCAGAATCATCTGCGTCGCGCCCTTGGTGCCTTTGAACATCTGCCGTCGTGTCCGACCGCGCGCAACCTTCCGACGAGTTGTTGCTTCGCCTCAAATCCAGCCGTGCGCGAATGGCAATGGGGTCACACCCTTCGCAGTGTGACCCCGCTGAAAACCCTGCCACGTGGCTTTATCGACTTGCGGTTGCTCCCACGAGGCTCTCTTTGGGAAGACTGCGGTCCGGCTGATGGTGTTCCGTCAGTTCCGGATTGGTGCGGTTGATGATTTCCTGGGCCCGAACCGTTTCCTCCGGGGAACCATGGGCGACCAGAACATATTTGCCGGTCTTGATCGCAGTCTCGTACCGCACGATGCTGTCCTTCGGAATGCCGAGTCCGTACAAGCCGGCTCCCAGCGCGGTCAGACCACCCACCACGACGGCGCCTTCCAGCGCCCCGACGATCCAACTGACTATTGGCCCGGCTGCCAGAACCTGTCCCAAACCAGGAATCCAAAAGAATCCGGCCCCGAACAACAAGCCCCAAAACCCACCCCAGAAGGCCCCCAGTTTTCCCCAGTATTTCATGCGGTCGCCGGTATTGTAGTAGCCGACCACGTGTTCATCGGTGTGATAGTCGCGTCCGACGATCGACAGTCTCTTCATGTCAAAACCGGACCGCTGCAGTTCCTTAATCGCAGCTTCGGCTTCGGCGTGCGATTTGTAAATCGCCACGACGGTGTTGTTCTTGGTCATGGTTGTCCTTTCGGTTCGTTGTGGTTTTTGCGCTCACCGTTTTTCTTTGAACCGGTCATCGTGTTCTCTCGGTGCAATAAAAAGATTCTGTCGGCGTCCCTAAAAGCGCGGCGCATAGAGCATATCCGACTTTTCCTGCCAAGCATTTGGTTCCATTCATGGAGTTACCCATCTGTTCAATAAATCAAAAACGCGTTGTTGTTCTCGAAAAACAACGATATGGGTATCAATGGCGAGCCGGATAATTCCTCTGGCTCGGCGATCCCCACAAACGCCGTAAACGGTCTCGATGAGGTTGCCAAAGGTCAATGTCTTCTGTTTGTGATCGGCTTTCATGCTGTGACGATAGGGGTCAGAGGCCTGTGCGCGCCATAGGGTGTTCACCCCACCGGGAAGTTCGGGAATCCCGGCGACCTCTGTTCGGATCCGCTGCCACATTATGTTACGGGTTCGATCTTGATCCAACGGCTGGATCCTGTTTATGAAAATACTCGCGGACTTTCGCGGCGATCTGGCGGTCGGTCATCTTGTCGATGGTTTCAACAGCGATGATGTGTCCGCCGAGCTTGTCTCGCTCCAAACGCTTCTTGAGCTCGCCCTTGGCCTCCCCGGGACCAAAGATCAGAATGGATTCGGCATCACGAATCGCTGCAATCACCTCATCGTAGTAGTTGTTCAAATGGCCCGTAAACTCCCTCTCGTGACTATCATCGGCTTGAACCTGTTGTGATTCGTAGGAAGTCGTCGATCGGACGCCGGCAAAACGTCCGGGCTGTTTTTCCACGTTCGACCGGATCTCCATGGTCTCTTCCCCTGCGGCGGAGACAATGGCGATCACGGCCTTCCGATGATCAATCCACAAACCCACAGTCGTTTTCATGGAACTCTCCTTTGTCGGCGATTTACTTGCTGCAATCTGATAGTGATCCGCTGCCTCACCGCTTTCTTACGGTGACGTCAATGAGGCCGAAATCAAGGTCAGCCAGCTTCGCGAAGGCGGCTCGACTCAGGTCGATCCTCCGTCCTTCGTGGACCAACCGTTTCGTGGGGCCGCGATCCGTGATTTCTACCACCACGCTCCGGTTCGCGTGCGTGACGATCACCTTGGTGCCGAAATCGAAAAACCACGACGCCGCAGTGAGCCTGTCGGGATTGAACCGTTGGCCGTTGGCCATCGGCAGGCCACGCTCCTTCTCCCCATACCACGATGCCCGGTCAGCGGCCTGACAGGCTAGACATGAGAGAATGAGGAGCGCCGCGAGTGCTTGTGCGCTGGCTCGCTCCGAATGATGGAAGAGCCCTTTCACACAATCATCATAAGACCGGAGCCCCGTGGCCGCCATGGGGTGTTTGCCCCATGGGAAACTTGAATCCCGACGATCCTGAGGCGTGGCGACAGCGCAAGGCAGATCCCTGCGCGTTGCGACGAAAACGAAAAAGAGGCCGGTCCGCTTTCGGACCGACCCCTTTTCTTGTTACTCGCGCGGCCGTCGCCAATTTTGACAGGTCGGCGTGGGGGACGCCATTTCGCAGGCGGCGCCAGCGGCGCTCGTAAATTTCCGGGTGGCTACGTTGCCTTCTGGTGTTTGGCCCGTTCTTCGCGCATTGCGTCCTTACCGGCTTCGACGGCAGCGGCCAGTTCCGCTTTCTTGCCTCGGACAAAATCCGTGGCATCCTCCAGGGCATCGGACGCCTTGCCCTTGAGATCGCGGCCTTTCTTGGCGAGCAGATCCCGCGTTTCCTTGCCCGAACGGGGCGCGTACAGCAGGGCGGCCGCCGTCCCGACGAGCGCGCCGATGGCAAACGCGGCGAGATAACCGCCGACTCGACATGATTCATTATTATTGTCTGACATGTTGTTCCTCTGTTTTCTGTGGCTGGTGACGATTTCGATTCAAGAACGTCTCAAAGAACACCGCGATCCCCTTGCGAAAAATCCGTGCGTTGCGCGCCGCCGTGAGGATGGGTGGCTCCAGAACCGTGCCGACTTCCTCGACAACACGATCCACTCGCTCTGTCCAGCCGCGCACGGTTTGGATCACGCGCTCGACGTCGTCGCACTGCTGGTGGGCGCGCGTGGATAGTTCGTTGACGTTGTACAACAACCTGCGGCCGTCTTGGACCAGAAGTGAAACCTCGGCTTTGAGTTCTGCCAGCGTCTGCGACATCCGTGCGGCCTGCTGGCGCAGTTGGAGTATGGCCGGTATGCAAACCACGACGAAGATCACGATCGCGACGGATGCGAGAAACAGGGCGATCTGTAGTGGGATTGACATTCAGTTCACCCACCTTGCCGGATTGTTGTTCACGCGCTCAGAGTAAGCGGTGAGACTGTGCGGCGACTATGGGGTGTTTACCCCATCTGCAGGCATCCGAGTGGACAACGGCAAGGGCACGGTGTCCTCATTCGGCCATTGTGTCGAGTGTGATAGGTACCGCTATTTCGTCGCGGAGTCCGGGCACGTGTAGTCCAAAACGATGCATCTGCGTAGTCGCGAGGGAAACTGGGGGGCAACAGAATTCAGTGCACCGACAACCAGTCTAGACATGCGTCAGAGTCGTGTCCGATGTCTACTCATGGATGCCCGCGATCATATTGGTAGTCTTGGTCATCCTGGTGAGCCTGATCAGATCGATTCTGATCCTCAGGGCGAGGCGATTCGTCGCGAGCGTCACCGTGGTCTCGTGAGAAAAAGCATCCCGCAAGCAAGATGGAAACCGCTCCCAACAAGACTGCCAATCTGAAGGTTGACCGTTTTGGATGATGGTTCATGCAGGGAGTATAGGGGGGACAATGGCGGGATGGTATGGGGTGTTGACCCTACCCAGCGGTTGATTCTTAGTGGATCCGAGCGGTCAAGGGGCCATTCGACCGTCAGGAACAGAAGATCAGGGCAGTGGGAAGCAGACCTCAACGGCGGCGGAGATACCAGCCAAAGAACCACGACACGAAAAGGACGAGAAGAAACAAGGCTATGAGCGCCCGTGCGGGAGTGATGCGAGACGGATTCTTTGGCTTGTTCTCTTGGTTCTGCGTCATAATTTCCCTTCCGGGCTCGATAGCTTGTGGTACGCCGTTCGCGGGCTTGTTGACCAACGTCGAAACGGTGCCGTCCCGTACATGCTGCCAATCCGCAATGTTTTCTGAAAATTAGCGGGTGCCCGCAAACCAAAAATGGTGGCAACCTAGGTGAGGCTAGGAGAAGCGTAGCCACCATTGTGGATTGTTCACGGGTACCCACTGCCTACCGTGAACAGGATTTGCTCTCAGCGAGGTGGGGGTGAAGACACCCCGTCATTGAGCAACAACTCCTGTTCCTATCATTCCGGAGCCTATGTAGTACGTCATCCGCGCACAATGGGGTGAACACCCCATAGCCAAGTATCGCCCAATTCGCCATTCTCCCCCGAATGAAGGAGGCCGACGTTTGACAGCGAAGCTACATGTCCACCGTCTGCCCGCCAGCACAACGGACGCTGTCTTGCTAAGACTATTCGAGGGAGTGGGACGAGTCATCAACTGCGACATGGTCACGGATGAAACCACGCGCATAAGTCATATGGGAAATGTTGGATAAACTATTGGGAGGGAAAGGTGAATCTGCAAAAACTTGCGGGGGGGATTTGTGTGAACCTCTTGTTGTGCGGCCTGGTAGCGCCAATGCTAACGGGATGCGCGGCCTTGACGTCCCTCGCCCTTACGGCTGATCCCGCCGCGAGTGCTCCGGAAGCGCCTCGAACCATCACGGCAGTCAAGCTTTCCCAAGCCAATTATCATGTGCAAAGGCTGAATGTCACGGGCCACGACAACGGTTTTAAATTATTGGGGCTGTTTACGATTGTACCGGCCAGCCGGGTGAAAGCGTTTACGAGAATGTATCATAGCGCCGAGATCGAACCCGGTGGTCCGTTGGCACCGGCGAACATTGCGGTCGAAGAAATTGAACAAAACTACATCTTGTTCTCGATACCACAAGTTTTTGTTCGCGCTGACTTTGTGGTTTTCGAGGTCACCTCGCTCAGTAAGCCGCAAAAACCGTCGCCGGAATAAACACGATTCGTGAATGGCGCACGTCGAAGGCCATCGGATTCGTGGAGATGGCCACGGTGCAGCAAGCACAAAGAGCCATTGACCAACTCAACGGCAAGGAATTGGCCGGACGCGTAATACAAGTTTCCGAGGGCCCGTAACGAGATTTCGGTTGCGAAGGTGGGTGCGATTCTCACAAGATTACGTAGGGGATGCGGGGTGATCCGGCAACTAGATGATCGTTAACTGGACACTGCTTTCGATGATTCCCGCGGCGATGGCATACCGGGTGAGACCGGAGATCTCGTGGATGTTGAGCTTGGCCATGAGATTCTGCCGGTGTTTTTCGACGGTCTTGATGCTGATGCCGAGTTCCGATGCGGTCTGTTTGTTGGCCTTGCCTTCGGCAATCAGTTGGAGCACCTCGATCTCGCGTGAACTCAGGCGGGCGATTTTCTTCCGTAGCGCTCCGCCTCTCCCAGGCATCTTCTGATCATGCAGCCGCCTGGCAACGGAGGGACTGAAGAACGTGTTTCCTTTCTGCACTGTCCGAATCGCCCGCGACAGATCGTGCGCGGAGGTTTGCTTGACCAGAAATGCCGCCGCGCCGGCCGCGATCGCATGATCGACGTACGCGTCATCGTTGTGCGCGGAGAGAATGAGCACCTTGGTACCGGGAACGGCTTTGCGAATCTGCCGGGTGGCTTCCGACCCGTTGAGCAATGGCATCGCGATGTCCATCACAACCACCGACGGACAAAGCTTCCTGGTCAATTCCACCGCTTGGCGGCCAGTCTGCGCCTCGCCGACCACTTCGAAATCGTCTTCGGCCTCCAACAATTTCCGAAACCCCTCACGGACAACCATGTGATCTTCAGCCAGCAGGACGGTGATGCGTTTCATAATTACTAACCCCGGTTGTTGATGGTGAATGGAATCTCGGCGCGGATGGTCGTACCTTGGCCCGGTGCGGATTCGATGCGCAGACGACCGCCGACCATCTCGACGCGTTCGCGCATGCCGAGCAATCCCAATCGTTTGTTCCGTTTGGCGTGTAACACCCGTTGCACCCGAAAGGATTTGCCGTTGTCCTGGATGGTCAGGCCAATGGTGCGCGGAAGTTTCTGGAGGCTGACGTCCACCCGGCTGGCGTGCGCATGGCGGCCGACATTGGTCAGCGCTTCCTGGGCGACGCGATAGAGAACCGTACGCGTGACGGTGTCCAATCGCTCAATCCTGTCAGAAGTAAAGGTCGTGAAATGAATGTGAACGCCCGTCTGTTTCGTAAATCCTTTCATAAACGCATGGAGGGCGGGAATCACCCCCAGGTCGTCCAATACGGCCGGGCGCAAATCCCGCGCGAACCGATGGACGATATCCACCGACTTCTCGACCATCCGT
>Ga0187875_10003043_pt1 | contig 12024 bp, 10 predicted proteins | sample June2016WEW_17_1_2_FD_132978 | JGI IMG/M metagenome (GOLD analysis project Ga0187875, IMG submission 132978) | Peatland microbial communities from SPRUCE experiment site at the Marcell Experimental Forest, Minnesota, USA - June2016WEW_17_10 | ecosystem: Environmental > Terrestrial > Soil >... | reverse complement strand
CGCGGCAGACGAGGTGGCTGGGGCAAACCGGCAAACAAAAGCGAGAGTCGAGGCTCAACTCTCAGGTTTTGCTTCCCAGTTAACAAGCAGCGCGCCCATGGCGACGATGAAGAGGAATGTGCCGATCGTGACGATGAAAAGCAACGCGCCAACGGCGAGGACAAGATGAACCGTCTGGTCTTTAAGGAACGCGAAAGGCCCTCTCGAATCCACTGTCGGCCCTGTGTGGCGGTCGTTCATCGTCTGTGGATGTTGTGGAAGCAGGTTGCATTCCATATGAATCGCCCACACAGGGTCGACGCCCTACAAACGGAATGTGTTCTGTCGGATTATCGAACCAATGGTGCGCGATCCGGCTCCGAAACACAAAATCCGCGCGGGACCTTATTTTTACAGGGCTGGAGGTTGGAGGCGGGTGTCAGAATCGAACTGACGATAGGAGTTTTGCAGGCTGGAAAAGGGGGTTCCAGCCTGTTTACGCCTTTAGCTGATCTTGCATTGAACACTTTGATAGATAGTCATTTACGTGATTTCTGCAATTCTGTCAACAACGTGAAACATCCTTCAATTTTGAGCAAGGTGAGTATCACAGCGAGTATCACACAGGTTTTGTTCTCCTCCCCTGCTCTCTACATTTATGAGTGGGACTTTTACGAGAAAGTGCTTTAGCATGACCTTGACATGCTCGACGGACCGGTCGCCGCCGAGGTGCAAAGCGAGACGGCGAAGCATTTCGAGAGACCGCAGGCGGATCAAAAGCAAATGCAGTTAGAAGAAACGGCGGGCATCCCGACCGGCGTTGCCCACGATATTCACAGGCAGGTGGAATTGCGCAAGGCCAAGCGCGCCGCCGCGCCTGATAATCTTGCGTAGCTCAACCTGCTGACGCACGATTCGGATTGTGGAGAGAATTCCCCGTGGATACAGACAAATCGAACCAGACCAAATCGGAGGTGCTGTTCCTAGATTACTGCGGACTCCGCGGATATGCTGCCAAGCGCATCAGCCAACCGGAAGACAGTGGCAGATTTCCCGACTACGAAGTCCTTATCGACAAGAACCGAATCATCGTAGAGGTCAAGGAACTTTGTGCCAATCCAGAAGACGAAAAAGTGGCGAAGTCGATAGAGGAGAATCGCATCGAACTTCTTACCTATGATGGCGGACGGAGAGTCAGAACGCATATTGAGGATGCGGAACGACAACTGAGGCGTTATGAGAATGAACACTGTCCGTCCATCATCGTGCTCTACGACAACATCACGATGAACGGGTCGCCCGTTCATCCGACAGACTTCTGCATACATCCACTTGCCCCATACAGTATTGACGTGGGAATGTTCGGCTTACACGCTGCGAACGTGCGCATTCATCCAGATGGACGGACAGAATCCTTGGGAGACACCCGAGCAAGCGGCCGCACTTTGAGGGACACGAAACGAACACTCGTAAGTGCTGTGGCCGTGCTTTACGAATTTCCCGATTATGGCCTGCGTTTGGCAATCTACCACAATTACTACGCACAGAATCCGTTGCCAAAATCGTTGTTCATCGACCCCAAGGACTGCCAATTTGAGAAACCCGATCACCCCGAACAATGTCCCGGCGCTTGGAATAGGGTGCAAAGTTGAACCGAAAGTGAACCCGACGCAAGTAAAGGGCACCCCGCTCGGCGGTAGGGTGGGACGCGCAAGGGAGGAGTAGCGCATGGACATCGCATTCGCTTGCGACAAGTGCGGGCAGCATCTTGTGATTGATGGAGCTGGCGCTGGACTGACGATCCTGTGTCCAAGATGTGGAGTTGGCCTCGCTGTTCCAAAGCCTCATCCGGCGCGGTGCCCGAACCTTCCTCCTCCGCCGAAGCGGGTGCCCTCACAGCCTTCTGCTGGCGAAGCCGACCTCCCGTCAATAACACGCCTCTTGGAATCATTTATTCCCGGAGTGCCCTCTCGCTACCGACTGGATTTCATGGGCCGAAGTTCCGAACGCGAGTTGCCCGCGTCGCAACCGATGGAGCAGTATCAGGACGACATAGAAGCTTTCAACTTTCACGGCTGGTTTAGGGACTCTTTGAGCGGCAACTATTCAATTGCGTGGGGCACGAGGAACCCCACCGGAGGATACGACACCGAGTATTTTCTTCTGCATCAAGGCGCTATCCTCGCACAGGAAACCCGCACCAATATTTTGGAGGCCGTCGTAGCGGATAACGGAACCTACCTGATTCACGATTGTGGCGCATCCCTACAGGAAGCGGTTACGCTCTTCGATGTCGGTGGTAGGAAGTTGAAGCAGGTGAGGCCGCATTCTACCGGCCTGCTGACGTTTGACATGCGACAGCAGACTGCCGGAATGGAAATCCGTGCTTTCCGCGATGATTGTCTTCTGTCCGGTCGAATAACCTTCAACCTGCTGGACGGGAATGTTGAAGTCGAAAAACCTGACCAGCCCGTGCCCCCGGCGGAGCCGAGGAACGCCTACCAGTGTTTTGACCGCGCTACTGGGGAAATGGCTGGGAACCAATCTCCGCTGACAAAAGATGTGGCTGAGCGCATCTTGTCGCTGTGCAATCGCGCCTTTGAGTTCGGTTTTGCTGAGAAATACCACTACGCGAAATCGCGGACATACTGGATGCGAGGGGAGGCGCTGGAGTCACTGGGCCAAAAGGTAGAGGCTTTGCGTGCATACGAGTTGGCAATGGAGCAAGACCCGAAAATGGGACTTGAGGAACGAATCGCGTCCCTGCGAAAAGAATGCGGGAAAGAATGAATGGCGACGCGCCGCTATCAGATCGGCGGAAGTAACGGCTCCACGCGTACCGGCGGCCATCCTCAGCGCGACCGTGGCTGGTTCTACAGCATTGCCAACGGCCAGCGACCGGCGGTAGGATGGCATCTATGAAAACCAACATCGCCCACGGGTTAAAAAAATACCTGCCGCATCTGTTGCAGGCACAACAAGACAACCTGACCGAGGCGGATACGCTCCAACGTATCGTCAAGGTCTTCGAGGATGTCCTCGGTTATGACCCGTTTACAGAGATTTCCCGCGAATTGGAGGTAAAGAGTAAGTACGTTGATCTCGCGATCAAGATTGAGGGAACAATCAAATTCTTCGTCGAGGTGAAAGCCGCTGGCAAGAAGTTGCGCGACCGCCACGTTGCACAGGGTGAGCTATACGCGGCGGAGGGAAATATCCCGTGGGTCTTGGTCACAAACGGTGTTGAATGGAATTTATACCACCTTACAATTGATGAGGGGGTTGATTTCGAGCGCGTCTTTTCCGTGACTCTTGCGCCAGAGACAATTGAGGAATCTGCTGAGAAGCTCGCTTTACTTCACCGCAATTCTGTGAAGGCCGGAGCGCATGAGAGATTTTGGGAACACCAGACAGCGTTGAGCCCGGCTACCATCGGAAGGGCAATTTTCACGGAGGATGTTCTTCGTCACATTCGGAAAGAGATTCATCAGCGGCAGGAGATTTTGATTGATATTGAAGACTTGGCCCGTGCAATCCACGATTTGTTGAGCACTGCTGCAAAGGAACTAATCGGGCCGCCGAAAGTTCGCTACCACAAACAGGCTGTTAAGCAAATCAAAACTCAAGCGTCTCCCGCTACTGACTCCACCACTGCTTCGGAGTCTGTCCCGCGATCTTCTGACCAACCAAGTGCTTCTCCATAGTGAGCGGAATTTGGCGACGGTGCGTGACGCCGAAGCTGCCTCTCGACGCTAAATCTTGGTAGAACCGGCTCCCCGCGCACCGTCGGGTATCCCGAGCATACCCGTGGCAGTTTTAGAGCCTTGCCAACAGCCCGCGCCCGGCGTTACGATGCCGATGCCGTACGCGAAAGGAGAAACCGCTATGATTCGCCTGCGAGTTTGCTTTCTACTTTTTGCCTTCACCGTTGTCGTCGCCGCTCGTGCAGAACAAACCAACGCGCCCACTATTGCCGGTGCTACCAGCAACGCCCCGGCCAGTGCCGTCGCGAGCAATGCCCTGCCAGCTAGCATCACAATCGACGGCACAACCTATGAAGAAGTCCGCTGGCAGAGAGTCACGCCAACCACGGTCACCATTTTCCACAAGACCGGCGTTGCGACGATCCCGCTGGAAAAGTTGCCGAAAGAATTGCAGATACGGTTTGGACATGACCCCGAACGATTAGCTATTGAGCAGCAGCAACAAGCGGCAGAGGCAGCGAAAGCCGAGGCAATGGCCGAGGCGGCGCGAGTCAAAGCAGAGGCAGCCAAAGTCGAGGCCGCGAAAGCAGCGGCAGCTATGGCCGAAGAATTGCGCAAAAAAGCCGAAGCTGGCGATGCAACTGCGCAGTTCAACTTGGGCGCTGCCTACGACCTTGGGGATGGCGTACCACAGGATTACACCGAGGCCGTGAAGTGGTATCGCAAGGCGGCTGAGCAAGGGAATGCAGACGGGCAGTGGGGGTTGGGCAATGCTTACAAGGGCGGCAAAGGCGTGGAGAAGGACGCCGCCGAAGCCGTGAGGTGGTATCGCAAGGCGGCAGAGCAGGGGGACGTGTTCGCGCAGCGCAGCTTGGCCGAGTGCTACGATGTGGGCGAAGGCGTGTCGCAGGACGCTGCCGAAGCCGCAAAGTGGTATCGCAAGGCCGCAGAACAGGGAGACGCGCAATCGCAGCGCACCATAGCCCGGTGGTACGAAGAAGGCCTAGGCGTGCTACAGGATTACACCGAGGCTGCGAAATGGCGTCGCAAAGCTGTTGAGTCTTACCGCAAGGCCGCAGAGCAAGGGGATGCAGACGCGCAATGCGTGTTGGGCAACCTGTACAAACTAGGCGAAGGCATGGCGACGAATTACACCGAAGCCGCAAAGTGGTTTCGTAAGGCGGCTGAACAAGGCGATGCGCAATCGCAGTGGGAGTTGGGTGACGCCTACGCGAACGGCGAAGGTGTGCCGCAGGATTCCATCGAAGCTTACAAGTGGTACAACCTTGCCGCCGCACATGGCGAGTCACTCGGCGCTCTGGCGCGCGATAGACTCATCCAATCAATGACTCCGCAGCAGATTGCCGAAGGTCAGCGGCGCGCTTCTGAGTTTGTGGCCAAAGAAAAAGAATGAATGCGGATTCCAACTATCCCCATTGACGCACCGACAACGCGAACGGCAGCGGGCAACAGCCTGCGAATAAAGTGAGACAATGGACATTACGTTTAACTGCGCCAAGTGCGGCCAATCTCTCACAATTGACGAAGCCGGGGCTGGCGCAATTGTCGAGTGTCCGAAGTGCGGCCAGCGTCTCACAGTCCCTTCTCGGGAGTCCCTGCGAGCCGAACCCTCGGCTACAAAGCAGTGTCCGTTTTGCGCTGAGACCATCAAGGCAGAAGCGAAAGTTTGCAGGTTCTGCGGACGCGATCTAGTGGCGGGCAAGCCGACGGCACTCACTCCAAAATCCTTTCCTTCCAAAAGATCAAACCCTCTCACCACGATTCTCTGCGTGCTCGCGGTCATTGCCGTGATCGTTGGCGGCATCTTCGCCTACACCTTCTGGGAGGATCAGCAAAGAGCCAAGGCCGAGGCAGCCAGCGCCGAAGAGATACCCACGTTTTCCGAGGAGTTGCGAAGGAAGGCCGAAGCTGGCGATGCGAGGGCGCAACGCAACCTAGCCGACTGCTACAAGAGCGGTTACGGCGTCGCGAAAGATTGCACCGAGGCCGATAAATGGTATCGCAAAGCTGCTGAGTCCTATCGAAAGGCAGCCGAGCAAGGGGACGGAGACGCGCAGTTGTGGCTAGGTTACTTGTACGCAGCGGGCTGGGGCGTACCCAAGGATACTGCGGAAGCCGTAAAATGGATTCGTAAGGCAGCCGAGCAGGGAGACGCAAACGCGCAATATTCGTTGGGCCGCGCCTACGCGGACGGCGAAGGCGTGGGGAAGGACGCCGCCGAAGCTACAAAGTGGTATCGCAAGGCGACTGAATCGTACCGCAGGCTCGCTAAAGCTGGGAACGCCCAGGCACAACTCGCCTTGGGCGAACTGTACGAAAACGGCAACGGCGTGGCAAAGGATTATGTCGAAGCCGTGAAGTGGCTCCGAAAAGCTGCTGATCAGGGGGATAGTGACGCATACGCCGAGTTGGGTAATTGCTATAAAGATGGACTGGGCGACAACACTGAGGCTGAAAAATGGTTTCGCAAGGCTGCCGATTCGTATGCCGAGTGGAAACGCAAGAGAGCTGAAGCGGGGGACGCGAGCGCGCAGCACACGTTAGGTTCCGACTACGAATACGGCATAAACGAGGAGACGAATTACACGGAGGCGGCGAAGTGGTATCGCAAGGCAGCCGAGCAAGGGGATGCGAGCGCGCAGGACAAATTGGCTGAGTTTTACAAGGATGGCAAAGGCGTACCACAAGATTACACCGAGGCCGATAAATGGTATCGCAAGGCGGCTGAGTCTTACCGCAAGGCAGCCGAGCAGGGAGACGCAAACGCGCAATATTCGTTGGGCAGCGCCTACGCGAACGGTGAAGGTGTGGGGAAGGACGCCACCGAAGCTGCAAAGTGGTATCGCAAAGCTGCGGAACAGGGATTTGGGTTTGCGCAGAGCAGCTTGGCCATGTGTTACGAATCCGGCGAAGGCGTTGAGCAGGATTCCATCGAAGCTTACAAGTGGTACAACCTTGCCTCCGTGCACGGTGATGGGGGTGGTGCCATTGCGCGCGACCACATCGCCGAATCAATGACCCCACAGCAAATTGCCGAAGGCCAGCGGCGCACCGCTGAGTTTTTGGCCAAGAAGAAAGAATGAGTGTGAAGTGAAGAACAAGCTGCGAGCCAAACGCACAACTGAAGATTTACCAGTGATTGACTCTGTGTACTGCATTCTCGATACTGGGTAATACGTTCCATACATCGGAGCGTTTATGAAAGTTCCTTCACAGCCATCATTCAGAATTATCTTTGCGGGGGCAGCAGGGGCGACGTTGTTGGTGGTGCTCATAACGAACGCCTCTGCCGCTGAAAGACAGGTCGTACAGGGTCATCTCGTAAGGGCGGTTACGGAGTTAAACTTGCGGCCGGTGGGGACGCTTGCGAGTTCGACGAATCTGGATCTGGTGATCGGTCTACCGCTGCGCAACAAGGAAGCACTCACCAATTTGCTGCAACAGCAATATGCGCCAACAAGCCCTGAGTATCATCACTGGCTAACACCCGAAGAATTCACGGCGAGATTCGGGCCGACGGAACAGGACTACCAAGCTGTCATTGAGTTCGCGAAGGCGAACGGGTTCACAATCACCGGAACGCATTCGAATCGCACCTTGCTGGACATGCGCGGGTCAGTGGCGGCCATCGAGCGCACTTTCCGCGTGACCCTGCTTACGTACCAACACCCCACGGAAGCCCGTGAGTTCTACGCGCCGGATGTAGAGCCGTCACTCGACTTGACTGTCACGGTAATGCACATCACCGGCTTGGACAACTACAGTGTCCCGCGCCCCGTGAGTATTCGAGAGGCTTCTCAGAAGAAAGCAGTGGACGTGACGCCAGCCTCCGGTTCGGGGCCATCCGGTAGCTACAGCGGAAAAGATTTCAGGTATGCCTACGCGCCGGGCGTTTCGCTCACCGGCTCCGGACAAGTGGTCGCTCTGGTGGAGTTCGACGGCTACTATGCAAATGACATTACAGCCTACGAAGCAAGCAATGGATTAGCGAATGTTACGCTAACGAATGCGTTAGTGGATGGCGCTACGGGGTCTCCTAATTATGTCCCCTACGTGGAAGAGGTTTCATTGGACATCGAGATGGCGATTTCTATGGCACCGGGACTATCAAGAGTCATCGTTTACGAAGGGCCAAGCACCGACACGACCGACAGCGATGCCATCGACACGCTTAACCGAATAGCCACGGACGATTTAGCGAAGCAAGTTAGTTGTTCCTGGCAGTTGCAAGAAGCCTTCGGCACCACAAATTTCGATCAGATTTATCAGCAATACGCGATGCAGGGCCAGTCGTTTTTCCAAGCTTCCGGTGACAATGGAGCGTATTGCACGAACTATCCCAACCAAGAATGGGCGGATAGCCCATACGTCACACTGGTCGGCGGAACAACTTTGACGACGACCGGGCCAGAGGGAGCCTGGGAAACGGAAACCGTTTGGAACAATAATATCGGCACGGCATCGGGTGCGACCAATGACGCCAGCGGCGGCGGCGTCAGCACGAACTACACAATTCCGAGTTGGCAACAGGGCATCGATATGACATTTAACCAAGGATCGACGAGCATGCGGAACGTTCCAGATGTCGCGATGGTTGCGCATGGCATCTATGTCATTTACAATAACGGTTCCACGACCTCAATCGGAGGCACTAGTTGCGCCGCGCCGTTGTGGGCGGGATTTACGGCGCTGGTCAATCAGCAAGCCGTGGCCTACGGTCAGACCGCCGTCGGCTTTATCAATCCCGCTATCTACGCGATTGGCACAGGGACAACGTATGACACCTGCTTCCATGACATCATACTCGGCAACAACGAAACATATTACAGCCCGTTCCAGTTTTCTGCCGCTTTCGGCTACGATCTATGCACCGGGTGGGGCACACCAAACGGCAGCAATCTGGTCAATGCTCTCGCCCCTCAGCCTGAGTCTGATTTGACCCGTTACACCGATTCACTTGACATTTATTACGACGAATCCGCTGGCAGCTACGACGTATCGGCTGGCAACACGTTTATAGCCTCAATCACAGTCACCAACCAAGCTTGCCCCGGCGGTGGAACCGCAGCCGGTCCGTTTCACGTTGGCTTCTACTGGTCAACGGATTCCAGTTTTGGCGGTCTTTCAGCGGCTTTCGAAGTACCCGTGAGTGGTTGCGCTGAGGGTGGCAGTGTGCTGGTAACAAATTCTTTCACGATTGACCAAACAGTCACGCCGGGAATTTACTATCTCGGTTACAAGATTGACGACTCCAACGAAGTGGTGGAGTGCAACGAGACTGACAAGGGCATTTTCTATTGGACTGTAACGGTTTTTTCGCCCTGCTCCCTCACCGTGAGTCCGGCAAGTGTTAAACTACCGGCCAAAGGCGGCTCCAAAACTGTGAAAGTCAAAGCCAAGGGCACAGATTGTACGTGGACTGCGGCAAGCAACGACCCATTTATCACCATCACCGAGGGTGGTAGCGGCACAGGTAACGGGACGGTCCACTACACTGTGCCCGGCAACACCAACACCGTTCCTCAGACCGGCACTATCACTATTGCCGGACAGACCGTCACGGTCAATCAAGCCGCCGGTGGTTGCACGTTCAAACTAAGTCCTAAGAGCGCCAAATTCAGTTTTGTTGGCACCGTGGCAGAGGCGAAAACCGTGAAGGTCAAACCCAACTTCGGTGACTGTACTTGGACGGCAGTGAGTACCGATCCGTTCATCACGATCACAGAGGGTGCCAGTGGCGTTGGGAACGGCACGGTCAGTTACACTGTCACCGGGAACACGAACAACACGCCCCTAACCGGCACGATAACAATTGGCGGCGAAACGTTCACGATAACAGAGTCAGCCGCGCCATAAGCCGGGACCCGAAGGTCGTTTGTTCCGATCACTCTGGCCGTCTCCTTGAGATGAATTGCCCGTGTTGCACCACGCGGCCTTTCTGATGGCACGTTGAAGTCCCTGCCGTGCCGCGCAAGCAGAAAATCGGCTCTTGTTGGCTTGCTTGTCACGCTCTTATCGCGAACGCTTGGCGCACCCGACCATCAGGGACGGATGGCTTGCTGCCTTTGTGGGATGACGGACTTAGACCCCTCGGCATCAGGTTTTACCCCCACCAAGAAGCGGACTCGTTGGGCTTGCTTAAGAAGATGTTCAGGGCGCACATCACCGTAGGTGCGGGCGATGATGGCCGGGCCACTCTTGTCGCCGATCAGTGCGGCGATCTCCGTGTCGGGCAGTCCCGACTCTCTGCATTGCGTCACGAAGAAACTTCGCAACCCATGGAGCGTCACATAATGCATCCCCGTCGAGCGACACAGTTGGCTTAGTTTCCGTGCCACAGTGGGGTACGGAAGCGGTCGATTCACATCCCACTCCGACGGGAAGAGCATGTGGCTCCGTGCGCGTGTTTGCATCTCACGCAGCAACGTCTCCATTTCCGGAAGAATCGCCACGAACGGATTGATCCCGCGCTTCTCGCGTTTGACGTGAATCACACCGTTTGCCCAATCCACTGCTTCCCAATCCAGCCGGAGCGCTTCACGCACTCGCAGCCCGGAGAATCCGAGAAACAAAAGGCAGTCAGCTATCACATCCTCGCCGCGTTGTCGGAACGTCTGCGCGATGATGTGCAGTTGTTGAGGCGTCGGCGCTGTCTCACGGCAATGGCGCGTATCTTCTTCGCTGTGGTAGCGCCCGCGACCCGTCAGCGGATTTGCCTTCAACTTCTCCTGTCGAACGGCGAGCGCCAGTGCATTACCCAGCGTCTGCAATTCGATGTCCACGCACCGGTCACCCGCCCGGCTGTGGCGCAGCTCTTCGCCACGCTGCCAGGTGTATCCTCCATTTGCCCGCCATTTGCGGTAGGCATCACAGTCCTTCAGCGTCAGACTCACCGCCGCTCGCGGCCCGAAGAACGCTTCCAATCGCTGGATCGATTTCCCCTCAGTCTCCCGAGTTGCCGCAGTTTTCTTGATACGGCTCTTGCGATCCGGAAAGCCGAACTCAACATATCCTTTGAGCACTGCTGCCACAGTCAACCGGTTGCGCTCCAACGCCGCCTGCTTCGGCTCAATTCCATGCTGACGCAGCACGGCATCGTCGCGCCACTTCGTAAGAACCTTCCGCGCCCCCGCAATTTTGTCGGTGCCGGTGCAACGGTAGGTCTGTTTGCCGTCAACGCGCACACGCGCGTAGATGATCCCGCCGCGCCAGTACAACCCAGGCTCGCCCGCGATCTTCTGCGGCGTCACCAAGGCGGTTCGCTGCTTTATCTCGCTTGTTTGTCCGTCGCTCATCCTGCCGCCATCGATCTAATCAATCCTCCGTGTGGCCGTCCCTGTTGGAGTTGAGGTTCACCGAATGCCGTTCAATCCACGCCTCCAGATCCTGCTCCCGGATGCGGCGCGTGCCGCCGATACGAACGAACCGCAAGCCGTGCTGATTCATCAGTCGCCAAATAGTCGTTCGGCACAAGTTGAGTCGCTCGCCCACTTCTTGGATGGTGAGGAACTTGTCTGACGCTGTGTTCATTCCTGTCCTCACCGGCGATGGCGGCTGCCCAGTGCCAGCATCACGCTTATCAAACATGGACACCGCCGTTGTGTTTCTGCGCCTGAGTCGTCGCGTTCGTCAGTGTTTCGGAAAAGCCGAGGCGGGCGACTTTCTTGCACATGTGTGTGATCTCCTTGACCACACGCCGTAAATCCTGCTTCGGAAAACGCTCCGCGATAACCAGTCGAACATTAGCGGTGATGTCGTTGGCCATCAGTTGCAGGGTCTCGCTTTCGTTGCGCAGGTAGTCGCGAAGCACTTGGCGCGGGTTGTCTCCCGTACGCAAGACATCCAGCGGTCCACGCGCCTTGGCGTAAGCCGAAGCAATCGATGCCTGATCAATCACGGCGTATTCCAATCCGTGCTCGCAAACTCGCTTGCAGAGGAACACTTCGTTGTTGTTCAGCCTCATCAACGAAGCACAAACCTCCCATGGACTTCGGCCGCCCGCCGAGTCGGGCAACTCCGCATGCCCGCCCTGAGCTTGAGAATCAAAAGAACCAAGTCCCCGCGCGCTTGCCTCCACCTCGCGCAGCTTGTCGCCGATCAAACAGAGGGCCTGGTAATCGCCCTTGATAACGCCGAATGCCTCGAAATACGCCGCGTACTCTGCGTCGCTCATCCGCTTCAACGAGGGCGGCGCCACCCCCTCTCGCGGTTGGCCATTTCTCTTGAGCATGCGTCTCCTTTCCGTGCCGTCAATCGGTCTTCAAGAGTTTGAGCAGTTCCGACCGAGGCACGAGTAGTTTGCCGCGCAGCACACGGCAGG
>Ga0187875_10003039_pt1 | contig 12034 bp, 16 predicted proteins | sample June2016WEW_17_1_2_FD_132978 | JGI IMG/M metagenome (GOLD analysis project Ga0187875, IMG submission 132978) | Peatland microbial communities from SPRUCE experiment site at the Marcell Experimental Forest, Minnesota, USA - June2016WEW_17_10 | ecosystem: Environmental > Terrestrial > Soil >... | reverse complement strand
GAGCAAAACCACGGCGAACAGCCAGTTCCTGTCGAATATGAGTTCACTGTAAGGTTGTGTGGGGCGGACGGGCTCGTCCGCCCCGCTCCCTGGTAGGTCTGCCATCCGCCCTGGGTGGCCGAAAAGTCGCAGTTGACAGACTGTATAGTATAACTATACACTACACACGATGATCAAGAGCTTCCGGCACAAGGGTGTCGAGCGGTTCTTTCGCACAGGATCGAAGGCGAAAATCCAGCCGCATCATGCGGATAAATTGCAATTGCAACTGGCCGCGCTGGACAACGCCAAATCCCCGAAGGACATGAACGCGCCCGGCTGGAGACTGCATTCCCTGCGCGGCGATCTCGAAGACCACTGGTCAGTGGATGTCAGCGGCAACTGGCGTCTGACGTTCGGTTTCGAAGGGGAAGATGCCGTGCTGGTGGACTATCACGATTACCACTGAGAGGTTTTTATGCGCATGCACAATCCGCCACATCCGGGAAGAGTTCTACGAGAGTATTTGGGAACAAGGTCGGTTACAGACACCGCCAAGCACCTGGGGGTGACTCGGGTGGCTCTGTCCCGCATCTTGAATGGCAGCGCGGGCATTTCGGCGGACATGGCGCTCAAGCTGGCGGATGCTCTTGGCACCAGCCCCGAACTATGGATCGGCATGCAGACGCAGTACGATCTGTGGCAAGCATCCCAGCGCCGCCGTAAAAAGGTGAGGCCGATGTTTGTGGGAGCAGGGCGGCATGACACCGCAGTGGAATCCCACTCATCGCGAAGTGCGCGATGAGTTGGGCACCCGTCAGTACGATGAGCCTATTTCAGATACGGCAAATGTCCAAGGGCTAACCACGCGCCCAAAAAACCGAATACTACTCCGATCGCGTTCCCGATCAGCCAAACGTCTATAGCGCCTTTGGACCTATTGCTCTCTTCTTCTGTCGTTTGCCATCGTGCGATGACTTTGACTCCCAGCCACAAGCCAACCCATTGAAAGAAGCCGAGAAATAAGGCCAGTGTATATAGACCGCGCTCAACCACGCCCGTTAAGAAAGTCAACCGGGTGGGATGAAACAGAGTACCCGACGGATGTCCTTCTTCAATTCGTGGCCAAAGAACTCTTTCAACAAGCGGCCAAATAACGAAATGGCCACCGGCCATTGAAACGGCGAGACCACCCGCCAGCCGCAGCACCATTATCTTGCAGTCCAAGTTCTTTCCTCCACGCCCAGCTTTGTTAAGAGAAAATCCGGTATGCAATCACTAACACGAGAACAACGACGCCCGCCAGCACCCATTTCGCAATCTTCTGCCTTTTGGCCGCTGCCTTCCCTAGTCGCTGTGCCGCATACATTTTTCTAAGTAATTCGTCTGCGCCCTTCTTGCCAAGTGCCTGTTCAAGATGGGAGGTTCCGTGGGCTGCGTGTACGAAACTGGAACAGCCCTTGTATGCGCACGACGTGTCGTCCATCATCCGCTGCAACGCTTTCACACACTCATCAACATGAATGAGTTCGGGAGTCCCAAGCTTAACGTTGCCGGATACAATGTCAGGGTTCCTGTAAACTTTCTCGGATAACTCACGCAGGGCTTGACTCCTCCAATACTCCGCCTCAGCCTTTTCAATCGCTACGGAGACTGCGGTTCCATCCTTCGTAAACCCGCCCTTGGCGAGAGCGACTCTCTTCGCCTCCGCATACTCTTCCATTTTTCCCGCATTGATCAGCTCCCACATGTTAGCGCCTACGGACGGGCGCCCCTCCTCCACTCTCTGTTCTTCCATTCCCATAGCGAAACGTGGGTGACAGATTGGCCACCTTAACGAGGAAGTATAACGCGAATAATCTGGGACGGACGTTTCCTACCGATTACCTACGGAACGCCCCTCCGCCCCGAGTTTCTCAGTCAACCATCCGCCGCGAATGTCCCTTGATTTTCAGTATTGTGTATTGATACACTTTACACATGCTGAAGAGCTATCGGCATAAAGGCATCAAGCAATTTGCCGAAACTGGCTCGAAGGCTGGCATTCAGCCAGAACACGCAACCCGGCTCAGGAGGCTTCTTTCCGCGCTGGATGCAGCCACTTGCCCGGCCAACATGAATGCGCCCGGCTACGGCCTGCACTCGCTCAAGGGCGAATTGGAGGGGCATTGGGCCGTGCGGGTGAGCGGCAACTGGCGGCTTACGTTTCGGTTCGAAGGAGAGGACGCGGTTCTCGTCGATTACCAGGATTACCACTAGGAGCTACGTATGATTTTCCATCCCTGCCATCCCGGCGAAGTTTTGAAGGATTACCTGGGCGACATGACGGTGAAGGAAGCCGCCGAGCGCCTTGGGGTGACGCGGCCGAATCTCTCCCGGATACTCAACGGCCGCGCCGGCATTTCAGCGGACATGGGCGTGCGGCTGGCCAAAGCGATGCCATACACGTCTCCCGAGTTTTGGCTGAAGATGCAGCTCAATTACGATCTTTGGAAGGCCCGGAAGAACAGGCTGCCAAAAATCAAACCGTTTCCGGTCCGTCTGCAAAAAAACCTTGCCTCGGCCTGATTTGAAGTCCTTGAGGACCGCCCCATTCCACAAATCGCAATCGTGGGACGGGTCACCCACGACGGCCGGCTATCGCTCCGGTTCGGGTCTGTCGATTGGGCTTCTTCCGCGCGCGGGAGAAGGAGTCCGTCATGGCGTGCCGCAGTAGAATGTTAACTCTGGTCTGGTAGCCGCGCCCGTAACTCTTCAGCCAGCCCACGATGTCCGTGTCCAACCGCATGGTGACAGGCTTTTTCGCCGGACGATAAAACTTCCCGATTTCCGCGCCGCTCCAGTCCAACACTTCCGGCATCTCCGATCGATCAATGTCGGCGTCCTTTTTCGCGGCGATGGCGGCGATTTGGCGCTTCCGGTTTTTTGTGGGCTTCTTCATAGCTTTTTCTCTCTTTGCTGGTTGCGGCCCGGGCCGAAATCAGCCGAATGACTTCTTCACCCTCTTCGTCCCGATCGGCAAACCATGTGTGGACCACGAAAAGCACCGCCCCGGGGCCAATCTCACCCAGAGTGATATAGCGGTCTTCATCCTCGTCATGGGCAAGATCGCAAATGGTAACGGCATAGGGGTCGTCGAACACCAGTTCAGCTGTCTGGAAATCGACGTCATGCTTGGCAAGATTTTGCTTGCTCTTCCGCTCGTCGCACTCGAAACGCATGGTTTCGCGCCGCCACTTCAGGATAATAGCGTGTACGTATGAATGTCAATACATCTTGCGGAACCCGCGGGCGAGGGCGCCCGCGTCACACAGGAACGAAACGCCATCCGGCAAGCCGGATGGCGTTCTTGCTTCCAAATCAAACCAGCTTAGTTCGATCCGATCCGCATCGCGTAGAACGACCGGTACACGAACGTGAACGAGATCAGGAAGAACACCACTGCAAGCCCGTGCGTCAGCGCCGCGCCGTTAGCGCCGCTCGCCAGCTTCACGGCCAGTTCCACCGCCAGCAGGCCGAAGAGTGTGGTGAACTTGATGACCGGATTCAGCGCCACTGACGACGTGTCTTTGAAGGGATCGCCGACCGTGTCGCCGATGACGGTTGCATCGTGCAGCGGAGTTCCTTTTTGCTTCATTTCGGTTTCCACAATCTTCTTGGCGTTGTCCCAGGCAGCGCCCGCGTTGGCCATGAAGATCGCCTGGTAGAGACCGGAAATGGCAATCGCGATCAGGTAGCCGATGAAGAAGAAGGGCTCCACGAACGCGAAGGTGAGGGTCCCGAAGAAAACCGCGAGGAAGATGTTGAACATGCCCTTCTGCGCATATTTCGTGCAGATCTCAACGACCTTCTTGCTGTCGGCCACCGAGGCCTTGGTTGCGCCTTCGAGTTTTATGTTGGCCTTGATGAACTCGACCGCGCGGTAAGCGCCCGTGGTCACGGCCTGCGTGGATGCGCCCGTGAACCAGTAGATCATCGCGCCACCCGTGATCAGACCCAGGAAGAAAGGCGCGTGCAACAGGGAAAGGTTCTCTTTATTCGCGGTGAGGCCGTTGGTCAGCGCCATGATGATGGAGAAGATCATCGTCGTCGCTCCCACCACGGCCGTTCCGATCAGCACCGGTTTGGCGGTCGCTTTGAACGTGTTGCCGGCGCCGTCGTTTTCTTCCAGCAGATCCTTGGCGCGGCTGAAGTTGACGTCAATGTTGAAATCTTTCTTGATCTCGGCCTGGACGTTCGGAACCTGCTCGATCAGCGAAAGCTCATACACCGATTGCGCGTTGTCCGTTACAGGACCATAGGAATCGACCGCGATTGTGACCGGCCCCATGCCCAGGAAGCCGAAAGCGACAAGGCCAAACGCGAAGACTGCCGGGGCCAGCATTCCCGCGGCCAGCGCCAGTCCCATCGTGCTCATGTAATACGCGACTGCCATCAGGCCCATCATGGAGAGCCCGAGGTAGTAAGCGGAGAAATTGCCAGCCACGAAGCCCGACAGAATTCCGAGCGATGCTCCGCCCTCCTCGGCCGACTTCACCACCTCACGCACGTGCCGTGAGTTCACCGAAGTGAAGACCTTCACGAGTTCAGGAATGAGAGCACCGGCCAGCGTGCCGCATGAAATGATCGTTGCCAGCTTCCACCATTGCGTCGTGTCGGTGCCCATGGTCGGGATGATGATGTAAGAAATCGCGTAGGTCATCACAATCGATACGATTGACGTGATCCACACCAGCGACGTCAGAGGAACCTCAAAATCCATCTCGTGGGCATTGCCGTATCTCGCTTTGGCGATTGCCCCGTTGACGAAGTACGAGAGCGCCGATGACACCAGCATCATGACGCGCATCACGAAAATCCACACCAGCAGTTGCACTTGGGTAGTCGGATCCTTCACGCCCAGCAAAATGAAGGTGATCAGCGCCACACCAGTGACGCCATACGTTTCAAACCCGTCCGCCGACGGCCCGACCGAGTCGCCCGCATTGTCGCCCGTGCAATCGGCAATCACGCCCGGGTTGCGCGCATCGTCTTCTTTAATCTTGAAGACGATCTTCATCAAGTCCGACCCGATGTCGGCGATCTTCGTGAAGATGCCGCCCGCGATCCGCAACGCGGCTGCGCCCAGCGATTCGCCGATCGCAAACCCAATGAAGCAGGGACCCGCGTAATCGCCCGGAATGAACAGCAAAATAAAGAGCATGATGAGCAACTCGACGCTGATCAGCATCATGCCAATCGACATGCCCGCCTCAAGCGGAATCTGGTACACGGGATAGGGCTTGCCGGGCAAGGAGGCGAACGCGGTGCGCGAGTTGGCGAACGTGTTCACACGAATGCCAAACCACGCGACCCCGTAGCTGCCTGCGATACCGACCAGGCTGAAAGCCAGAATGATGGGAAGGGTCAAGGCAACCGATTTGCCCGGAACCGGAGACAGCCATCCGAAGTAGGCGGCGATAATGACCGCAATGAAAGCCCACAAGAGCAGGATGAACTTGCCCTGCGTCACCAGATAGGTTTTGCAGGTCTCGTAAATCAGTTCCGAGACCTCGCGCATGGCGCGGTGCACGGGCAGGTTCTTCAGGCGCATGTAGATCGCCAAGCCGAAGCCCAGCCCGAAGAAGCAAAAGAGAATGCCGATCAGCAGCAGTTTGTGGCCGTCGATCGCGCCGTTCAGAAAGCTGACCGATGACAGGTCAGGCAGCTTCAAGGCAGCCTCGCCGCCGCCCGCTTCCGCAGGCTGCGCGAGCGCGCAGGTAGATACAAACAGCAAAGTCGCAATCGCGATGGAAGTTTTCGCAATTCCGCGTCCGACGGACGCCATATGAGCGGTCCAAGTGCGCATCACAATCCTCCTAGGATCTCTATTCCGGGGTTACCACGTGTGCATTTACTCCGGCATCTGAGCATTTCGCGCGCCCGCGAAAGCCGCCATCACCAGAGTCCCGACCACGCTTCCACCGCAAGACATTTAAAAAAGGAGTGCTGATTTGGCCGCGTCGGAACATTTTATGCCGCCAGCATGCAACGAACGAAACGTTGCCTGCCTCCGGCACAAAGCAGACGTTTATAACACCTTGCAGGACTGGGGTCAATGATGGCCGTCACCACATGATCGCCGTCACCACGATTTTATGCGGCCTCAGGGCAGTTTCACGGTGATGGGTGTCGTTCCTCGACTCCCGCCATTCCGGCTTGCCTTTCAGCCCGCGAAGTCCCGCGCCGCGTCTGCCAAGCCGCGCTCCCGATCCTCTACGGTAAGGAACGCTACGCTCCTGCCGCGTTCAGTTACCTTCGCGTCGCGCGAGATGCCAAGCCGCTTTCGTATAATTGCATTTGCGTCATGCCAGCCTCGCTCAACGCAATCCTCGCCGCCGCCCGCCAGCGTCTTTTCCAACGACGCCATAGCGTTGATCTGCGGGCTCTGGAGCAGGCCGCCGAAAAGCATACCCCCCGAGGATTCCGCAAGCATCTTGAGCATGCTGCTCAAGACGGCATCGCGGTAATCGCCGAACTGAAGAAAGCCTCGCCCTCGAAAGGTCTCATCCGCGCCAATTTTGCGCCGACGGAACTAGCCCGCGAACTCGAGCATGCCGGCGCCGCCGCGCTCTCCGTCCTCACCGACGAGCAGTTCTTCCAGGGCTCGCTCGACTACCTGCGCGAGGCATCCGCAGCCACTTCCCTTCCCTGTCTGCGCAAGGATTTCATGGTCGACGAGTTCCAGATTGTCGAAGCGCGCGCCAACTGTGCCGATGCGATCCTCTTAATCGTCGCCGCCCTCAACCGGAAAGAACTCATCTCGCTTGCTCGCAAAGCGCAAGAGTACGATCTGGACGTTCTGTGTGAGGCGCATGACGGGCAAGAGCTCCAGCGCGCCCTCGACGCAGGCTGTACCCTGATCGGTATCAACAGCCGCAACTTGCAGACCTTCGAAGTAACGCTGGACACTGCGTTACAACTGGCGGAAAAAATCCCGGCCGGATGTTTACGGGTCGCTGAAAGCGGTATCCATACCGGCGAAGACGTAGCCAGACTGAGAGCCGCTGGTTATCAAGCGTTTCTGATCGGCGAGTCCCTGATGAAGCAAAAGCATCCAGGCGAAGCGCTGGCAAGTTTGATGGAAGAAGCAAAGGCCGTGGTCAATCGGTAGTTGGTTTTCGTGAGAGCTGAGAGCTGACAACTGTCTTATGACTTGGATCAAAATCTGCGGGATCACGAACCTCGACGACGCGCTCGCCGCCACCGACGCGGGCGCGAACGCCATCGGCTTTGTGTTCTATCCGAAGAGTCCGCGCTACGTTTCGGCCGAGACGGCCCAATCCATCGCCAAAGAATTGCCGCCGCAGATCCAAAAAGTCGGTGTCTTCGTCAACGAGACGGTTGAGCAGGTTCGCGACACCGTCAAACTTGCCGGACTGAACGTCGTACAGCTCCACGGCGCTGAGGACAAGCAATTCTCGACCGCCCTTTTCAAAGCGCTTGCCAACGGCGCTCTCTCCAGTGGCGAGGCACGCCCTACCATCTTCCGCTCCTTCGCCGCGCAGATTTTCGATAAGCCCGCTGAAGAGCCGGCCGGCTGGGACCCGGTCGCCGTCGGTCTGGTCGAGCCTGACGAGGCTTACAAAGGCAAGCGCGTGCACAAAATCCACGTCGCGAAAAACGGAGACCTTTTCCTCGAGACTCACGGCTTCCGTCCCGGCGTCATCTCCGGCGTGCTGCTCGATTCCTCCACCGCCGGCGGCTCCGGCCGGACATTCGACTGGGAGCGGGTTCAGCCCTGGGCCGGCATCATCAACAGCATCAGCAAACTCATCGTGGCCGGCGGCCTGCATCCCGGAAACGTCGAGGACGCGATCCACATTCTGCACCCGTGGGGCGTCGACGTCTCCACCGGAGTCGAACACGAGCCCGGCCGGAAAGATCCAAAGAAAGTCCGCGCTTTCATCCAAACCGTCCGCGCCATGGAGGCAGATTCCTAGCAGACTGGCCCCGGAGGGGCGGGATATGTTAGCCGAGGACGTAAGTCCCGGGTAACGCGGAGATCGGACCAAGTCCTGGAGGGACGACACAGCTTTCAGATGGCGACAGCAATGACTTCAAAACGAGCATCGGTTCAGACTAAGAAACGACGGATCAGCGCGATCACACCCGGCCGCTTCGGCCCCTACGGCGGACGCTACGTGCCCGAAACGCTCATGGCCGCGCTCCAGGAACTGGAGCGCGAATACGAAAAGGCCAAGCGCGACCCGAAATTCCAAAAGCGTCTCGACGTCCTCCTTAAAACCTACGCCGGACGCCCCACTCCGCTCTTCTTCGCCCAACGTCTAACAAAAAAACTAGGCGGGGCAAAAATCTATCTCAAGCGCGAAGACCTGCTCCACACCGGCGCGCACAAAATCAACAATTGCCTCGGACAGGCGTTGCTCGTCGAGCGCATGGGCAAGCACCGCGTAATCGCCGAAACCGGAGCCGGCCAGCACGGAGTCGCCAGCGCCACCGTCTGCGCGCTGCTAGGCTTCGAATGCGTCGTCTACATGGGCACCGAAGACATGCGCCGCCAGGAACTCAACGTTTTCCGCATGAGGCTGCTGGGGGCGGAGGTGCGCGGCGTGGATTCGGGCTCGCGCACTCTGAAAGATGCCATCAATGAAGCCATGCGCGACTGGGTCACCAACGTCCGCACCACGCATTATTTGTTAGGCAGCGTGTTAGGAGCGCATCCCTATCCCACCATGGTGCGCGACTTCCACCGCGTAATCGGACGCGAAGCCCGCGCGCAGATTCTCAAGGCCGAAGGCAAGCTGCCGCGCGCGATCATCGCTTGCGTTGGCGGCGGGTCGAACTCGATTGGAATTTTCTACGACTTTATTGAAGATAAGAAAGTTGAGCTGATCGGAGTCGAAGCCGGAGGGCGCGGTGAGGCGCTCGGTGACCACGCCGCCCGTTTCCGAGGAGGCTCGCCCGGAGTATTACAAGGCACTTACTCGTATGTCTTACAAGATAAGTCAGGCCAGATAGCCCTGACACATTCCGTCTCCGCGGGGCTAGATTATCCATCCATCGGCCCCGAGCACGCCGAGTTACACGACACCGGCCGAGCCGAATACGTCCCCGCTAGCGACGCCGAAGCGTTAGAAGCAACCACGCTGCTGGCCAGAACCGAAGGCATAATTCCCGCGCTGGAATCCGCCCACGCCGTGGCCGAAGTAATCAAGCGCGCCCCGAAGATGAAGAAGTCGGAGATCGTGATCGTCAATATTTCCGGGCGCGGGGATAAGGATATCGGGATCATGCGGGAAAATCTGAAGCTGGATTAGTTACCGGCGCAAGGGGCGCAACCGAATGGGTTCTGCTCAACCACAGTTAGCGCGAGTCAAGCCACTCACTCACAAGTCCTTCCATCTGTTGTGCAAAGTCTTTCGCTCCCCCGCGGGCGGGATGGCGCACATACCGAACGTCCCGTACATCCATCCGTTTGAGCAATCCTTCCGCTTTTCTGCCGACGGGCGACAACCTTCGCTTTAGGGAATTCATCAACGAGCATCCGTAGGGCACGTTTGCCAATCTGAATCTCGGAAGACTTCGGTGTCCGATTTGACTGTGGTTTCCCCGGTTCATGAGGATGCATTGGAAGTGCGTTCCACAGAATCGTGCGCTTCTCAATGCGCAAGTCACGCAGTGTATTCCAGACTATCGTGGCAGAGCGTTCGGCGTAGGGAAGGGGCCTTCTGGTGAGTCTGTCTCCCATCGGAATAGATATGCGAGGAATCTCCCCAGCTAACAGTTGACATTCGCTAGTAAACGCGATCCCGCTGTGTCTGCACCCGCGATGACTCGGTGCTTCTCCGCAAAGGATAAACTTCGGGACGCAGTCGAGATGAACTGCCAGCCGAGCCAGCTTTGCATCCGGACTATTGCCGGGCTTGCAGTCGGCGCAAAGGTCGCGCCATGGGTTGAACAGCTTCGGCGAGCGTGTGGACTTCAGTGTATCGGTCAGGCGTTTGGCCAGTTCGGTATTGGACATCAACGCCCCCTTTCACTCATCTTAACTCCCGAGGGTGCCCCGTCCAAGCTCCGCTTGGGCTGGGGATTTTCCTCGCCCGCCACATCCTCACGCGCGAACCAGATCGCGTCGTTCAAGCCTGGGCAGCGCCTCGATGGATTTCCCCACCTTCTTCTGGGCCAGCCGCAGCTCGTAGAGGCTCTGGAGATTCAGCCAAAATTCCGCACTCGCTCCAAAAAAATGAGAAAGGCGCAGGGCAGTGTCGCCCGTGATGGCGCGAGTTCCGTTCAGTATCTGCGTCACGCGATTGGTCGGAACGTCGATCTTCCGCGCCAACTCAGCCGCGCTCATCTTGAGCTCTTTGAGTTCTTCGGCCAGGTGTTCGCCGGGATGGATTGCGGTCAATACCATAACGATGGTCCCCAGTGATTTCCACGCATTGCTCGCCGCGCTACGAAATCAGCTTGTCATAGGTTTTATGGTCACCAATCCAGAACCATAAATATCCGTCCGCCCGTTTGATCGCCAGAGCGCGGTAGCTTAGCGTCACGCGCGACGACCATATCTCCTGCCCGGAGCGCTCTCCCACTTTCTTGAATTGCAACGAAGGATGCTGCGGGTTCGCCTTCAGAAGGGAAAACTGTTTGTCGGCACGAACCCGTATTTCCGCCGGAAGGGCAAGATACTCTTCCCAGAAGTCGCTGGTGGCGTGATGCTGCATTGGGCGCTAGAGCGGCCGGACGAGACCGTTCTTTTCGTCGTCCAACGCGCGCTGAATCGCCGTATCAAGCCGCCCCGCGGCCAGATCGGCCTGAAGACGAGCGTCGATGGGCTGCGGAAAATGTTGCTCTAGCCACACGTACAATTCCTCTACTTCTTGCGGCGTAAGAGTTCCGATCGCTCGTTCAATCTCTTTGACTTTGTTTATGCTCATAAAGCTCTTTTCCTCGCCGAAGGCTTTACCTCAACGACATAGCTAGCCACGAAGTCGCCCGCGCTTGATCAGGTCTGCTTTGATTTTCTCTAGAGGTATGCCCTTTTCCTTTCGTCGCTTCTCGGAAATGAGGCCATCCCAAAAATCCTGCAGTCTGACTCCGTGCTTTTTCAGATCAATCAGAACCGCTACCCTGCGGCCTTTTTCATTCGTGACGAACTGGATTCCGGTCATGCAGTTATTCTCCTTCAGGCAGTACGCTCACCGCAAGACGCTTTCTATTTCGGTTCGGCCAGGGCCTGTTTCAGGGTCAGACGATGCCCTACTTCGCCGCCGTAACTGCCTGCTCCAGCGTTTCGCGAATGAACCGTGTATAAGGGATACTGCGCGCTTTCGCCCGAGCCTTCACGGCCGCCAGCAACGGCTTCGGCACGCGCATGTTGATCTGCTCGTCTTTTTTCTCGAACTCAAAGCGCGTCGGCTTAAACTGTGAGAAATCGGGTTTGGAGAGGTCTTGGGCAGGAAACGCCTCAGCCTCCTCATCGGTTTTTAGGCGTGGCACCCTGTTTTTCATGACACTCCCTGCTCTTGAACTTGGACCGGTTGCCGTCTTTCCACCGGATTTCCGCATAAAATATTTATTCTTCAATAACATTAGGAGCAAAATGGGCGTAAAATATCTGCCAATTTCACGCTAACTTATTGATTTATAAACATGTTACACACAACTCCTTGTTCTTCAGAGATCTAGCGAAAATCGCTCTCTAAGTCTTTTGTTTTCAAAGATCACAGAAAGGGGTATGTGTTACTCAACAGTAAACTTCGCCCGATCATTGCACTTCGAACTGGCACCAAATTCGCCTCCGCGACAATCGTTAGTTTCCGCTCGATCTCTATGCAGCAGCCCTCGGCAATCTACAATGCTTTCGTGCCTTTCCACTTCGAGTCGAAACCCGCCCTCGTCGCCTATGTAACCTGCGGCGATCCCGACATCGCCACCACACGCGAAGTCATTCTCGCCGCCATCGAAGCAGGCGCGAGCATCATCGAGCTTGGAGTTCCTTTCAGCGATCCGCTTGCTGACGGCCCCGTAATCCAGCGGGCCAGCGAGCGTG
>Ga0187875_10003037_pt1 | contig 12036 bp, 10 predicted proteins | sample June2016WEW_17_1_2_FD_132978 | JGI IMG/M metagenome (GOLD analysis project Ga0187875, IMG submission 132978) | Peatland microbial communities from SPRUCE experiment site at the Marcell Experimental Forest, Minnesota, USA - June2016WEW_17_10 | ecosystem: Environmental > Terrestrial > Soil >... | reverse complement strand
TGTAGAAGATCGCCGAGCGGTAGCTGGTCCCGATGTCGTTACCCTGCCGGTTGCGGGTGCTCGGGTCGTGGATCTGGAAGAAGAACTCCAGCAGGTCCCGGTAGGAGATCTGGTCCGGGTCGAAGGTGATCTCGATGGCCTCGGCATGACCGCGGTGGTTCCGGTAGGTCGCGTTCGGCACGTCGCCGCCCGTGTACCCGACCCGCGTCGAGATCACGCCCGGGCGCTTGCGGATGAGGTCCTGCACGCCCCAGAAGCAGCCGCCGGCCAGGATGGCCTTCTCGAGATTGGCGCTCATCGTGTTTCACTCCTCGTGTCGTCTGTCTGCTCGAACAGCGTCCGGTAGGCCCCGTAGCCTTCGCTTTCCAGCTCATCGAGCGGGATGAAGCGCAGGGCCGCGGAGTTGATGCAGTACCGCAGGCCGCCCTGGTCGGGGGGTCCGTCGCGGAACACGTGGCCCAGATGGCTGTCCCCGTGGGCGGACCGGACCTCGGTACGGATCATGCCGAGGCCGAAGTCACGCTTCTTCACGACGTTGCCCGGCTCGATCGGCACCGTGAAGCTCGGCCAGCCGGAGCGGCTGTCGTACTTGTTCACGGAGGCGAACAGGGGCTCGCCGGACACGACGTCCACGTAGATGCCGGGTTCCTTGTTGTCCCAGTACTCGTTGCGGAACGCCGGCTCGGTGCCCTTCTTCTGGGTGACCCGGTACTGCTCCGGCGTGAGCTGGGATACGGCCTGGGGGTCCTTGTGGTAGGTGTCGGACACCTCAGCTCCTTCGGTTGAGGCCCCACTGGTGGCGGGGCACTACATAAAGCACAGCGTCCCAGCGCCCCCGGCTGTTCCCGCCGCCGGACACCCCCGGAGATCGCCAGGTTGTCCGGCCTTCCGGCCGCGGCCGCGTCGATCACCGCCTGGTCAGCCGGGACGACGTCGTGCCCAGGTCCTGCTGGAACAGCCCGTTGAGCGGAGAACAGCTCACCCGTCAGCGGCACAGGAAACGCGATTGCGTCATGCGGAAGGTTGGGGAAAGGTGGGGTCCTATGCCGACCCGCCTGGTTCATCTCGTAGCCGACGCCAACGACCCCGCCCGGCTGGCCCGGTTCTGGTCCGGCCTGCTGGGCTGGGAGATTGCCGACGAGACCCCCGACGAGGTGGACGTGTGGCCGGCCGGCTACGCCTATCCCGATCCGGTCGCGGTTCCGATCGTCTTCGGTTTGGTGCCCGAGCCGAAGAGCGGGAAGAACCGGGTGCACCTGGATCTGGCCAGCAGCTCGGGTGCGCATCAGGCCGAGCTGGTCAGCCGGGCCAGGGAGCTGGGCGGCAGGCCGGTGGACATCGGCCAGGGCGACGTGCCATGGGTCGTCATGGCGGATCCGGAGGGCAATGAGTTCTGCGTCCTGGAGCCGCGGGATATCTACCGGGACACCGGGCCGGTGGCCGCCATCCTCACCGACTGCAGCGATCCCGCGGCCCTGGCCCGGTTCTGGGCCGCCGCGGCGGGCTGGGAGATCACGCGCACCGAGGACGTGATCATCGGGCTCCGGTCGCCCGACGGCGTGGGACCCTACCTGGAGTTCCTGCGCGCCCCCGACCAGAAGCTGGTCAAGAACCGGGTCCACCCGGACTTGGCTCCCTACCGAGGCGACGATCCCGCGGCCGAGGTGGCCCGGCTGCGCGACGCGGGCGCGGCGCTCGCGGACGTCGGCCAGGGTGAGGTGTCCTGGACGGTCCTGGCCGATCCCGAGGGCAACGAGTTCTGCGTCCTGACCCCCCGGTAGAAGGGAAGGATCAGGCCCAGGAACGATCAGGCCCAGGAACGATCAGGCAGAGACCAGGTCGCAGACGAAGATCAGGGTCTCGCCCGGCGCGATCGCCCGCCCGGCTCCCCGGTCGCCGTAGGCCATGCCGGGCGGGATGATCAGCTGCCGGCGGCCGCCGACCCTCATGCCCTGCACGCCCTGGTCCCAGCCGGCGATGACCTGCCCCACGCCGAGCTGGAACTGCAGCGGGGCGCCCTGGTTCCAGCTGGCGTCGAACTCCTCGCCGGTAGAGTACGCGACCCCGACGTAGTGCACCTCGACCGTGTCGCCTGCCTTCGCGACCGCGCCGTCGCCTTCCCAGACGTCGGTGATCTGGAGGTCAGCAGGCGGCTCGCCCCCGGGGAAGTCGACCTCGGGCTTCTCAATGCTCATGGTGGCGTCTCCATACGGAACGTGATGCGGTCGGCACAACGACAGCGCAGTCTACGTCAGGCCGGCAGGGCCCAGGCACAGGCTCGGCGGCGGTCTGGTCAGGGCACCGGAACGCTCCTAGCCGTGCGGAGCGGCGACTACGCCGTCGCCGGTGGCGTACGGGATGAAGCTGCCGTGGTGGGGGTTCGGGTCGAGCGGCTTGCCGAGCGCGGGAAAGGCACGCTGCGGGCAGGTCGTCCGGTCGCAGACCTTGCAGCCCGGGCCGATCGGGACCAGCGCGGACGGGCTGCCCAGGTCGAGTCCGTGGGAGTACACCAGCCGGTGCGCGTGCCGAAGGTCGCAGCCCAGGCCGACCGCGAAGGTCTTGCCGAGGGTGCCGTAGCCGCCGTAGCGCCGGGACACGGTCCGGGCCACCCAGAGGTAACTGCGCCCGTCGGGCATCTGGGCCAGCTGGGTCTGGATCTCCCCCGGGTGGACGAAGGCCTCGTAGACGTTCCACAGCGGGCAGGAGCCGCCGACCCGGGAGAAGTGGAAGCTGGTCGCCGACTGGCGCTTGGAGATGTTGCCCGCCCGGTCGACCCGCACGAAGATGAACGGCACGCCGCGGGCGCCGGGACGCTGCAGCGTGCTGAGGCGGTGCGCGACGGTCTCGTAGCCCACGTCGAAGCGCCGCTGCAGCAGCGCGATGTCGTAGCCCACTGTCTCCGCGGCGTCCAGGAACGGCCGGTAGGGCAGGACCAGGGCGCCCGCGAAGTAACTGGCCAGGCCGATGCGGCAGAGCATGCGGGCATCATCGCCGGACAGGTTGGCCTCGGTGACGATCTGGTCGATCTCCGCGGCCAGCTCGACCGAGGCGAGGTGGGTGGCGAGCTGGAACGCCCGCTGCCCGGAGTTGAGCAGCGGGGACAGGGCCAGCACCCGGGCCTCGGGGTCGTAGCGCCGTTTGACGCCCTGATCACGGTCCGGGAGGTCGGCCACGCGGATACCGTGCCGGCGGGCCAGCCGCTCGGTGATCCCGGCCGTGGTGCCGCCGAGCCTGAGGTCGGCCTGCGCGAAGATCCGCTCCGCGGCGAGATCGAGCGCCGGGAAGTAGTTCCGCCGGGCGTAGAACAGCTCCTGCACTTCCTCCTGGGCCATGGGCGGCGGCACTGACATCGACCCCGGCTGGCCCGCGTCGATGCGGGTCATGATCGTCTCGTTGACGTCGCGGCCATGCCGGTACCGGCGGTGCAGCTCGATGACGTACCGGCCGACGGCCGGCATGGCCGCGGCCAGCTCGCGGATCTCCGCCATCGAGATCTGCTCGCCGACCGAGGGATCGGTGAGCACGTCCCGGAGCTGGGCCACGAGGCGGTCGGTGTCCTCGGTCGAGAACTGCTGCAGATCCGCGTCGAACACGCTGGCCAGCTTGAGCAGTACAGAGGCCGTGATCGGGCGCTGGCTGGATTCCAGCTGGTTGACGTAGCTCGGCGAGATGCCCAGCGCGCTCGCCAGGGCGGCCTGGGTGAGACCGCGTTCCTCCCGGAAACGCCGGAGCCGCACCCCTACCCTGGCTTTCGTGACCACTATCACACCCTGTCTAGCGACGTTCGCGCTCCGCATAAATGCCGTTCACCGGTCCGCAACTTCCCGACCCGCCGCGGCAACTCACCCAGGTCCTGCGGGCCTTGGCTCCGATAATCGGTCTAGACCACCGCTCATCGTCTTAACAAGTGTTACAGAATCGCGGACTGAGCGCCACAAACCTCCACACATGCAGGTCTACCACTCCCGGAGCTTTGAGTGCATGTTGTTAAGGTAGGTTCCGGATTTCTTGTGGACCCGACACGAGTTGCGGGTACCGGCCGGCGATGGAAGGACATCTTGTGAGCGACGCTATTCCCAGACTGCAGCAGCCGCCGACGGCTCATAGCGGCCTGACTGACTGGGTGGCGGACGTCGCCGCCCTGACCCGGCCCGACCGCGTCCAGTGGTGCGATGGCTCCCAGGCGGAATGGGATCAGCTCACCAGCCTGCTGGTGGAGCAGGGCGCGCTGATGCCGCTCAACCCGGACCTGCGGCCGGGCAGCTTCCTGGCCCGCTCCGACCCCTCTGACGTCGCCCGGGTCGAGGACCGCACGTTCATCTGCTCGGAGAAGGAAGAGGACGCCGGGCCGACCAACAACTGGATCGCCCCGGCCGAGATGCGCGCGACCCTCTCCGAGGTGTTCGCCGGCTGCATGGCCGGCCGGACCATGTACATCGTCCCGTTCTGCATGGGCCCGCTCGGCTCGCCGATCTCCCAGCTGGGCGTGGAGATCACTGACTCGCCGTACGTGGCCGCATCGATGCGGATCATGACCCGGATGGGCGCGGCGGTCCTGGACGAGCTGGGCACGGACGGGTTCTTCGTCCGGGCGGTTCACTCGGTGGGCGCCCCGCTGCAGCCGGGCCAGGTGGACGTGCCGTGGCCGTGCAATAAGACCAAGTACATCTCGCACTTCCCCGAGACCCGGGAGATCTGGTCCTACGGGTCCGGGTACGGCGGGAACGCGCTGCTGGGCAAGAAGTGCTTCGCGCTGCGGATCGCCTCGGCCATGGCCCGGGATGAGGGCTGGCTGGCCGAGCACATGCTCATCCTCAAGGTCACCCCGCCGCGGGGCGAGGCCAAGTACCTCGCGGCCGCCTTCCCGTCCGCGTGCGGCAAGACCAACCTGGCCATGCTGCAGCCCACGGTTCCGGGCTGGCGGGTGGAGACCATCGGCGACGACATCGCCTGGATGCGGTTCGGCCAGGACGGCCGGCTGTACGCGATCAACCCGGAGGCCGGCTTCTTCGGTGTGGCCCCGGGCACCAGCGAGGTCACCAACCCGAACGCACTCCAGATGCTGACCAGCAACACGGTCTTCACCAACGTCGCGCTCACCGACGACGGCGACGTGTGGTGGGAGGGCCTGACCGACGAGCCGCCGGCGCACCTGACCGACTGGCAGGGCCGCGACTGGACCCCGGAGTCCGGCCGCCCGGCCGCCCACCCCAACTCGCGGTTCACGGTGGACGCGGCCCAGTGCCCGTCGATCGCGCCGGAATGGGATGACCCGGCCGGGGTGCCGATCTCCGCGATCCTGTTCGGCGGCCGCCGGGCCACGGCGGTGCCGCTGGTCACCGAGGCGCTCTCCTGGCAGCACGGTGTCTTCCTCGGGGCGACCATCGCGTCCGAGAAGACCGCGGCCGCCGAGGGCACGGTCGGCGAACTGCGGCACGACCCGTTCGCGATGCTGCCGTTCTGCGGCTACAACATGGGCGACTACTTCGGCCACTGGCTGAAGATCGGCGGGATGGCGGAGCCGGAGAAGCTGCCCCGTATCTACGCGGTCAACTGGTTCCGCAAGGACGAGAACGGCCGGTTCGCGTGGCCCGGCTTCGGCGAGAACAGCCGGGTGCTGAAGTGGATCACCGAGCGGCTGTCCGGCCAGGCCGAGGCGCATGCCACCCCGATCGGCCACCTGCCGACCCCGTCCTCCCTGGACACCAGCGGCCTGCGGGTCAGCGACGCCGACCTGGCGCTGCTGCTGTCCGTGGACGCCGACACCTGGCAGGACGAGGCCGACCACACCAGGGAGTACTTCACCACGTTCGGTCGCCACCTGCCAGAGGCGATGTGGGATGAGCACGAAGCCCTGCTGGAGCGGCTGAAGACGGCTTAGCGCCGCTCGCTGCATGACCCGACGCCTGGCCTGCCCGCTGTAGGGGCTGGCCAGGTATGGGTGGCCAGCCCCTACAGGGTGTGCCTGAGGGCGCACCCGGTGGCCGGCGGCGCCGTGGGGAGCGTTCGGCCAGGGGGCGTTCGGCCCGGGGGCGTTCGGCGCGGTGGAACGCGAGCCAGGCCACGGCCAGCGCGACGGCGAAGACGGGCAGCCAGGCGAGCCGCTCGGCGACCCACAGGGCACCGGACGGCGCGGTGAGCAGGCCTGGGAGCCGCCCGATCATCGACCCGGTCATGGTCACGGCCAGGAATGCCGACTGGTGCCACAGGAACAGCGTCATCGCCGACAGGTTGGCCAGCGCGACGGCGGCCCACGCCAGCGGGCGGCGCATCAGCCGGGCCAGCCACGGCCGCAGCAGCAGCGCCACGCCGACCTGGGCCACGCCGAAGGTGACGGCGGCCAGGGTGGGCGGGTTCAGGTTCGAGATGCGGGCACCGTTCACGCCCACCATGCTCGCGGGATAACCAGCCCAGGCGATCAGCGCCGCGGTGCTGGCCGCGCCCGCTCCCAGCATGACCGCGGGCACCTTCCAGCCGCGGAACGAGCCGCGCGCCCAGGCGATACCGAGCAGGTACGGCACCATCCAGCCGGCCAAGACGTTCACCCAGCCGAGCCAGGCAGGGCCGCCGAGGCCGAAGCGGGCCGCGTCCACCCCGGCGACCAGGGCGGCCGGGACCAGCGCCGCTGCTGCGCCGCCGCGCCGCACCAGCGCCACCGCCAGCGGGGTCAGCGCGGTGAGCCCGGCGAACACGCACAGGAACCACAGCGGGCTGAGCACCAGCATCACCAGGGTGTGAACGGTCGCGGCCCGGACACCAGCCAGGATCATCGCCGCCGTGAGCGGCACCCAGAAGGCCGCGAGCACCAGCACGGGGCGGCCCAGCCGGGCCAGCCGCCGGCGCAACCAGGGAAGGTACTGGCCCTTGCGGTTGCGGGCGGCGGCGTAACCGCCGACGAAGAAGAAGATGGCGAGGGTCTGGAAGATCCACGAGGCTGGGGCGAGGTCCGGCACTGAGGCCAGCGGACTGCTGTCCTGCAGCCGGTCACCGCCCGGGGAGGGGGTCAGCACCAGGGCGCTGACCAGCCAGTGGCCGAAGATCACGCCCGCGATGGCCAGGGCCCGCAGCGCGTCCACGGTGCGGTCGCGTCCGGCCGGCGTGGCCGCCTCCACCTGCGCAGCAAGGGTTCGGACCCTTTGCGGGATCATCGGGTGACCTTGGCGGGCTCGCCCAGCGCGATGTAGGCCAGGTTGCGCAGCGAGACGCTGCCCGTCTGCAGATAGCTGCTGTGACCGTCACGGCCGCAGGCGAACCGGCGGGCGCCGAACGAGGGCGACGTGGGATCCGCCCCGAACCCCACGCCCAGCAGGCGCGCATGGGGCACGTGCCGGATCCAGTCGCCCGCTTCCCGGCCGGCCCAGACCCGGGCCGTGCTGTGCAGCGACGCCGCCGAGGCCGCATCCATGCCCGGGCTGCCGTACACCGCGATGTCGGTGACGGGCAGGTGCGGTGCGGCCAGCCCGCACACCACCGAACCGTAGCTGTGGCACAGCAGGGCCACCTGATCACCGTCCTGGGCCAGGCTGGTCACCAGCGGCCGCAGGGCCTGAGCGCCCTGCCCGGCGTTCCCGGAGGTCAGGACGGCCGGGCTGAGCAGGCTGGGTGTGCGGTAGCCCAGCCAGGCGATGACCGCCAGGCGGGCGCCGGGATCCAGCCGCCGGGCCTGCGCGGCGAGCGCCCGCGCCCCGCCGTAGGGCGATGCCGTCCCGCGGGAATCGAAGGTAGCCAGCGAGGTGTCCGAGCCGGGCACGAGGATCGCGACCCGCCGGGCAGCCGCCAGATTGCCGAGCACCTCGACGGCCTCACCCTGGCCGCGTGGATCGAAGGCCAGGAAGTGCAGGCGGTCCAGTGCCTCCAGCGTCCGGGCCTGACCCTGGTCGCCGGAACGCGCGGCGGCCCGGGCCGCCCGGTGGATGGCCTGCGCGCTGATGGCGTAGCGGGCCGACAGTGCCTGCGGGGTGAGTGCAGGCAGGGACACCGGCAGGTCAGCCGGCGGGGCCGGGCTCACCGCGGCCGTCAGCATGAGTGCGGCGGCGGCCGCGGCAGCGGCGAGAGCGGTCAGGCGGAGCAGTTTCATAGCGTGTCCTTCCTGGTCCACTGGGGTGCTGGCCAGAAAGTTACGGACGGCCCGGGGTAGCCGGCGTCACGCTGCGGGGCTCTTTGAGGGCCTGCCCCGCAGGTACCTGGCGGCCACCCCGCCGGGTTACCTGGTCGGCCGCCCCCGTACCTGAGTAGGGCCGGCCAGATCCCCCGTCAGGGTCACGAAAGGCCGGTCGCGCGGCGCTTACGCTGAGGGCATGACTTCTGGGGTGCCGGGGCGGATCGCGGCAGCCGTCGCGGACGGCGTTACCGACCCCCCGTCTCCTCATCCGGCGTGGCTCCGGCGCTTCCAGCGTGGGCCGGTCGACCTGGCGTTCCTGGCCGACGCGGTGCTCGCCGCCATCCTGTTCGGGACGACGGCCTCCTGGCTGGAGACCCAGAACGGCAGGCACGGCCATCCGTACAGCACCCAGATGCTGCTGCTGTACGCCTTCCTGGCCAGCGCACCGCTCCTGCTGCGGACCCGTTTTCCCGCCCTGGCCTGGGCGGCGTCTGTGGTGGCGCTGGCCTGGACCTCGACGGCCATCGGCCCGCGCACCCTCTCGTCCGCCGTCTACCTGCCCGCGGGCCTGATCGTCTACGGCCTGTGCCTGTACGCGGTCGCGGTGCGCGGCAAGCCCTGGTTCGTGGCCGTCGTGGCGGTAATCACGGTGCTGGGGGCCATCGTCATCGACGCGCACGCCAGCGCGGGCGTGCTCCTCATGGCCATCCCCCTGCTCAGCGGGGCTATCGTGCGGGCCCGGCGGAGCGGCCGCGCCGAGCTGGCGCAGCAGGCCCGCCGGCTCGAAGGGGAGCGGGCGCTGCTGGAAGAACGCCAGCGCATCGCCCGTGAGCTCCACGACATCGTGGCCCACCACATGTCGGTGATCGCCATCCAGGCCGAGGCCGGGCCGCGCAAGGTCACCGATCCCCCGCCAGAGTTGCTGGAGAGCTTCGCCGACATCCGGGCCAGCGCGCTGAGCGGGCTCGGCGAACTGCGCCGGCTCCTCGGCGTGTTGCGCAGCGACAGCGCGGATACGGCACCCCAGCCAGGCCTGGGCGAGCTGGCCGGGCTGCTGGAATCGGCCCGCAGCGGGGGCGTGAGCGTGAGTTCCTGCGTCAGCGGGCCGCTCCGGGCGCTGCCGCCGGGCGTGGATCTTTCTGCCTACCGGATCCTGCAGGAAGCGCTGAGCAACGCGATGCGGCACGCGCCCGGCTCCGCTGTGCGGGTGGAACTCGTCTACGCGCCCAGCTCCCTGGTCATCAAGGTGCGCAACCACGCGTGCCCCTCCGGCGCGGCGCCCGCCGGGGGACGGGCGCCGCTGGCCGCACCGGCGGCCGGGAATGGCCTGGGCTCCGGGGACCAGGACGCCGCCGGCGGGGGCGGTCACGGTCTCATCGGGATGCGCGAACGCACCGCCATGCTCGGCGGCCACCTGGAGGCGGCCCCGACCGAGGACGGCGGATTCCTGGTTACGGCCGTCTTGCCCAACTCCGCAGACCCCCGGGAGAGCCGGCCATGACCGTGCGTGTCGTGATCGCCGACGACCAGGGCATGGTCCGGTCCGGGTTCACCACCCTGCTGAACAGTGAGCCCGATATCGAGGTCGTCGGCGAGGCCGTGAACGGGCAAGAGGCGGTCGCGCGCGCTGCCCAGCTGCAGCCGGATGTGATCTTGATGGATGTCCGGATGCCGGTGCTGGACGGCCTGCAGGCCACCCGGCAGATCACGGCCCACGGGGGCGCGACGAGGGTGCTGGTGCTGACCACCTTCGACCTGGACGACTACGTGTACCAGGCGCTGCGCTGGGGGGCGAGCGGCTTCCTGCTCAAGGACGCCTCGGCCCGCGAACTCGCCGAGGCGGTGCGGGTCGTCGCCGCCGGCGATGCGCTGCTCTCGCCCGGAGTGACCCGGCGTCTCATCGCCGAATTCGCGCGCATGGGCGCGCCCCGCGGACCCGACCGCAAGAAGCTGCGCGACCTCACCGAACGGGAATCTGAGGTACTGGCCCTGGTCGCCCGGGGCCTGTCCAACGCGGAGATCGCCCGCCACCTGGTGGTGGCGGAGCAGACGGTGAAAACACACGTCAGCCGCATCCTGATGAAGCTGGGCCTGAGGGACCGAACCCAGGCCGTGGTCCTGGCCTACGAGACCGGCCTGGTCCACCCCGGCGGATGACCAGTCATCGATCGCGGCCGGGACAGGACGCCGCCTTCGCGGTCATCCTGGCCGCCATGCTCGCCGCGTACAACAACCTGGCGGGCCGGCAGCGCTGGCATGAGGAGTGGTATCCGGTTGTCAACCTGGGCGCCACCGGCGTCGCGCTGGCGGCGGCCGCGGCCAGCGGCCTGACCGCCGCCGACCTGGGGTTGCGGCCCGACCGGCTGGCCGCGGGACTGCGCTCCGCCGGGCCGCCAGCCGCGGCCCTGGCCGCGGGGTGGCTGGCGCTGGCCGCGGTACCCGCGACCCGGCCTGTCCTTGGCGACCAGCGGGTCACGGGCCTCAGCTGGCCGGAGGCGGCTTACCAGGCCGCAGTCCGCATCCCGGTCGGCACGGTGCTGTGGGAGGAAACCGCCTTCCGCGGTGTGCTGCAGGCCGCCCTGTACCGGGTGCTGCCCAGGCCGGCCGCGATGGTCCTGACCAGCGCCGTGTTCGGTGTCTGGCACATCCGGCCCACCGTCCATGCCCTCCGGATCAACCAGGTCGCGACCGGCCGCCGGGCAGGGCTGGGGCCGGTCACCGCGGCGGTGGCCGGGACGGCTGCCGCCGGGCTGCTGCTGTCCGCGCTGCGCGAGCGGTCCGGGAGCCTGGCCGCGCCGGTGCTACTGCACCTCACCGCCAACTGCGGCGCCACGCTGGCTGCACGGTCGGCCGCGGGATGGAATATCCGCCGCGCGCATATAGTTGCACGTTCAATCAGATGAGCACGGCAGGTGAGCCACGGCAGGGGCCGGGTGAGCCGGCCAGAGCAGGTTGGAGCAGCGATGCAGTTCGGGATCTTCACCGTGGGCGATGTCACGAGCGATCCCACGACCGGCCGCACCCCCACGGAGCACGAGCGGATCAAGGCGATGGTCACCCTCGCCCGCAAGGCCGAGGAGATCGGCCTCGACGTGTTCGCCACCGGCGAGCACCACAACCCCCCGTTCGTGCCCTCCTCGCCCACCACCATGCTCGGCTTCATCGCCGCCCAGACCGAGAAGCTGATCCTGTCCACCGCGACCACGCTGATCACCACCAACGACCCGGTGAAGATCGCCGAGGATTTCGCGATGCTTCAGCACCTGGCCGACGGGCGGGTGGACCTGATGCTCGGCCGCGGCAATACCGGGCCGGTGTACCCGTGGTTCGGCAAGGACATCCGCCAGGGCATCGAGCTGGCCATCGAGAACTACCACCTGCTGCACCGGCTGTGGCGCGAGGACGTCGTGGACTGGGAAGGCCGGTTCCGCACGCCCCTGCAGGGGTTCACCTCTACCCCCCGGCCGCTGGACGGCGTGCCGCCGTTCGTGTGGCACGGCTCGATCCGCAGCCCGGAGATCGCCGAGCAGGCGGCCTACTACGGCGACGGATTCTTCGCCAACCACATCTTCTGGCCCACCGAGCACTTCGTCCGGCTGGTCACCTTCTACCGGCAGCGCTTCGCCCACTACGGGCACGGCTCCCCGGACCAGGCCATCGTCGGCCTCGGCGGGCAGGTTTACATGCGGAAGAACTCCCAGGACGCGGTGCGGGAATTCCGGCCGTACTTCGACAACGCGCCTGTCTACGGACACGGGCCGTCGCTGGAGGACTTCACCGGGCAGACGCCGCTCAGCGTCGGCAGCCCGCAGGAAGTCATCGACAAGACCCTCACGTTCCGCGAGCACTTCGGCGACTACCAGCGTCAGCTGTTCCTGATGGACCACGCCGGCCTGCCGCTGAAGACCGTGCTCGAGCAGCTGGACCTGCTCGGT
>Ga0187875_10003032_pt1 | contig 12044 bp, 9 predicted proteins | sample June2016WEW_17_1_2_FD_132978 | JGI IMG/M metagenome (GOLD analysis project Ga0187875, IMG submission 132978) | Peatland microbial communities from SPRUCE experiment site at the Marcell Experimental Forest, Minnesota, USA - June2016WEW_17_10 | ecosystem: Environmental > Terrestrial > Soil >... | reverse complement strand
TGTTCGCCATGGCGCTCGCCTACACTGCGGACGCTGATTGTATGAATCCCAGCCGAAAGTTTAAGGAAAATGTGCTGGTCGTCGGATTTTTTCTGCTCAGCGTCGCCGTCGTGGTGATACTCGTCATCGGCGCGTGGAAAGGGCGCACCTCGTCGCGCGCGTCAACTCCACCGACTGAGCAGGTCAACCACTAGGCGCACGCCAAAGCCGGTCGCGCCCTTGGTCAAATACGGAAGCTCCTCGGTTGTCCACGCCGTGCCGGCGATGTCCAGATGGGCCCAGGGCGTGTCGCCGACGTACTTCGCCAGGAACGCCGCCGCCGTAATCGCCCCGCCGTAACGGCCACCGGTGTTCTTGATGTCGGCCACGTCGCTCTTGATCTTGTCCTTGTATTCCTGCCACAGCGGCAACGGCCAGACCCGGTCGCCGGTGCGGTCGGCCGCCGCGCGGATTTTCTCCTGGAGGGCATCGTCATTGCCCAGAAGCCCGGCGGCGAAACTGCCGAGCGCCACGACGCAGGCGCCCGTTAGCGTGGCGAAATCGATAATGGTCCTGGCGCCCCGTTCGCGGGCGTAGGCGAGAGCGTCGCCGAGCACAATGCGGCCTTCGGCGTCGGTGTTGAGCACTTCGATGGTCACGGCGCGTTTGTCGGCTCCGCGGTAGCTGGTGACGATGTCGCCCGGGCGGTAGCTGGTGGAACTGGGCATGTTCTCGGCGGAAGAAATGACGCCGATGAGGTTGACCGGCAATTTCAATCGGGCGACGGCTTTGAGGATGCCGAGCACGGCCACGCCGCCGCACTTGTCGAATTTCATCTCGTCCATTTTGTCGGATGGTTTGATCGAGATGCCGCCGGAATCAAACGTGATGGCTTTCCCGACGAGCGCGATGGGCGCGGCGTCTTTGGCGCCGGAGTATTCGAGGACGATCAGATGCGGCTCATTGGCGCTGCCGCCGCCCACCGCGAGCAATCCGCCGAAACCGCCCTGCTCGAGTTCTTTCTTGGCGAGCACGGTGCACACCAGACCCGACTTCTCCGCCAGTTGGCGGGCGTAGTCCGCCATGACGCGGGGGGTAACGATGTTGCCGGGCAGATTGCCGATGTCGCGGGCGTAATTGGTTGCCTCGGCGATGACCTGTGCCGCCGCCACGGCTTTCCTGGCCGACTTTAGGTCGGCGTCGGGGAGACACAGCGTGAGCGTCTTCAACTTCGTCGCGTCGCCATCCTCATCCGCCTTGAACTGATGGAACCGGTAGGTCGCGAGGACCGCGGCCTCGACGATGGCGCGCAGCGAAGCGTCCCCATCGCTGATGACCTGCACCGCCGCCCGCTCGATGCCCAGGTCGCGGAGTCGCTTGGCAGCCATCCCCATCGCCCGACGCATGACTTCGATGGTGAACTTGGTCCGGTTGCCGAGACCGACCAACAGAACGCGTTGAGGCGGGAGTTTGCCCGCTGAGTGAAGGAGGAAGAGTTGACGCTCGGCGCCGCGAAATTCTTTTGGGCCGACCTGACGAAGCAGGTTCTTGAAGGCGGCGGGTCCGTCGAGGCGTTCCTTCTCGAACGCGAACAGCACGGCGGCCGGTTGCTTTTGAGAAAGGGCAGAGGAGGTGGTGACAGAAAAGTTCATAGGTTTGTTCGCTCCGCAGCGGATTATAACAGTGACCGCCCGCGCGTCAACGCGCGTCGGGCCACTGTTGCGAGATTTTGATAGTCAAGGAGTTGCATGGTTTTGCATGAAAAGCCGGGCATTTGCGCGACGGCTCTTGTTCGTGGCCCGGCGGTTCGGACGGTGGCAGTTTCCGTGGCAAGTTTCGTGCTTTCTGTAGGTTACGACATCTGGATTGCCGTGGCAATCGGGGTCGGACCGTGCGAAAGCATCCATGATCGAAAGTTTATTGGCGAACGTCACCGCGCTCGTTAGCACGACCTTTCCACCTGAAGGATTGCGGGTCGCACTGGCGCTGGCCGTGTTCAGCACGTGGTTGGTGGTGGTCGTTCTCGCCTATCTACACCTCCACACACGGCAGGCATGTTATCAGTTCTGGGCGATTGCCTGGCTTTGCTACTCCATGTATCTGGCGACAGCGCTGGGGTTGAGCGGATGGCCAGACCTTGCCATCCTGGCAACGTTGGGCCGGGCCTGCGTAGGTGTCAGCGCGTTATGTATGACTTGGGGGACGTTGCACCTGGCCAATCGTGCGCGGCCCGATCGGGAACTGGGGCTCGGCTCGCTGGTCATGCTGGTGTGGAGCTTCGCGATTCGTTATGTGGCGGGGGACCACGTCTGGATCAACTCCCCGACATTTGTGCTGTTGGGATTGTCGGGCTTGGCGGTGGCAATCCTTTACGCGAAGCAATGGAAAGAACACCCGGGAGCGCGTGTGCTCTCCGTGAGTTTGCTGCTGTGGTCACTGCATCAATGTGTCTTCCACTGGTTGATCGCCTGGATGCCGGCGTTGAGCGCGCTGGAATACATCCTGTCCGCTGTCCTCGCCTTCGGTGTGACCGTGGGCCTGATGGCGTTGGTGCTGGAACAGTCGCGCGCCCGCGGTGACACGTTGGTTCTGGAATGCAGCAACGGCGCAGCCCAACGCCGCGTGCTGGAGCAGGAACTGAAGATCGCCGAGCAAAAATACCAGCAATTGTTTGATTCCGCGTGCGATGCCATCCTGCTCGTGGATATCGCCACCTTGGAGATCACGCAGGTGAATCCTGCGGCCGAAGAACTCATCCTGCGCAATGCGGACCAGTTGGTTGGTCGCCCCTTGCGTACGCTTTTCCCGCGACTACCCGGTTGCACGGAGAGCCTGTTAGAGAACAAGAAACGGGTGGAAGCGCTCTTCGATGCGGCCGGCGAAATCCAGATCGTGCGGGGGGAGGGGGAGCAAGTGCTTTGTGAAGGAGTGGTGACGCTGGTGGATTGTCACAAGCGGCCGGCGCTCCAGATCAACGCTCGGGAAATTACCACCCGCAAGAAAATGGAACAACAACTGCGGCAGGCGGAAAAACTTTCGGCCCTCGGCCAGCTCGTGGCCGGCGTCGCCCATGAGCTGAACAATCCACTCGCGGTGGTCATGGGATACGCACAACTCTTCGTCAAAAACAAGAACCTCGATGAACGGGTGCGCAACGATTTGCAAAAGGTCCTTCATGAAAGTGAACGGGCCGCGAAGATCGTTCGCAACCTGTTGACGTTCGCGCGTCCACGCGAGCCGCACATGACCATGGTGGATGTGAACCGCATCGTCGTCGATTCTCTGGAGACCCGTGAGATGCAGACGCACCGTGCCAAGGTCAAAATCGTGCGGCGATTGGCCAAGGACCTGCCGCCGACGATGGCCGACGCCGGTCAGGTCGAGCAGGTGTTGGTCAACCTGCTCACGAACGCCATCCAAGCGTTGGAGAATCGCCCGAATGACCGGGTTGTCGAAGTCACCACCGAATATCGCGACAACCGGATCCGCATCGTCGTCGCTGATAACGGGCCCGGTATCCCCGACCCGATCATGGGGCGGATTTTTGACCCGTTCTTCACCACGAAAGGCCCCGGCAAGGGCACGGGACTCGGTTTGTCGATCTGCTACAGCATTGTGGAGGAGCACAAAGGGAAGATCTGGGTCGAAACCAGGGCTGGCAAGGGCACGCACTTTTTTGTGGAATTGCCCGTGATGAAATGCCCCGATTTGGTGGCTTCGAAATCAGTGGAGACGCCCGTTGCCGAGCGCAACCCCGATGTGCCGCCGCAACGGGTGCTGATCGTAGACGACGAACCGGGAATCGTCGACGTATTGAAGCAGGCGCTGGACGGGAAGGGTTTTCAGACGGAAACCGCCGGCAATGGGGCTGAGGCCCTGTCGTGTCTGGCGTTGAACGAGTACGACCTGATCATTTCCGACATTTGTATGCCAGAAATGAATGGCGAAAAACTACACGCCGCAATCGGTGAACGGTATCCGCACCTTCAGGATCGGATCATCTTTGTGACCGGTGACACGGTTAGCCCGTCTTCGCGTAACTTCCTCGAGCGATCCGGCGCCCGCTGGCTGAATAAGCCCTTCGACATTAGTGAGATCGAACGCATCGTTGTCGGCACATTACGCAACGGAACGGCCTACGCTGCCCGCTAGGCTGCGGCGAACCAAACCTCATTCGCGCTTCGGAACAGCCCTCTTGCCGTGATGCTACAAGGCGTGGTAATGTAACAGGGGAGCGGCGAATCGCTTCCACGCATCCAAATTTGATGCAATCCGAACAACGGCAACGAAGAGCGTTGGTGTTTTGTCTTTCGGGCTTGGGCGATGCGATCCTGTTTACGCCGGCGCTTGCGCTGTTCGGCCCGACCGACTGGCGGCGGCTCCACCTCTGGAGTGGACACCACGTCGTCGTGAGGAAAGAGCTGCTGTGCATGCCCTGCTTTTACTGCTCAAGCCCGCCACTGCGTTGCGTCGCCAACGTCAACTACGCCTGCCTGCGCGAGATTTAGGTGGACGAAGTGTTCGCCGCCGTCCAAAATCTGCCAGCCCCAACCCATGCAAACACCGTCAACACCCAACGCTAAACGGCCTGCGCTTGTGCTGTGGGTCACGGTGGCGGTAGCGCTGGCGTATTGCGCCTGGCTCGGAGTCCACTGGCTGCCGTTGGGGTTGAGCGAACATGAGTTGAGCGGTTCGGCCTCACGCGTGTGGGACATCAAACGGGAAATCTCCGAGCACCATTTCTTACCGTGGTGGACCCCGTATTTCATGAGCGGCTCGAGCTACGGACTCAACCATGCCCGCGGGTTCTATCTGCTGCCGTGGATGTTGCTTTCCATGTTCACCGACCTCATCACCGCCGGAAAACTCACGGCACTCTTGGCGATTTTTACAGGGGCGGTGGCCATGTACTTCTGCGCCCGACACTTTCTGAAACATGACTGGGCAGCGACGTTGGCGGCCCTGGCGTTTTTGCTGCACCCGGAACAAATCATCCGAGCGGCAGGCATGGAACATATAACCATCATCCTGTTCTTTCCGTTCATGCCACTGCTCTGGCTGACGCTGGCCCGCGCCCTCGAACGCAACACTTTTCGCGATACGTTCCTGTGTGCCCTCGTGGCCGTCCTCGCGTGGTGGACGGACAACAAACAGGCCTTCATCATGTTGGTGTTCTTGTTCGCCTACGCCGTGTATGGGCTGTGGCTGCGACGCGAACGCTGGCGGCCAATGGCGCGCACTTGCGGCTGCCTGGCAGCCATCGGGCTGGCCCTGGGCGCGTGGGTGCTGGTGCCGGGGTTTGTGGAATCGGGCTATGTGAAACTGTTCTTTGGTGATCCATTGAGCGGTTGGCAGAAGACATACTCCTTCAAGAGCCTGCTAAGTTTGGTGGACCGCAACGGCTCGGCTACGGGCAATCTTGTGAACGGTGTGATCCAGCGGATTCAAGCCAACGGCGGCCGGGTGAATAGTCAGGCGGAGTACAATCAGGTGCAGCGCCTGATGTCGCTCGGCGCTGAATCTCCGGAGAAATATCTGGGCGTTGTGCTGCTGGCGATACTCGTGGCGACTGTGCTCTGGAACGCTCGGCGCGTACAGCGGAGGACGTTTTGGTTCTTCGTGGCGTCGCTCCTGGCGAGTGTGATGCTCGCCATGGGACCGAACAGTGTGTGGACCGCCAACTGGACGACGTGGGAGGCGCTTTCGTCCCAACAGGTATCGGGTATCGCGCGGATCTGGTTACTGGTGAGCGTCGCCTTTTTGGCCTTCTTTTGCCGTCGGAAGCTGACCTCCCGACGCAAGTGGATGATTGCAGGTGTGGCGCTGGCGATTTTCCTGTTCGTGCCGGCTTTTCAGTGGCTGGCCGCACTGCCGTACTTCAAGGACATCCGCGCGCCGTTCGTGTTCTACGATTTGCCCGCGGTGTTTCTGGGCGCGATGCTGGCGGGATTCTTTGTCACCGACGTGCTTGAGACGGACAAATGGCGGGCACATGCGCCAAAGATCGTGGCGGGCCTTGGTGTGCTCTTGTTGCTGGACTACTGGCCGTACCAGAAGCCGGCATGGGACAACGGCGTCCCCGCTCACACACTGAAGAATTTGCAAGCGGCGTACCAGTCACTCGAGAAAGATCCGGATTGGGTCAAGACCTACGCGCTTTCCGGGCGATACTTTCACCTGCTCGGGCCGATGTGGGGCGGCAAACCGCAGGTCTACGAGGCCTTTTATAACTGGATGTGCCCACTGGGCACGGGACTGTTGAACCAAGAGGCGATCATCCAGTTGCCAGATCGTCACACCGTCATGAATCGGCCATTCCTCGACTTGATGGGGGCGCGCTATATCGTCTTCGACCTGGCCAGCCCCGGGGTCCCCGAGCCCCAATCAGTCCTCGACGATCTGTCGCACAACTACGCCGCTGTATCGACGAACCAAGACTTCATCGTCTTTCGCAACGAGACCGCGCACCCGTACGTGACGGCGTACACACGCGCCTGTCTCTACGCAGGCGACGTGCGCAAGTCAGCGTCGCTCGCGCTGGCTCTCTCCGCAAAACACTGGCCGCTGGTGCAGGCGAAAGAGACGAGCGCGAACGAGGTGCCCGTCGGTGAAGAGCAACAGTATGAGCGGGTATACGGCGACGACAGTTCCCCGTTCCCGCCGGTCAATGCGGGTACGCTCGTGTCGCTGGAGAATTTGCGGCTGACGCGGGAGAACTCGCAGTTGGTGCGCATCCAGTTGACCGCACGGTCAGCCTGTTTGGCGGTCATCGCCGAAAGCTACTACCCATTCTGGCGCGCCGAAGTCGACGGCCAACCAGCCGAGGTCTTGCGCGTCAGTTGCGGTTTGATGGGAGTACAACTGCCCTCAGGCAATCACACGATCATTTTGCGTTATCGGCCGCCGCAGGCGTATGCATTGGCGGCGGTTGTCAGCGTCGTGACTCTCTTGGGAGGCTTGAGTTTTGCCATCCGAGACTACTTTCGGATGGCGCGCTAGCGGCCTTTCCACCACTCGATCGTCTGGCGGAGGCCGTCTTCGAGGCTGTACCTGGGTTTCCAGCCGGTACCTTGGCGCAGTTTTGTATTGTCGGCAAGGAGGTGCATCGGCTCGGTCGGGGAATCAGGGAACGCGCCGAGCTTGATCAAATCCACGCGGCCGAGCAACTCACCGATTTTCCATGCGATGTCGCGCACGGTCACCGGCACGCCGCTGCCGATGTTGACCGCGCCGGTGAGCTTGCTCTGGGCTACCGCACAGACGGCGCTGGCGACGTCCTCGATATGAAGATAGTCGCGGATGCGGTCCCCGGTGACGAGCCTGGCTTCCTGACCCTGGCGGAGCAGGTTGATCACGACGGGCACGAGCCGCCGTGGATCCTCGTACGGACCGTACTGGTAGAAGAACCGCACCCAGGCGAAATCGATCCCCACCGACGGCAGCGCCTGGAAGAGTTCGAGCTTCGACTGCGCGTACACAGTGGTGGGAGCCGTCGGCGTGGACTCGCTCTGAGGCGGGTCGCTGGTGGCATACTCGAAACACGTTCCGGCCGCGACGAAACGTTGGCAGCCTTCATCTCTGAGCCGCCGCGCCAGTTCCAAGCTGGCACCGACCCACTCCCGGTTTTGCGGGGCGTGAAGATATTTGCCCGGCTCAACGTACCACGCGAGGTGGAGACACAGGTCAAACCGCCGATCCGCACGGGCGACGGAAGGAGCCAGCAAATCGGCTTCGATGAAGCGCAGCGAGGGGGCCACATCGGCGACGCGAGAGCGGTCGATTCCCGGCAGCACGACCGCGTGTACTTCGTGGCCCTGGCGCACCAACTCGCGCGCGATATGCGAGCCGATAAAACCCGCGGCACCGGTGACGAGGATCTTCACAGCCGTGAGCCGTACTGGGCCGTGTAGTACTTCTTGAACTCGCCGCTCTTGATCTTGCGCCACCACGACTCGTTCTGGACATACCAATCAATCGTCGCGCCGAGTGCTTGCGGGAAGTCGCGGTTCGGCCGCCAGCCCAGTGCGGCGAGTTTGCTGGTGTCGAGGGAATAGCGGCGGTCGTGTCCGGGGCGATCCTTGACGAGTTGAATCAGCGACTCGGGCTTACCCAGTTGGCGAACGATCGCCCGCGCGATCTCGATGTTCTCCACCTCGTTACCGCCGCCGATGTTGTACGTCTCGCCGGCCTGGCCGTGGCTAATGAGAAAGTCAACCGCGGTGCAGTGGTCTTCCGCGTAAATCCAGTCGCGCACGTTGCGGCCATCGCCGTACAGTGGCAGCGGCTTGCCTTCGAGCGCATTGGTAATGAACAACGGGATGAATTTCTCCGGGTACTGGTTCGGCCCAAAGTTGTTGGAGCATCGGGTGATCGTCACCGGCACGTTGTGCGTCGTGAAATAGGCATACGCCAGCCTGTCCGCTCCCGCCTTGCTGGCGGAGTAGGGGTTGCGCGGGTTCAACGGCGAGTCTTCCGTGAAACTTCCGCTGGCGATGCTGCCGTACACTTCGTCGGTGGAAATCTGGATGAACTTCTTCACGCCGAACTGGCGGGCGGCTTCGAGCAAGGTGAATGCGCCCAGAACGTCGGTCTTGATGAAATCATCGGCCCACAGAATCGAGCGATCCACGTGCGTTTCGGCGGCAAAATTGACGACGATATCGATCCCGTGGCACCAGAGTTTGGTGACCAGCACGTGATCGGCAATATCGCCCTGGACGAATTGATGACGCGCGGGATCGGGGAGGTCGGCGAGGTTGTCGAGATTGCCCGCGTAGCTGAGCTTGTCGAGATTGACGATGTGCCAATCCGGGTGGGTCCGCAGCGCGACCTTCACAAAATGCGAGCCAATAAAGCCGGCGCCGCCGGTGACCAGCACGCGCATTAGTTCTTTCCTCGCGAGACGCTGAACTTCATGCCGTCGCGTTGCGCAACGAGCAGACTGGTTTCCAGAAGTTTTTCATGAGAGGCACCGGCGTCCGCCCACCAGCCGTCGAGGACATCATACGCCAGTTGCCCGCGTTTGATGTAGGCATTGTTGACGTCGGTGATTTCGAGTTCCCCGCGACCGGAAGGTTTCAAGGTGCGGATGATATCGAAGACCGCGGGGTCGTACATGTAGATCCCAATCACGGCAAGATTCGATTTCGGATGGGTCGGCTTCTCGACGATGCTGACGATACGGTCTCCGCGCAATTCGGCGACACCATAGGCACGGGGATTGGCCACTTCCTTCAAGTAAACTCGGGCTCCGCGCTTCTGCCTGCGAAACGCCGCAACGCCCTGGCGAATGTCCTTCTCGATGACGTTGTCGCCCAGCATCACGACAATCTTCTCGCCGCCGGCGAAGTGCTCCGCCAGACGTAGCGCATCGGCAATGCCGCCTTCACCCTCCTGATACGTGTAGTTGATATGCGGAAGATTAAAGGCGCTGCCGTTACCGAGCAACCGCAAGAAATCGCCGGCGTTGTTGCCGCCCGTGACAATAAGCAGGTCGCGCACGCCCGCATCCAACAGGGTCTTGATCGGATAGAAGATCATTGGCTTGTCGTAAATCGGTAGGAGATGCTTGTTGGTAATCTTGGTCAGCGGCGCGAGCCGCGTTCCCAAACCACCTGCGAGAATGATACCCTTCATGCCGCTTCTCGTAGCAAGTACAATGCCGCCAAACGGTTGCGTCTCATGGCACGGGAGATTAGCCAAGTGGCCCGTTCAAGTCAACCGCTAGCCGCGCCCAAGAATCATGGGGCTTGACTTTGGATTCGCATTGCGGCTCCCTAGGTGCGTATGTCCGTGGGGGAAAGCGGTCAGACAACCAAGGCCCGAGCGAATGCCGACGCATTTTACCCGACGGCCGATCTCACGTACCAATCGAAGGTCGACGACCCCTATTCGAGCCACTCGGTAATTCTGGCGCAGGTGGGCGATGGGCGGGGGAAAAGACTGCTGGATGTGGGTTCAGCACAGGGTGTGCTGGCCCAGAAGTTCACGCAACGCGGGTTCGAGGTTACGTGCATTGAAGGTAGCCAGAAACTGGCGGCGCTGGGCAAGGACAAGTGCCATGAGATGATTGTGGCGGATTTGGACAAGCCATTGCCGCAGCTCAACGGACAGTTTGACGTGATCGTCTACGGTGATATTTTGGAGCATCTCAGGAATCCCATGGAAGTATTCACAGGTTTCAATCGCTCGTTGCGACCGGGGGGCCGGGTGATCGTTTCGGTACCAAATGTCGCCCACCTGTGGGTGCGGCTGAACCTGTTATTGGGCCGTTTCGAATATGCCGACCGCGGGATTCTGGACCGGACGCATCTCCGGTTCTTTACACTTTCCATCTTCCAAGGATTTCTTTCCGATGCCGGACTGGAATGGGACGAGATTATCGCGACGCCGGTGCCACTCCTGCTTCTGGTGCCCAAGCGCCACCAGGGAAAGTGGCTGCGCGCCGTGCACGCGATGAATGCCGGACTGGCGAGATGTTGGAACGTTATGTTTGGTTATCAGTTCGTTGCCGTGGCCCATCCGAGGAAGAAGTCATGAAACCCAAGGTCATCGTCGTTATGCCTGCCTACAACGCGGGGCGAACTCTTCGCATGACGTATGAAGAGTTGCCCAAGGACACCGTGAGCACGGTGATTCTGGTCGACGACGGCTCGACCGACGAGACGTTGAAGATCGCCCGTGAGTTGAACCTGGAGGTTTTCATGCACGACCGCAATTATGGATACGGTGCCAACCAAAAGACCTGTTATACGGAGGCCTTAAAAGCCGGCGCAGATATTATCGTGATGGTGCATCCAGATTATCAATATGACCCCCAACTGGTACCGCAGATCGTGGCGCCGATCAGCAAGGGGGAAGCGGACGTCGTTCTCGGTTCCCGTCTCAAGGGCGGCACGGCGTTGCAGCAGGGGATGCCGTGGTGGAAATACTTCTCGAACCGGTTTCTAACCTGGGTGGAGAACACGACCTTCGGGTTGAATCTCTCCGAGTACCACACCGGCTATCGGGCTTTTCGCAAAGAGATCTTGGAGTCGGTGAACTACACGATCAATTCCGACGGGTTCATATTCGACCAGGAAATCGTGGCGCAGTGTGTGTCGGCCGGCGCGCGGATCGCCGAAATCGCCGTGCCGACACGCTACTTTGCTGAAGCGTCCTCGGCCAGCTTCGGCCAGAGCGTCATTTACGGCCTGAAGATCCTCTGGCTGGTCACGAAGTACAAGTTGTTCCGCTGGAAATGCATCCACGGACGGCAGTTCGTCAGTCTTCGAGCGCGCTATACCAAAGTGGCGTCGAACCCCGGCTGAGAACAGGTCGTAACCTTCGGCGAGGGTTTGGCTACAGAGGATCGCGCCTGACTTCAGACCGGTCTTTCGAATGCGGCTGACGAAGCGCGTCTGGTTTGGTGAATCGGACGGGGCCACGATGGCGACATGACTTTATCAACAGAGGTGTTGGTTCGCCGCTGGCGGACTCCCCAGCAGCGGCAATGACTGCTGGCATGGTTTTACCAGAGTCAAACGACACGGAAGGGCTTTGCCGCTTGACTCGCGTTGGCAGGCAGAACCTGCCACGACGCGTGAACCGGGAGCCGCGGATCAATTCACCCGGTTGTGAACGAGGTGCGGGATGATTCGAGTCTGCTTGGGGAGAGGCGCAGAAAAGTAAACACTGGTCGGGCGTGGCGAGCTCGGATAAACTCCTAGACTGTTGAAACTGCGTCAGTTCATCCCTGTGTTGATCATCGCCGCTGGCGCTTGGGCGTATCACAACAGCTTTCGGGGGCCATTCATTTTTGACGACGCTTCCATCCTCGAGAATCCGCACATCCGTCAGTTGTGGCCGATTTGGGATGCCATGTTTGCGCCCCCAGATCTCACGGTCAATGGGCGCCCGATTGTCTGTCTGAGCCTGGCCTTGAACTACGCGTTGGGCGGGTTGAATGTCTGGGGCTACCACGTGTTCAACCTGACCGTGCATCTGTTGTCCGCGCTGGTGCTGTTTGGGATCCTGTGCAGGACGTTTGAGGGGGAGAAGCTTCGTGACCGATTCGGCGCGTCGGC
>Ga0187875_10003028_pt1 | contig 12051 bp, 10 predicted proteins | sample June2016WEW_17_1_2_FD_132978 | JGI IMG/M metagenome (GOLD analysis project Ga0187875, IMG submission 132978) | Peatland microbial communities from SPRUCE experiment site at the Marcell Experimental Forest, Minnesota, USA - June2016WEW_17_10 | ecosystem: Environmental > Terrestrial > Soil >... | reverse complement strand
TTTAGAATCAGTCTTCCTCTCCCGCCAATTCTTACCCTTGTCGCATCTTCGTCTCCTACTCACCAAAAACTCTTCTACGCTCCACTTTCACGAATAATGCGGGCTAGCAGCCATCGCTGAGATCAATAGTTCGAGAGAGCACGAGAAAGTCTGCGAGAACTATTACCTATAAAAACCTATTCCACGTACCCCAACAGTCTTGCCAACACTGAAGCGACCTGACGAAATAAAGACACTTCTTAGATTTACGAAGATAGTTTTTCCTGATTGGATTATTTGCGACCGAAAAGGAAGAAATTGACTATCTAATCCAGCCGAACGCCCCCTTGGAGGATACGATCGCTCGAATGCAAGCGAGACTCCGCGGAGGATAGCAGTTGTGATTCTGGCCGCTTGGCGTACATTTGCACAGACCATCTTGTCACTTTCATTTTTTCGCTTGCGACAAAGCGGCGAACATACATCCCGGATTGGCTGTCACTCGACCGAGCGGCGAAACGCAGCGGAGGTAAGGCGGGTGCAGCAAGTTGTCAGGTTTGGTTGTTAGCATTACAAAGTTATTACTACTTTTCCTCGAGCATGCCCTTGTTCCAGATACCGGATAGCCTCAGGAACTCCAGTCAACCTGTACCGCTTGTCGATAACCGGTGTTGCCTTTCCGGCCTCCATGAGATCGCGCACAACGGTCAAGTCCTTTTGGTTGGGTTTCGCCAGAACCATGGCCAGTTTTTGGCTCACGAGCCGTGACCACACAGGCGCCGTGACCGCACGGGCCATAGGACCGATCATCCACGGACTACTCGGTCCTCCGACCGCGATGTATATGCCCGGAGGAGTTAAGACGCCCCTGCACGCTGACAACGAATGGTTGCCAACGCCGTCGAAAAATAGGTCGTAACGTTGCCCACTTTTAGTGAAATCCTCTTGGGTGTAATCCACGACGTGATCTGCGCCGATGGATCGGACCATGTCCACATTCCTCGTGCTGCATATGCCGGTCACGTCTGCACCGAACGACTTGGCAATCTGCACAGCGAACGTACCCACGCCTCCCGCCGCACCGTTAATCAAGACCTTCTGCCCCGGCTGAATCTGTCCCTTGTCTCGAAGACCCTGCAATGCGGCGAATGCCGCCACAGGTGCGGAAGCCGCTTGCTCAAACGTCACGTTGTCTGGCTTCATGACCAATGCCGACTCGGAAGTGCACGCATACTCGGCAAAAGCCCCATGGCACGTGCCGAACACTTCGTCGCCTGGTTGGAACTGAGTTACGTTCCTGCCAATCGCGTCCACCTGGCCGGCCACATCAACGCCGAGTCGTATGTCCTTTGGTTTGCGCAGGCCGGCCCGTATGCGAAGGAAGTACGGCGTGCCTCTCATAAAGTGCCAGTCAAGCGGATTGACGGAAGCCGCGCGGACTTTTATCAAGACTTCGTAGTCCTTGGGAACAACCTTCTCAACGTCCCTGATCTGGACAACGTCGGGTGACCCGTATCGGCTATAGACGGCGGCCTTCATGCTGCGCTGGCCTGCTCCTTCCATCGTGGAACGTTCACGCCCATCACGAGAAGCCACAGCATCACCAATCCTTCCGCGAGGAGGGCGGAAGCCAGATTGTAGGGGGACAAATCGTTTACGAGCGGCAGTGACAGATAGGTCAGCCAACCCAAACCGGCAATCGTCATCAGCGCGCCCAGGATTCGAGGCAGAAAGGTCGACCTGAAAATCAGGTAGCCGATCAGAGCCAATAGATCCGTGAAATGCCAGGCCAATACCGACGCCCCCGAGGCTGGAATTGAAGAGTCTCAAAGGTGAGTGCACGAGGTTGAAGGCCGCCGCGAGCGAAGAAAGACTCCATGTTCACCGGCTTAAAGATGGCATAGAGGAGCAGCGTTACAGCGACCATGCTTGAGATCTCGACGATGCCCGCTTCGAGATCGGCTGCGAAACTCAACCTGCCGCGAACGACGAGTTCGGTGGATGCTGCCGTCAGCATGGTGAGCAAAAAAAAGACACCGGCCATCCGCGCCTTGAAACGCGGCGACGCTTCTGTAATCCGCTTCATCATTGCTGCTGCGCTCATAATACTTTGGTCCTGATGCAATCTATTGAATCAAGTGCATCCGAATCAGATTGGTTCACGGTAGCGGCGTAGCCGCACCGCTGCCAAACCGGTAGGTTAGGCTCACGCTCGCATACGAGGGGATACGCACACCAACCACCTCACTGACAGGATTTGCGGGAACCAATCCGTGAGGGCCAATGCCCACTTTTCCGGGTCCGTATGCAGAGGCTGAGGCGAAGTTCTCCGTGGTCTGCCCGGTCCAGCCACCGGCCATCATCATGTTCACGCCGACATTCAGCCGACCTTCAAGAAAGGGCCGTGCCAGCGCCAGGCGGAACTCCTTGTTGGGTACGCCGAGGCAGTAGCCGGTTCCTCCGGTGAGGGGTTGGCTCGCATCGCATGCGGTCCCGACCACTTTTTTCCCGACGTACTCGAACTCACCCCTCGCCTGCAAGTGGAAGGGCAGCTTCTGATACGTCCCGGTGAGATCGCCGATCAATCGCGGAGCCTCCGGCACAATCGATGCCGTCGCCACGTCTAGAAGGCGTGCATCCGCCTGCTCGAAGGTCGCCAGCAACGCTCCATGCGTGAAGCCCTGGCCTAAGGTAAACGCAAGGTAACGGATGCGGCCCGGACCCAAATCGAACTGCAATCCCTGGTCCGGATCAATCTTGCCGTACTCGGCGGTTTGCGTCTCATGGCCTAGGGTCAGTTTAAGATCGGTTCTATGGAAGGTCTTGCTCGCAACCAACTGATACGAACGCGCTGTCTCCACTGGATCAACGGTAGTCGGGCCATCCAGAGCTGTGCCCTCTCTAGGATCTTCGGTGAAGAACGACTTCCCGAAGCTGAACGCGATCAGCGGGACGTACCACGAGTCCTCGGGGACAATCGTGAGTGTGGCCTTCGGCGAATTCACCCCCACCCACTTGCTCCACGAATTCGCCGGCGTGATCACGTCCTGGTTCGTGATGTCGATCTCATCGCGCCGCAAGCCCACATAGTAGTGAACATACTTGCTAAGTTCCCCCTCACCGGCAACATAGGGCGTCACAGGCGCGATCGTCACATTGTTCCCATCGATCTTAATGAAGGGCCCATAGTAAGACGGAGCGGCCGGATTGTAGAAGTTGTAATGATCAAGGTCATCGCGCCGCGGAGCTTCGCGCTCGTAATCCATCCCCGCCAGCAACGTAAAGCTCTCAGCAATTTTGTTTACGTAGGTCGCGTTGCCGCCGGTCACGGTGCGGAACTCACTCTGACGGATCAGTCCCAATCCGAAGTCGGAGTGGAGAGAGAGGTTATAAGTTCTGAAGAACCCCGAGAGTTGCAACTCCTGATGATCGTCCAGCTTCCACACATCATTCAGCACCACAAGTGCCGTATGCGTTTGATCCTTTTGTCTCGGATCGATCGTATCCGGATACTCTACCCAGCCAGCGGCGGCATCGATGGAATTGAATCCGTAGATCGGCCTCAGTCCCGCCACGTAGCCGTAGCCGAGGTATGCGATTCCAAACAGGGTCAGCGTATGATCGCCCGCCTGAAAGACCCGCCCGCCGTTGAGCTTGAACTGCTTGCGGTGTTCCAGACGGTCCAGGAACCCATTGCCGAACGAACCCTCCATCGCAACCCATGAATGCGCTGAAGGGGTCATCCCTGCCGTGGCCGTAATATCCCGGTAGTCTCCCGTCAGCGTGAGGAACGGATCCGGATGCGTGCGGAGTCCATAGATGGCGGCAAGGTTTAGTGCGTGATTCCCCTCGCGCACGTTGTAGGCACCACCATCCACCTGAACGCTCTCGATCGCATTCGCAATATAAATATTCGGATCGGCGTAGCCGTTGCCGTGCGCATTTGCCGACAGATTGTTCCCCACCAGATAGCTACCCACTTGGAGGTACTGTGCGATGGGTTCACCGTGGTCGCCGGCCACGCCCGGCGCAAAGTACTGCGGAGCCTTGATGCCGCTCGATGCCGTCTCAATCGGGTAGCCAGGAATCGAAATTGGGGCGCCGGGACGGCCGGGGTTGGCATCCAGCAAATTTTCCGAAGCGAAAACCTTCATCGCCGGATCGGGTGACAGCACGTCCAGGTCATTCACGTCGGCGGTAACCGAAACACTCTCAGTCCGGGTCGAGAGTTGGGCCATTTTCACAGTGATTTCTGAGCTCCCGCTCAAGGCAACGCCGATGGGCTGTTCTATTGGGCGAAACCCAGGCGCCTCGACCTTGACGACGAATTGTCCCGCAGAGGACAGCTTCATTTGAAAGGAGCCATCGCTTCCGGTAGTAGCTCGTGCTAGAACGCGGTCGTGGTCGACCAATTGCACGGACGCCTGTGGCAAATTGGTCCCTTGCGGGTCGGTGACGCGGCCTTTCAGAACGACCTCTTGCGCGATCGTCGGAAGAGACGACCAAAGTATAAGCATCAAGAACAACCCTAGAATTCTGGCGCCAGCGGCACTACGTCTCGCGTCGCCGATCCGCCTCCCAGAAACCTTCCGCATAACACGTTCTCTCAGTTCGTGCTACCAACACTCGATAACACGACTCCCAATACAAATTCGTACGCTACATGATGGCTAGTCGAAAAGTTTTTTCGGTTACACAGGACTTCTCCTAGCCTACTTCTAGGAGTTTCCCGGTGGTTGCGTCAACGCTGTGGCGGATGCGGATGATGGTGCGAGACGGTCTCGGGAGAACTCATAACAAGGCGCCCATACTGCACGCCTTTTGTGCTGATGAGCCGGTCCGCTAGCCTTTGGACATCTTTTGACCTTCCGCGAAGCACGACTACTTCCAGGCAGTTCTCATGATCGAGGTGCGCATGCAGGGTGGAGTTGACGATTGCGTGATGCTCGTGCTGGAGATCGGTGAGCTTCTCCGGCGACAGGCGAGTGTGATGATCGTAGATGAGGATGAGGATGAGGATGAGGATGAGGGTGACCGTGCCCACCACAAGCGCATTGCCGGCGACAACGACCGAGCCGACAAACCGATCGCGAATCAAATCGCGAAACGCCTCCGAGCGGTTCTCATCGCCCTGGTCGGCTATGAACGAATCAAACCGATGTAATAGCGCCGAATCGATCGATACTCCAATACGACTAAGGTGTCCCATAAAGAACTTTTCGTTAGCGATTAGCGTGGCACATTTTATTAAATATGTAGCACTGACGGGCGGAACGATCGCCTCTCCTCTATCGGGGCGTCCATTGGGGGTGGCCGGAGAAGAGTCCGTTTGCAAAGCCGATGTAATAAGCAAGGAACAGACCAAATGCCAGGCTCACCAAACCGGAGGCAAATCCCAGCCACTGGGAAAAATTCTGGTGTCTTCTTCCAAAAAACCTAAAGGCGGATGCGATGCTCATGGTGATCAGCATCATGCCTCCAACCGTCCCCGCACCGAAGACGAGCAGATAAACCATGGCCCAGTGCGGATTGCGGATCGTCGTAAGAATGAGCAATGAAACCGCCGCTGAACCGGCCAATCCATGAACAATGCCCACGATGAGCGGACGCAACTGCTGGTAGAGGCCGATTCTGCCGAAGACTCGATCAAGCCATGTGAGCGGTGTTTGGTGGCTGTGCGCATGCCCGTCTGGCGCATGTCCGTGCGCATGGCTATGCACATAGTCACTATGCACGTGAGGATGAGAATGAACGACGCCCGATTCATCCGAAGCCGGAGCGATTGTGCGCGCAGTTCGCATAAAGGTTGCAATATTCATGCCGCCAAGAACGATTAGCATGAGCCCTACGGAAAACTCCATGGAAAGCCCGATACGCGCGGGAATAACGACATCCAAGAGAATAATCGCCGAGCCCACAACGAAGATCGTGAGGGTGTGGCCAATCCCCCAGAAGATGCCGGTGAGTGCAGCTTTCAACAGGTTGCGCTGACGGCTTACGATGGTGGTCACGGCGATCACGTGGTCGGGATCGGTGGCGTGACGCATCCCGAGAAAAAATCCCACCGCGATAATGGACAGAAAACTGATCATGCTAGCGGCTTTGCTTAGATTACCGTAGCCACTCGTGATTCATCCAAACGCTTCTTGAGGAAGCTCAAATATTCTTCCATGCCTTCCCCGCTTTTAGCAGAGAGTTTAATTACCTGCATGCCCGGGCGCACCGCTTGGATATTGCGGTAAGCAGCTTGCCAGTCGAATTCGACAGCAGCCGACAAGTCCATTTTTGTAACCACAGCCACATCGGCACTGTTAAATATTGTCGGATACTTGAGCGGCTTGTCCTCGCCTTCGGTCACCGAGATGAGCACTAGTCGGAGGTTTTCGCCGAGATCGTAGGACGAAGGACAAACCAGGTTGCCAACGTTCTCGATGAAGAGAAAATCAAGTTGATGAAGATTCCACTCCTGCACCGCGTTTTGGACCATTGCAGCTTCGAGATGACAGAGCGTGCCGGTTGTGATTTGCTTCACCGGAGCCTGACTGCGCGCCAAACGCACGGCGTCGTTTTCCGTAGCGAGATCTCCGACCAGCGCAGCCACACGATAAGTGTGGCGAAGCTGCGTGAGTGTCTTTTCTAAAAACAGGGTCTTGCCCGAGCCGGGACTGGAGACGAGGCTCACCACAAATACTCCCGCGGCGCGGAATTGTTCACGCAGCGCACGCGCGGTCAGATCATTCTTCTTCAGAACACTTTTTCTGACTTCAATCAGACGGGGTTGTGATCCCATTCTTCAATCTCCAATGCAACCACTTCGAGTTCCTTTCCTTGCACAACTTCGGACGACGGAGTACCGCATTCGGCGCAACAGAATAACTGCATGGAACTGACAGGACGCTGCGCCTGGCAACTCCGGCAAAAAATCAAGATGGGGAGATCCTCGATTATCAGGCGCGCCCCTTTCACGATCGTATCTTCGCATGCCATCTCAAAAGAACCGAGCAGAGCTTCTTTCCCAACGCCGGAAAGCGCTCCAAGCCTGAGATGTACTGCCGTCACCTGGAAGCCACCGCGGCGCCCGGATTCATCCTGAGCTAGTTCAATGATGCTCATCGCGATGGAAAGTTCGTGCATGTTCTTTTGTAATCCGCGTACCGCTTACCCTCTCACGTCGGACTTGTCAAAGCCGCTATGGCAGCCTGCCCCAGGCTAATCCCTCCATCGTTTGGAGGGACCGCGTGGTTCGTCCAGACCTCGAGGCTTGCGGTCTCAAACAGCGACTTCAAGTCCTTCAAGAGTAACTCATTCTGGAAGACTCCTCCGGAAAGAACCACGACATTAAGACGATAAGCTTGGCAAACGCTGACCACGGCATCGCAGAGGCCTTGACTTAGCCCTCTTTGGACGGCGCGCGCAATTTCTGCAAGCGGCCTCCCGCGAAGGCGATCATGCAACACCGCTTGCAGTAGAGGCCGAAAATCCAATTCCCGGTTCGCCCACGGAAACGCATACGGTTCCGTCGAAGCCATGCCGCAGGCCAGCTGCTCCAGCCACATCGCGGCTTGGCCTTCAAAAGTGACTTCACGCGTAAAACCGAGAAGCGCAGCCGCACTATCGAAAAGCCGGCCGATCGAAGTGGTGGGAAAAGTCCTGATATTTTTCTGAACCAAATCCACCGCTTGGCCGTAACGCCGGGGAAAGCTGAACGGCGGTGCGGTGAGATCGGGTAAACCCTCCACTTGCGCCAGAAAACCAGCCGCCGCCTGCACCGGATATTGCGCTGCTGCGTCTCCGCCAGGCAAGAAAGCTCTGCGCAAATGACCAACGCGATCAAAGCCTTCTTTGATGCTCCCTACGAAGATTTCGCCACCCCAGATGCTTCCGTCGTCCCCATAGCCCGTGCCATCGAAACTGACTCCGACGATTCGTTTCTCCCATTCGCCTCGCTCCGCCAGAACGGAAGCCATGTGAGCTCTGTGATGCTGAACCGCCAATGTTTGCGGAACTCCTAGCGCCAGAGCATGACCGCTGCTGAGATACTGCGGATGAGAATCGTAGGCGACCAGCAATTCTTCCGGATGAACCTCGTACATCGAGACCAAGTCCTGAATCGTTTCTTTGAATGCGCGAAAAGATTCGTAATGTCCGAGATCTCCGACATACTGGCTCATGAACGCCTGACCGTCGACAACGAGGGTGATCGTGTTCTTGAGATCGGCGCCGACCGCCAAGATCGGACGCGCGGTTGGCAAACTGGCCACAGAACCCGGAGCGTAGCCCCGCGCGCGCCGAACAACGACCGGCCCAAACACCCCATCGCGGGCGACCGAGTCGTCCACTCTTCGGGCAATCGGGCGCTCTCCGATTAAAAATCCGTCGACAATTCCAGAAAGCCGGTCCAACGCCTCGTCATCTTCATAGGCAATCGGTTCACTCGATCGATTTGCGCTGGTCATCACCAACACTTCCGGCGCACCAGCCGCGAAAAGTAAATGGTGTAGAGGCGTGTAGGGCAGCATCAAACCGAGTTCGTTATTGTCGGGAGCAACTTCCGGAGCAATCCGGTCGAGTTCATCATTTGCCGCCGCGAGCACAATAGGCCGGGCGCTGGACAAGAGGAGCTCTTCCGCTTCGGGCGAAAGCTCGATCAAGTGGCGTGCAATTTCCAAATTTCGCGTCATGATCGCGAACGGTTTTTCTTTGCGATATTTGCGTTCGCGTAAAGCGGCGACCGCTGTGGAATTCGATGCATCACACGCCAGATGGTAGCCACCGAGTCCTTTGATGGCCAGGATGCCACCCCCGTTAAGAAGCTGCGCCGCCCTGTCAATACTCTCTTCATTTCCAGGCACGATTTCATCAGCTTGCTGCAGCGAATAGCCGGGTCCGCAGGCACCGCATGCAACCGGCTGCGCATGAAAACGGCGATTACCCGGGTCGCGATATTCTGCTGCGCAGTAAGCATCCAGAGGCCAACGCTTCATGGTGGTATTGGGCCGGTCATAAGGTAAACACAAAATGACCGTGTAGCGTGGACCACAGTTCGTGCAATTGATGTAGGGATACCAGTAGCGACGGTCCGCTGGATCAAATAATTCTTTCAGACACGAGTCACAAACCGCGAGATCCGGCGAAATGCGGACTGTGGGCCGCTCGCGGTGAAGACTTTCCCGGATGGTGAATTCGTTAAGACCGAGAGGGTCCGCACGATGCACTTCGATTTCCTTAATGCTGGACGCCGGCGGAGATTGAGTTCTCAGATCCCGAACGAATGCCTGCAACCCTTTCTCGGCACCCTCTAAGAAAATCTCGACGCCCTCCTCGCCATTCAGCACCCATCCGGCAAGGGTGTTGGCCAGGGCTAGACGATAGACAAAGGGACGGAAGCCAACTCCTTGCACCACACCGCGAACTCGAATGGAACAGGCGCTTGCCATGTTGAATCCAAATCCATCTCTCGCGTGTGAGTGCGCTCGGAACCCCTCTTCCGCGTATTTTACACATTCCTGGGGCGGCGCTGGTCGATTAGAACGAGTGACAAAGCGCCGGATTCAAAGTGCAGCCAGGCGTCGCTGCAGCAGCAGGAAGTAAAGAGCCAAGAGAACGAGCAGGAATCCATCCACTCCCAGCACCACCGGCGCGGTAAAGACTGGGACCAGCCATCCCGACAACAGATTGCCCATCGGCATCCCGCCACGGAATGCAACGTTGTAAACGCTCATCACACGGCCACGCATTTCATTCGTGGTGATCAACTGCACCAGGGAATTCACAGTTGCAAATACCGCCATCATCGACGCGCCCACCAGGATCAGGATCACGCCGCTGAACGGAACTGACTTCGAGAGGGCAAAGGCGGAAATGCTTGCGCCTAGCAACATCAGCGCGACCAGAGCGACGCGTCCTTTTCTCTTGAAATTGCCCGCGCTTGCAATCGTCAGCGAGCCGAAAATTGAACCGAGTCCCATCAGTGAGAGCAGGTTGCCATAGGTTTCCGGACCACGACGAAAAATATCTTTCACGAATACGGGAATATAAGTCCGCATTGGCATGCTTAAAGACGTCATGCAAAAAGCCAGCAGGATCAATGCCTCCATGGAATTCTGCTTGCGGGCGAACTGGATCCCCTGCTTCAGGCTGACGAACATGGACTCAGTCGTCTTCATCGGCAGGAAGCGAGTCGTGATCAGCGACAGCGAAACAATTGGCGCGAGAAAGGAAAGCGCATTCAGTCCGAAACACCATTTCTCTCCCAACTTTGCTAAGGCTTGCCCAGCCAATGCCGGCCCGACCATCACAGCCACGTTGAATTGAATTGAATTGAGCGCGATGGCATTGGGCATGTCGTCTTTGTCGACCAGGGTTGGGATCAGAGCCTGGTAGGCGGGTCCGCCAAAGGCCTGCGCCAAGCCCGAGATAAACGACAGACACAGAATGTGCCAGACGTGAACCAGACCCGTTGCTACGAGAATGGTAAGCAATCCCGCGGTGGCCATTTGCACGTACTGAGAGCCAAGCAGAATCTTGCGCCGCTCGACTCGATCGGCGACCACGCCACCGATTAAGGAGAATAGAAAGATCGGAATGCCGCCGAGAAATTGATCGAGGGCCAGCAGGAACGCAGAGTGGCTAAGGCGGTAAATCAACCATCCCTGCGCGACGATCTGCATCCAGGTACCGATGCTCGAGGTGCAGGCGCCAATCCACATTAGGCGGAAGTCGCGATATTGGAATGCTTTAAAGACCCGGCGAATCAATCAGACGTCCTCATCGGCCCAGGAAAAGCCTAACATGCGGCTTCGACCGCGAACGCCGCATTTGGCAATCAAGAGCAGATCGTGAGACGTTATAGGTTATCGAATGTCAACCGCATGCCGGATCTGTCGCCGTTAGATTCTGTGCGTGCCTTTGAAAATCAATTTCAACCATGAACTACGACGCGATTCTTGTGGTTTCTTTCGGTGGGCCTGAATCCAAGGAGGACGTGATGCCCTTCCTGGAAAACGTATTGCGCGGGCGAAATATTCCCCGCGAGCGCATGCTGACCGTAGCGGAGCATTACTACCACTTCGAAGGCAAGAGCCCGATCAATCAGCAAATACGGGAGTTGGTTGCCGCGCTGCAGGCGGAATTTGAACAAAACGGCCCCAAGCTGCCGGCCTATTGGGGGAATCGAAACTGGCATCCGTTCCTGCCGGAAACTTTGCGGAAAATGAAACAGGATGGAATTCAACGTGCCATCGGTTTCGTGACCTCGGCGTACAGTTCATACTCGGGATGCCGGCAGTATCGCGAGGACATCGCTCGTGCGCAGAACGAAGTCGGGACGGGTGCGCCGCAGGTGGACAAACTGCGACCATTTTTCAACCACCCCGGCTTCATCGAGGCTACGGTTGAGCGAGTGCGCGACGCGCTACAAACCGTCCCAGCAGAAGCGGGGGCAAATACACAGGTCGTTTACCTAGCGCACAGCATCCCGGTTTCCATGGCCAATACCTCTGATTACGTAACCCAATTGGAGGAGGTACGGCGCCTGGTTTCGGGGGCACTTGGCGTCGAGAACGATGTTCTCGTCTACCAGAGCCGCAGTGGCTCTCCGGAGCAGCCATGGCTGGGGCCGGACATTCTCGAATATCTGCGTCAAGTCAAGGCGGCGAGACAGTCTTCGGCTGTGGTGCTGGCGCCGATTAGCTTCATCTCCGATCACATGGAAGTTCTGTATGACTTGGATATTGAAGCGAAACAGCTTTGCGACTCTCTGGGCTTGCCCATGACTCGAGCCAAGACGGTAGGAATACATCCAAAGTTCATCGCTATGATTCGCGAGCTGATTCTCGAAAGGATGAATCCGGCGTCGAAGCGGCCTGCCTTGGGAGTGCTGGGACCACGGGCGGACATCTGTGCCGAAAATTGCTGTCCGGCCCCCCAGCGGCCCGGCAAACTCCACCCGAGCTAGCTAAAGGCTGTTGCTAAACCCCGATTCTCCAATTGTTCGGCTGAAAACCGATAATTTCGTGGACAAGGTTGCTCGATGGCGTTGATTTGAGTTGCCGGCTTGACCGGCAACTTGCC
>Ga0187875_10003025_pt1 | contig 12059 bp, 7 predicted proteins | sample June2016WEW_17_1_2_FD_132978 | JGI IMG/M metagenome (GOLD analysis project Ga0187875, IMG submission 132978) | Peatland microbial communities from SPRUCE experiment site at the Marcell Experimental Forest, Minnesota, USA - June2016WEW_17_10 | ecosystem: Environmental > Terrestrial > Soil >... | reverse complement strand
GATGTCAGGCCAATACGGAACCATCAATTGATAGGTTTTACGGCCATAAACGAATAGGTCAACATCTCGGATGAGCTGAATGGAGTAGTCGAATAGTTCTTCATCGGGGACCATTTTCGTGTGATCGCAGCAGCCGTCGATGGTGATGTTGATTGTGTAGATCAGCTTTCTCATGGATTGTCCTAACTTCTCCGTGTTGTCTTTCGTTGTTCTGCCGGGTACTCTAGCTAGGTTTCGGCTGTTCCGCTAACGGGAAAGTGGCGACATATGTCGGAAAAGGGTCAACCTCGTAAATCCATGTTTTCAGCCCCGAATATGGAAGAACTGCGCCTTCTCTACGACAGCGATACGCCGGTACTGGCATACACCTTCAAGAGGCGGTCGGTCGAGGGCTGGACGCCAGAGCACAGTCACCACCGCGGGCAACTGGTCGCACTGACCCAGGGGTTGCTCATGATGGAAACAGGAAACGAACGATGGATGTTTCCCTCCCAGCGTTGCGCATGGACTCCACCAAATTGTAAGCACGCGGCGCGTTCTGTCGGAGGCGCTGCCGGCTCGATGGTTGACCTGTCTCCGGAGCTGTGCCGCGGACTCCCCAAGACGCCTTGTATCTTCAACTCATCGGAGCTATTGTTCGCCATAGTTCATCGCATGGTCGGCTGGGACCTCCGCCAACCGCTCAACACGGCGCAGAAGCACTTAATAACAACGCTTCGTGATGAGATTCGACAGCCTGAACATCAGCCCTTGCGTTTGACCATACCAAGAGAGGAAAGACTCGCCAGAGTTGCAGATGCTCTGCTGCATGATGTTGGGGATGACCGCACGCTAAACGCTTGGGCGCATGTTGCCGGAATGTCCCGCCGTGCTTTCATGCGTGCGTTTTCGGCTCAGGCAGGCATGTCATTTGGCCGTTGGCGACAGCAGGCCCGGTTGTTTGCTGCCCTTGAGATGCTGGCACGAAGGAAATCTGTCACGGAGGTCGCGATCGCAGTCGGTTACGACAGTGTAAGTGCCTTCATTGAAATGTTCCGGACGATGCTGGGAACCACACCACAGACATACTTTCGAGTCAGACGTTCAAAGCCGCGCGGTAGAGGCATGGGCGCAATGGCGCCCCTTCCTTGACGCTGTCGCGATACCGCCACGCGTGAAGAGACGTTTCCTGCACCGTCCCGGCGTCCGGCCGAAAGTACGGAGTTTTGCACACATCTGGCACATCGACCGCCTGAAAAACCCAATAAAAGCGCGATTTTCGAGTGAGTCGTAGTCAGTCGACCTTGATCGTGGACATCGGGCAACTGAACAAGCCTCAAGACCACACACTCGCGGCACACCGACTGCATCAAGAAACGGTAAACAACTGGTAGTGTCCTAATAGTGCGTTGAAAAATGAAAAGGTCCCGAACCTCTCCCCCAAGAGAAAATCGGGACCAAATCAAGTTGCACCAAGGGACACCGGGACGGTGGAAGCATAGTGTTGCACTAGCACTCGGGCAAGAGCCTTTGGACTCCACCAAGTTTTCAACGCAGTGTTAGGACACCGTCCCGCGATGGCACGGCGAAGAACCAGTCGCGCCTCGACGTTCATCGCTCTGCCGTCCTCGCAGCTTTTGAAGAACCCCGAGGCGGTCAAGCTCGGCGTCGGTCGACGGCTCATTTTGGGTGAAGGTTCTCACAGCGAACTACGTGCCGGATGCGTGCGGGTCATTTTGCGGCTTGTCCCACCCTCGCACACGTGGCCACCAGCGACGAACGTTCCGGCAATATTCTTCGTAGTCTGTCCCGAATTTCTTGCGCAGAGTTGGCTCTTCATAAAAGACCACGAACAGATGCACGCCGAGGGCGACCGCTGCGACGGCAGCGATCAATACCGGGTCGGCGTGTCCGAAAATCACAAACAGCCCGATCCAGCCCGCTGCAAAGCCCACGTACATGGGGTTCCGCACGTAGCGGTAGAAACCCACCCCTACTAATCGCTGTGGCGGAGCGACCGGGGCAGGCGTGCCGTGTCCTGTCCACCCAAAGTCCCAAACGCAGCGCACAGCAACGGCGAATCCCAGCGCTGACGGAACTGCTGCCAGCCATCGCCAACGTGCCGCGCCAGCCAATTCCACGTTGAAACCGAGCCATCGCGGCAGCAGCCAGAACCACAAAGCCAAGAACGCCGTACCTACTGCCAACGAGGCGACCGCCGTCAGCCATCGGTTCCCGAGGAATGCAGGACTCCCAGAATGTTCATCCGCCATAGGCTCTCCGGTTGCGTGGGCATAATTTTCGCATGCTGCCGTGCTCGTGCATCCCTCAAAAGCCGTTTATGCGGCTACCCGCGATGCGGTTCAGTGGACATTACTTCCGTGATTCGGTACTCTTTCACACGTCGAGATATGACCTAACTGCCACGACGACAAAACTCCTGCCCGAGGAGGATGACCGTGTCCAAGACCGCAAGCGACGAACCCATCACTTGCGCTTCGTGTGAATATCGCTATCCCCCGAGTGAAAGAATTTGCCCGATGTGCGGGACTGAACCCCTCCAGCCGCTTTTGGCTGTTCTCAACGAATTCAGCCCAGCCCGTCACGAAGTCCGACCGTCGAGTTCCGATGGTGAACAGGGAACTCTCGGACCGGGGCTCAGGAGATTGATCCCCGTCGTCGTTGTCTTGATAGCCCTGATGGCGGTTACATCGTTTTTTTACAGGAGCCGCAAAGACCAACTGGCTAAGGAATCCGGCGCAGCCACCGAACCTACCGCCACATCAAAGCAGATCAAGCTAGAAAACACTGGTGGACGACCTATCGTCCACAATCCAGTCGGAGGAGTTCAGCAGGTGGTCGCAGGAAAGCTGGGAACCACACTTACCGCCGCATCAGAGCAGATCAAGCTAGAAAGCGCTGCTGAACGACAAGTCGTACACAATCCAGTCAGAGGAGTTCAGCACCTCGTTACGGCAAAGCTGGGAACCGCCCAGACAACCAACGCAGCGAAACAAGCTGATCCTGTCGAGTTGTGGAAGGCGGTCAAGCGAGGAAGCGTAAGCGCGGAAGTCGCACTAGCTAACCTTTACTTGGAGGGAGAAGCCGTCCCCCAGAATTGTGAACAGGCACATATGCTTCTACACGCTGCATCGATGAAAGGCAACAAAGTTGCCGATGATCTTCTGAAGAGCAGCTATACAGTACGATGCGAGTGATTTCTCCGCTTACTCTTAAGCCGCATTCTTCTGCTTCGCCCTAATCTTCGCCCACCTTTTCCTCTGCGCCGCCGCAATCTTCCTGCGGGCTGATGCCGACATGGTGCGCTTCACAGGTGCCGAGGCACTGGGTTTCGCCGCTGCTGCTATTGGCTTCGGTCCCTTGCGAATCTTTGCCCATCGCGCTTTTTGTGCCAGCGCCATTTTTCGACGCGAAGCTGCCGAGATGATTCGCCTCGGTTGGTTTCCTTTTCGGGATGCTCCCGAAACGTGTAACGACTCGATTGCTGAAATCGCTTGCCCTAATCTCTCTACCTCTAATTGCGCCCTACGATGTTCCGCGAAGCTGCTGAAGCGCATTGTTCAGGTTTGCCATTGATTACCCCCTTAAGATTAACGGCGGGGGTATTCATAGGATTGGTAGGGTGGTCGTACCACGTTGAAGTTGCCGTAATTGCACGGACTGCCTTTACCTTACTTGCCGAGTGGTCGTGGGACGGCCCGGACTGCAGCTGTTTCGGGGGCGAGGAGAGGCTCAAGAATGCACAAATACGCAATATAGATAGGTTGGATTGCCCCGGCATTGCGTCACGGAGTACCCAAAATGTTTTCGTCAATCGCTCACCGCAGCCGAACCGAGTGGCCGCTGCAACGATCGAATATCCATGAACCCCCTCCGAAATCTGGGATATTATAACCGCATCCAGGGGTGCTGCCTTGGGGTCTATCGTGGCAGCGACTTAAAATTCAACTGTAATGGCGCAGCGGCAAGCAGTCCGCTTTGGCATGACGAGAGCTGCGCCAGCAAGGTCCATGAACCCACCACCCATGTCAGGTTCGCTGTCATCCACCCTGTCGCCGGGTGAGCGCTTTGGCAGTTACGAGATTCTTCAGCGGCTGGGCGCTGGCGGCATGGGGGAGGTCTATCGCGCCAAGGACACCCGCCTCGATCGTGAGGTCGCCATCAAGACCCTTTCATTGGAACGCTGTTCTCACCCGGAAGCCTTATCGCGTTTCGAGCAGGAGGCCCGTTCTGCGAGCGCGCTGAATCACCCGAACATCGTCACGATTTATGAACTCGGGCACGAGAACGGCACGCACTATATCGCGATGGAACTCGTAGAAGGAGATACGCTGCGCGGGCTGCTCGCCTCAGGCCCGATTCCATTTCGCAAGTCGGTGGCAATCGCAGCGCAGATTGCCGACGGTCTGGCCAAAGCGCATGAGATTGGGCTCATTCATCGCGATCTGAAGCCCGAGAACCTTATGGTTTCTCGCGACGGGACGGCCAAGGTGCTGGATTTCGGTCTGGCGAAACTTCTTAAGCTCGACCAGACGAGCAGTTCGGATGTGAGTACCACCATCACCGAGCACGGGACGATAATGGGCACCGTCGGCTACATGTCCCCGGAGCAAGCGACCGGCGAGGAATTAGATTTTCGTTCTGACCAGTTTTCCTTCGGGTCTGTGCTCTACGAAATGGCCACTGGATCTCCCGCGTTCAAAAAGAAGACGCATGCGGAAACGACGGCCGCAATCCTTCGCGATGACCCCGAGCGGCTCGGCCACAAAATGCTGCAGGCGCCCGCTCCTTTCATTTGGATCGTGGAGCGCTGCCTCGCCAAGGACTCGAAGCAGCGTTATGCCTCGACCCGGGATTTGGCTCGCGACCTCGCCGCGGTGCGCGACCGTCTCGCCGATACGCCTGCCCAGGAATCCGAACCTCGCCCCAATAGTCTGCCGGCGCAGCGCACCGCATTCATTGGACGGGAACGCGAAGCGACTGGTCTCCGCCAGCTCTTGGGCCGCGCTGACGTACACCTCGTGACCCTCACCGGTCCGGGCGGAATCGGGAAGACGCGGCTCGCCTTGCAGGTGGCGGGCGAAATGGCCAACCAGTTTCCAGGCGGTGTTTGCTTTGTGGGTCTGTCAGCGATCGGCGAACGTGGCTTGATCGCTTCCGCGATCGCCCAGGCAGTGGGCGTGCGCGAGAGGGGAAATACGTCGCCACAGGAAAGCTTGATCGAGTACGTTGCCGGCCTGAGCCAGCCGATGCTCCTCCTGCTCGACAACTTCGAGCATCTCTTGGCTGCCGCGCCGGTCGTAGCGCAAGTGCTTACTGCCAGCCCCCAACTCAAGGTGGTGGTCACGAGCCAGGCGCCGCTTCATATCTACGGCGAACACGAATTTCCCGTGCCACCGCTCGCCCTGCCCGACCCTAACTCCATCCCGTCTATCGAAGTGCTTTCGCGTCTTCCAGCGATCGCGCTTTTTGTGGAGCGCGCGCAGGCGGTAAAGAACCAATTCGCGCTAACGAAGGAAAATGCACCCGCGGTAGCGGCCATCTGCGCTCGCCTCGACGGCCTGCCTCTTGCGATCGAACTGGCTGCGGCGCGCATCAAGCTGATCTCGCCGTCCGCCATGCTGGCACGCCTCGAAAGCCGTTTGAACCTGTTGACCGGCGGCGCACGCGATTTGCCATCTCGGCAGCAAACCCTGCGTAACACCGTGGACTGGAGTTACGGCCTCCTCAATGGCGCGGAACAAACTCTCTTTCGCCGACTTTCCGTCTTCAGCGGCGGCTGCACCCTGGAGGCCGTGGAAGCCGTGTGCGACACCAAAGGCGATCTGGGTCTGGACGTGCTCGAGGGCATGGCATCGCTGGTGGACAAGAGCTTGGCCCAGCAGGTGGAGCAGGTCGATAGAGAAACGCGCTTTATTATGCTCTCCACTATCCGGGAATACGCTCTCGAACGCCTCGCTGAGAGCAACGATGAATCCGCGACGCGCCGGGCCCATGCCGCTTATTACCTCGTGCTTGCCGAAGAAGGTGCCGAGGACATAGCCGCTCAACCCGAATGGCTCGACCGCTTTGAGTTCGAGCACGAGAACTTCCGATTAGCGATTGATTATCTGGTCAAAACTAGGGATGCCGAATGGGGCTTTCGCATGGGCGCCGCCCTGTTCCGCTTCTGGGAAACACGGGAGCATCTTACGGAGGGCCGGAACTCCATCGCCAGGCTCCTGGCGTTGGGAGGGGCCGCGTCGCGTCCGAAGCTTCGCGCGCGCCTCCTGTTTGCCGGCGCAGTCCTGGCGGCGGCGCAGGGCGATTACAGCTCTGCGCGGCCACTGTTCGAGGAAAGCCTCGAGACCTGTGTCAAGCTAAACGATAACCGCGGCGTTGCCGTCGCACTGAACGCGTTGGCCGTAAACGCTCGCGATCGTGGCGAATTCGCCGCCGCATCCTTACTCTTTGAGCAATGTGTCGAAATATGGAAGGACCTCGGCGATCCCGCAAACGTGGCCCGAGCGCTGAGCAATCTCGCCAGCGTGATGAAGTTGCAGGGCGACTGTGAGCGCGCTTCTTCCCTTTACGATGAGTGTCTGACGATGTTCCGTCAGATCGGAGATGGCGCCGGTGTCGCCTGGACGTTGAACTATCTGGGCGACGTCGCCCGGGAGAAAGCGGACTTGGTGGCGGCGTGTTCCTATTGTGAACAGAGCCTGTTGGAGTTTCGCCAACTCCGTGATAGCTGGGGAATTGCGAGCACCCTCGCCGATCTGGCGAGCTTAAGCTGCGATCAGGGGAACAACGCCGAGGCGCGCCGTTTGTACGGCGAAAGCATCAAGGTGTTCCAAGAATTGGGTCACAAACGCGGTGTCGCGAGGGCGCTCGAATGTTTGGCCGTAAGTGCCGCAGCGCAATCGAACGCCGAGCAATCGCTCCACCTGGCAGGCGCGGCCGCCGCGCTGCGCCAAAGGTTGGGCGTTCCGCTCACGCCCACCGAGCAACCCAGGCTGGAAAGGGCCCTGGAATTTGCGCGCCGAACGCTCGGCAATGCCGCAGGTGTGACGGCGTGGCTGGAAGGCTGGGCGATGCCGGTAGAGCAAGCTATCCATGAGGCGCTTAACTGCGACGCGGAATCAGATCTTCGGAATTGAAACTCTGTTTAAGTCAATTTGCGGTGCTGGGATCGATCAGGCGCCGCACTGCCGAGATGCGATTCGCCGGGAAACCGCCGCGGCGTGCATGTTCGCGAACCGTTTCCTCGTCTGGCGCCAGGTACACACAATAGACTTTATCGCCGGTGACGTAGGAGTGGAGCCACTTGATGTCCGGTCCCAATTCTTTCAACACGCCGACCGACTTTCTGGCGACTGCCTGCAGCTCCGCATCGGTTAAATTACCTGCGCCGGGGATCTCGCGCTCGATCACGTATTGGGGCATGACAACCTCATCGAACGGTCATGGTAGCAGATTCTTCGAGTGAAAGTGCATCCCACCGCACCAATTGCAAAACGCCGCAAAGGGGTCACCCTTTTGTTTCGGTATGTCCACGACCTGTCCTTGACCCACATGATGCGATTTCTGACGGTCCCATTCGCGCAACTTGCGGAAGAGCGCGGAGGAAAACCCTCCCCTCGATGCCTATTCCCGCGTCAGTGTGAACATTCCCCTGCGTACCTTCGACAAGAACCAGGGAAAGAAATTGCGCACCCAGCGGGACATCGACCGCAATCAGCGGCTGCTCTATGCCACTCAGGCCCAGGTGTTCAGCGACGTCGACTCCACCTACGAAACTTTGAGCAGCAATCTGATCCTGCGGCAACCTCACAAGACAAAGTATTTGCCACAAGCGGTCCAAGTTCGCGACAGCATCGGTTTTTCCTGTCAGAATGGCTGCGCGTCGCTGCTCGACTTTCTCGACGCCGAGAGCGAGTACCGCGCGGTTCAGATCAGCTACGTGAACCTGATCGGTTCTTACCTGACCGCTGCCAGTCAACTGAACTTTGCCGTGGGCCGGGAGGTAATCCCATGACAGATAATCTCCGTCGACATGTGGCGCTGATGGCTGGGTTGCTTCTTTTGGCCCTCACGGTTGCCTGTTCGGGTGGCAGGAAGGCCGCGGCTACCAAATCGGAAGTCACCATCGACCCGAACCTCTATCACGTCGATCATCCCGAACTATTCAAGCTGGCGAAGGTCGGAACTCAGAATCTTCCCACTCTGCTGAACGCGAACGGAGCCGTGACTCCCGATGTGAACCGAAACATACACGTCACCTCCCAGGGCTCGGGACGGGTGGTGGATCTGCGGGTGAAGCTGGGGGATTCCGTCGAGAAGGGCCAAGTGCTACTCACGATCTATAGCGCCGATCTTACCGGAGCATTTTCCGACTATCAGAAAGCCCAAGCCGACGAGCGTCTGTCCAAGAAGGCTCTGGAGCGCGCGCAACTGCTCTATTCCCATGGTGCGCTGGCTCAGAAAGATCTGGAAGTCGCTCAAGATACCGAGGACAAAGCCAAGGTGGACGTGCAGAACACACAACAGCATGTCCGCTTGCTCGGCGGCGATCCGGCACAGTCCAGCTCCGTGATCGAACTGCGCGCTCCTGTGTCGGGGACGATCGTGGAGCAAAACGTCTCGGGATTCGAGGGCATCAAGAGTCTGGACAACAGTCCCAACCTGTTCACCATCGCCGATCTGTCTCAAGTCTGGGTGGTATGCGATGTCTATGAGAATGATCTGAACGAAGTGCGCCTGGGCGATTCCGCGGAGGTCCGTCTGGCCGCATATCCTGGCGAGGTGTACCACGGCAAAGTGGCGGATATTTCACGCGTGCTCGACCCCAATCTTCGCTCGGCCAAGGTCCGAATCGTGCTGCCCAACCCGAATGGGACCCTGCGGCCGAATATGTACGCGGTGGCAACTTTCCGTTCCAGCCAACTGCGCCCGCGGCTGGTGGTGCCCGCCACCGCCGTAATGCGCTTGCAGGACAAAGACTGGGTTTTTCGTAAAGAGAGTCCGAATCAGTTCCGCAAAATCGAGGTCCTCAGTTCCGGCGCAACCTCGGATGGATTGCAGGAGTTGCAGGATGGCGCGGTAAAGACAGGAGACGAAATCGTAGCCAATGCGCTCGAGTTTTCTACCGCCATGGCGGAGACCAAAGAATGATTCGCGGCCTCATCGATTTTGCGCTTCGTGAGCGCATCCTGGTGCTGAGCGTGGCGCTGGTTTTGTTCATCTGGGGCATCATCTCTTTTCATAACCTCCCGATCGAAGCCTATCCCGATGTCGCTGACACCTACACGCAGATCATCAGCCAATGGCCGGGGCATGCCGCCGAAGAAGTGGAGCAGCAAATTACGGTGCCTCTCGAAGTGCAGTTGAATGGCGTGCCGCACATGACGCATCTGCGGTCGGTGTCCTTGGCGGGGTTGTCGGTGATCACCATCATTTACGACGATGAGATCACCACGTTTACCGCGCGCCAGGAAGTACTTGATCGCCTGGCGCAGGCGACGATGCCCGCCGGGGTAAATCCAGGATTGGGTTCCGATTACAGCCCCACCGGCCAAATCATGTTTTACACGCTCAAGAGCACCAATCCGAAGTATGACGTGATGGAGCTCAAGACGCTGCAGGACTGGTATGTGCTGAACCAGTTGAAATCGGTGCCCAACATTGTCGAGGTCAACATTTTCGGTGGGCCCACGCGGGAATACCAGGTCCAGCTCGATCCCGGCAAACTGGTTTCCTACGGTCTTTCCATAGGTCAGGTCGAGCAGGCGCTGACCAACAACAATCTCAATGCAGGCGGGGGTTTCATCGAGCGGGGAGAGCAAGCACTCAACGTACGGGCCGTCGGACTGATGGCCAACACGGACGATGTTGGCGCCACCGTGGTCAAAGCCGTGAATGGCACGCCGGTTCGAGTGCGTGATCTGGGTGTGGTCGTCCAAGCTCCCAAGGTCAGGCTGGGACAACTCGGCAAAACCATCCGCCATGAGGACGGAACTGTCCTTAACGATGACGACGTGGTGGAAGGCATCGTGCTTCTGCGCAAAGGAGCGGAAGCGGATTCGACGCTGGAGGCGCTGCACAGAAAGATCGACGAATTGAACAATGGCCTGCTGCCTAAAGGCGTGAAGGTCGTTCCCCATCTCGACCGCAGCATATTGGTGCACCACACCACCAGAACCGTGCTGCGCAACTTGACCGACGGCGTGCTGCTGGTCAGCCTCATTCTGTTTCTTTTCCTGGGCAACGTCCGCAGCGCGCTCATCGTTGCCATCACCATCCCCTTCTCTTTGCTGTTTGCCGCTATTCTCCTGGATCTCAGCCGCATCCCTGCGAATCTGCTATCGCTCGGCGCCCTCGACTTTGGCATGGTGGTAGACGGCTCGGTCGTCATGGTCGAAAACATTCTGCGCCATAGCGAGCTCGGCCGTGGGAAGAAAACATTTTTGGAAATGATTGGGACGGCCGCGCACGAGGTGCAAAGGCCGGTCTTCTTCGCACGCATCATCATCATCGTCTCCTATCTCCCTATCTTCACCTTGCAGCGCGTGGAAGGCCGCCTGTTCCGGCCTATGGCTTGGACGGTGGCCTTCGCGTTACTGGGAGCTCTGCTATTTGCGCTGCTCGTCGCGCCGGTGCTATGCACATTCTTGTTTAAAGACGACATCCGGGAATGGCGCAATCCGGTCCTACTCTTTGTTCAGGAACGTTACGCCCGCACTCTCGACTGGTGCTTCGATCATCTGAAATTCACGCTGGGTCTTGGCGCGGCGAGTGGAGTGCTGATGCTGTTCCTGTTTTTCAGCGGGGCAGTTGGTTCTGAATTTCTGCCCCACCTGGATGAAGGCGCCGTTTGGGTCCGCGGCACGCTGGCTCCTAGCACCGGCCCGTCAGTGAGCATAGCTCTGGCTAAACAGGTTCGGCTGGTGCTGGCCAACTTTTCGGAAGTCACACAAGTAGTGAGTCAGGTTGGCCGTCCCGACGATGGCAGCGATGCCAGCGGCTTCTACAACACCGAATTTTTTGTCGATCTGCTACCACGTTCCGAATGGCGTTCTCAATTCAGAACTAAAGAAGAGTTGATTGCCGAGATGGACAAGGAACTGAGCAAGTTCCCCGGTGTGGACTGGAATTTTTCTCAGCCGATTTCGGACAATGTGGAAGAAGCAGTCAGTGGTGTAAAGGGCGAGCTGGCAGTCAAGCTTTTTGGCACCGATTTGAAGGTGCTGGAACAAAAAGCCATCGAGATGCAGGATGTCATGAGCAAGATTCCCGGGGTCGCAGACTTGGGAACGTTTCAGGTACGCGGTCAGCCTAATGTTAACCTGGTGGTGAATCGGGCCACCGCCGATCGTTTCGGAATCAATGTCAGTGATGTCCAGGACGCGGTAGAAACTGCAGTCGGCGGCAAGGCGGTCAGCCAGGTTCTCATCCGCGAGCAGCGCTATGACCTTACCGTCCGCTATCAACCGCAATTCCGCGGGACGGTCGAAGATATTGAGAACATCCGCATTCTCGCCCCTTCGGGCGAGCGGGTGTCCCTTGGACAACTCTGCGATGTGAAGCTGGAAGATGGAGCCTCCACCATCTACCGGGAAGGAAATTCCCGCTATATTGCCATCAAGTACAGCGTGCGCGGGCGCGATCTGGGCAGCACGGTGCGCCAGGCGATCGAAGAAGTCCACCAGAAGGTGTCCTTCCCTGAAGGCTATCACCTGGATTGGACCGGAGAATACGAAAGCCAGCAGCGCGCCAATCGTCGGCTGGCGATCATCGTTCCCCTCACGATCCTGCTGATGTCTTTCATTCTGTACTCGGCTTTTGATTCATGGAAGTGGGTCGGACTCATTCTGGTGGTCGTGGCCCTCTCCCCGCTGGGCGGCTTGTTCAGCCTGTTGCTGACGCACACGCACTTCTCGGTCTCTTCGGGCTTGGGGTTTCTGGCACTGATCGGTGTGTCGGTCGAGATCGGCGTGATTATGGTGGAGTACATCAATCAACTTCGTACACGCGGGATGAGCCCGCGCGAAGCCGCCAAGGAAGGCGCATCCCTCCGTCTG
>Ga0187875_10003023_pt1 | contig 12063 bp, 16 predicted proteins | sample June2016WEW_17_1_2_FD_132978 | JGI IMG/M metagenome (GOLD analysis project Ga0187875, IMG submission 132978) | Peatland microbial communities from SPRUCE experiment site at the Marcell Experimental Forest, Minnesota, USA - June2016WEW_17_10 | ecosystem: Environmental > Terrestrial > Soil >... | reverse complement strand
ACGGAGGGAATGGTGATGATCAAGGTCGGCACCGAGAACACCATCGCCATATGCGGGCTCATCCCGCTCACGAACATATGATGTCCCCAAACGACGAAGCTCAGGGCGCCGATAGCGGCCATGGCATAGGTGATCACCTTCCAGCCCCCCACCAGCGGCTTCCGGATGAACGTCGGCATAACATGCGCGACGATCCCAAACGCTGGCAGAATAATGATGTAAACCTCCGGATGTCCGAAGAACCAGAACAGGTGCTGGAACAAGAGCGGTGAACCGCCGGAGTGCGGCAGCATCTTGTCATTCATCACCAGTCCGCCAGGAATAAAGAAGCTGGTCCCACCGAGACGGTCAAGAACCAGGAGGAGGCAAGTGGGCAAGAGCACGGCAAAAGCCAGCAGGCTCACCCACGCATTAATAAACCACGCCCAGGTCGACAGCGGCAGCCTCGACAGCGTCATACCCTTGGTGCGCAGATCGATCGTGGTCACGATGAAGTTCAGCGATCCGAGGAGCGACGCCACGCAGAAGACCGCGATCGAAAGTCCCCAAAGGTTTTGGCCCCAACCCTGGCCGGGACCCGCCTCCGAACCCACGGCGCTCAGCGGCGCGTATGCCGTCCAACCCGAGAGCGGCGGGCCGTCGGGGATGACAAAAGTCGCGCAGGCTAGAACGAAGCCGACGAACGTGACCCAGAATGACGCCATGTTCAGACGGGGAAATGCCATATCCGCCGCACCTACCTGAATCGGCAGCATAAAGTTGCCAAACCCGGCCATCGGCGCCGCTGTCAGCACGAAGAACGCCATAATCGTGCCGTGCATCGTCATCAGCGACAAATAGTATTCGGGGGTGAGGAGGCCCCCGGGAGCGCCGTTGGGAGAAAGCCTACCCAGAAAGGGAATGGCCGCCGTCGGCCAGCCCAAGTGGATGCGCATGACCCAGGAAAGCGCCATCCCGATGAATGCCGCGACCAGGCTCAGGGTGGTGTATTGGATCCCGATCACTTTGTGATCAACGCTGAAGACGTACTTGCGAATGAAACCGTGCGGCGGCGCATGGTGTGCTGCCGCGTGCGCTGACATATTGTGCATCTGATCTCACCCCACGAGAGATGTTGTCGTCTGCCCTTGTCCAGGAAACAGACGCACTTCGGTCACTGCATTGCCGCTTGCTGCTTCATCCAATTATCGAAGTCTGCCTGGGAGATGACCTCGAGATACGCCTTCATGTTGTAATGCCCAAGACCGCAGAGCTGCGTGCACACAATTTCGAACCTTCCCGTCTGGGTCGCCGTGAAGTGGATCGGGATCACGATCCCGGGCACAAAGTCTTGCTGGACACGGAGCTCCCGCACATCGAAGGAGTGCCCCACATCCTTGGAGTGCAGGGTGAGCAGCACTGGTTTGTTCACTGGAATCGCCAGCTCCGCGGTGATGATGTCGTCTTTCGAATCAGCATCGTGGTCTGTGTCGAGACCAAAGAAATTCTGGGTCCCCTCATTAATAAGCTCCGGGTGAAGGGGTCCGAACTTGCCATCCGGCCCGGGGTAACGGAAGTAAAACGCAAACTGCCCAGCCTGAACGTCGACACGCACTGAGTCCGGATCCGGCGGCGTGAAATAGACCGATCCCCATGCCTTCGAACCGACGAACGAAAGCACCAGAATTTCGATGCCCACGACGACACCCGCGAAGATGATGAGAGGTTTCGCGCCGCCGGGGAACGATTTCATCTTGCGCGCGCCCTTGCTGTCGCCGTACAGAAAAGAAAATGCCGCCAGCACCAGTTGCCCGGCGATAAACAGAGTGCCCGCGCCAAATATGGTTTCTTCGATCTGGTGGTCGATATTGGGCCCGTGGACGGAAATATCCACCGGCATCCACCACACGTGAGCTATTACGCAATACGCGATAACCAGGGTGACGATTACCACTACGACCGCAAACGCTTTTCCCGGCATGAGATTCCTCGCTCTAAGTCGGCCGCGGAACCGCCACATCAGGTTCCAAGGGCAGCCGCCACAGTCGTGCTGCCCCGGCCGCGATTCTGGTAGGCTCACTACTTTGCTTTGAAGGTGAAACTGACAGCAGTCGGCTTACCTGCAGCAACCGTGACATTCTGAGTCTGAGTTCCGTAGGTTTCCTGCCAGGCCGTCAGCGTGTAGGTTCCCGGCGGCAGGTTGTCGAGCTTGAAAGAACCGCTGTCGTCAGTAACCCCGTAGGGGCCCTTCACTACCACAATGTAGGCCTGCATCCAAGGATGGACGTTGCACTTGACGGGTACAGGGATTTCTTCGTTGGCCCAAGTCACATCCAGAGGCGGGCCTCCCGGCATCTGCGACTTGTTCCACGCGGCATTTTTGGTGGATTGCGGGTGAATGTTGTGGAGAGCTTGGTCGCTATTCAGTATCTTCATGTGCTGACCCACATCGACAGCCACTACATGCGGGAAGTACTGACAACCTTTTTGTTCAAGCTGGACAGGCTGCGATGAAGGGATCTCATTCCCGGCCAGACCCTGGCTTACGTAGACGACCACATTGGCCAGCCCTCCGTTCGCGCCTGCAACCACGTTTTCCATAGTGACCGGCTTGTCCTTGTGAGCCGCGGCGCAGCTCGGGTCCTTGGACATGTCAATCCCCTTCTGGTGGGGAGCTGTGCCGTCAAGCTTGACAGTACCCGTGACCTGGCCTGCCGAAGCCGCACTCACACTACTTCCGGTATGCAACAATGCCGATGCGAAAGTTAGTAAGGCTGAGGTCAGTACTACGATTTTCCATGTTGCTTTCATTGAATTGTTCTCCTCGCCAGGTAACGCCAACAGCGAACCCTCGTGCGGTTCCCTTCGGAAGAGCCTCCTCAAAGTTGAAGGAAACCCACCAATGATCCATCCGCACCTAATTCTTTTCAACTAGACGCTTGGCATCCGGCGCGCAATATACTAGGACATCTGTCACCGAAAGTCTGTGACAGAACTCATAGATCAATGTGATGTTAATCACAACCGAAGCTGGGCGGCTTCGAGGAAGTTGGCCGCCCAAGAGGTCCACTTTGGCCTACGCCAATGAGCATCGGCCATGGGAGCTTTACCAGACGTGTTCGAGCAGACTTTATCGCAATGCCAGGAACTGGTGCGCAGCCAAGGCGGGCGGAAGAAGTTCCGTTTCAAGAACAAGCTGATGAGCCTGGATGGGAGCATCATCGATCTGTCGCTGAGCCTGTTCAACTGGGCAAAATTCCGGCGGACGAGAGGTGCGATCAAGCTGCACTTGCTGCTGGACCACGATGGCTACCTACCGTCGTTCGCGGTGGTGACCGACGGCAAGACCAGCTCGCGCTATCGCGGCTGTTCATGTTGCCTTCCGCGCATCACAAGGGCGTCGGCGTCCGGATTGACAGTTTTGTAGGGTCGAGGACTGGCGCCATGCTCCGTAGGTTCAGCCTAGCTTGGAGCTCTCCGTTTCCGTTGAGAGTGCCGCAATATCCGAACCGTAAGTTGGTTTCCAGCCCCCGCCACTTCGAACGTAGCGTCCGGATTTCCCGCACTACGCTCACCTGTTGGCTTCGAGTCAAGTTTTATACGTCTTCTGGGGAGGCTACGTCACACTTTTGACCGTTGCCTTCGTCTTGTTCTTCGGTATGACGTTTTTGCAGTCCGTCGCCACAACAAAAGTGGTCGATGTGTTTTCTTCTGCGGTGGCTACACTTGTGTTCGCATGGCGGGGCGCTGTGGACTTCAAGCTCGCTGCGATTCTAGGAGTCGCCATGTTTCTTGGTGCCATGATCGGCGGGCCCACTGCGCTGAAGGTTAGCCCCGTGTGTCTTCGGCGCGTTTTCGTCGCGGTCGTTATCGGGCTGGCACTGAAGATGCTTTTCACTTTTGTGAAGTCTCAAGGCAAGAATACGCTTGACTCTGGAACCGTTTCCGGGGTTTATGCTCAACGCCGAAGGTGAAGACCGTGCAATCGGGTGAACTGTCACGTCTTGCTGGGATCAGCACGGACACTCTGCGGCACTACGAACGTCTGGGAGTTCTGCCGAAACCACCCCGCACGAACGGTGGCTATCGAGATTACCCTGCAAACTCGCTAGAGCGAGTTCGGCTGATCCAGAGCGCGTTGAAGGTGGGCTTTTCTCTTCCTGAGTTGGTGACCATCTTGAGAATGCGTGATCGTGGAGAGGTTCCGTGCGACAAGGTCCGTGCTATCGCGGGGCACAAACTCCAAGAGGTCGAGCAGCAGATCAATGACCTTTTGGGTACGCGCGATCAGCTTAAGCGGATTCTCAAGGACTGGGATGATCGACTGGCTCGCACTGGAAGGGGAAAACCAGCGCGGTTACTTGAGAGTCTGCCGCATGATGTGATTGGCATTAATCCAAGCCGATTGACGGCGAAGCACATGAGGAGACGTCGGCGATGAAAATAAAAGCAATCCTTACAGTTTTGATGCTTGCTTCCGCGATTCAGGCTCAGCAGGCAAACACTCAAACACCGGAACAGCAGCACGCTGCGATGATGAAACGGGATGATGCTGGGATGGGATTCTCACAGGACAAGACAACGCACCATTTCGTTTTGCTGAAAGATGGTGGCGCGATCCAAGTCAGAGTAAACGATCCAAAGGACGACACCAGCCGAGCCCACATTCGCATGCACCTTTCTCACGTGGCTGAGATGTTCTCGGCGGGTAACTTCAATTTCCCGATGTTCATCCACGACACCACACCGCCCGGCGTGCAAACGATGGAGAAACTGCACAGCGAGATTCACTACCATTATCAGCAGACCGATACAGGTGCCAAGATCATGATTGAAACTGCAAACCCGAAAGCGCTGGAGGCCGTCCACGAGTTTTTGCGATTTCAGATTGCCGAGCACCAGACTGAAGACTCGACAAAAGTAACGAATGTTGCCGATGGCAAATGATGCTAACTAGCCAAGGGCTTCGGTGAGGGGACGCAGGAACCGTGTGTCCGCGCAACGTGCCTGTGCCCTACTCTATAGCAGGCTTCGCTACCAAGGGACATGCTCGCCCCGGGAAAGTCTCCAGCTGAATCGGCGTGATCGCTGGTGGATATGACGATGCTGTAACGGCGTTCACTTGTGTTGCGGCCCGCAAATTTGCCTCGCCCCCCTGCCGACAGTTGGAGGCTTTGTCGTCCCTGCGTCCCCACCGCCAGTTGCCTAGAGATGGAGAGGACCAGGCTATCGGGTGAGCGAGTCCTTACCCGAGCTGACTCCTTACATTCAGCAAGCACATCAACATCACTTCGGACACACCCCTTGATATCCCATCGAAACGTACTGCTTTGCCGGGGTGATGCCGTAGAAGCGTTCATGGCAGTAGTCTTCTGGGTATTCGACTACACAGGAGATCGCCATGAACGCTTTCTACGAGCAGCCCAAGAGTAGCATCGAGTTCGGATATCGATGTTTCGATCGAATCCCACTGAACGGACTGATTCAACCCTTCCAACAGCCGGAGCGGGTACTGGGTTGCGCTGCGGGGCAGAAATGGCTGGCCGCCTTTACTCCCGTCTTCTCCTCCCAGGAGCGGCGACAGGCTGTTGTCAGCACCGGCTCTTCTTCTCTCAGGTCGAGCTTTGCGACAACCTGATCTTCTTCCGCCGTGCCGCCGTCGATCAGTTCGCCGAGCGCTTTACTCGACATGAACCGAACCATCGGACAACCCAAAAAGATCACTCTCATCTTTGGCCGGAAAGTCACTCGGCAATACAAGGGCAAGCTGCAGACCGAACTCGAAGACCTCGATCTTCCCCATCCCGTCATTCGCAGTCACTGCGCCCATGGATTCGCCCAGCAATACGTCCGCCATGACCGCTTGCTACGAACCGAGCCGGCCACCAATGACGTCACCGACTATGGGGTCAAAAAGAACGTCGAGAATCTGCGGCAGTTGCGCCAGCGCATGTCCGAGATCATTGACCACTACCACGATGCCCAGCAAGACATCCTGGAAACTTTCATCGATCGCGGCCAACTCCAAAAACTGGCTGAGCCCACCACCCTGACCAACGGAAAGCGCATCCCGGGCCTTAAGCTCGATCACCATCGGCAACTGGCGGTGATGCATGCTTTGGTCCGCTATGCCAACATCGCCGCCGGCTCCACTTTCACCACCGCCGATCTCTACCCGCCGGTGTTGGACACTCTCGGACTTCCCCAGTCCCAATACTCCTTGGCATCGCTGCGCTACGATCTCTCCAAACTGCGCGCCAAAGGTCTGCTCAAGAAACTGCCCCACCCGCGTCGCTACCGTCTCGCCCACAAGGGCTATTCCATCTGTGTCCTCTTCCTGAAGCTCTTCGAGCGCATCTATGCTCCGCTCACCGCCGGTCTCCTCAAGCCTTTCTCCAGCGATCGCAACCTCGCCGAGGACAAACGTTGTCAACTTGACCGCCTCTATCAACGCCTAACCGACGATCTCGACGCTCTCTTATCCGCAGTCGGCCTCAACACCGCAGCTTAACCAATACAACGAGAACAAAATTCTCGTTTCGACGTGCATAATGGGCTAACGTGGCACCAGTCTTTGCTGAATTCGTTCCCGACAGAGCTTTGGTTCGGCAGCCAGAAACTTGCCAAGCGAATTGCCCCTCTACAAGAAAAGCCTATCCTGAGCTTGATTGAGTCCCACGGGTGCCGAGCACTCCTCGTCATCATTACCCACATGATTGATCCTCGTGCTCACGGGATAGCACCGCATCAGCCGTGCATCGTAAGGCTTCAACATTTCGGACGCCGAAGCCACATTCGTCATTCCGGGGTCGAGCCACAATTCGTAGCTGTCTGGGTCGAGGATGACTGGCATGCGGTCGTGGACCGCTGAGGTAACAGCGTTCGGAGTCGTGGTCAGAATCGAGCCGGTTTTGATCCATTTGCCGCTCGCGTCTCTCCCGCGATCCCAGATTCCTGCGAATGCGAACAACTCTCCTTCGTTGGCTTCAAAGCAGCACGGCTGCTTGGCTTTGCCCGTCCGCATCCACTCGTACAAACCGTCTGCCGGGCTCATGCACCTACAAAATTTCAACGCATCGCGAAACGCGGCTTGCGATGTGTAGAAATCAATTTCTCGCCAAGGATTCGCAGGACAACGAATCGTGAATTAGCACGGTCGTGCTAGGCCTTCCGCACTTCTTTGGATAGTCGCCCTTCCACGATCCAAGCTTACTATTCACCGAAGTAATCTTTGAGGGGTAGGTTGCCAGAGTATAAACTTCGCTCAACGCCTCCCCTGCTGCCTAGATGGCAACCAATGGCAAACTTTGACGAAGTTAGAACAGCCGAGAGAGCCATGCGAGCAGCCGACAAAGCACTCAGGGCCTACATCGAAAAACCTGCGTGCGAACAAGATGTCAATCTTCACGATGAGCTTGCCGCCGACTTGAAGGTGGCAACCCAAGAATACGTGAATTTAGTTCTTTTGATGAATTAGAACAAGTCGGAGAACGGATGCCAAGGGTGACTTCTCCGGCTTACGAGCGACGAATATGAAGAACAGCATCGCTGTTGCCTTGTTCGTTCTTACAACCCTGCTGGTGCTGTTTCCCGGCCATGCTTCTGCCCAGCAGCCTTCGGAAGCCATGCGCAAAATCGTGACTCGCGTGCCTCCTCAATATCCCAGCCTTGCCCGCTCCATGAACGTTCAAGGCACCGTAAAGGCAGACGTGTTGGTTGCGCCCAACGGCACAGTGAAGTCGGTCGAAGTGAAAGGCGGACATCCGTTATTTGTTCAAGCCGCCCAGAACGCATTGCGCGAGTGGAGATGGGAGCCAGCAGCGCATGAAACCGACGAGATTGTCGAACTCAGGTTTACGCCTTAGCTTCTCTTTTGTGCAACCTTCTTCGTTCCCATCTGTGCGGCGTGAGACAGGCAAAGCATCCTCCCCAGTCCATTTGTCATCTATACGTGCGCATTCACGAGGGTTGTATGGGCAGCCACGAATCGGAGCAGACGCTTACGCTGTTAAGCGAGCTATCGATGCTGAAGAAGCTCGATGGCAACTGCGAAGGTCGTTTCGAGACGGAAGCTGAGCGGAATGCTCATAAACTTCGGCGGCAACGGCAGCAGGAAATTGCGGAAGAGATTAAGGCGCTTGGAAAAAGGGAGAAAAGCACTTTCCAATAGCCCCGTTGGGCAAGTTATGCAGCACATCAATCCAGTTGGTACCCCGGAAGGCGGAACACGAGGAGACTTTCCGGCTCAGCGCAATCATATGTGCGATGGAGAGTTGACACATCCCAGCCGTTTTTATTACACTTCGCTCCAAAGTTCCTCACCTTACGCGCCGGGGTGCGAATATATGTTTCAGGCTGGGATTCCTTCGTCTTGTGTGGTTTCGTCTATCGCGGACTGGAAGCGCCTCTATCAATCCGCAATTCTTGAACACGACTCCTCCAAAGTGCCCCATCGGATCGCCGTAGCCCGTCATGCCATTCTGGTCCGAGCCACAGAAATAAAGACCAACCGGAGCGAAGGGGAATCCAGCGATTTCAACTACGCGCTCCGAATGCTGCGTTTGCTAGAAGAACTGGCTGGAAAAGAAAATTCAGCAGTGTAACGATCATCGTTTTATGATCCCCTCTAGTTCCAAGATTGGATTCTGCGCCCCGCGTTTCCGCGAGCGCGAATCTGCCCGAAGCAGTTGCCATGGCGCTCCCATCTGCTGTTACAGGTGCGAGCGGGGTTTTACCTGCTGCAAGAAGTGCATCGAAAAAAGACGGAAGTTCGAAGAGTGATTCGGTTCACACCGACGCCGCGGGCGGCTCTTGCCCACCGGAAGTCGATTTAGCGGGGATTGGCCCACCGGGAAGGGTTCGAGTCGGCTGCGGTGTTTCTGAATCGCTAAAACACCCTTTTGGACTAGGCTGGCGTGGGTACAGGCTAGCGCAAACGCACGGTGTCAGCTACCCGGAAGGCGCTGCACTCAGCCGCCATGAATCAGGGACAATTTCACATACAACCGCTCAATGCATTATGAAAGCGCGCCCCGCTTCAGAGGGTCGCGGCTGTGATGAGCGCCGCCTCCGCTGCGGTGTACGCGGTGGGATGAACGTCAATGTCCCCGGTGCGGGCACGGAGGCCGGCCATGGGACCATCCCCTATGGCATCAACGCAGCAGGCGCGATCATCGGATGGTACGTAGACGCAAACAATGTGGATCACGGCTTCGTGCGTGATAGCTGGGCAACATCACCACCTTCGACGCTCCCGGCGCGGGCACAGGCGCCGGGCAGGGAACGATTGCGTACGGCATGAACACGGAGGGCGTGATCACAGGAAATTACCTGGATGCGGGCAATGTGATTCACGCCTTCGTGCGTGATACCTGGGGCAAAATCACGGCCTTCGAGGATCCATACGCGGGCAAGAACGCTGGGCAGAGCACGGGAGGAGATAGCATCAACCACTTTGGGGTGATCGACCGCGACGTAATCAGGCAATAGCGCTCAGCATGCGGGTCAGGCCACGTCCTCCGCTAGGAATTTGGCGACAGAACGGATCGGCTTCAGTTTGTCCGCCCGCAAACCGCGCAGCTCTTCCTCGCGGAGTCGCTTTTCGTACAAAAGTCTCCCGAACACGTGCGTAAGTTGCGAATACCGATAGTCGTACTTGCGGTCGATCTCCTTACGACGTTGGGTCAGGTAATGTTCCAAGTCCCACAGATCCGACGACTGCTGGATTTGGCTGGCCATCTTCTTTGCTTCCTGAATCACCTCGTGAAGCTCTCGCCCCAGGGCAGCGTCGAAGGCTGTGCGGGCGATGACCTTTTCTGACCTCGACCAAATCGGTTCGTTCTGGTAGGGATAGCTGTCTTGAGTCGCAGACGGGCTGGTCATGTTCCGGTCCTCCGTGGCGGCATTCTACCCCTCGCCCAGAAGCTTTTTCTACAGGGTCGGACGACGCTTTCACTGTGGCGGATGTGTCATCGTTTTCCTGCGGCCCGCCCGTTCAGAGCTCAAAAAGGTCGTTCAATGGATGTCCGAGATTCTGTTAACAGCCGAGATATCCGTTGTCTGGACGGATGCATGCCCCAGCAAGAATTGAATCTGCTCCAGCTCGCCACCGCTGCTGTGTCACAGCTTCGCGCAGGTTCGTCGATTCGGCATAGTCTGGCGCCAGCCGAAGATTAGAATACCGAGCAGACCCGATAAGATTCGCCAAGCATACGTCGCCGTAACATTCGTGATCGAACCGGAAATCCGCCTCGGCGCCAGCGGGTTGGGGACGTGATGAAGCTCACCCAAGAAGGAGGAAGGATGCTAAACGGGGCTGATGGTGAGTGTTGAGGTTCGTCCACGTCCCGTGAGGCACACCGGATTATGCCGCATGGATCGCGTCGCACGGCCGACTATCCGCAGGATTCACCCTGTGTCGAGAGCATTTCAGAAAGGTGATTCGGCATGATCTCGGATTCGGCATAGCTCCGCAAGTCATGCGGCGCAATATGCTCCAAGCCCGCTCTCTCGCAGCAACTCATGACTACATACCACACGACATTCTGCGAGATGCCTTTCCCCCACACCTTTCCCGCCCTGGCGACGGCTCGAAAGATCCGTCCCTCCGTGACCCCGGCTGCGGCCGTCCACTGATCGAGCGCCGACTTTACCCAAGTTGGAATAGGCACGGTGCGGATGTGGCCACCCTTGCCGATCAGTCCACCACTGCCCAGTGCCCCTGGCGCACCTGGATTTCATCCAACTCCAAGCCCACAAGCTCCGATCTGCGAAAACCACAACCAAGCAGCAATGGCCAGCATCGCGTATTCTCGCTTGGCACGCATGCTATCGCCACCAGCGTGTTTGAGAACTTCGGAGCTTTGCTGTGCACTCAGCCAGTTGCCGGATCGAAAACCGAGCTGCTTGACACCCTTCACTCGGCTGATGCCCGCAGCCAACTCGGAACTCAGCAAACCTGAGTCGGCGGCTTCGTGATCCAGGCGGATCGCCAAACACGCGATGTTTTTAATCAGAATCTCGAGCAGCGGGGCGTGCTTTGCTCCAGAACGAACACTCAGATGAACGTCTGGAACAACACTAACAAGACCCTACTATAAGGGTTTCGCAGCGAGCAAAGCTAGCCTCTGCACAACCTGATACGCCAGGAGGTTAAGTGAGGAGCCGATGAGAGAAAAGAAGGTTAGTCAGGAACCACAGTTCGCAGCGTTTGTGGGTATCGATTGGGCGGATCGAAAGCACGTTTGGTGTTTACAAGAGGCGGGCTCGGCGAAGCGCGAAAGTGGAGAACGGGAGCACCAGGTGGAAAGCGTGGAGACCTGGGTGTCTGAACTTTGTCAACGATTCGGCCATCGTCCCATCGCGACAGCCGTGGAGCAAGTGAAGGGAGCACTGGTTTTCATGCTCAACAAGTATGAGTGCTTGCATATATTCCCGGTGCCTTCGACGATGAGCGCCAGCTTGCGCAACGCGCTGTATCCCTCGGGGGCCAAGGATGACCCCCGCGATGCCGATCTGCTGCTGGAGTTATTGTTGCAGCATCGGGACAAGCTGCGCCGTTTGTCGCCGGATGACGAGGCCACCCGCCGAGTGCAGAATCTGGTGGAAGAGAGACGGAAGCTGGTGGATGAAAAGACGGCGCAAAGCAATTGCTTAACCGGCTACTTGAAGATTTATTTTCCGCAAATGTTGGAGTGGTTTGAGAAGCTCGACATGCCGCTGGTGTGTGACTTACTGGAGCGCTGGCCTACGCTGGAGGAGTTGCAAAAAGTGCCGCCCGAAGAACTGCGGACGTTCTTCCGCCAGCATCATTGTCATCGAGAACCGATGGAACGTCGCATCCTGGCGATCGGCCGAGCGGCTCCTGCCATTAAGGATCGGCCGGTGATCGAGGCCAAGAGTACAGAGGTGAAAGTGATTGTGCAACTGATGCGCAGTTTACTTGAGGGCATTGCGGAGCTAGACGGGAAGATTGAGGAAGCGACCGTGGTGCATCCCGATTTTTTCATCTTCGAGTCGCTGCCGGGAGCGGGTGCAGTGCTGGCGCCGCGTCTGTTGGCTGCCTTTGGCTCGCAACGAGATCGT
>Ga0187875_10003022_pt1 | contig 12064 bp, 13 predicted proteins | sample June2016WEW_17_1_2_FD_132978 | JGI IMG/M metagenome (GOLD analysis project Ga0187875, IMG submission 132978) | Peatland microbial communities from SPRUCE experiment site at the Marcell Experimental Forest, Minnesota, USA - June2016WEW_17_10 | ecosystem: Environmental > Terrestrial > Soil >... | reverse complement strand
TTTCCACCCACCAAGTATCGCTCAGGGCTGAAAGGCATCGGCGGAATGATGTCTCCACAAAAGCAGGCCACGGCTTGCGTGCGCTTGAGCCGCTCATAGTAACTGCGGCTGAACCGCCCCCCAGTCTGACGCCACATCAGCGCTTCAAAGGGGTCGGAGGGCTCGACTGACAAATCATCGGTGGTGCGATCGACGGGCAACAGTCGTCCGATCTTCGGTTCGAGCCGGCTGCGGGCTAGATCGCGAGCGCCGTACACATACGGATGTGAGGCCCCGAAGTTGACTAGAAGAGTCCTACTACGAGATCTAAAAGGAGGCGCCTTCGCGGTGGCTTGAACAATCCGGTTGGTCAGGCCGTACGCCCACGGACGCATGTTTTCGGGGCACCAAGTTCGCTGGTTCAGTTTCGACCTCAGAATGAGATCGAAACGTCTGTACTCCGGCTCCCAAGAAATAGTGCGATAGCCGTCGTTGTTGTCCATATAGACTGTTGCATACTTTCTGCCTTTGCTGAAAAGACCGGCGGGCAACGGCTGCCGACGGACATCGAATGACTTCATCCTGATCCACTGTGGCCAGGTATAACTGACCACCACGATATCGCAGTCTTCATGCGTGACATTCGGGTCATGCCTGAAAAGATAATCGCTGGGCTCCGAGGACTGAAGCCAATAGTCGCAGTTCGAGTAATACGGAATGCCAAGTTCGAGCAGTCCCTCGGCGAGAGCAATAACATCTTCTTGCAGATTTCCGGTCTCATTACTGCAGTAGAAATAGATACGTGGCGCACTCATCTCTTGAGCCTCATCGCAAACACGACATAAGGCGTACCCATGGTTGGAAGACGTCGCCAAAAGGAGTAATGATGGGCTATAACCGGGAGGTCTTGGGATGCGTCAAGGCTGCCCCGTTCCATCCTCGAGACAACACATGATACGGGTCACACGCGGGTTACACGCGCGATCCGATGGCTCGGACGGCCATCATATCCTCGCCTCCGCATGCTGCAAATTGGTAGCCAAACCCTGACAGCCAATGGAGACAGTCTTCCCGCTCCGCCTTGCTCAGGTGCTTAACTTCCCAATGAACAATCGACGGCTGTATGCGATCGAACGGGAAGAGGGACAGAATGAAGGCGTCCGCACCCTCGGTGTCGATCTGCAAAAGATCAATGTGCTCGGACGGCAAGTGTCGAAGGACATCGTCGAAAGTAACGCAAGGAACAGCCGTCTCCCTGATCATTCCGCCCAATCCAGGCACCAGATCCGAATGTTTGAGGATGGTGTTGCGTTCGAACGACGCCAAGCCGGCCACCCAAGCCGGGGCGTCTTCGGACTCAACGGTGAAGAGCTTGCGGCTGCCGGATTTCCGATCCACAGCGGCCGGCACGATGACGATGCGGTCGTTGTCCCGGTAGAGTTCGCGTAAAGCACTTGCTGCGTGTGCCTGCGGTTCTACAAGAACTCCACGCCAGCCGCACCTGCCGATGTACTTCCGCAAGGGATCGGCGGTAATCCCGTCCAACGCCCCGACCTGAATAAAGTGGAACTCCGGACCAGACTCGAACATGCGGCGGCAGACAACATCGTCAAACTCGATGGTCCGTAGCAGACCCGATTGAAGAAGCTGCCGCGGAATGTATCGCGTTCCTTGCACCCGATAGCCCAATCCGGCCAAAGCGCTCCTGAGCAGTTCTTTCATCGAGGGGGTTAAACCCACGCTGGTCCGAAACCGTCGTGGCCTTCACCGGAGACTGCATGATTGGGAAGGGCTCTAGGCTGCTCGATTTCGTCGGCCGGATTCCGGTTCGGCTTGAACACGAGGAATCGCACCTTGCTCATGCCAACCAGGTCAGCCGCAGCTCCCAGCTCAGGAGCCCTGGTTCGTTTGACTTCTCTCTATTCACGCACACTGCGGGCTCCTCTGTAATTGTCCTCGGTAGCATTATGCAGTGTGGAGTTGAGGCCTAGCAGAATCCGGGCTACCTTCTTCATGTCCATGACGGTATAACGTTGGTCGGACGGTACTGTCAAGATTCGCGAAGAAAGGTCGCGCGCCTCAGGAAACGCGGTGTGTCCACCTACCCAATGGATCGGACAGTAGACGTCATGAAATGACAGCATAGACCGATAGCGGTCGCGTTCCCCAGCGCTCCTGAAGACTAACACCAAAGCAAGTGGGACTGCGCCTTCGGGCCAGGTGGAAAACAGGGGGCAAGCAATAGGCCAATCCTTTAACTCCTGAACTAGGTAGCGAACGTTTCTTGCGCGCCGCATCCGCCATCGCTCAGGAACGCCGCCAGAAATGTACTTTCGAGTAAACGAAGATGTCCCGACCAGGCGACACGCATCCAGTTTGATTTCACTTCTGCGCAGCAGAGAGAGGTACTTCTGCTTCAGCTTGGGCCCGCCGGCACCTTGAAGATACTCGGCTTTCCAGAGCATTGCCGAAAGCTTCTGGTTGGCGCCAGGAACTGTAGAAGACATTCGCGGTCTGGGCAAGCGATTTTTCATTGGCGACCATAGCACTGCTCCGTCGGGAATCGGCAACGTCTTCCGTAGGGAGCTGAAGACATAGTCAGCTTGCGAGGTGAGCGCCCATTCCGACAGTGGATCGTGACTATGGTCTTCCACTAAAATGCAACTCTTGCGCTGATGCCAATCGTCCCATGGATCTGCTTCGCGGCTGGCAAAATAGTTGACTGCGATTACGATATCGCAAGGATCTGGCGAGAGCGACCGCCAGTCGGGCTCTGGCCAGCGTGGATCATCGCGATAAACGTTGACGTTGAACCATTGCGACCAGGACTTGGCGACCTCAAAGCAGAAAAACGACGGGATCCAGAGCCGTCGCTTCGGCTTTGGTCCTAATACTTCCAACAAGGCGATCACGCAGTGGCGACCCAACGCGAAGTAGACCGAACGAGAAGGAAACTGAATACAGCGCGAGCGCGGCGGAGGCATCCAAGGGAAATCGCCGCCGACTTCCCAGCGTTGCACTTTTCCCGTCAGCGTTTCAGAGGCTGGTGTGTCAATCGATATCATGAAAGCGCTTCACAATGAGCTTGCGATCCAAGGGAATATCCCTAAGTACTTTGACAATTCGTTCAGAAGCATGCCCGTCACCGTAAAGATTCTGCATGCCCCGAAGGCTGGCGCGGAACTCCAGCGCTGTAGCTTTCTGGATTGCTTTGCTGATCGCCTTCCGTTCCGAATCGCAAGTGATTACATTTCGACCAACCAACCGTCCTTGCTGGCGGTTTCCGATATTGACCGCTGGCAGCTCGAAACTGGCCGCCTCCGCAATGCCACTTGACGAGTTGCCAACCATCGCAGCGGCATATTTCATCAACGAGCAATAAGCGCGGCGACCCAGATTGCGTACCACGCGTGCATCGGACTTCGAGGCAACGTAGCGTTCGATCGCGTCAATGATCACAGTGCCGCCCGGGTCAGCATTTGGATAAGTAAATACAGTCGGCTGGGGGCTTTCATTCAAAGCCTCCAGGAGCTCGTGGACGAAGCGGCTCGTTTGTTCGCCCTCAAGTGTAACCGGATGAAAGGTGACTAGAAGGGGCTTGGGAGAGAGCGGCATCCCTATGCGGTTTTCCAATTCATCTTTTGCCAAGAAATCCATTGTGGCGATGCTATCCAAACCAGGTTCGCCGGAAACATGTACTCGCCAAGGCTCCTCTCCCATCTGGATTACGCGGCGCGCGTAGGGTTCGGCGGCGACAAAGTGCAGATGGCTTAGCTTGGTGATCGCGTGACGGATTGATTCGTCCATGGCACCTTCAGTAACTTCGCCCCCTGAAATGTGAGCCACCGGAATATTGAACGGCAGTGCAGCTTGTACGGCCGCAAACAGTTCAAAGCGATCGCCTAGCCCAACCAGAATGTCGGGACGATTTCGCGCGTAAGCTTGGGCAAAACCGCAAACGCCAATTCCAATTGACTTCGACACCGCTTCAGGGGTATCGGAGGCAAGCAGCATATCTATTTTCTCAGCTATTCGGAATCCATCGCTGAGAATCTCGTCGATGGTGGAACCGAACTGGCGAGCAAAATGTGCACCCGTAGCGCACAGGTGCAGGTTGAGTGCGGGGTCGGCTTCGATCGCCCGGAGCACCTGGACAAGCAGCCCGTAGTCAGATCGACTACCAGTAACTACCGCGACGGTCCTCAGGCAGTCAGAGTTACTCTTGAGGCCAGGCGCTATCAACTTAGGGTTTCCATCCAAAGTCTGAGTATGCCCTCAGCGGAGCGGTTCGTGATGAAGGTCGCGACGCGAGTTAACAGCCGTAACCAGGAACAAGTCGGTCTTCACCTCTCCGTACGCAACGAAGTGCCGATCAACCGTGATCTCGAAAAATTCGGAGTACAAGGAGCGGACCTCGGACTCCGTGACGAAATTGGAAAAGGCCCGATTGTTGAAGGGGGTGGTATTTGTACTGAAGCAGGCTGAGAACAACTTTCCTCCGAACTTGAGCACGCGTTTTATTTCTTTCAGCGCTCGTCTCCAGTCTTCGAAAACATTGGCGTAAATGCTGGCATTGTCAATCGCTCCGTCGAAACTGTTATCCGGCCACGGCAGAGTTCTCGTGAAGTCGCCGAGCCGACATTCCGCCGATAGCCCCTCTGACTCCAGTCGCTCCGCGAGACGTTTTATCGCAGTGGACGAGCCGTCAATCGAGGAGACACTGAAACCTTCACGGGCCATGTACCAGGTGCAGGCTCCGGGGCCGCACCCAAGATCGAGAAGATGCACGACCTTTCTGTCGGGGGCTCGGTACCAGTTGCGAGCGACGAAACGGACAACATATTCGGGTGGATACTTGCCCCACTCCTTCTGCTGGAAGATTTCTTCCCAAGACTCGTCCCATGCCATAGCAGCAGATTATATGTCGCAATGGTTCGTTGAATCGTCCAGGGTTCTCTCGTTAGTGATTCACGGCGAGCCGTGGGCACGGCGCCAATCTTCCGGCGTCCCGACGTCGAGCCAGGTGTTATTGAAATCGAACACACCCACCGCTTTTTTCGCTCTTAACAATGCATCGAACAACTTTGTAATCGGAAACTCCTGGTTTCTAGGTACATATTCGAGGGTAGAGGGATCGAGTACATAGATTCCTTGACTGACGCGAAAACTCACCTTGGGCTTCTCTTCTAGGGCCACCAGTCGTCCCGCCTTCTCGACGACGGTCCCAAAAGGAATCTGAACTTCGTAGAGGCCGATACCGATGGTCGCCGCAACGTTGGTTCCCGCGTGGGCAGCCAGCAGAGCGGTCACATTGAAATGCGAGATCAGGTCGCCATTGAGAACAAGGAACGGATGCTCCGGCCGCACCGGCAATAGCGACAGCGCACCCCCCGTGCCGAGCGGCATTGTTTCGCGCAAATAATCGATATGGCACCCAAACGCAGCACCATCGCCAAAGTGGCGCTCGACAACTTCCGCCTTATAATTAAGCGCAAGAAAGATTGTCTGCACACCGTGACCCACAAGGTGCAACACGATGCGTTCGAGCATCGGCCGTCCGGCAACTTCAACCATCGGTTTGGGAATTGTCTCGGTCATGGGCCAGAGCCTAGTGCCCTTGCCACCCGCCATCACCACGGCGATATTCTGCTTTGGAGTTGCACCAATGAGATCGTGAAGGAAGTGAATGGCGACGAGACGCCGATCCTTGTCTAACACCGGCACATGCCGGAACATACGCGCCTTCATGAGATCGAGAACTGACGCGCGATCGATGTTGGGCGACACGAAGTGGAAGTCGCGTACGAGCACGCTGGAGACCCGTGATTCCAGCGTCAATCCGGCAAGGAGTCCGCGGCGAATATCGCCGTCGGTTATCAGTCCCACAATGCGTTCTATCTCATCTCGAACGAGGACGACTTCGCGCCCATTGCCATCGATCACCAGCATGGCATCGCGGATCGTCCCGCTCTCTGGCATGAGAAATTCCTGCAGCGACTCAGGCGTGGTACTCATCGCCTACCACCTGTGTGGTGCACACAGCAATCATCGGATGCTATCCCACGTAATGGGCTCATCGTTCTCCAGATCTCTATTGAGTTCGCGACCGATGATCCTGTCAAGGTCCACTGGGTCGATACGCGCAACGGGTCTTTTGATCTCAATCATTACGGGCATCACACGTTTGCCCTTGTGAGCGCCGATTGTCAACTGCAGCATCGACCAACCGACGACGTGCCAATGCCGTGGTTGAAGCCAGCCTTCCCAAACACTGCACGGTCAGTTTCGGCGATGGCGTAACGGCGGGAAAAGAAGTCCATGGAGTTAATTAGCGACGGTAGAGTGGAACGAAATCGGAGGTAGATTCTGCCCCGGTTGTGGCGCGCTCGTGCGAACGCTTGCGTTCGCAGAGCACACCATACACCGCGCGATCGCGCACGGTGAAGTAAGTATAGAGTGGAGCGCGCTTTGCCGAAAAGCCCGCCTTGAAGCGGAACAAGCCGTCATCCTGGTTGCTCGTTACGCCGCCTCCAAGGTGGAGCACGGAATATCCTGCGCTTTTCGCCCACATCGCGGCTTCCCAAACAATGAGGTTGTTCACTCCAAGCTCAGGTCGTGTCGCCCGAGTTGCAGCAAAGTGATAATAGGCAGTGGCGAATTCATGTATCAGCAGACAAGCACTCTCGATCTGCCCGTCCAGGCTAGCGAAGAAGAGTGAGGAGCGTTGCGGGCCAAGATTCCGTATCGTCGCGGTAAAAAAACTCTCGGGAAAGAACCAACGTTCCGCCGCGTGCCGACGCAGCATCGTCTCGCGGTAAACAGCAGAGAACAAAGCGATATTCGCGTCGCTCGGTTCGACCCTTTCGACACGCACGCCCGCGCGACGGGCGAGCGAGATGCTACTGCGATGGCCCTTCCGCAAACCCTTCTCGATTTCAGCCTCATTGCCGCCGAGCTCTATGACTACCACATCCTTGTCGTGTCGGAGTGCGAGCGTGTCGCCTATGAGCATGCGCTGATGTTCGGCCATCAAGGGATGCAAGCTCGCGAATTCACTCGCGACACCTTGCTGTTCGCACCAAGTGGCGAAGCATGCGGCGAACTGAGCGTACAGCTTCCTTGCCGTTATCGCCTCCGCAGCATTCGAAAGCGGCCCCCCATAGCCATAGGCATTGGCAACGTCGGAGAACGCTCCAGCGTCGGACTTGCTGGCAAGGAATGGCAGCGTGCATAGCGGTCGCCGGACAAAGGGCTGGAGAACGCAGCCTTCCTTAGAGCGGTAGAGTGCAAGGAGGGGTATGAAGCCGTGAACATCGCGATAAATGCGCCCATAATCCGGTAGATAGTGTATGTCGCGGAGTGCGCGCGGCAGCGCCACGATCTCTTCCGCCCACCGCTCTGCGCCTCCCGCTTCGGAGAGAATCTCAAACGGCATCGTGCGCCACCGGGAGAAACGGCCCTAGCGATCTCCGGCATTTTGATGTGAGCTCTGATCCACACCGAACCCGCTTCAGAATGTCGACCGTCCGCTCTACAAACCGCCCATCACCGTCGGAATTGAGGCACTCCGCAAACTTTTTTGCAATGCTAACATCCCTCATAACGAAGCCTATGTCGATGATCGCCTGGTCTGCACAAGACGCCAACGATATTGGCAGCACGTAGTCGCCCGGTTTGACGAGAACCGTTCTACGATGTCGGCGTCGTTATTGAAAATATCGAGCCAGCCGCAGCCGTTCCACCTCTGCAGCGTCTGCTCGGACTTGAGCAGGGCCGAGCCGAATTCCGGCAACATATGCATGCCGGTAACGATGAGGTGTAATTCGAATGCATTTCCCGCGTCCATCGGCACGTAATAACCGCGCGTGCGGGTGATTGACACGTTGCATCGAATCATTGTCACGATGCCCGCTAGACCTGCTTGGCCCGGCGCCGTATCAAAAACTCGGCGTACTCGAAGTCATCAATGGTATCAATGTCAACGGCGTCGACCGCATCCATCATGTAGCCTGCGACCCGTTCTCCGTATAGTGATCCGGTCGACAAAACACTACACCGAATTACATAGAGGGCGCCGTTTTCGATCAATGCGGGTGGCAATTGCTGACGAGCCATAGCGATGTGCTCAGCGGAGAAGAACGGTCGAATTTCGACGCCATCTGGTTTCCAGCACCAATATGGGTGTGCGGTTGCAATTGAAACCGCGGTGACAGTGTCGACAACCATCGAGCGATAGAGTGCGACAGCCTCATCAATATGCCGGCTCTGCCGCAGCGGTGAAGTCGGCTGCAAGAGAACCACTGCATCGATAGGCGGGGCATTGGCTTGGAGCCAACTGACGGCGTGCGAAAGCGCGTCGATCGCAGGACTCGTATCCATGGAGAATTCCGGGGGACGCTCAAAGGGGACATCGGCACCGTACGCCGCTGCAATCCGGGCGACCTCGGTATCATTAGTCGACACAATCGTGCGCGAAAGGCTCGTTGCCCCTCGAGCAGCTTCAATCGTGTACGCAATTAGAGGCTTCCCGGCACATTCACGGGTATTTTTTTGCGGTAGGCGTTTTGAACCTCCGCGGGCAAGAATGATACCCACCACACTCATGGAATCTAAATTTCGATGTGACAGATGTCAGACGAATATGGACAAACGGACAACTAGAGCATCAAGCAACATCATTCATCCCGAGAATTGCGCTTGACGGCAGATTGACGAGCCGCCGCTCAATTGACTCGGCGACGCTCAGATCGCTCCGTGGACTGCCCTGAAACATGGCCAGGCGATGCATCAGGGTCCAGGCCGGTCGGGTCAGCAATCCAGCGTCGTGGGTGGCTTGTAAAACTGCGTCGCGTGCCTTCCCGCTTTCATCGTCAAGTAGGATGGCATTGAGCCAATAGTTGCTCGCAGTTCCCTTGGGTTCTTTGACAAAGGTCACGCCCCGCACGCCCGCGAATGCCTCGTCGTAACGGCGAGCCAGCGCCCTTTTTGCGGCGACGAAACCATCGAGTCCCTCGAGTTGCGCCACACCGAGCGCTGCATTCAGGTTGGGCATGCGGTAGTTCCAGGCAATCTCGTCGTGAACATAAGCCCATTCGTGCGGCAGCTTGGCTGTGGTCGTTACATGCTTGGCGCGCCGACCGAGTGCCACATCGTTGGTGAGCAGCGCGCCACCACCGCCCGTAGTGACTATCTTATTGCCGTTGAAGCTGAGAACGCCAGCCGTGCCAAACCCGCCGCACGGCTTGCCATGATAGGTGCTGCCCAGCGATTCAGTGGCATCCTCGATGATCGGCAAACCGAATTCAAGGCAAACGGCCGTAAGAACCTCCATATCGACCGGGTGACCAAAGATGTGGACCGGAATGACGGCGCGGATCGGGCGGCCGGTCTCGCCGTTGACCAACGCTTCGCCCCGGCGCACCGCAATGCGTTGAAGGTGCCCTTTGAGCTTTTGCGGATCCATACCGAGGCCACTTTCGGTAGAATCGACGAAATGCGGAACCGCGCCGCAATGCGCCACCGCATTGGCCGTCGCCACGAAGGTCAGCGTCGGCACAACGACTTCGTCGTCCGGTTCAACCCCGGCAACCCGCAGGGCGATATGTAGCGCAGCGGTGCCGTTCACGATCGCGACGGCCGAACTGGTTCCGCACAATACCGCAAGCCTCGCTTCGAACTCGTCGACAAAGCAGCCGACCGAAGAGACCCAGCCGCTGTCTACGCATCGCTTGAGGTAGTCCCACTCACGTCCGACGAACAGCGGTTCGTGCAAGGCCACCGGCCGATTGGTAATACGAATCGCACGTTCAGTGGCGGCGACGATCGCCTCGACGTCGACAATCATCGGCCCCTCAAATGTTGTAGCATCCGGCCTTGTACCGGCTCAAATTAGCAGGATCGCGGAACCAATCGACCGTGCGCGCGAGAGCACGAGCGAATCCTTCACGCCCGCCATATTCTGGCTTCCAGCCCAGTTTGCTCTCGGCTCTGGAGATACCGGCATAGAGTCGCTCAACCTCACTGGCCTCAGGCCGCAAACGCTCATCATCGCGGATTACAGTGACGTCGGCTTTCATCACCTCGGCAATGAGACGGGCGGTGTCGCCAATCGAAATTTCGAATCCCGATCCGGTATTGATCACCTCCCCTAGCGCGTTCTCAGCGATGGCCGCCTGCAAGAAGCAGCGCACTGTGTCGGTCACGAAGGAAAAGTCGCGCGTCGGGTGCAGCGATCCCAGCCGGATCTCGCGAACACCATTTGCGATCTGAGTGATAATGGTGGGAATCACGGCACGTGCGGACTGGCGCGGTCCGAAAGTGTTGAACGGACGCAGAACCAGGACTGGCGTCCCGAACGTGCGATGGAATGCGAAGGCCATCTGGTCCGCTGCGATCTTGGAAGCAGCATAGGGGGACTGTGCCTGCAGCGGATGATCTTCGTCCATCGGCACATAACGCGCAGTGCCATAGACTTCGCTGGTCGACGTGCAGACCACTCGTGCCACATCGCAATGCCTTGCTGCCTGAAGAACGTTGAGTGTCCCCGTTATGTTCGTCTCGATGTAGGCTGTGGGGGAATCATAGGAAAATGGGATAGATATCAGTGATGCGAGATGCAACACAATGTCGCAGCCCTGAACCAGTTCACGTGTGTGGTGCGGATCTCGGATGTCTCCCACCACAACCTCGAACTTGCCGCGCACGTCCGCAGCCACGTCATCCAGCCAGCCCCATGAATTGAATGAGTTGTAGAAGACAAGAGCGCGGACCTCGCCTCCCTGGCGAACCAATGCCTCGACGAGGTGCGAACCGATGAATCCGTCGGCACCCGTGACGAATACTTTTTTGCCAAAGAGAGATGCCATCATTGGCGGTTAATGCTTATTCGCCGAAAAAGACCGGTATCATGAGTCGATAGCCTTCTCGGCAAGAATGGCCTTCAACGTGATTCTTACCTGATTGAGTAATGTCTGTTAGTGAGCTGGCGAGACACTTTGGCCAACGGCGTGACTATGAATCTGCGAGTTGCGAGCCGCACTCTGACCTCGAGGCCGTGCCGCCAATGAACGAGCGCGTTTTGGCATGCCGCCAACATTTTTCGTACTCCTGCGCAAGGAAGCCGCTGGTAGTAAATCTGCTCGAAACAGGAGAGCAAGTCTGCGCCAACCATGTCCTGGTAGCGTATTTTTTTCATTCCCGCCCAGTGGACGATAACGGGCATCGCCGCCCTGGCTGAGACTGTCTTGGCATCTAGCCCCTCCAACCCGTGGCCGGGCCAGCGCATGATCTTTCGACATTCAATGCGTAATCCGTCGAGCATCGCCTTCTGGTTAAGGACATAGTTCAAAATGCCTTGATCACCAGGAAAGAAGTGCTCTGGATGGCGGAGTCTGCGTGGAAATGTCCATTCAAGCCAAGGTCCGAAATCCTCGCGAGTTAACACACCAGCGGTTCCCAACCACTGGCCTGAGTTGAAGACAAATAGAGGAGGTTGTGCATCCGGATCGATCTCGACAACTTTACGCCAATCGTAGTAGCGCGCCCTGATATTGGACTGGGAATACTGCTCATTGTCCACTAAGAATGGGGCGTCGCAATCCCTCCATTCATCCAAAATCGAGCCTGTAAGCGCCGTGTCGGAATCTAGCATCAGAAACCTCTCCCCCGGCGGACCAAATAGCGGTTCCAATTTGACGTAGCCCCAACCATAGTCACCTGCCGGAACATTAGAAGTACGAACGCCCCAGTACCGCAGTACCTCTGCTGCTAGTCCAAGTTGCAGGCGCCCCCCCGAAAGGAGCCGTATCGGAACCTCTGGGTAAAAGTATCGGACGCTGGCTATGCAGATTCGAGTGAAGCGGGCATCAAGCTTGGAAGCCGCAACGTAAATACAATCAATGATTGATTGCCGTTTCTCGGCGTTGTTCAAACCTGTCAGCGGGTTCGGAAGAAACATCCGGTTATGCGATTCGGCCCTTCCTGCTAATCGAGCCGGAGCCTCCCTTTTCCCTTTGTGACTCGACCACTTCCGAGACCCGCTTCACGGCTCGGCTCGCGTCATTTTCGTCGACAACAAACAAGGATC
>Ga0187875_10003021_pt1 | contig 12067 bp, 14 predicted proteins | sample June2016WEW_17_1_2_FD_132978 | JGI IMG/M metagenome (GOLD analysis project Ga0187875, IMG submission 132978) | Peatland microbial communities from SPRUCE experiment site at the Marcell Experimental Forest, Minnesota, USA - June2016WEW_17_10 | ecosystem: Environmental > Terrestrial > Soil >... | reverse complement strand
GGCCGAGAGTCCCCGGCGAGGACAGGTCGCCGAGCACCCTGACGAGGCCGATAACGGTCCCGAGTATGCCGATGGTCGGCGCGAAGCCGCCCATGTCCTGGAAGAACTTGATGCCGACGCGATGGCGCGCCCGCATTCCCACGATCTCGGCGTCGAGGACGTTGCGAACGCGCTCGGGATCAGAGGTCGTGGTGATCAGTTCCACGCCCGAGCGCACGAAAGGATCGACCTTGGCCTCAGGAAGGCCGTTCTCGAGGGCTAGAAGACCCATGGTTCGAGCTTCCTTGGCGGCTGCCAGCAGGTGTTGGTTGAAGTCGCTCGCATGCCACGACACCTTGTTCTTGATGGCGGTACGAAAGGCGCCGCGAACCGGCTTCAGGTCGTGCTTGTTGACCCCTGCGATCGAGACCCCGATCGTCCCGCCAAGGACGAGGATCATCGAGGGGATGCTGACAATCGTCATCGGCTTGCCGTGATCCATGATCATCGACATGAAGATCGCTGCAAGCGCGACGACGATGCCAACCGGAGTCACTCGTCATCGCCTCCTGCGGGGACGACGTGCAGCAATGGGCCGGGCGGTTCCGCGGGAACGCTCCACTCCTTCGTGGGCATCGCGAAGGCCCGGGCGGTGACACGCGCCTTCGCCTCGACGATCTGGTCGATCACGACCTCTGGAGGCTCCTCGACGACGAGGTGAGTGCCACCGACGAAGAACACGTTCGACTCGCGCCCCAAAGAGACGCTGTTGAGCTCGACACGTTCGATCCGGTCGACGTTGAGTGCGGTCGTCGTCCCGTCCTTCTTGGTGACCAAGATCACCTCGTCTCCCTCCGGGGTCATCGGTTCGCCGACTTGAGTAAAAACGTCAGAACACAGAGCACTGAGGAGGGCCGCTGCCGCACCCCACTCGTCCTCTGAGGTAATAACGGCACGATCCCGTCGGCGCTTGCCGACAGGCGACATCTGTAACAGTCCCATGGGAACCTCCGACCTAAGCGTTGGTGACGAGCGCCTGAAGAGCCGTCTCGGTGCTCGAGACGACCTTGGTGTCTGCCTCGTAATCGGTCTGGGCCTCGATCAGGCTCGTTAACTGGTTGGCCAGATCGACGTTCGACTGCTCGAGGGCGCCACCGAGAAGCGTCCCGCGCCCAGCTGAGCCCGGCGTGCCAACCTGAGGCTGGCCCGAGGCTGCCGTCGTCTGGTATTGGAGGTTGCCCATGTTCTCGAGCCCGCCGGGGTTCGAGAAGTCCGCGAGGGCGATGGTCCCGAGCTGCTCCGACTGGCCGTTGGTGAAGGTCCCCGTGATAACTCCGCTCTGTCCGATCGACCATGACTGCAGGCTGCCCTCGGTGTAGCCGTCCTGGGTGCTGACGCCGGCGGTTTGGGAGGTCGTGTACTGCGTCAAGGCGTTGTTGGAGCCGGGAGCAGGAAAGTCGAACTTGATCGCCGTCTCTTTCCAGTTGAACCCCGTTGGCAGCGCCGCTGTCGTCGAGATGGAGGCGCCCTCGGCACCGACCGTCGTCGTTGCACCGCCGTTGACCGAGTAGCTCTGTAGCTGGCCTCCCGAGTCGAAGGTCAAGGTGACGCCCGAGCCGAACAGGTTCGTCCCATTGACGCTCGCCTGCATCGTCCATTGGTTCGTAGTCGTAGTCGGCGTGTAGGTGAGCGTGAGCGGCACGGCATTACCCTGGGCGTCGAAAACCGTCGCCGTAGTCGTGAACGCGGCGCCACCGGAGGGGATGTTTCCACCCATGGTGATATTCGCGGTCTCCTGGGGAGCAAGGGTCATGCTGCTGGGGATCGTGATAGCGCCTGTTGGCCCCGTCGTGGCTGTCGTTCCAGCCCAGCCCTGCACGATGCCTCCGCCGGCTGTGGACAGGGTGCCATTCACGTCGAGCTGGAAGTTGCCAGCACGCGTGTAATAGGAGTTTCCACCCTGGTCGACCACGAAAAAGCCGTCTCCCTGAATGGCGGCGTCCGTGGGAACGCCGGTTTGGACTATTGCCCCTTGGTTGAAGTTCGTCTGCATCGCGGCCACTTGGGCGCCGGCACCGACCGAAGATGGGTCGGTGCTGGCGAGGTCCGTGGTTGATCCGCTACCGGGCGTCAGCTGCTGGGTCAGAATGTCAGAAAACTGAACGTCTTGCTCTTGGTAGCCGTCGCTGTCGGCGTTGGCGACGTTGTTCCCAATCGTGTCGATCTCGGTCTGCATGGTGCTGATTCCCGAGTCGGCGGCGGCAAGTGAAATGACGGGCATGGGGTTGTCCCTTTCTGGTCGGATTCGGTCTCTTATTGGCGATCTTTCGCGAGCTTGGTGTTCTGCTGGCTCAGCTCTTCGAGCCAGATACGGGTGTGGACGCAGTTGTGACCGAGCTGACGTCGCCGAGCGACACCGAGTCGGTGCCGACGTCAAGGCTCGGTCCGCTCGAGGTGAGCGAGAAGCCCGTCACGGCTCCGGTAACGGGATTGCCGGACGGGTCGCTGCCTGTGATGGTGTCGCCGATGAGGTTGGCCGCGGCTGACGTCTGGTCCGTCTCGGCGATCTGCTGTTGGGTCTGGACCTGCGAAAGGGCCGCCAACTGGGTGAGCAGATCGGCGCTGCTGGTCGGGTCAAGCGGGTCCTGGTACTTGAGATTGTCTACGAGCAGGCTCAAGAACTCATTCGGGTCCAAAAGCCCGTTCATTCCCGAAGTCCCGCTCGAGCCGCTGCTGGTCTGGCTCGTCGAGCTCGAGGTGGTCCCAGACGAGTAGGTACTCGCGCTGGGCTGCGTCGCATAAGCGCTCGCAGCGTCAGGCGATGAAGCTGCGGCGACAGGTTCGATCATCGGACCTCCTAGAGGATGACGTGTAGTGATTTACTGCCTTGGGCGGGCGATAGCGTCAAGACGACCGAGTCAGTCGGCTCGGCTTGGTCGTCGGAGGGTGTGGGTGCCTGCGTGTTGTCCTGCTGGCGGCCTTTGCCGCCTCCGTCGGAGAGCGACAGCTGGACTCCGCCGCCGTCTGCCGATAAGAACTGACGCAGCTCGTCCAAATGCCTTGCTATCGCAAGATGACCTTCGGGGTTGTGAGCCACGATCGTGACACTGACGTCGCTGCCGTCGACTTTGACGACCGCTTCCAGGTGGCCGAGAGAGGGCGGGTTTAACCTCACAGTGACGCTGTAGACGCCGTTTCCCTCACGGAGTGGCTTTGAGAGCGCGGCCGACAGCGCGTTGTTGCGTGCCAGGAACCCAGAATCCGCCGGATTTGGCGCCGAAGCGATACCGGCCCGATGGAGTTGGGCCGAGAACTCACCGTAAGTCGTGGTGAGAGTGCTCGAGCAGAGCGAAGCCGTGCCAGCAAACGGCGAGCCAGCAGCTGAAGATTCCGCCGCGCTTGGGGCCACCCGCTCAGCCTGCGCGGCGTCGCGTCCGGGCCTGTCGCCAACCTCGTCGCGCGCTGTGGCGGGGGCGTGGACGACTGAGTCGTCCCAGCTGAGCCTCGGCGCTGAGGAGAGATCCGCTGTAGCCGAGGACCCAAGCGCACTCTGCGCGCTTTGTCTCTCGGCGCTGTCAGGCTGTACACCTCGAACGCGATCAAGACCAGAGGCTGGCACAGAGGTGATCCCAGTCCTCTGTGTGCTCGCGGCGAGCACCGCAGGGGTGAGTGTCTCTTCGTCCGCTGAGCATGTAGCGAACGAGCTCTCCGTTTCTCGCTGATCTGAATGCGACTGCGACAGTGGCGACGGATTTGAAACCGCGTCTGGCTCGCCTGGACTACCGCTTGCGGAAAAGGACGGGCCGTTCGGAGATGAGATGGCCGTGAGCACCGCGCCAGAGCGGGTCAGGCCGTCCTTTCCCGTTTCCACGAGCACAGGAACCAACGGTGGTGTCGGGCTTGGTGCCACATCACCGCTCGTCGTGGCACGGTCGGTCTTTCGGTGCGAGGTTTGTTGCTCGTTGCATTCGTCCAGCATTGGTCCCTTGTTGCCCGCCGAGCCGGCGTCCTCGAGAATCGCGGCGAAGGAGCTAGCGTCCTCGGACTTGTCGGCTTTGCTCGAACTGGTGTCGGTGAGGAACTTGCCTGAACTCAGGACAGGGGCCGGAGAGATGTCAGCGAGCGTGATGGTTCTCGTCATGATCCCTGAGCCATCCCAGCCTCAGCGAGAGTCGTCGCGACGTACGCCGGCGTGCTGCCGTCCTCTGGGACGCCATGGGCGGCCTCAACGGCACCGCCGCCGGCGGCGTAGGCGGCTATGGCATCGGTCCACGAACCAAAGGCCGCATGGAACTTGGCCAGCAGACTGGCTGCCCCCGGGATCGCCGAGGCGGGTTCGAAAGGCCTGACGCCGTTGGCCGCGGCCGTCGTCGGCATGAACTGGGCGATGCCCTCGGCCCCGGCTAAGGACACGACGTCGGGCTCGAACCGTGACTCGTTATAGAGGATCGCTGCAAGAAGTGGAGCCGGCGTGCCACTTTTGGCCGACGCCTGCTCGATGAGTCCTGCGTACTCCGATGGCACAGAGATCGTGCCGATCTCGACACTGGCGCCCGCGAGCGAGTCGGAGCCGTTCGCGGCGCTACCAAGCGGCGTCCCTGAAGCAGTATCGGTCACAGCGGGGGCGGAATCGGTCGTCTGAACAGCAGACGTCGAGGCGGCGGCCGCTTGGCTGCCGATCGGCACCGCGACTCTGCGAATATCGAGGGGCGGACACGGAACAGCTTGGACCTGCACGGTCTCACCCGTCTCTGGCGCGTCGATCATCTCGCCGTTGCCGATGTAGATACCTACGTGTCCGGGCTTCCCGGCCGGTGCCCCGTTCTCGCCGGGTTCGAAAAAGAGCAGGTCGCCCGGCTGGGCGTCGGCAAGGCTCGCTACCGGGGTCCCCAGCTCTGATTGCGCTACTGAGCCATGGGGCATCTCGACACCGAGTTCGGCGAAGACGTACTGCACGAGCCCCGAGCAGTCGAAGCCGCTGGGTGAAGCACCTCCCCATACGTAGGGCACACCGAGGAATTTCGAGGTCTCCGAGACGATCGCCGACCCGGACGAGCTGGCAGGAACCACTGGGGCGGCGGTGTCTGTGAGTGCGCCAGATTGGCAGGACGAGCTCGCGAGCGAAACGAGCTGGGGCTCGACCGAAACGGTACTCGAGGGGTTTGTCGTCGACGCTGTTGTGCTCGAAGGCGCCGTCGCGGCTTGGAGCAGCACCGCGAAAGGATCGCTCGGTGACGGCAGTCCCGATGACATCGACGGACCTAGCTGGTTGAATTCCGCCTCGAGCCGGGCGAGCGCAGGAGGCACGGGCACGATCGAGTCAATCGACATCGGCCACCCCCCGCGCGCCGGCGCCGCTAACTGAGACGTCTGCACCAATGGACCCTGATGCCGCACGGACGTTGGCGAAGTCATCGAGCAGTGCGACGTCCTCTCGCGCCACTCCGGCGAGCCACTCGCGCCGGCGCCGGTCGTCGAGCCGCTCGAGCACTGCCACACGTCTCTCTGCCCGGACCGCCCCAAGACGCTCAGTGACGAGATGGGCTTCTGAGACCGCCCGCTGCTCGGCGGCGGTTACGACGATTTCCGCAAGGCGTTCACCGCGCTGTTGGGCTGCCGCGAAAGCCGCGCTGTCGAGCTCGCCGATCCAGGCGATACCCGCCTGGTACCAACCTGACACCTCCCGCTCGCGAGCGACGGCGGTAGTGAGCCTCCGGGCGGCAACGCCGACGCGCTCGCGGGCGAGGAGTGACTCGACGCGACGTATCCGCAACACCGTCGCGAGCCTGAAGCTGTAGTTCTTCATGGCGTTGCCGTCGCGCCGTAAAGCGCGAGAAGCCCCGCGCGGGTCTGTTCGAGAGGCGACAGTTCTGACATGGCTTGGCGCGTATAGGAATCGATCGCGCCCTTTAGGGCGATGGCCCTGTCCACAACCGGGTTCGTCCCACCGACATAGGCGTCGATCTCGATGAGGTCCCTCGCGTCGCGCCAAGCTGCAAGTAGACGGCGAACCTCCCCGGCTGCGCATAGCAGCTCGGGGTCGGTAATCGCGGGCGCCAGCCTGGAGATCGAGCCCAGAACGTCTACGGCCGGGTAATGGTTGGACTCGGCAAGCTGGCGGGAGAGCTGCACGTGGCCGTCCAGGATCGACCGGGCCGTGTCGGCGATCGGCTCGTTCATGTCATCGCCCTCGACAAGGACCGTGTAAAGGCCGGTAATGGAACCCCGCTCCGCCATTCCGGCACGTTCAAGCAGGCGCGGCAACAGACCGAACACGCTCGGGGGGTAGCCCCGCGTCGCCGGTGGCTCGCCCGCGCTCAGCCCTACCTCGCGTTGCGCCATGGCGAAGCGGGTGAGCGAGTCCATCAACAAGAGCACATGGCCACCTTGATCGCGGAACCACTCGGCGATACGCGTCGCCACAAAAGCGGCCCGGATCCGTACGAGCGCGGGAGCGTCCGAAGTCGCCACGACGACAACCGACCGGTGCCGGCCCTCCGCGCCTAATACGCGTTCGACGAACTCGGCGACCTCCCGGCCTCGTTCACCGACAAGGGCGATGATTGAGACATCTGCTGAAGTGCCCCTTGTGATCATCGACATGAGCGACGACTTGCCGACACCCGAGCCGGCGAAGATCCCGAGGCGCTGTCCCCGCCCGCAGGGAACCAGACCGTCGAGGACGCGTACTCCGAGCTCAAGCTGGTCGGCGACGAGGCCACGGCGCAGGGGATGGGGCGGCGAGCCCTCGATGCCCACCTCTTCGAGCCCGACAAGCGGCGGTCCGCCGTCGATGGGCCGGCCGAGACCATCGAGGACACGGCCCAGCAGCTCCTCTCCGACCCGCACGGGAAGCGGACCCCGTCCGTCCTCGACGAGTGCCCCGACGCTTAGTCCGGTCGTGTCCCCATAAGGCAGGCAGGTCACGCGGTCGCCGTTGAGCGCCACGACCTCGGCGAGAACTGGGTCTTCGCCATCACGAAGCAACAGGCAACCGTCTCCGATAGCGAGCGCGATACCAACGACCTCGATGGACATGCCGACCATGCGCACGACACGCCCATAGCGGTGCGGCCGCGCGGCGGCAACTGCCCTGTCCATAACGGCTGTGAGGAGCTCGGTCACGACTCGCCTATCGCTTCGTCGAGGACCTTGCGGACACGTTCGAGCGCTGCCTCGATCCGGGCGTCTACAAGCGCAGCGCCGACCTCGAGAATGCACCCCCCGGCACCGACTGCTGGATCAGGGATGATCGTTATCGTTTCGCCCGACTGGGCGAGGCCAGCGAGGGCCTCGGCATCGGCAGGGTTCATTCGGACGACGGCACCTTCAGACTCTGGCGACTCGGCGAGCGCCCTCGAGATGGCCTCGAGGCCGGGCGAGGACGACAACTGAAGCTCACGGGTGAGCACCGCTTGCGCGATCTGGAATGCGAGCTCGACGGCTGCGTGTTCGAGGTGGACGTGCTCGGTTTCGAGCACGTCCTTCGCCCTGGCGACTGCGGACTCAAGTGCCTTCAATGCTGAGCTCTGTTCCGAACGCGCCTTATCGGCGGCAGCTTGCATCTCGCCTTGGCCCTCGGCGAGCCCGGCGGCGTAGCCAGCGTTGTGCCCGTCGCGCTCCGCTCGCGCTCGCGCCGAGAGGACCGCGTCATCGTCGACGAGCAGGGTCTCCGGCCTCACGACCGACAAGATGGCCGTGTCCTCTCGCATGATCGCCGAGCGCATTGTCAAAGCATTTGCTCCGTCTGGCGGGCGATGACAATCTCGCCGCTGGCCTCGAGCTCGCGCACGGCTCGGACGATGTTCGACTGGGCGTTGTCCACCTGCGACATGCGCACCGCCCCGAGCACTTCGATCTCCTCGGTGAGCTCGGCCTGGGCCCGATCCGACAGGTTCCGCTTGATCTTGTCCATGACCTCTGGATCGTCACTGGAGGGTTTGATGGCGAGAGCGAGGTCGGGGATCTTGATCCCGCGGAGCACGAGCTGGAGGGTCCTGTCCTCCATCGCAAGCACGTCCTCGAAGGTGAACATGTGCGCCCGGACCGCCTCGGCAAGTTCGGGGTTGCGCTCCTCCAAGCTCGCGAGCACCTGCTTTTCGGTCGAACCGTCGGACCGGTTGAGCAACTCGACGAGGGCGGGAACCCCACCTGGTACCGACGGTCCGGCCGTACCGAGGCCCCGGAGCTTGTTGGCGAGCTGTTGCGCGGCGATGCTGATCGCCTCGGGCGAGACCGGGCCCATCGTCGCGATTCGGACCGCGACCTCAGCGCGAAAGTCACTTGGCATGGCGTCGAGCAGGCGCGAGCCGTCGTTCGGGGGCATGTGGGCGAGGATCACGGCGACCGTCTGCGGGTGCTCATCGACGAGCAAGGGCACGACATGAGTGGGGTCGGCCTGTGAGAGCGAGGTGAGCGGCCCGGCCGCGATCGAGCCCTGCAGGCTCGGCATGACCTGGGTGGCCCTTTCTTCCCCGATCGCCGCCGCGAGCATGCGGCGCGCCAGGGAGAGTCCCCCCTGGCTTATGGACCGGGTCGTGTTCACCTTACCGACGAACTCCTCGAGCACTCTGCCCACGACCTCGCGGTCGAGCGCCGGCAGGTTCGCGATCTCGGTCGCGAGCATGATGGCTTCTTCGTCGCCGACGGCCTTCAGCAACATTGAAGATGTCTCCGGGCGGAGCTGAGCCAGTACTATCGCCACTTTCTGCTGTCCGGTCAGGTTCTCGTAACGCACCTTTCGTGAGGACGCCGCCCCGCGCTGGACAACGAGTTGCTCTTCGTGGACATCGACGACTGTGGTCTCGGCCGTGGTCATTTCGTCACGACCCTGACCTTGCCGGCCGCTCCTGGGACCAGGATCGCATCAGCTGGGCAACTTCGTCCGGGCTCGTGTTGATGTACGCGTCAACCTCGCGGGTGACCGGCGAGCCAGCTGGTGAAAGCGTCGCGGCAGTGAGCGGACTCACGACAGGAAGCTCGCCCGTGTCCATGTCGATCGCAGGCAACTGGCCGCCGTAGGAGACCATCGGGAGCTCTTCGAAGACCGGGCGCCGTTTCTTCGAGCTTCGAAGGGCGAGGAAGAACAGCACCACGATGAGGAAGATGAACCCGACGTCGGGCGCAAAACCCTCGATCTTGGAGACCATCGTCGCTGTCTTGGTCTTGGCCGCCTGAGCCGCCGGGGAGAAGGGCAGGGCGGTCAAGACGATGCTGTCACCGGTCTTCAGGTTCAGGCCGGCCGCGGTCTTGACCAAGCTCTGCAGGTCGCCCAGCTGAGACTTCTTGATGGCGCCCGAGTTGACGAGGACCGCGACCGCGGTCGTCACGACCTGCCCGGGCGCCTGCTGCACGGTCTGGCTCACTTGTCCGACGGCCGTCTGCGTCTGGGTCTCGGTCGAGTCGTAGGTGCCGTTCTGGCCCGAGGTACCCGACGAGGTTCCCGATCCGAGCGCGCTCGCGGCCTGGGCGCCGTTGCCGCTATAGGTCTCGTGAGTCGTGCTCTGGCTCGTCGGCGTCGAGATCGGCTTGCCGTTCTTGCCGACCTCGAAACCGTTGGTGGTCGTGGTCTGCTGATTGAAGTTCAGCACGGCATGGACCTCGACAGCGGCGTTGTCGGGGCCTACGACCCGTGCCAACAGCGCAGTCAGGGATGCAGCGAGCTGGTCGTCGTATGCCGTCGTCTCGGCGCTGGTGGTGCTCGCCGAGGCGTCGACGCCCGGGGCGGAAAGGACGTTGCCATTGTTGTCGACGACCGTGACGTTGCTCGCGTCCAGGCTCGGCACCGACGACGCTACGAGATGCACGATGCCTTGAACCTGGCTCGCAGTCAGCTCGGTGCCGTCGGTCAGATCGACGAGGACCGAGGCGGTCGGGGTCTCGGTGTTGGCGATCGCGAAGCTGCTCGTGTCGGGCATCACGAGGGACACCTGGGCATTGGAGATCCCCTGTATCGACTCGATCGTCGAGGCAAGCTGTCCTTCGAGCGCCTCTTGGTAGTCGACGTTCTGGACGAACTGGGACGAGGTGATACCTGTAGAGGCAAGGGTCTGGAACGTGATCGTCCCGCCAGAGGGAAGGCCCGCCTCGGCGAGACTGATGCGTTCCTGGTTCACATCGGCCTCTGGAACGAGCACCGTCGCCCCGCCGTCCTGGAGCTCGTAGGGAACCCGGTCCGAAGTGAGCTTCTGGGTGACCTGGCCCGCCTGGGAGGACTGCAGGTTCGAATAGAGGACCGTGTAGCTCGGTCCGGAAGCGTGAGTTACGAACAGGAACCCACCGACGGCGAGGCCAATGGCAGCGATAGCGCTGACAGCTTTTTGGCCGGGGGTGAATCCCGAGAGGAATTGACGCGTCCTCGAGACGGCGCCGTTCAGCTTGGTCGAGTCGAACGCGACGACTGCCATGTCAACCTGCCTGCATGGTCATGATCGAATTGAGTGCCGTCACGCCCTCGTTTCGTACCGTGGTCGCAAGCTGGACGGCGAGTTGCGCCTCGGTGGCCGCGACCGTCACGTCTGCGACGCTGGCCTGACCGGTGGCTCCCTCGATGGCAAGCGTCTCGGCGCTGGAGGTCGTGTTGTTGAGCTGGTCGAGGGCAGAGCCGAGGAGGTTGGCGAACCCGTCGGAGGAAGAGGTGTTCGTCACTGCGGGACTCGCCGTAGCGGGCGAGGCGCTAGCAATGGCGGTGACGGGCGTAATGGGCGGGATCATCGGCTTCAGGGCTTGATCTGGAGGATGGCGTTGTAGGCGTCAGTGCTGTTCTGGAGCACCTTGGAGTCGACCTCGTAGCTGACTTGGGCCTGGACGAGCGAGGTCATCTCGTTGCCGATGTTCACGTCCGGGAAAGTCACATAGCCCTGTTTGTCGGCGATCGGATCGCTCGGGTCGTAAGTCTTGATGCCCTGCGAGGAGCCGAGGGCAACACGATCGACCTCGACCCCGTTACCCACGCCGGCGACGCTGCCCGGGATGGCGCCGGCTATGACTTCCTGGTCGCGGTAGACCGACTGGCCCGGCGTCACGGCGTCCTCGGCGTTCGCAACGTTGCCGCCGATGGCGTTGATCCAGGTCTGATCGACCTCGAGGCCCGTGCCCGCGATCGTGATGGCAGGAAACATCGACATGTGCCTTTGTCCTCCTTATCCGGACACCGCCGCCGAGAGGATGGCGAACTGGGCGTTGAGCGAGTCGGCGACTGACTGGTTCTCGAGATTCGTTTGCGACTCGAGCGCGAGCTCGGCGGGAAGGCTCACGTTGTTGCCGTCGCTGCTCGAGGGGAGCCCCTCGGGGCTGACAGTGGCAGTCGCCGTGCCGCCGTTCGCGACTGCGTTCGCGAGTGAGTTCTCAAATGTCACGACCTGGGCCTGATAACCCGGCGTGTTCTCGTTCGCGATGTTGTTCGCGATGACTTGTTGGCGCTGTTGAATCGCGTCCAGCGCGAAACCCAGAACGTTGATGGCCTCGATCGCGTCAGCCACGGCGCACCTTGCTCTAGAACTCGGAAGCCGTCCTTGGCCTAGGTGTCCTGCGGTTCGGGCGATCCCTGCCCCACCGGTGCTACTTACGACTAGATCGAACTGGATCTTGCCTTGCAGCCGGCCAACTACGCTTGGCGCGTCGGCCAGGCCAGCTACAGCCGAGGAGGACCACTTGGCCAATCGCACTAAAGGAAGGTCACCGACGCGGTGTCAGTTGACCGACGTGCCGGTGCTGTTCCTCGCCGACAAGGAGGCATGATGGCACTCGTCCTCACTCGCGGAGTAGGCGAGCGCATCCTCATCGGCGACGACATCGTGATCGAGGTGCGCGCAATTGTGGACGGCCGCCACGTCCGCATCGCCATCGAGGCTCCGCGCCAGGTACCGATACACCGTTCCGAGGTCTACGACGCTGTCTCGGCGGCCAACTCCGCAGCCACCAGGTCCGAGGAGACGCTGCTCCAGGAGGGTCACCTCGGCGCAGCTGGGGCTCCGAAGGCACCCTGAGGGCCGGAGAGAGTTCGTCGACCACAGTGGCCTTTGACATACCTTGTGTGACAAGACATCATGCCAGGCATGGGCGATGACGCTGGCCTAACCGAGCTCCG
>Ga0187875_10003019_pt1 | contig 12069 bp, 14 predicted proteins | sample June2016WEW_17_1_2_FD_132978 | JGI IMG/M metagenome (GOLD analysis project Ga0187875, IMG submission 132978) | Peatland microbial communities from SPRUCE experiment site at the Marcell Experimental Forest, Minnesota, USA - June2016WEW_17_10 | ecosystem: Environmental > Terrestrial > Soil >... | reverse complement strand
CGCTGTTGCGCCGTATGTTGGCCTCCCAGGCCTGGGTGGACCAGGATCATTTGCGCAAGGGCTTCATAGCCGGAGAGGACCAGGTCAAGCTGCGGGATGCCATGAACCAGTTGGTCGATACGCGTCTGTTCATCGACGACACGGCCGCCATCTCGCTGGATGAGATGCGCGCCAAGACCCGGCGGCTCAAGCACATCCAGAACGGGCTGGACCTGGTGGTGGTGGATTACCTGCAACTGATGTCGGCCACGGTGCCGTCGTCCGGCAAAAAGCAATACGAAAATCGCACCCAGGAGGTCTCGGCCATCTCCCGCGGCCTGAAAGCCCTGGCCAAGGAGTTAAACGTGCCGGTGGTGGCACTCTCCCAGCTCTCCCGCGCCGGCGTGCAGCGCAAGGACGACCATCGCCCCATGCTCAGCGACCTGCGCGAGTCCGGCTCCATTGAGCAGGACGCTGACGTGGTGGCCTTCATCCATCGCGATGCCTATTACAAACGCAACGAGGAGATGAGCGAGGCCGACAAAGCCAAGTCCGAGATCATCATCGAAAAGCAGCGCAACGGCCCCACCGGCGTCGTTTACCTCAACTTCATTTCGCGCTTCACCCGCTTCGACAATCCTGATTCGGGACACGGGCTCTGAGCTGTTGGTTACGGTTCGTTCAGAATCAACGCAATGCGCCCCACAATTAATTCGCTGGGCGGCACGCCGGAATCCACCTCCAGCAGATCCACCGGATACGCAATGTTGTGCGGCCTGAGCACCAGCCGGTTTGCCACAAAGTCCACATAGCGCAGCGTCAGATGAGAGCCGTGGCGCACCGCGTAAAGATTTGGCCGGTTGGGCCGGTAGGGCATCAGCGAGTTGTAGTGCCGGTCAATCAGCGTGATGGCCTCAGGCAATACCAGCGGCTCCATCGGCAGCGCGTCGGCAGCGGAAATGCGCACTGCCACAAATCGCTGCCAGGCGCGACGCGGGTTGGAGACACGCGCCCGAAGCGACTGCAAGAGCCCTGCGGGCAGATGCAGCATGGCCTGCGCCGCCGAGGGCCGGATGTACGGCTCAAAGAGCGCCGCCGTATGGCTGACGACCGGGATCGAGTTGCTCTCCACGTCCTCCGGCGAGGCTTCGCGCTGGTAGGTGGCGGGCAACAGATCGGCAGCCGTCATGTGCTGCGCCGCCAGTACCCGGTCCATCGCCTCCAGCGAGAGCTGCCGCCGATTATGCAGAAAATTCGACAGATGCGACTGCCCGAACCCCGTCTGGCGCGCCAGCAGCGAGACGCTGACCGTCCCTCGCTGTATCCTGCGCAGCAGTTCCAGGCGGAGTCTTTCGTGCATCTGCGTAAAGTTCATCTGTGGATTATCCGCCACCAGCAATAGGGAGATGCGCCCTTGATTTTCCCTCAGAAATCTATGAAGGCTGATTGGCCTTCATTGTCGGCGCTTTCTGTAGGATTGAAAAGTGCGAAAGCGGAAATACGCTCAAGCCGATTGACGCAAGAGAACTATTTCACTAGATTTGGCTTACTTAATCCGGTATTGGTTGTGGGAATCTAGTGAGAAACTTTTCATTGCCGCAAGGCTGAAAAAGGGCGATATTGTGTCCTTTTCAGCGGCTAATGAACAATTGCCGGGCAATGATCATTGATTCCGGCTTTCTCTTCCACACCCTGAAGCGCCCTGCAGAGGCGTCAAGGGACGGCCAACCACCGAAATTCCAGGATCTGCGCGCCATGAGCATGACAAAAAACGAGAGAATTCCGGAGGCTATCCCCCATCAGGGCACTAGAACCCTGAGCAGCCATACCCGGTTCTTTCTGCCCCGCGGAAATAAGACTTTAGTTGAAGGCCGTCGGGAGAAAACTAGAACATGGAGATTTGGTCATGGATTTGTGCGTGCATTTGAAAATTTGCGAGGGGTGCGGTTGTCTTTGGTACCGCGCCCAGACCCAAGGAAGTGTTTACTGCAGGGAATGTGAAGCCAAACTGAAAGACTTTCCAACACCGGAAAGCCGTAAACGGCCCGGGCGCAAAACTCTGGTCAGAGTCTGGGCCGTGGCGGAAGCAAGGGGAGGTGCACAATGAGCGCCGCCCTTCAGTTGCCGGTGGTTTGGGAAGATTGCAGCCCACAGAGGGCGGGGAACGAAGAGCGGAGGAAGTGGGAACAAAGACCGGCCGCGGCGCCAGCCGCCAAGCCGGCCGTAAAAGTCCCGGCTGCCGTGCCGCTGGTCAGCCTGGGCTTCTACCGCAAGCATACCGAGAGCATGTTGCGCCGTTACCTCTACGCATCCATGCAAGTGGGAAGGGCACCGAACATCCTGGGCGATCCAATCGGCCGGGGCTGGTGTTCCAGCCGTCCCATACGCACCTTCGAGGACGCTGTCATCTTCGTCCTCGACGTGGAAAAATGTCTCAACCAGCTTGGTTCTCTCGACCGCATGATGCTCAGCCGCATCGTGCTCCAGGAATATACACAAGTAGAAGCAGCCTCCTTGATAGGGATGGGAGTTCGCACTATTTCCTACAAGTTTCCCCAGGCCCTGGACCGGCTGACGGAAAAACTTCTGGAATCCGGACTGCTGGTGCTGCCGCACTGAGGCGCGGAAGAATCGATCTGTGAAGGGGAGATAGGTTGGGATACTCCCCTTCACTGATTGCGCCTTGCAGGAATCGCTTACGCCACTCCAGCCTCGTCCCAAATCCGAACCAGCCGGAGAATGGGAAATATCACACCACAATAAGGACATTTCGCGCATTTTCCGGTTGAGTGTCTGCCGCATCTTGCCTAGCGTCCAGATATGGGCGATTTCCAATCTCCAGTGACGATGCAGACAACTGTGACGAGTTTTCCAAAAGAGTTGACCGGCCATCTGACCGAGGTTGCGCTCGGCTGCCAGCGTATGTTGGAGGAGAATCCCTGCCATCCGCAGGCGCTGGTGGGCATCACCCTGGTGGCGCTGGCCAGCGGCCAACCAGAGGCCGCGGTCAGGATGTCCCGGGCCGCCGTGGCCGCCGCGCCGCGGATGATTACCTCATGGATTGCCTTCGGCCAGGCGCTCAAGGCCGCCGGCCGGAACGATGAGGCGGAGCGCGCCTACATCCACGCCATCAGCCTGGACGGCATGAACGCGCTGGCCCGCATGGGCATGGGCGAGCTGAGGCTCGCCACAGGCCGCCCCCAGGATGCAATCCGGGAGTTTGAGCTGGTGCTCCGCAGTAAGCCGATGCTGGCCGCGGTACACATGGGTCTGGGCAATGCGTTGGCCTGCCTGGGCCGGAATGAAGAGGCCCTGGCGCGCTATCAGCAGGCGCTGGCGATTTGCCCGCGGTTGCCAGAGGCCGAGTTTGCCGCTGGCTTTGTGCTATCGCGCATGGGGAATCCCGCAGAGGCCGAAGCACGCTACCGCCGCGCTCTCACCCTGCGCCCGGATTTTGCTGCCGCCTGGGTCAACCTGGGCAGCCTGCTGCGCGAACAGGGACGCGAGGTCTACGCCGAGGCCGCTCTGCTGCGGGCCGTCGAACTGCGTCCCAACCTGATCTCCGGCTGGGTCAACCTGGCAATTCTGGAGCGGGAGCGCCGCCGGCCTGCCGAGGCTGAAGCCTATCTCCATAAGGCATTTGCCCTCAATCCTGAACAAGTGGAAACCCTGGTGGCCTGGTGTCAGTTTCGCGCGGCAGAGCGCGACCCGGCCGGCGCATGGCAATGGCTGCGCTGGGCTCTTGCCCGCGAACCGGACAACTCCGAAGCTGTCAACATGCACGGCATCCTGCTGCACCAGGAAGGCCGCTTCGAGGAGGCGATTGCCGTATTCGACCAGGCCGAGGCTCTAGGTAGCCATGCCGCCGTCTCCAATCGCGGAAATTCGCTGCTGGATCTGGGGCGAATGGACGAGGCCTTGCGGGCGCAGGAGCATGCCGTCGAGCGCGATCCCGCCAGCCCAGGCGCGCTCTACAACTTATCGCTAACCCGCCTGCGTCTGGGCGACTGGCTGCAAGGCTGGCCGGGCTACGAGGTCCGCTGGCGCTTCCGCGAGGTTCATCGCAATCCCAGACGCTTTTCCCAACCCCGCTGGCAAGGCGAGGCCCTCGACGGACGCCGCATTCTTCTCCACGCCGAGCAAGGACTGGGCGACACCATCCAGTTCAGCCGCTACGTGTCCATGGTCGCGGCCCGCGGCGGGCAGATCATCCTGCAGGTGCAACCACCGGTCGAGCGGCTCATGGCCTCGCTGGCCGCTGTGCGCGACGGCCATGCGCAGACGGCACAGCTGGGCGCCAGGCCGCCCCAATCCGATCTTCAGTTCGATCTGGAGTGCCCTCTCCTTAGCCTTCCCGCTGTCTTCGGAACCACTGTCGAAACGGTTCCCTGGCCTGGCGCTTACCTGGGAGCCGACCCGGAGCTTGAGTCGGACAAGAGGATGCAGTTTCCCGGCGTGCTACCCAACAATCTGACTACGGCGCGGCCATTACGCGTCGGTCTTTGCTGGGCAGGCAATCCCCGCTACAAGGCTGACCGCCTGCGCTCCGTCAAGCTGGCCACACTGTTGCCCTTGTTGCACATTCCCGGCATCACCTGGATTTCGTTGCAAAAAGGGCAGGCCGCCGAGCAGTTGGCCGCCCTGCCTGGAGACGTCGTTCTCTGGGACGGCTCCAGCCGCGACCGCGACATGGCCGAGACGGCGGCGCTGATCGCCACGCTCGACCTGGTCATCACCACCGACACTTCCATCGCGCACCTTGCCGGCGCCATGGCCATGCCCGTCTGGATTCTGCTGCCCCACCTGAGCGATTGGCGCTGGATGCAGCAGACGGAGACCACCCCCTGGTACCCGTCCGCCCGGCTCTTCCGGCAGAGTGCTCCAGGCAACTGGGATGAGGTTATCAAACGCGTAATCAAGCAGATAAGAGAGCTTCGCACCGCCGGGCGAAGGCCAGCAGCCCTGCTCATCCAGCAAGAATCCCAGCCCTTCCGGCTCATTCCTGCATAACTACAATCCCGTCCTCGAAAATAATCGAAAATAGTTCTTGACATTTAATACTCTATATTATAGAGTACTCTTTATTAAGGATTGCTCTGGTTTTCACAATTCCATCAAGGAGATTCATCATGACTGCAAACGCAGAAGAGTTGGAACTGAAAGACAGGCTCAGCCTGATTGAGACCATGATCGCCGAGGGCCGGCGCACCACCGAAAGCTATGGCTGGACCTTCGTCCTGTGGGGCGTGGCCTACTACGTCGCCATCGCATGGTCGAGCTTGTGCAAATACGGCCTGGCCTGGCCCATCACGATGATTAGCGCATGCGTGCTGATGGCACTCATTGTTTGGCTCAGACAAAGCAAGTGTGGCTACAAGCCAAAAACCACCAAATACCGCGCCATCTCGGCCGCCTGGATCTCCATGGCGATTTCGATGTTCGTTCTTCTGGATGCCCTCGGTTTCAGCGGCAAGCTGGCGGACGAGCGCATCTTCGTAGCAGTAGCGGCGACCTTAGTGGGAACAGCGAATGCGACATCCAGCATCATCCTTAAGTGGAAGCTTCAGTTTGCCTGCGCGGTGGTCTGGTGGGCGGCAGCAGTGATTTCCTGCTTCGGCACCGGCCGTCAGGGTTCGATCGCTTTTCTGATCGCGATTTTCCTCTGCCAGATTGTCTTTGGCGTTTACTTGATGATTCGTGAAGCCAATGCGCGCAGACAGGGGGCCAACCATGCCTGAACTGCCAGAGCTGAATCCTGTGATCCACGGGAAGCTGCGCCTGGCCTTGCTCTCGCTGCTCGCTGGCGTGGAAGAGGCGGAGTTTACCTGGCTGCGCGTGAAGACCGGCTCGACGGACGGCAATCTGGGCGCGCAACTCGCCAAGCTGGAAGAAGCCGGTTACGTCACGGTCGAAAAGAAGTTTGTGCAGCGTAAGCCGCAAACCCTCTACCGCATGACCGAAGCAGGCCGAGCGGCCTTCCTCGAATATGTCCAGGCGCTGAAGCAAATGCTCGGCGGATCCATCGGAGACTAGGTGAGAGCCTTCACCCTTCGGAGTGAAGGCTCCTGCGCACCCGCTCCATGATTCCCAGGTAGTACGCCAGATTGTGGATTGTGTTCAGCGTTCCCGATAGCGCCTCGCCACACTGCATCAGGTGGCGCAGATAGGCCCGCGAGTAGCGCCGACAGACCATGCAATCGCAAGCCGGGTCGGGCGGACCCTGGTCTTCGGCGTAACGCGCGCCCTTAATGTTCAGCCGCCCATCGCTGGTGAAGAGCAAGCCGTGGCGCGCGGCGCGGGTAGGCAGCACGCAGTCCATCATGTCCACCCCCATGCGCGCGTACTGCTCAATCTCGTCCGGGTAGCCCACGCCCATCACGTAGCGGGGCTTATCGGTGGGTAAAAGCGGCAACACTTCGGCAATCATCTCCATGGTCAGTTCGCGAGGCTCGCCCACGCTGAGGCCCCCAATGGCGTAGCCGTCGAAATCCATCTCCACGAGCCGCTCCACGCTCTCGCGGCGCAGGTCACGATACATTCCGCCTTGAACGATGCCGAAGAGGCTCTGTGTCCGCCCGCCGAACTCCTCGCGCCATACCACCTCGTCGCGGTGCGCCTTGAAGTGCTCCAGCGACCGCTTGGCCCAGGCCATCGTCAGACGCAAGCTCTCTTCAGCGCGGCTGCGGTCAGCCGGATACTCCGTGCACTCGTCGAAGGCCATGCAGATGTCCGCGCCTAATGCGATTTGCACATCCATGGAGTGTTCCGGCGTAAAAAAATGACTGCTGCCGTCTAGATGCGAACGAAAACTGACGCCATCGTCCGTGACTTTGCGCAGCTGGCTCAGGCTAAAAACCTGAAAGCCGCCGGAGTCGGTCAGCAGCGCCCGCGGCCAACTGATGAAGCGGTGCAGCCCGCCCATGCGTTGGATGACTTCATGGCCGGGGCGTAGATAAAGATGATAAGTATTGCCCAGGATGATCTCCGCGCCGAGCGACTCCAACACGTCCTGCGAGATTGCCTTCACCGTCCCTTGCGTGCCCACCGGCATAAAGACCGGCGTCTCGACGGTGCGATGAGGCAGATGCATCCGCCCCCGCCGCCCTCCGGCTTCGGTTGTTGCCAGTACGTTGAAGTCAAGGCTCACCAGATGATTCTACCGGGCGTCCCAGACGTTGTATGAGAGTCGGACCACAGCATCCGATTCAAGACCGGGTGCTCCAGAGCCTGCGTTGAGCTTGCCGAAGGGTCTCGTTTTTAAGACCTGGGAATCCAGCAACTGCATGACGGTTTCTGCACAACCCGGAATAACAACTTGCGAAGCAATTTCATTCAATGGAATTAGCACAAACGCCCGCTCCACCAGCCGAGGATGCGGAATCTCCAGGCCCGGCTCACTGATTTGCAAATCTCCCAATAGCAGAATGTCCAGGTCCAGCGTGCGCGGTCCGTTCGCGAAGCCCACAACCCGGTCGCGGCCAAACTCCCGCTCAATGGACAGCAAGCCATTCAGAAGTTCACGCGGGGTTAGATTTGTTTCCAGCGCCACCACGGCATTCACGAACCGGGGCTGCGCGGCAAAGCCGACCGGCGCGGTCGAATAGAGCGACGACCGGCGTGTCACCCGCCCCAGCGATTCCAGCCGCAAAGCCGCCGCCGCCAGAGTTGCCTGCGGCGCGCCCGCCCAACTAGCCAGGTTGCCGCCCATCCCAATGTACGCTGTCCGCATACTCTTCAGGGTATCGCGGAAACCAATGTTTGTGGCGCCGATTCAGATGTGAGATGAGATGCTCGCCCTCCATCTGCTAGCATCCTCTATGGAGAATATTCAGCATGGATGTTCAACCCAACGTGAGTTTCGGCGCAAGGCGCAATGAAGACATCGCCCTCGATCTGCTCAAGTTTATCTCTGTTACGGCAGGCGTAGGCAAGCCCGCCACGCCTTCCACCGGCTTCAGCGGAGCTGCCGGGCCCAAACCCGAGGAGCACGTGAATCAACTGCTTGAACTCTACAGCCGCTGCCTGAAGGCCGTCGAAGGCCATGGGCCGGAGCAGAATCAGGCTGGCGGAGAGCCAGGGAAGTTCGGCAAAGCACCGGAGTTGCCCGCCAGAGCGCCGCAAGGATGGACGGAGCAACGGTGAGCGAAGCCCCTCTGCGCGTTGCCGTTGCCGGGGCCGGAGCCTTTGGCAAAAACCACTTGCGCGTTTACCGCGAGCTCGAAACGGCGGGCATGGGCGTCGCTCTGGTTGCGGCCGTCGAGCCGGATGCTGCGCGCGCCGCCGAGACAACGGCAAAATACGCGATTCCCGTCTTCTCGACCGTGGACAAGCTGCTGGCCGCCGACCTCAAGCTCGACGCAGCCACGGTCGCCGTCCCCACCGTGCATCATCATGCTGTGGCTTCAGCGCTGCTCGATGCGGGAGTGGACTTGCTGGTCGAAAAACCTCTGGCTGCGTCGCTCGCCGAGGCCGATGATCTGATTACACGCGCAGGCAAGGGCAAGCGTATTCTGCAGCCCGGCCACCTGGAGCGCTTCAACCCCGCAGTGCTGGCCATTCAGCCGCAACTGCGCCGACCGATGTTCTTCGAATCGCACCGGCTGTCCGTATTCACGCCTCGCGCGCTGGACGTGGACGTGGTGCTGGACCTGATGATTCACGACCTGGACATCGTGCTCACATTTGCCGCCTCTCCGGTGCGCGAGGTGCGCGCCGTGGGCCTGCCGATTCTCTCGCCCAAGGTGGACATCGCCAATGTCCGCGTCGAGTTTGAATCAGGCTGCGTGGCCAACTTCACTGCCTCGCGCGTATCCACAGAACGAGTCCGCAAGCTACGCTTCTTCGAGCCGCGCCAGTACGTTTCCATCGACTACGCCCGACAGGACCTGCTTGTCATCAAGGTGGACGCGGGCACGGGTAAGACTCCCCCGGCTGAATTGCTCGCGTCGCTCCCGCCGCAGGTTGCAAGCCTGCTGCCGCCGGGCATTGCCGAGGGAATTGCATCGGGCAAAATCGACCTGGCCAAGATTGACCCGGCCTTGATTGCCCAGTTTGCCGCCATGGCCAAAATCGATCCAGCCGTAATCGCGCAACTGACTAGCCCTGCGGAATCGAAGGCAGGCTTGAGTTTCTCCAAACCTACGGTCACTCCCGGCGAGCCGCTACGGCTGGAGATTCTTTCTTTCCTGGAATCAGTGCGAACGCACCGCGAGCCGCAGGTAACCGCGCGTCAAGGGCGCGAGGCGCTTGCACTGGCGTTGGAAATCCAAGCCTCAATGGCCGCCCACGCCCAGCGCGCCGGACTTGAAAACTTCTTCAAGCCCAGCGCCTAGAGATTCAGGATCTTACCTTTATTGAAGAGTATTTGGATGGATGCCAGAAGAATGCCAGCCACGCCTACCGAATAAGCTGCGGCCTTCCAGCCGGAAACGTATTCTTCCCTGATGGCCAATAACACCAGCAGAGATAACACCGGCAGGTTCAAGGCCACGGCCGTTGCAACACCTGGCATATAGCTGCGCAGCGCCACGGTTAACGCGACATGCGGAATCAGGACGTTGGCCAACACAGCAACCATATATCCAAAGGCCAGGTGGGTCCAGACCGTCTGTTTGCCCGATTCCGCGCTCAGCCACGTGACGGCGAAGGCCAGGACTGTCAAGACTGTCACGACAAAACGGAAGAAACCCGGCGTAACGGGGCGATGCCAGAGTACTGCCCGTTTCGACCAGCCCGGAAGCCAAATGGCCTCTTCGGCATTGTGCAGAGTCAAGACAATGGGAAAAAGCCATATTAGATTCCGAAAACTCAACGCCATTCCTTTCTGATTGCCGAGGGCCGCGTGTGATCACACAAATGCGCAAGGTGGATTGGCTTCAGTATGCAGACAAGGGAACACTCTTCTTTACGCAATCCCCAACACCCGGTTCAAAAAGCCCACAATGTACTTCCACACCAGGTAGTAACCGGCCAGCGCGGCCAGAAAGCATGGCGCGATGAGTGAATAAGGCACCTGAAAAGCATGGAACCATGTGACGCTGTAGGGGCCGAATTCAAGCACGTGCAGGCAAGTGGCCACCAGCGCACCTGTCGGCGCCATCAGCAGCGGCAACACCGCCCCATGCACACCTATCGGCAGATGCGTGCGCTCATGCGAGCCGAGCCAGAGCATATTCCACAACCCAAAAAGCGATGGCACTACAGCCATAGGAAAAATCAGCCCTTGCTCGATGGGGACCGGCGCTTTGAGCACGATCCGCACAACGATAAACACGGTCAGTATGATCGGCAGAACCAGCGTGGGAACAAAGATGCCCGCCAGATAGGCGCGCAGATAAGGATGAGTGTTCATATCATTCTCCATTTCTTGCGGGCGCATGCGTCCGCGGGTTCTAGAGGTAGTAGAGAAACATGGGAATCGCCGCCGGAAAAATCGCGACGAGGCCTACAATACCGGCCGCCAAAGCCCCGTCAAACCAGACCCAGCCGTGCGAGACAGAATCGCCAGACTTCGTGGCAAGATTCACATCAAGCTGCCGCAGCACTTCAGGCCACAAATCGCGTCCCGGCTCGTCGCCGCTGTTCACTGGCGGCAGCGACTGCCGCAAGAGCTTCTTCATACGTTCCCGATCCTGTTCATTCATGGCGTGATTCCTTGTTCTTCCAAGTCTTTTCTGAGCAAGCGAAGCGCGCGGAATATGCGCAGTTTGATAGCTACAACCGAAATTCCCAACGCCTCGGCCACTTCTTTCTGCGGCAGCTCCTCGATAACCGCCAGCGTAGCTGCAATCCGCAGCTTGGGTGGTAGCCGCCCAAAGGCCAGCGCGGTCTTCCGGCGAATCTCCGCGGTTACAGCCGGATCGGCCTGAACCGGCGCCGCAACTTCGGCGCAGGCTTCCATGGACAGTTCGCTCTCCGTCCGGCTTGTTCGCAACCAGTCAAGCGCCACGCGGGTAGCGATGCGCCGCGCCCAGCCCGCAAAGCCCCGCTCCGGATCAAAGCGCGCATGGGCCCTGTGAATGCGCCAGAATGTCTCAACCGTCAGCTCTTCGGCTGTAGCCGGGTTGCGGACGATGCGCAGAATCCAGCCGTAGACCGCGCGCTGATGCTGGTGAAAGAGCGCCTCGAAAGCGTCCGCGTCCCCTTGTCGAAACTGGTTCAGGACGTCGCTCGTTCCGTTCCGCATCCGCCCTTCCCCCTTCTACTTAACCTTACGGTCCCGGCACACAAAAGGTTACACGCAATCGGCAAGCGACTGCTTCAGCAAGGAAGAATCATAGCCTGAATCCCTGCCCAAAGGTGTTTTCCGCAGTACTCGGAACGTAATTTTAGATGCAACAGGAAGCCAAAACCGGGTGTATTCGCCGATACTAATTACTGACAAAAGATAACTGAAAACTGACCACTGAAAAGAGGATTGCGATGAAGAGTCCTGGATTGCGAAGGATAGCGGCAATGTTGGCGTGCGGCGCGGCGGCGTGTCTGGCGGGGGCGCAGGAAGCAAAGCCCGCGTATCTGGACCCCGGCCTGCCCGCCGAGCAGCGCGCTGCCGACCTGGTGCGGCAGATGACGCTTGAAGAGAAGGCCACCCAGCTTGTGAATCAGGCACGAGCCATTCCGCGGCTCAACGTGCCGGCTTACGACTGGTGGAGCGAGTCGCTGCACGGCGTATTGCGCGACGGCACCACGGAGTTCCCCGAGCCCATCGGCCTGGGAGCTACCTTCGACACGCCGGCCATTCACCATATGGCCGAGATCATCGGCATCGAAGGGCGTATCAAACACGCACAAGCGGTGCGCGCCGGCCATAGCGACATCTTTGAGGGTCTCGACTTCTGGGCGCCCAATATCAATATTTTTCGCGATCCGCGTTGGGGCCGTGGCCAGGAGACCTACGGCGAAGATCCGTTTCTTACCGCGCGCATGGGCGTGGCCTATGTTACTGGACTACAGGGTGACGATCCGCGTTATTACCGCGCGATTTCGACGCCCAAACACTTTGCCGTCCACAGCGGTCCTGAGCCGACCCGCCACACTGCCGATGTGCCGGTGAGCAAGCACGACGAGTTGGATACCTATCTGCCCGCCTTT
>Ga0187875_10003016_pt1 | contig 12084 bp, 9 predicted proteins | sample June2016WEW_17_1_2_FD_132978 | JGI IMG/M metagenome (GOLD analysis project Ga0187875, IMG submission 132978) | Peatland microbial communities from SPRUCE experiment site at the Marcell Experimental Forest, Minnesota, USA - June2016WEW_17_10 | ecosystem: Environmental > Terrestrial > Soil >... | reverse complement strand
CCTCGACCTGGCCAACATCCGGTTCATCCCCGAGGTGGGCGGCGGGATCATCTGGGACATGGGCTGCTACGCGGCCAACATGGCGCGCGGCGTGCTGGGCCGGGAGCCCGTCGAGGTCTTCGGGTTCCCCGACCTGCGCGAGGGGCAGCCCGCCGAGACCACCTTCACCGGGGTGATGCGCTTCGGTCCGATGGTCAACGCGCCGTTCTGGGTCAGCTTCGACTTCCACAACCCCTTCGCCCAGGTGGAGGTGGTGGGGAGCGACGGCTGGCTGATGCTGCCGGGGACGGGATTCCGGCAGGAGCCGTTCACCCGCCTGCTCCTCCACCGGGGCGACGAGGAGATGTACGTGGACGGCGGGGAGCCGGAGGTCGAGACGTTCCCCTTCGTCGACCCCTACCGGTTGGAGGTCGAGCACCTGGCCGCCGCCATCCGGGGCCGCGCCCCGCTCGCCCACAGCCTGGACGACGCGCGGGCCAACACCGCGGTGCTGCTCGCCATGCACGCGTCGAGGGTGAGCGGGGCGCCGGCCAAGGTGGGGTAGACGCGGGAGCCGGCCCGGGCGGCCGTCCGGGCGAACTACCGGCGCCTCCGCCCTCCCCCGGACGGTGCATGTCCCGCCATGCCGGCCAGCGCGTAGAAGGCCGCGAAACCGAGGAGGTCGGAGCCCGCGCCGATGGCAGTTATCGACGTGCTGGTCAGGTCGCTCTGGCTGATGACCTGAGGAAGGACCGGCGTCACGAAGATGACCTGCACCGCGATGCACCGTCGCCACGGCCTGCGCGATGATCAGTTGATGCCCGACCGGGCGCTGACCTCAGCCGAGATCTCCTTGCCCGCGCACCCCGCCACGGCCCGCGTCACCGAGCGGATCGCCCAGCTGGCGCAGGACGTCGAGCTGGTGGTGCTCACCGACAATCACGCGGGGCAGGCGCGGATGTCGCCGCTGGCGGCGGTGGCCCTGGCGCGGGAGCAGGGGGTCCGCACCGTGATCCATGTCTCGGCGCGGGACCGCAACCGGCTGGCGCTCCAGAGTCAGGTGATCGGCGCTGCCGCCCTGGGCTGCGACGGGATCGTCTGCCTCCACGGCGACGACGTTCCCGGGATCGCCCGGGTCGGCGACATGACCGGGACGCAGCTGCTCGCTGCCGCCGGGGAATGGCTGGCCCCGCTGCCCATCGCCCGAGGCTGCGTGGTCAACCCGTTCGCTACCGATCCGGACAGAGAGCTGCGGCTGCTGCGGCGCAAGCTCGCGTGCGGCGCAACCTTCGCTCATACCCAGATGTGCTTCAGCATCCCCGCGCTGACCCGGTTCCTGGACCGCGCTGACGAGGCGGGGCTGTTGAAGCGACTGCGCATCTACGTGACCGTGGGAGTCCTGCGGACTCGCGCCATGGCTGATCGTGCCCGCTCCCTGCCCGGCTGCGACCTGCCTGACTCCGCCCATGCACAGGTGTGCGCCGGGGGAGGACGCGAGCTGGCCCTCGAGATGGCGCAGCGCCTCGCCGATCTTCCGGTCGTGGACGCGCTTCATGTCATGCCCCTGGGCGACGAGCCCACCGCCGCCCGAGTGGCGGCCTCCTTTCGCCGTGCCCGACTGGCCGCCGCGACGTCCCGGGTCGCGGGTTCCTGACCTCTCCAACCGGAGGCGGCGGAGGTGATCGCGTGGCCCGTCTCACCAGGGTCGTCCGGCATGGCGCTCGTGAAGACATTGGATCTTTGACAGCGCTTGACGCGTGCTGTTGCGTCCCCTCTCCATGGCGCAGCCGCCCCACCGGACCCGCTGTGGACCAACACCGCGGTGCTGCTCGCCATGCACGCGTCACGGATGAGCGGGGCGCCGACGAAGGTGGCCGAAGGCTGACCACCCGGGGGTACTCAGGCGTACCAACCGAATCGTTCGCGTGTGGGATGCTCTTCGTGCTGTCTGCGGCGCCCTCCGGCACCGAGAGCGTTCAGTCGGCAGCCAGGCTGGCCGGTGCTTCGGTGAGGTGATCTCAGATGGCGACCAGGGCGTCGGTCCGAAAGGAGTCGCGCCGGCTGTCGGACCGCTTCGCGGCCCTGATCTTCTCGCCGACGGACGCGCTCGCCGTCACCGACGATGCCGGGGTCTTCACCTCCATGTCGCCCACCTCGCTGCCGATTCTCGGGTACACGTCGACGGAGCTCATCGGCAGGCGAATGAGCGGGCTGATCCACCGCGAGGACCGGGCTCTCGCGGGCGCGGCTCGGCTGCGGATGGCGCGCACGGGGGAGATCGCGAACGTCAGCCTCCGGTTCCGCCGGAAGGATGGCACCTACGCGTGGCTCGAATGCCGGAGCCGCCCCGTCATGAACTCCACGACCGGCGCCGTGGAGGAGACGCAACTGTCGCTCCACGACATAGGCGACCGGGTCGAGGCCCAGCAGGAGCTGGAGCGGAGTGCCCTCACCGACACCGTCACCGGCCTGGCCAACCGCACTCTCCTCATCGACCGCATCAACCAGGCATTGAAGCGGCTCAAGCGCACCCCGGGCTTGGTCGGCGTGCTCATGCTCGATCTCGACCATTTCAAGGTGATCAACGACACCCTGGGCCACCAGGCCGGTGACGCGGTGCTGGTCAGCACGGCGCGACGTCTGCAGGCCGGCGCCCGGCTTGACGACACCATCGCCAGATTCGGCGGGGACGAGTTCGTCGTGGTGGTGCAAGGCCTGAGCACCCTGGCCGATCTCTCCGCGTGTGCCGACCGCATGGTGACGGCGCTGCGCGAGCCCCACCTGGTGGGCAGCGAGGAGGTCGTCGCCACGGTGAGCATCGGCATCGCCGCCACCTCGCGACCGGACCACCTGCCCGAGGACCTGCTGCGCGAGGCCGACCTGGCCATGTACCGAGCGAAGGACAGCGGGCGGGACCGCCACGAGGTCTACGGGGAGGCGCTCCAGGCGCGGGCCGCCCAGCGCCTCGTGATCGAGCGGGTGCTCCGAAACGCGATATCCGGGGGCCGGCTGAGGGTCACCTACCAGCCCGTCGTCGATCTCGAGGCCGGCTTCGCCGTCGGGGCCGAGGCACTGCTGCGGTGCGGTTCTATCAACCGAGGTCATTCGATGCCAGGGCCATACCTGGCCGTCGCCGAGGAGTCCGGGCTGCTGCCCATCATCGACGAGTGGGTGCGCGCGACCGCATTTGCTCAGGTGGCCGGCCTGCGTTCCAGTCTCGGCGACCGTGGCCTGAAGCGGATCGCGGTCAACGTGACCGCCCGCGAGCTGGTCGCCGCCGACTTCACCTCGCGCCTCGCGGCGAGCCTGGAGACGGCGGGGCTCTCCGGGGATGACCTCTCCGTCGAGGTGACTGAGCAGGTCATCCTGCAAACCTCGAACTCCGCGATCGGGTCGCTGGTCGAGCTTCGTGGCATGGGCGTGCACGTCGGGCTGGACGACTTCGGCACCGGCTTCTCATCCTTGACCCACCTGCAGGCGCTGCCTCTCGACTTCATCAAGATCGACCGCAGCTTCGTGAAGCGCATCGCCTCTGAAGTCCGCAGCCACGCGATCGTGGCCGCGATCATCGGCCTCGCCCATGCGCTTGACCTCAGGGTGGTGGCCGAGGGCGTCGAGACCCAGGCCCAGCTCCGCCTCCTCCGTGACTTCGGGTGCGACCAGGGCCAGGGATACCTCTTCGCCCGCTCCCTGACCCCGTCCGGCCTGGTCACGTTCCTCGAGGAGGACGCCGCAGCTCGCGAGGTGGTTGGCGGGGATCATCGCTGGTCCATCGATTCAGCTCGGCTGGTGTCAGCAGTCGACCTGGCCCACGACGCGCACGACGAGCGCCCAGCCATGACGCCGGGGCGGGGCTGAGGTCCGTCCACCTCCTGCGGTCGCACCACCTGGAAGCGCGGGTTGGCGATATACGGATGTGATCGGGTGGACGTCCCACCAGGGTCGTCCGGCATGGCGCTCGTGAAGACATTGGACCTTTGACAGCGCTTGACGCGTGCTGTTAGTGTCCCCCCCCAATAGCTGGCCGACTATCTATGGCGTGGGGAGACGAGATGAGCGAAGTCGCTGGTGGATCAGGCGCACCTGCCGTCGGGCTGAGAAGGGGAGCGATCGGGCTTCGCGAGGTCCTCTTCCAGAGCATCACGGACATGGCACCCGGGGCGGCGATCGCGGCCTCAATCCCAGCGGGCGTCTACTTCGCGGGCGGTTCGCTTCCCCTCTCAGTCGTCGTCGCCATGGTCGCCTGCCTGCTCTGCGCCTCGTGCGTCGGAGAGCTGGCCCGCGAGCTCCCCTCCGCCGGCAGCCTGGGCACCTACACCGCCCGCGGCCTGCACCCCTCGCTCGGCTTCCTGGTCAACTGGGCCTACGTGGCCGCGGCCGGGCTGATCCCCTCCCTGGTCCTCCTGCAGCTCGGATCGACGACCGCCGCCACCGTGCACGAGTACGCCGCCTGGTTCTCGCTCAACCTCTGGTGGATCTTCAGCGTCATCGGCGCCCTGATCGTCCTGGCCGCCGGCTACTACGGGATCCGCACCTCAGCCCGGATGGGCACCATCCTGGGAACGTTCGAGATCGTCGTCTTCGTGGTGCTGGCCGCCCTCTTCGTCATCAAGGCGGGCGACCACAACACCCTGAGCGTCTTCACCGCCAAGTACACGCCGAGCGGCTTCCGTGGCATCAGCGGGATCTTCGCCGGGTCGGTCTTCACCATCCTCGCCTTCGGGGGCTTCGAGGGAGCGGCACCGCTCGGTGAGGAGGCGAAGGATCCGCGCAGTACCGTGCGCCGTGCCGTGCTCGGCGCGACCCTGGGCGTCGGGGCCATCTACATCTTCACCACCTACGCGGTCGACGTGGTCTTCGGCCCCGGCCGGTTCGCGACCTTCACCAGCTCCGGGCCCAGCTCCTGGGAGGGCATCGCCACCGCCTCGTACGGGATCTTCTGGCTGCTGGTCTTCCTCGCCATCGTCAACTCCACGATCGCCAACTCGAACGCGGGGGTCACCGTCTCCAGCCGGACCGCCTTTGCCATGGGCCGGGTCGGGGCCTTCCCCCACTTCCTCGCCAAGGTGCACCCGCGCCACCGGACCCCCCAGTGGGCACTGCTCGCCGCCTTCGTCATCACCATCGGGGTGACCCTGGGCCTGGGCCTGCACTTCAACCCCTTCACGGCCTTCAACATGGTCGGGACCGGGATCGTGGTGCTGCTGGTCGCCATCTACCTGGTGGTCAACGCCGCCTGCATCGGCTACTTCTGGAAGAAGAACGGGCGCCAGATCAACTGGGTGCTGCACGTCGTCGTGCCCGTGCTCGGCATCGTCGTCTTCCTCCCCGCCTGGTTCAGCGGGGCCGGCATCCCGGTCTTCTCGTTCATCACGCCGCTGCCCGCGCCGCTCTCCTACATGGGACCGGCGATGGGCATCTGGATGGTCCTGGGCGTCGCCTACATGATCTACCTCTACCGCACCCAGCCCCGCTGCGTCGAGGAGGTGGGTAGGATCCACCTCGACCTCGAGCTCGAGGCCGACGAGGAGGAGGCGGTCGCATGAGCGCACTGGAAGTCCTCTCGTTCACCCCGACGCCGGAGCAGTACGCCTGGACCTTCGGGGGCGCGGCACCGCTCGCCCGCATCAAGCCGGGAACCGTTCTCCGCGTCTTCACCGAGGACTGCTACGCGGGCCGGGTGCGCAGCGAGCAGGACCTGGTCTCCGAGGTCTGCGACTTCCCCTTCCTCAACCCCCAGACCGGCCCCTTCTACATCGAGGGCGCCGAGGTCGGGGACACGGTGGCCGTGCACTTCATCGACATCGAGCCGGCCCGGGACTGGGCGGCGTCCACCACCGTGCCGCTCTTCGGCGCGCTGACCGCCACCCACGCGACCGCGCTCCTGCACGAGGCGCTCCCCGAGATCGTCTGGATCTGGGAGCTGGACCGGAAGGCACGAACCTGCATCTTCCGGGCCCACTCCGGCGACTTCACGACCGCATTCCCCCTGGAGCCGATGCACGGGACGGTCGGGGTGGCACCGGCCAGCCTGGAGGTGCGCTCCGCCCTGGTCCCGGATGCCTTCGGCGGCAACATGGACACCCCGGAGATGAGGGCGGGGGTCACCTGCTACCTCGGTGTCAACGTCGAGGGGGCCCTGCTCTCCCTCGGCGACGGCCACGCCCGCCAGGGTGAGGGCGAGACCTGCGGGGTGGCGGTCGAGTGCGCCATGAACAGCGTCGTCGCGGTCGACCTGATCAAGGGGCGCCCCTGCCCCTGGCCCCGGATCGAGTCCGAGACCCACATCATCTCGACCGGCTCGGCGCGACCCCTGGAGGACGCCTTCCGGATCGCCCAGGCGGACCTGGTCCACTGGCTGGCCGAGGACTACGGGCTGGAGACCATGGACGCGTACCAGCTGGTGACCCAGGGGGTTCTCTCCCCCCTCGCCAACGTCTGCGATACCAACTACACGTCGGTCGCCAAGTTCCCCAAGAGGCACCTCCCTCGGGCCGACGCCATGAATGGTGCCGATGCGAAGCTGCGCAGCCTCGCCGCCGAGTACCGGCGGATGCATCCCTGAGATCATCTGACTCGCGCCAAACCACCGGGCCGCGGGCCCGGGGTGGGGCCAGGAGGACGCCGTGAACGAGCCGACGGACGCGCCGGACGCGGCGGCGCCCTCCCGCCCCCTGGCGGTGGTCACCGGGGCCAGCGCCGGTATCGGTGAGGCGATCGCCACTCGGCTGGCTGCGGAGGGATTCCGGCTGCTGCTGGGTGCCCGCCGTGAGGATCGGATCCGCGCGCTGGCGGACCGGCTGGGCGCCGAGGCACGGGTCCTCGACGTCGCCGACGAGGGCAGCGTGGCCGCGTTCTGCGCCGGCCTGGAACGGGTGGAGGTGCTGATCAACAACGCCGGCGGAGCCCGCGGCCTCGACCCGTTGGCGGCGGCCCGCAGCGACCAGTGGCGCTGGATGTGGGAGGTCAACGTCCTCGGCCTGATGCAGATGACCAGGGCGCTGCTGCCGGCGCTCGAGGCCTCGGGGCGCGGCCACATCGTCAACGTCTCCTCCACCGCCGGCCTCGAGGTGTACGAGGGCGGCAGCGGCTACACCAGCGCCAAGCACGGCGTCCACGCCATCAGCCGGACCCTGCGTCTGGAGCTGCTCGGGCGGCCGATCCGGGTCACCGAGGTCTCCCCGGGGATGGTGGAGAGCGACTTCTCGCTCAACCGCTTCGGGGGCGACGCCAGCCGGGCCGCGGGCGTGTACCGGGGGGTGACCCCGCTGACCGCCGCCGACATCGCCGACGTGGTCGCCTTCGCGGTGACCCGGCCGGCCCACGTCAACATCGACGAGATCGTGGTCCGGCCGGTGCAGCAGGCCTCGGCGCAGAAGGTGGTCCGGCGGGGCTAGCTGCCCGGGCCGATCAGGGGACCGGCCGCTCCGACCTCAGGGGAAGATGCCGCGGTCGGTGGTGGCGTCGGCCACCCGCTGGACCGCGACCGCGTAGGCGCCGAGGCGAAGCGGCACCCCGAGCCGCTCCGAGGCCTCCCAGGATGAGTCGAAGGCCTTGGTGAGGATGCGCCCCAGGCGTTTGTTGATCTCGCTCTCCGACCAGAAGAAGGACTGCAGGTCCTGGACCCATTCGAAGTACGAGACGATCACCCCTCCGGCGTTGGTGACGATGTCGGGGACGACGGTGACCCCGCGCCGGATCAGGATCTCCTCGGCGTCCGGGGTGGTGGGGCCATTGGCCCCCTCGAGGACCAGCTTCGCCTGGACCCGTCCGGCGTTGGCGGCGGTGATCTGGTTCTCCAGGGCGGCGGGGACCAGCACGTCGACGGGGAGCTCCAGCAGCTCGGCGTTGGTGACGGCCCGGGTGCCGGGAAAGCCCACCACCGAGCCCGACTTCCGGGTGTGCTCGACGAGGGCCGGGATGTCCAGCGGCCGGTCGCTGTGGATCCCGCCGAAGGCGTCGGAGGCCGCCCGGATGCTGAAGCCGTCCTCGGCCATCAGGGTGGCGGCGATGCTGCCGACGTTGCCGAAACCCTGCACCGCCACGGTCAGCCGGCGGGGGTCGAGGCCCAGCCGGCCGCAGACCTGGTGGGCCACCATGGCGCAGCCGCGGCCGGTGGCGGCGTTGCGCCCCTCGCTCCCGCCCACGGAGAGCGGCTTGCCGGTGACCACCGCGGGGATCGAATACCCCTCGCTCATCGAAACCGTGTCCATGATCCAGGCCATCACCTGGGGCGTGGTGTTGACGTCGGGGGCGGGGATGTCCCGGTCTGCGCCGATCAGCAGCGAGATCTCGGTGGCGTAGCGGCGGGTGAGCCGCTCCAGCTCGTCGCGGCAGAGCCGGGAGGGGTCGACGATCACCCCGCCCTTGGCGCCGCCGAAGGGGATCCCCGCCACCGCGCACTTCCAGGTCATCCACATCGACAGGGCCCGAACCTCGTTGAGGGTCACCTGGGGGTGGAAGCGGATCCCCCCCTTGGCCGGGCCCCGGGTCACGTTGTGCTGGACCCGGTAGCCGCGGAAGACCTCGATCGATCCGTCGTCCATCCGGACCGGGAAGTTGACGCTCAGCTCGCGCTGGGGCTCTCGAAGGATCGCCCGTATGCCCGGCTCGAGGTGGAGGACGTCGGCCGCGGCGTCGAACTGGCGCTGCGCGTTGATCCAGGGATCGTTGACCTCCGGCGTTGCCACCACTGTCTCCACGGCCATGCTGCTTCCTCCGCGCAGCGTCGACCGCCATCAGGCCGCCGCTGCAGGCTTGTGCGCGCCAACGAACCCCCTCCACCTTCGTGGGTGGGCCCGCCGGCGACGCGCCGGAGCCCATGCGGGGGAGACTGCCTGTCCGGTCTAAGTCTCTCATCCCAAGGCCTCGTTCGCCGCTATGCCGGCACGCGGCGACCGCGACGTCGAAGCTCCGTGACCGGCCCGGCCCAGGTGACCCCGGCGAGCGACGAGGGCAGCCGCTGCGCGGCGACTCTCCCGAGGCCGGCGGGGTGCAGCCAGCCGCCACTCCCACCGGTGAGGCGCGATCAGGTCGGGACGCCCTGGGGCATCGGTGCTCGGCCCGTCTCCCCCGCTGCGCCGATCAGCGGGATGAGGACCGCGTCGAGGACCTCGGGGGAGAGCAGGATGGTCCAGCCCTCGATCGCGGTGGTCGTGAGCATGCCGCTCCGCTGCCAGGGGTCCTCGACGAGGCGGTCGCGCACCTCCGCCTCGGAGCCCGCGGCGACGATGAGCAGAACGTCGCGGTCACCCTCGAGCGGACCTCCGAGCAGGACGAACCCCTGGTCGGCGAGCCCGTTCATGAAGCCGGCGTGCTCCTTCCAGTCCTGCTGCTCGCGCATGGGTCGGCTCCAATCCCACGGGCCTCCCCTCCGGTTGCGGACGGCGAAGAGGTGGAGCGGGGTGCCGGCGACATCGCTCATGGGGTGGCCCTCCCGACGTCGTGGATCGCGTCGTCACCTCGAGTCTCGCCTCCGGCTGGACCGGCGTAAAGTGCCAGACAGATGGCGAGCGATGAGGCCAGATGGATCGCCCTCGAGCCACGCGCCCGGGAGACCCTCCGATCCGCGCTGGAGCGGACCCTCCGCGAGGCCATCCACGCCGGCACCCTGCGCCCGGGCGTGACGCTCCCCTCCTCCCGCACCCTGGCGGCGAGCATCGGCGTCTCCCGGGGCGTGGTCACCGACGCGTACGACCAGCTGTCGGCACAGGGATTCCTGGTCCCGCGGGTCAAGGCGACGCCGCTGGTGGGCGCGGTCGCGCGGCCGGCGGCGCCGGCGAGAGCCCGACCTCCCGCCCATCCGCCGCGGTTCGACCTCTCCCCGAGCACGCCGGAGATCGCCCTCTTCCCCACCGGCCGCTGGACCGAGGCGCTGGTCGGTGCGATCCGCTCGGCACCGGTCTCCGCGCTCGGCTACGGCAGCCCGCGGGGAGAGCTCGCCCTCCGGGAGGCGCTCGCCGATCACCTGGGCCGCACCCGGGGGGTGGTCGCCGACCCGGAGCGGATCGTGATCCTGACCGGAGCCGCCCAGGGCGTCATCCTGCTGGCCCACGCCCTGCGCAGCGCGGGCGCCAGGCGGGTCGCCGTGGAGGACCCCTCGCTGGAGACCCAGCCACTCCGGCTGCGGATGAGCGGGCTGGAGGTGACCGGCCAGCCCGTCGACGCCGACGGCCTGACCCTGGACGGGCTGGCGGCCGACGCCGTCCTGGTCACTCCCGCGCACCAGTTCCCGACCGGGGCGGTGCTCAGCGGTCCGCGCCGCCGGGACCTGCTGGCCTGGGCACGCCGCCACGACGCGCTGATCGTCGAGGACGACTACGACGCCGAGTTCCGCTACGACCGGGAGCCGGTGCCGGCCCTCCAGGGTCTGGATCCCGACCGGGTCGCCTACCTGGGCACGGCCTCCAAGACCCTCGCCCCAGCCCTCCGGCTGGGCTGGCTGCTGCTGCCGGCGCAGCTCGCCGATCCGGCGGAGGCCGTCAAGCACCTCCTCGACGTCTGCTCACCGGCCCTCGAGCAGCTCGCCCTCGCCCGCCTGCTGACCACCGGCGCCTACGACCGGCACATCCGGCAGATGCGCGCCGTCTACCGGCGGCGCCGCGATGCGCTGCTCCAGGCGGTGGAGCGGCACCTCCCCGGTCTGACCGTCGCCGGGGTAGCGGCGGGGATCCACGCGGTGGTCTGGCTGCCGGCGGGCGTCGACGACCGGAAGGTCGCCGCGGAGGCGGAACGGGAGGGGGTCCGGGTCGCACCCCTCTCCCAGTACCGCATCGATCGCGCGGTCGCTCCGGGCCTGGCGCTGGGCTACGGTCGGGTCACCGAGGCCGCCCTCGACGACGCCGTCGCCGCCCTGGCGCGGGCCGTCCGCCGCGCCAGGAGCCGTCCATGAACCTGCCCCCGTTTCGGATCGAGAGGTACTACGAGCGGTACGAGTTCACGACCCGGTACATGCTTTCCAGCAGCGACTGCGAGTCGCGATCCATCGCCGAGCTGTTGAGCCTGGAGCCGGACGCCGGGGCCCGGCTGCTGGCGCACCACCTCGGTTACACCGAGTCGGCCGGGGCTCCGGGGCTGCGCCGGGCGATCGCCGACATCTACGAGACCATCGACCCCGAGGAGGTGGTGGTCGCCACCTGCGCCGAGGAGGCGATCTTCCTCGTGTACCACGCTCTCCTCGGTCCGGGTGACCGCGCGGTCGTCGAGACCCCCTGCTACGAGTCGGCCCTGGAGCTGGCCCGGAGCACCGGCGCGGAGGTGGCCGGCTGGCACCGCGCCTTCGCGGACCGGTGGGCATACGACCTCGACGCCCTCGGCCGGCGGCTGACGCCCGACACCGGCCTCCTCTACGTCAACCAGCCCCACAACCCGACCGGCACCCTGATGGACGCCGCCACCTTCGACCGGCTGATCAGGATGGTGCAGGAGCGGGGCGTCCGGCTCTTCTCCGACGAGGTGTATCGCGGCCTCGAGTACGCCCCGGGCGACCGCCTGCCCGCCGCCTGCGACCGCGACCGGCGCGCGGTCTCGCTGGGGAGCGTCTCCAAGAGCTACGGGCTTCCGGGCCTGCGCATCGGCTGGATCGCCACCCACGACCAGGCGTTGCGGCGCAGGGTCATCGACCTCAAGCACTACACGACGATCTGCGCCAGCGCTCCCAGCGAGGAGCTCGCCGCGCTCGCCCTGCGCCACGGGCCGGAGCTGCTCGACCGCAACCGGGGGCTCGTCCGCGCCAACCTGGATCTCCTCGACGGTTTCCTCGCCCGCCACCCGGCCACCTTCCGATGGGTGCGCCCGAAGGCGGGCCCGATCGGCTTCCCGCGGGTGCACGGAACCGGCGACGTCGACACGCTCTGCGCGCGGCTCGCGGCGGCCGGGGTGCTCCTCCTCCCCGGGTCGGTGTACGACGAACCCGAGCACGTCCGGCTCGGCTTCGGCCGGGCCGACCTCCCCGAGGCGATGGCGGTGCTCGAGGCGGCGCTCGCCGAGGTCGGCTCAGGGGGTGCGGCCGGCGGCTGAGGAGCCGGCCTCGCGCGCCACCCTCTCCAGCCGCTCGCGGTACTCCTCCCACCACCGGGCGTCGGAGGTCGCCATATTGTCCGCGTT
>Ga0187875_10003014_pt1 | contig 12084 bp, 9 predicted proteins | sample June2016WEW_17_1_2_FD_132978 | JGI IMG/M metagenome (GOLD analysis project Ga0187875, IMG submission 132978) | Peatland microbial communities from SPRUCE experiment site at the Marcell Experimental Forest, Minnesota, USA - June2016WEW_17_10 | ecosystem: Environmental > Terrestrial > Soil >... | reverse complement strand
GTCCGTTCCCTCGATGAAATACTCACGGGGAATCCCGAGGCGCAGGCCCCGAATCGGTTCTGTCAGAGCGGCCCTGTAATCGGGGACCGGCAGATCGACCGAGGTGGATTCCCTGGGGTCATAGCCTGCGATAACCGGGAGCATGATGGCGGCGTCCTGCACATCCCTGGTTATCGGCCCTATCTGGTCGAGGGACGACGCAAAGGCCACGAGCCCGAAGCGGGAAACCCGGCCATAGGTTGGTTTAATGCCCACAACGCCGCAAAAGGATGACGGCTGTCTAATCGAGCCTCCCGTATCTGTCCCGAGCGCCCCGGCGCACAACCCAGCCGCAACGGCCGCTGCCGAACCTCCGCTCGACCCCCCGGGAACGCGGTCCAGGTCCCACGGGTTGCGGGTCTTCATGAAAGCCGAATTCTCCGTGGATGATCCCATGGCGAACTCGTCCATGTTGGTCTTGCCGATAAAAATGGCCCCGGCCTGCTTGAGCTTTTCGATAACCGTTGCGCTGTAGGGAGCAACAAATCCCTGGAGCATGCGCGAACCGCAGGTGGTAAGAGACCCCTGGATACAGATCACGTCTTTTATGGCGACCGGTACACCCGCCAGTGGTGAGGCCGAACAATCCTTTTTTCCCGAGTCGAAAAGCCTTGCTTCATCCAGGGCCTGCTCTCCCAGAGTGCTCAGATAGGCGTTTACCTTCGGGTTGATTGCGCGAATGCGTTCGAGAAATGCGGAGACTGTTTCGACAACGCCGATTTGTCGGCTTCTCAGAAGGTCGTGAATCTCATGAATCGAAAGAGAGTGGATTTGCATGTAAACCGGCCTCTTCTGCTAGATTACTTTGGGCACCACAAAATTTACGCCGTCCGTCCCTGGTGAGTTTGCAAGCGACTCTGTGCGATCCAGTGAACACTGGACCAAATCCGGGCGGAAGACGTTGTGCAGTTGGATGGCGTGGGTAGTCGGCGCAACGTCCCTTGTGTCGAGTTGGTTGAGCTTGTCCATGTACTCGAGAATGCTGTTCATCTGACCGGTCATCCGTTCTTCTTCCGCCTCTGAGAGTTCCAGCCTCGCGAGAAGCGCCACGTGGCGAACCTCTTGTCTGGTTATCTTTGCGGTCATTACATTTCCTTTTATGAGAATTCAGCCTGCAAGAAAATTCTCCATTGTCCGGCAGTCTTTGAAGGCGGTCAGAACTTCGGACAATCCCCGTATCCGGGTCTTTTGCAGCAAATTGTACGTAAGCGCGTGCACCCGCTTTTCTTCGGCATCCTGTTCATCAGCGGTGGAGTCGAACCGTTGCAGGAATTTTGCAAACCGGACAACGTGAATCAGCTCATGAGTCACTATGTAAGCCGTCAGCGGAAAAAGTCCGATCCCTGTGTCGCGCTCAACGGCCCTGCGGATCACGTGGTCCTGGATGCAGATTTTGAAAAAATCACCCGGTTCGCTTCCGCGCGTCCTATCACCTGGGCGTCTCAGATATCGCCGGATTTGGGCGAAAGCGACATCAGTGACCTCCTCTTCGGCAAGGTCACTCAAGTTTTGTATATCATACCGATATCTTTTCCATTCGGAGGTAGAAATCTTGTAAAAATCGCTTATCAGCTCTTCCGAGGCGTAGATAGCCTGCGCAAGGATAGCGATTTCTTCTGCCTCGAAGGGTAGGCGTCTCATCTCTCCACTGCTCCGGTCAGATTTTTGCTCAACCGCCGAAACTTGGGCGCGTTTCCTTTATGTACAAAACTTCTCTGCTCAATTCAACAGGTTCTGAGCATTTTCGCCCCGCTGTGCCGACGGTCCCGACGCATTACAAAAGTTGAGGGCGGGGTAAACCCCGCCCTCTCTTATGGGAAACGGTCATTAGATTCAGGGGAGGGGACATCCCCTCCCCTGCTGTTACATTTCAAATACGCGGAGTCCGGACAAACACTGACTAATGATGCTCATGGACATAGAACGGCCATTTGTGGAAGAACCATTCGTTCCAGAGCAGAGGAATGATCCACCAGAAATTCCAGATGAGGGACTCGCCGCTGAGGTATCTTTCGGCAAGCTCTCCATGCATGTGATGTATTCCCAGCCCCCAGTAACCAAAATTGACTATATAGAAGATAATGTAACTGATGACCGTCAGGATCAGTACGCCGAACGTCCTGTACCAGAATGCGCCCCATGAATCCTTGTCGGCCATTGGCGCCATATCATCGAAATAATGGTGCCAGGCCAGGAATGGAATCAGTGTGAACCCGCCTATTTCCGCTGCGTGATACCAGAAAAAGCGTGTAGGATTACCGGCGTCAGCGGCTGGGAGGTGATGGGTCACCTCCTCCATGTTTATCCAGGTGGGCATCAGCTTTATGAGGAGCGAGGCAACCAGGTAGGCAAGTATAACAGTGCATATGAAAGAAATTGTTCCCTTCCATGGCTGGGGAAGCTTTATTAAAGTCCATGGCTTCATTCGCCACACGTTCGGGGTCATGAACAAAATTACGATCATCCATTCCCACCAGCCGAATACCCAGTGTACGTGACCTATGCCGACGATACCGCCCCACCATGGGCGGCCCAGGGCGATTGCCGTTCCGAAGCTTGATTCCCACACCGCTCCCCAGAAAGGCACAATGAGGACCGAGTAGAAGAAAAGAGTCAACAGCGAGGCCCATCCGAGTTCGTTACATCCTGCCTGGGGCTGAGTGAGATCGCTCGGGCGCACGGGCCATTTCCCAAAAAGAATAGTAACGAGCGGGTATGAGTAAAACCCTATGAGAACAAATGTAACAATGGCACGCTCGGCAAATCTGCGGCTCGGTTCCACAATCATTGCAAGATCGAGCGAAGCTTTGCCCTTAATCGGTCCGGCGGCTAAAGCCGACTCGAGGCCCGATTGGCTCAGAAAATTGAAACCCAGCCCCAACACCCTGTAGAAAATGACATGAAGGACGAACCAGACTAAAATGAGATTCACTATTGTCTGGACAACTCCTCTTACCGGCGGGGAAAGGTTTTGAAAGGGCCAGTCGCCAAAGAACATGTGTTGCCAAAGACCTACGAGAATCATCATTGCGAGGTACATAACGAATGGGTAAGGCCAAGATCCCACTGGGCCTCTGGGATCGCTGAAAATAAACCATGTCAACCACGCGACCAGGAAGAATACAACGTTTGAAATGATACCGGTAGCCGGCTGGCCCCATCGCGGTTTCAAGACATCTGCCATTTTTTTCTCCTTCATTGGAATAGTGCTGTGCTTTCTGATTATGGAAGCGCCCCGATCTGCGGCATTCTGAAACTGCCTCACCTCCTTCCGGTTCGAACATCATTGGCCCATAGCGGACCGAATCGCGGACAAACTGTTCACAATATGTTCTAAAAAGGTTGGAGCGGGTAAGGAAAGGAAAAATCAGACCAGGGCGGGGGATCCGATATCAGGTTCACTTTCAGGTATTGAGGATGTTCCCACCGATCCGATCAAGCACAATATCCCTGGGTGGAGCGATTATCCGTTCCGGATCAAAAAGAACGAGAGGCTATGATGCAACGCGTTATGAGCAGGGCGAATTGCTGTAGTGCAGAACTCAGGGATTTGCACAATCTCCTACTACTCTAAGTGAGGCCGGACAGTCAAGCGGAATTTGTTTGACAATAACTTTGAACTTTGGTTAAGTGCATAGTCGGACGTGGCAGCGTGACCTGCGCAGGGGCCTTTGTTCGATCAATGCTCACCGCTGCTATTCTTGCCGTATTTTCCGGACCGCCCTTTTGTTCGGCAAGATGTCCCCTGGTTCAGGTTTTTATTTGTCCCCCGTTTTTTTGGATCGTCCAATTACATAAGTATCTCGCTCCATTGCTTGGTTGAATTTCGGCTTTTTGTTTCGACAGGGCGCAAGTTGATCCGATCTTTCAGGCTGAAGCTGTTTTGCGCAGGACCCTCACTCATCGCTCTCAGGAGGTAAAAGAATGGGAAAAAAAGTCCTTTCCGAATCGGCGCTCGAGTGCATTGAAAAAGAATACGCCGAGTGGCTGGACGAATACCAGAAGGCTCTCAAAAAAATGCCGCCGCGGCTCAACCGGTTCTCCAGCGTTTCCGACCTGGAGGTGAAGCCGCTTTACACTCCGCTCGACATTGCAAACAGGGATTTTTTGGAAGACATTGGCTTTCCCGGTAAATACCCTTTCACCAGGGGCGTTCAGGGCACTATGTATCGGGCTCGCCTGTGGACCATGCGCATGTTCGCGGGACTGGGCACTTCTGAGGATACGAACAAGCGATTCCACTACCTGATCAATCACGGTGAAACCGGTCTAAGCACCGCTTTCGACTTCCCAACCCTCATGGGATACGATACGAACTCTGCTTTAGCGCGGGGCGAGTGCGGCAAATGCGGCGTTGCAATCGACACCATGGAGGACATGCAGCGGTTGTTCGCAGACATCAACCTGGAACAAGTTACCGCGTCGATGACGATCAACCCTCCCGCTTCGATAATATGGGCCATGTACATAGCCAACGCCGAAAACGAGGGCTACTCGCGCAAGAAGTTGGGCGGCACAATTCAGAACGACTGCCTGAAAGAATTCATAGCGCAGAAGACGCTCATGCTTCCGCCTGAGCCGAGCCTGAGACTGGTAACCGATACGGTTGAGTTCGGAACCAGGGAGACGCCCCGATGGAACACCATCAGCATAAGCGGCTACCACATCAGGGAAGCCGGATCGACTGCCGTTCAGGAACTTGCCTTCACGATCTATGACGGCATTACCTATGTCGAGGAAGCGATCAAGAGGGGGCTAAAAGTTGACGACTTCGCCGGCAGGTTCTCCTTTTTCTGGAATTCCCATATTGATTTCTTTGAAGAAATAGCGAAGATGCGCGCGAGCCGGCGCATATGGGCAAGGATCATGAAGGAGCGCTTCGGGGCGCAGGACCCCAGGTCCATGCTGATGCGCTTCCATACCCAGACGGCCGGGTGCTCGCTTACCGCACAGGAACCCTACAACAATGTCATCCGGACTACTACCGAAGCTCTTGCGGCAATTCTGGGAGGCACCCAGTCTCTGCATACCAATTCGCTCGATGAGGTTTACATGATTCCCAGCGAGGAAGCTGTGCTCATCGCGCTGCGCACGCAGCAGATACTGGCTGACGAATGTGGGGCCACGCACGTGATCGATCCGCTGGCCGGCTCTTATTACGTCGAGGCGCTCACCGACAAGATGGAGGAAGAAGCCAACGCCTATATCCGCAAGATTGATGAAATGGGCGGGATGGTTGCAGCCATAGAACGGGACTACCCGCAGATGGAAATTGCCGATGCGGCTTTTCATTTCCAGCGGCAGGTCGAGTCCGAAGAGAAAATCATAATCGGCGTGAACAAATATATTACCGGCCGGCCGGAACTGGAATTCGTCCTCAAGATAGACGAAGAGATCGAACGAATGCAGGTCGACCGCACCAACCGTTACAAGGAAAAGCGCGACAAAGTCACGTTCCAAAAAGCTATGGACGAGCTGAGGCGCAGATGCGAAGGCCCGCCGTGCTGGGAAAACAATGTCATGCCCACCCTCATAGAGGCGGTCCGGGCAGGAGCGACCGAACAGGAATGTTGCGATCTATACAGGGACGCCTTCGGAGTCTATACAGATCCCGGGACTTTCTAGCTGAGGCCGAACTCAATCGAACTCTTTTGACTTCCATTAAGGAGGCAGGTTTCCATGGAAAAAGTGAGGAAACTTCGTATATTGGTTGCCAAACCAGGCTTGGACGGCCATGACCGGGGCGCCCGAATTGTAGCTCGCGCTTTTCGTGATGCGGGCTTTGAGGTCATCTACACCGGATGCCATCAGACGCCGGAGCAGATCGTGAGCTCCGCCATCCAGGAAGACGTGGATCTGATCGGGCTAAGCATCCTGTCGGGAGCGCACACATATTCCTTTCCCCGGATACTTGAGCTTTTGGAGGAGAATAACGCGGGAGACATATCGGTGGTAGGTGGAGGCATATTCCCTCTCGAGGATATCTCCAAGCTCAAGGAGATCGGCATAAAGGAATTATTCGAACCCGGCGCAAAACTCAAGGACATCATTGACTGGGTCAGCAACAATATCAGTCCGCGCATGGGGGCTGTGCTAAAAAAATAGACAAACTGGGACGGCAGGCGGCGCATTCCGACCATCAAATCATTATGATTCACCGTGAATTCAGCGCCGCTGCCTACAGGGTTTAGCGCATGGGTATAATTGAACAGGTCGTCTCCGGCGACGTAAGAACCGTAGCTCGTATCCTTCGAGATATCGACGATGAGATTCCATCGGCCATGGACATTCTCAGGGAACTCTATCCACATACGGGTAAATCCTACGTTGTCGGTTTCACCGGCTCCCCGGGGGTTGGCAAGAGCGCTCTTGTCGACCAGATCGCGATCAACTATCGCAAGGCGGCACAGACAGTCGGGATTTTAGCGGTCGATCCGACAAGCCCGTTTACGGGGGGGGCCATACTGGGTGACCGCATCCGCATGCAGCGGCATTTTCTCGACCCTGGTGTTTTCATCCGCAGCCTTGCCACTCGAGGTCATTTCGGCGGCCTCTCCAGATCCACCAACGATATGGTAAACGTTCTGGATGCAGCGGGTAAGGACGTGATCATAGTCGAAACGGTGGGTGTGGGTCAGGACGAGGTGGAAATCGTAAACAGCGCCCACACAACCGTACTGGTGACAATACCTGGAATGGGGGATGAAATTCAGGCGATCAAGGCCGGCATAATGGAAATCGGCAATATTTTCGTGGTGAACAAAGCCGATCGCGAAGGCTCCCGCAAGACGGTCCGCGAACTGATGAACTTGATCGAGCTAAGCGCCAGAAGGCATAATGGTGGGGAGTGGGAACCGCAGATCGTGGAAACCGAGGCCATAAAGGGCCGGGGAATCGAAGAGCTTTACGAGGCAATCGAAAAGCACAGGGCCTATCTTCTCGCCACCCACACCGAAAAGTGGCGGGAAATTCTGGAAAAGCGCGCAAGGATGCAGTTCATGGTCGTGCTGAAAGATCAGGCGTTCAGAGCTATTCTGGAAAGGGTCGAAGGGCGCGGAGATTCCCTCGATGAAATGGTGCAGAAGATCGTTGACAAGGAGTCCGACCCCTATACGATCGTGCAGCAGATTATCGACAGGGAGTTGAAGTAACAGGACGAAACGTTTGATGCTGTCGCCATAAAAAACCGGCGGCCTGCAAAGGCCGCCGGTTTCGTTTTCGCGCACCGGTAAAAGCGCTGCGAGTACTTACTTCAACAAAGGCACGAGCAGCAGCGCGACAATGTTGACAACCTTGATCATCGGGTTGATTGCCGGGCCGGCCGTATCTTTGTACGGGTCGCCTACCGTGTCGCCGGTAACCGCCGCCTTGTGAGCGTCCGAACCCTTGCCGCCGTACATGCCGTCTTCGATGAACTTCTTCGCGTTGTCCCAGGCGCCGCCGCCGCTCGTCATCGCGATGGCCTGGAACAAACCGGTGATGATTGAGCCGATGAGCATGCCGCCGAGGGCCTCTTTACCTATCAGGAAGCCAACCAGAACCGGTGCGGCCACCGGGATAAGCGCCGGAAGCATCATCTGCTTGATGGCGCTTTTGGTGACGATGTCAACGCACTTGCCGTATTCGGGCTTCGTGGTGCCTTCCATGATGCCCGGAAGTTCACGGAACTGACGGCGAACTTCCTCGACTATGCTGCCTGCGGCCTTGCCAACGGCCTCCATGAGGAGCGAGCCGAACAAGTAGGGCAGAAGACCTCCGATGAAAAGGCCCACGATGACTTTGGGGTTCGAGAGGTCGAACGTGATCGTGCCGGGGAAAGAGCGCGAGTATTCGGCGAAAAGGACCAGGGCGGCAAGAGCGGCCGAGCCGATCGCGTAACCTTTTGTGACGGCCTTGGTGGTGTTGCCTACCGCGTCCAGGGGATCGGTTATTGCGCGGACGCTGTCGGGAAGTTCCGCCATTTCGGCGATGCCGCCCGCGTTGTCCGTGATCGGGCCGTAGGAGTCGATGGCGACAACGATGCCGGTCATGGAGAGCATCGCAACGGCGGAAAGGGCGATTGCAAAAAGGCCTTCACCGGGATGACCCGAGAAACCGCCGCCAAGCTGATAGGCCCACACGATCGCGCCGCAGATTACCAGGGCAGGGGCGGCCGTGGACTTCATGCTGACCGCCAGACCCGCGATGACATTGGTTCCGTGGCCGGTTACGCTGGCTGCGGCAATATGCTTGACCGGGTTGAAGCTCTTGGATGTGAAGTACTCGGTGATCATAACTATCAGGCCGGTCAGCACGAGACCGATGAGCGCGGTGGTGAAAACGCTCATTGGCGTGAAACCTCCAGCCGCCTTCGCGTTCGGAAGCTGCTTCAAGAACCACTCAGAGGCGAAATAAAAGGCCGCCGCTGCCAGAATGCCTGCGACCGCGAGGCCTTTATAGAGCGCGCCCATTATGTATTCGTTCTTGCCAAGGCGCACGAAGAATGTGCCGATGATCGAAGCGACGATCGAGATGCCTCCGATCAGAAGGGGGAATTCCACCCAGGGACTGTCGGCGCCGAAAACCGTTTTCGCCAGCAGCATCGCCGCGACCAGCGTAACCGTGTAGGTCTCGTAGAGGTCTGCCGCCATGCCCGCGCAGTCGCCGACATTGTCGCCGACGTTGTCGGCGATAACCGCTGCGTTTCTAGGATCGTCCTCGGGAATTCCGGCTTCAACTTTCCCCACCAGGTCGGCGCCGACGTCAGCAGCCTTGGTGTATATACCGCCAGCGATACGAGCGAAAACGCTCATGAGCGAGCAGCCGAAGCCGAGGCCGACAAGGGCGTGGAAGACGTCTTCGACAGGGGCGACCGATTTGGCTACAACGTAGTAGCCGGTAAGGCCGATCAGCCCGAGCCCTACGACCATGATCCCCGTAACCGACCCGCCTTTGAACGCAACCGAAAGCGCTGGCTGTATGCCGCGTTTTGCGGCTTCAGTCGTTCGCACGTTGGCCTTGACTGACACCATCATGCCGATGTAACCCGCAATGGCCGAACCGCACGTACCGATGATGAACCCGATTGAGGTCCATTTTCCGAGGTATAATAACAGTGCGGCAAGGACCACGGCTACCACGGCGACGGTCTTGTATTCCCTGTTCAGAAATGCAGTGGCGCCTTCCCGAATCGCTTCGGAGATCTGCTGCATTTTTTCGGAACCGGCGCTCTGCTTGATAACCCACGCTGCGGTCACCAGAGCATAGATGACGCCGAGAGCACCACACGCGAGGGCAAAAATGGGGATCACACTTGCGTTCATTTAATCCTCCTTGTTGAATTGTTTAGATCTGGTTGGTAACATTTGAGAGGCAGGGGCCGCCCCTCAATCTTCAGCCTGATTTCCTTGGAGTCCTCCTTCCAGCAATATAATCCCTTAAGACCGCTTGCACGGGTTTCCGGACGAAAATCATTTAAATTTGTGAAAAGATAGTCTTTTTTACGCGGGTTGTTCCGTCTCGTTCCGGCAGGGTTCGATAGATGAACTGGGTCCGGTCTGATTAGTCATGTGGGAGCGGAAAAGAGGCGGATGCAGGCTCGCACTACGTAGACATATTTCGCAAAAACCTTCCAGAGTTTTGCCTGACTGCTGAATGACCATAAAATACGATGGCTTCCCACGCGCGCGACAAACCTAATGGATGCCCACCGGCTTGTCAAGAAAAAGTAACCATTTATAAGAAAAAGTGATCCTTTCGAATAAAGAAAGGCGGTTTCAGGATAGGCCGCCCCGGGTCATGGTCCTTAAATCTCGACCTCGTCTCCAGGCTCAGGCATAAATACTTTGAAATCTTTGACCTCTCCGCTCGCCCGCAAAATCTCCTCCCGCCTCTGGCGCCGTTCATTTCGCTCAATGTGCACCAGGGCGAGCGAGTGGGCTTTAGCCCTACGGGCGAAATCGATGCAGTTCATGATGTTTCCGTGTCCGGGGGTATCTGTATCCAGGCGAAAAGCTTCGTGAATCACGAGGTCTGCGCCGCGCGCAAGGGAGAGTGTTTCTTCGGTTGCGAGCCCGTCCCCGCTGTAAAAGAGCGACTTGCCGCCCCTTTCCATGCGCACGGCCAGGTCTCTTTTAGGATGCCCATTTACGGCGCTTCGCCAGGTAATGCCAGCCGCTTCCACAACCTCTCCCGGTTCGACGGTCTGAAAACGGATATCATAAGCAAACCTGTCCAGGAGGGACGAATAGGCCAGCTTGAGAGTTTGAGTCACTATTTCGTCTATTGCACGCTGCCCAAGGATGACCAGAGGCTTTCTGCGTTTCATTTCCCAGAATCGGGCAAGCAGGGCGGGCAGGCCGAAGAAATGGTCCCCGTGGAAATGCGATATCCAGATCGCATCGAGATCCTCCGGGTCCTGGCAGCTTTTCCAGAATGAGGGAGGGGCGGTAAAGCCGCAGTCCAATAATATCGAACTTTTATTGCGCTCATCTCCTGCCCGGACCCAGATGGAAGTGTTTGAAAGGTCCTCGTCGAATGCTTCGCCGACACCGATGAATTTTATTTTCACTGTCTTACCCTTCGCCTGTAAATTATTCGAGTTTTAGTATATATCGGCAAACCGAATTTGTTTTAAAATACCGCGTGTCTTAAATTATTCGGGTTTGAGTGGTTGTAATGTGCGGGATTGAGGGGGAGGGTTCATGAAGTCTAAACATTTTTTCCCGGTTCTAATTCTCATGATGTGCATCTCCGGCTGTGAAAACGTGTCGAGTCAATATCTCGTGGGACAGAAGCCCCACGCTGTCAAGACTGAAGAATGGGCTGGAGAATGGTCCCAGGATTGTTCGGGTGAAGAAATTATAAGAATAGAAGTGCTTGACAAAGACAAAGGCATCCTCAGGTTCACTGAGGTCAAAACCAGCCCCGGAAGCACCATGGAATCATATGAGTGCTATCTGCGGGAAGCAGGCGATTGGATATTCGCAAACGCCGCAATCAAAGGGGAAGCCGACTTTTACCCGGTGCGCGTGAAAAATCTTGAAGGCCGGCAAATAATTGTCTGGTTTCCGGACCCCGAGAAATTCAAACCACTGGTTTTTGAAAAAAAAGTGCTGCCCGGCGAATGGCGTGGACGGAATATTTCTCTTGGCATGCTAAAACCCGAGCACCTCGATCTGATAATGTCCGGTAAGGAAGGAGTTCTTTTCAAGTGGGATGAGCCTTCTATACTCATCAGGCTTGGGAAAACCACCGTACCTCAGAATTAGTTATGCTTTTGATGTTGCATTCTGGAGAAAGCTCATGGCGGCAGAAGACAAATTTGAACTGATTTTCGCGAGGGAAATTCGAGAACTCAAGGGCCTGGTCCGGTTTTACAGGCATATCCCAACCGGCGCAGAGGTCCTTTCGATAATGAACGAGGATGATAACAAGGTATTCGGCATCTGCTTTCGCACTCCACCGTCCGACTCGAGCGGAGTGGCTCATATTCTGGAACACTCGGTCCTTTGCGGTTCGAGAAAGTACCCGGTGAAGGAACCTTTCGTTGAGCTCATGAAAGGCTCACTTAAGACTTTTCTCAATGCCTTCACCTACCCTGACAAGACCTGCTATCCGGTGGCCAGTCAGAACGCCCAGGATTTCTACAACCTGATCGACGTGTATCTGGACGCGGTTTTTTACCCGCGCCTGACGCCCTTTGTTCTCCAGCAGGAAGGATGGCATTACGAGCTAAGTGACCCGGATGCCCCACTTGCAATCAAAGGGGTAGTGTACAACGAAATGAAAGGGGTCTATTCCTCACCCGACAGCATGCTCTCGGAGCTTTCACAGCAGTCTCTTTTTCCGGACACCACTTACGGGCTGGATTCGGGCGGCCACCCCATGGTAATCCCCAGCCTTACTTTCGAACAGTTCAAGTCATTCCACGAGAAGTTTTACCATCCTTCCAACGCCAGGATTTATTTTTACGGCAATGACGATCCGGACCGAAGGCTGGAGATAATTCAGGAATACCTCAAAGATTTCAGCCGTAGCGAGCCCGAATCCGCTGTGCCCCTTCAG
>Ga0187875_10003009_pt1 | contig 12100 bp, 9 predicted proteins | sample June2016WEW_17_1_2_FD_132978 | JGI IMG/M metagenome (GOLD analysis project Ga0187875, IMG submission 132978) | Peatland microbial communities from SPRUCE experiment site at the Marcell Experimental Forest, Minnesota, USA - June2016WEW_17_10 | ecosystem: Environmental > Terrestrial > Soil >... | reverse complement strand
GAAGCGCGGATCGTAAGCCTTGCCGCACATCGCGTAGTGTCCGGCGCCGAAGCTTCCGCCGCAAATCACCGCGATCTTCGGGACCACGCTGTTGGCCACCGCGTTCACCATTTTTGCGCCCGAGCGAATAATTCCGCTCCACTCCGCTTCCTTTCCGACCATGAATCCGTTCACGTCGTGGAGGAAAATCAGCGGTAGCAGATTCTGATTGCAGTCCAGAATAAATCGCGCGGCCTTGTCCGCCGCCTCGTTGTAAATCACTCCGCCAAACTCGATGCGCTTTTCGCCCGTGCCTGGCGCCACCGTGGTCACGTTCTTCTTCTGATTCGCCACAATCCCCACGGCCCATCCGCCGATACGCGCGTAACCGCACAGGAGCGTCTGGCCGTACTCCGCGCGATATTCCTCGAACTCGCTGCGGTCCACAATCCGCGCGATGATCTCGTGCATATCGTACTGCTTCCCGGGGCTGGCCGAAAAAACACCGTAGATGCCTTCCTCGGAGTACGCCGGAGCCGCCGCGGTTTTGTGATCGAACGGTGCGCCGGCCGTATGTCCCATCTTATCCACCAGCGCGCGCAAGCGCTTGATGCACGCGGCATCATCCGGCTCGCGAAAATCAATCGTGCCGCTGATCTGCGCGTGCATTTGCGCGCCGCCCAATTCTTCGGCCGATGTTTTCTGCCCGATCGCCGCCTGCACCAGCGCCGGCCCGGCCAGAAACAGTCCACTGCCTTCCGTCATCAAAATCTTGTCGCACATCACCGGCAGATAAGCGCCGCCCGCGACGCACATCCCCATGATCGCGGCGATCTGCGGGACGCCCATCGCGCTCATCACCGCATTATTGCGAAAAACGCGCCCGAAATCGTCGGTGTCCGGGAAGACGTCTTCCTGCAGCGGGAGAAAAATGCCTGCGGAATCGACCAGGTAAATCGTGGGAATGTGATTTTCAATGGCGATGTTTTGCGCGCGAATCACTTTCTTCGCGGTCAGCGGAAAAAACGCGCCGGCTTTCACCGTCGCGTCATTGGCGATGATCATCACCTGCCGCCCGGAAACCCGCGCGAGCCCCGTGATCGTCCCCGCCGACGGAGCGCCGCCCCACTCCTGATACATTTCGTGGGCGGCATACAGTCCCAGCTCGAAAAACTCCGTCTTGGCGTCAATCAGCTTCGCGATGCGTTCGCGCGCCGTCAGGCGATTCTTTTTGTGCTGCGCTTCGATGGCCTTCGCGCCGCCGCCCTGGCGAATCTGCTGCTCCTGATTCTTGATTTCCGTCAGGCGGTCCACCATCAGCCGGCTATTCTTCTCAAAGTCCGCCGACTTTTCGTCCAGCCGCGATTCGATTTTCGTTCCGCTCATGCAGAGATCACCATTCCCGCAAAGGGCCGTTTCCTGCCATATATTGTGAACTTTGTTCTTGCGAGAATCTAACATACTTAGCAGACCCAATCACGGGCAGGGGATTTCGATTGGAGAGTTTTGCTCGCTCCCTAGGTTGTTCAGAGACTCAGAACGCGGAAGCCCACTTGGCCGCTTAGGGGTTAAACAGGTACGAGCGGAGAGTTCGTATCAGTTGTGACTGAAATCCGTTGCCGAATTCCACAGGTGGCTATGCGAGGCGGGCGGTCATCATGAGCCCTGCGTGCTTCGGTGCGGGCGTTTTTTCTGTTGCGACATCTTCTGAGCCAGGCAGAACAAGAGCTGCCGGTCAGCTTCGGACGTTCGTTTTAGCAGCCTGCGGAACCTGCCGAGCGTTTGCGCGTCCCTACCGGAACAACCCCAACCGCCGTCATTCAACTTCAGAGGATTCTGAGCCGGTGGCTTCTCTCCATCATAGAAGACTTGATACAGAGGCACTCCCATGGCACGCACTATTTTTTCCAGGGTTTCGATGGCTGGGACGGTGTGGCCGTTCTCGACGCGCGAAATGTAGCACCGTAAAAGTCCCGTGCGCTTCTCAATGTCGCCCTGGGACATATTCTTCTGTAATCGCAAAGCCTTTAACTCTTCACCGATGAGCATCCAAACTCTCCTAGCGAAATCATGCGGTAGCGGTAAGGTCGCGACTCGAATTTATACACAGCGACAGATCGCCGTAGCCGCGATTGCGCTCGCGGCTACGCCTCGGGGAGAGGCTCGCCTACTCGCGCTCGGACGCCAATCGGCGAGCTGATTGAACCCAATTCTTTTAATGCGTATGACCTAAAGCGTCAATCCGCACTATTTCGGATGTTCGTGTGTGGCGTTATGCGTATAAATGCAGATCGAGGGAAGGGTCGAATCCTTCGGGGTTCCCGCGAGGTATCCCAAGTCTCATGAAGCTCGTCGAGCACAGTAGGCGAGTATTTCCGCGACATAGGATTCACCCATTTCTGTATTAAACATCGCGTTGTAGAGGTGGTGGTCTGGCCAGTCCAGCTTGAGGTATTTCTTGACGAACTCGGCGCGATCTCTATCTACGGTGTCGACCTGTTCGATGGCATCACGCTCGGGCGTGCCAGCACTTATCAATCTATGGATCTTGAAATCGCGAGACGCATAGAGAAATGTCCGGAAGACATCCTTGCGATTGCGGAAAAAATATTGCGCGCCCCGGCCAACGATTACGCACGGGCCGCCAGAAAGTGCGTGATCGACCACCTGTTCGGAAACGGTGGCGATGCGGCGCGCATCAAGCAATTCCAGCCGATCGGTTGGCGGCAGGGCTCCCTCGAATGCTCCTCGAAGAAAAGACTTAAAGACGCGATAAACCGCAGGATCATCCTTCCATTCGCGTTTCTCGACCGCTTGCGGCGTGCTGTTGGTCAGGCGCGCGATTTCCTCAGTTAGTTCGTGGTCCCACAGCTTCCAGCCGAGCCGTTGGGCGAGCAGGCTGGCAATGGCGGATCCCCCGCAACCGAACTCGCGCTCAATTGTAATTGCTTGAATCATTGCGCGTATCCTTACCCGGCCGCCACAGTTCCGCCGGCTCCTGGATCATTCTTTTTCAAGAAAAACGCGAGAATGAACATGAGCGAGCAGAGCGCGCCCAGGATCCAAAACGTGTCCATATACGACAGCGCGTGTGCTTGTTGATTCACTAAGCCATAGAACCTGGCGACGGCCTGGTTGTGCGCGTCTGTGGAACGAAGGCCGGAATGGGCGATGTCAGAGGTCAGGCCACGGAGCGCCGAACGATACGCAGGGGTATCCGGAGTGAGATGGCCGACGAGGATTTGCTGGTGATATTGAGATCGCCGAATGATCAAAGTGGTCACCAGGGAAGTGCCGATACTGCCGCCGATGTTGCGCATGAAATTGATGATTCCGGAAACGCTGTTGCCTTTCTCTGGAGGAATTCCGATATAACCCGCCGCGGTGATCGGGACGAAAAGAAATCCGACGCCGACGACTTGCGTGATGCGCAGCCACATCGCAAAACGAAAACTGACGAATAAATCGAGCTGGTGAGCCGAATAGAATAGCCCGACGGCAAGGCAAAGCCATCCCAGTGCGATCAGGTGCCTGGCCTGAATCTTCGCGGTCAGCCGGCCGGTGATGGGCATCATCACTAGCAAGACGACTCCTCCTCCGGACAAGACGAGACCTGCTAGCCCGGCGGTGTAACCCATGAGCGTCTGCAGAAATTCGGGTATCAAGACCAAAGTGCTGAAAAGCATGAAGCCCATCATGAACATCATCAGGTTGGCCGCGGCGAAGTTAAAACTCTTGAACATACGGACGTCAACAATGGGATCTCTGCGGAACCATTCCCAGATGACCAGCGTGATCAAGCAAACTGTCGCGATTGTCGCGAGGGTGGCGATGAAATGCGAGGCCAACCAATCGTCTTCCTGGCCCTTATCCAGAAGTACCTGCAGTGAGCCAACGCCAAGCGCCAGCATGGACATTCCCATGTAGTCCACGCGCAACCCCGCTCTCTTTATGCGATGGAGGAAGGGAGGATCTTCGACCAGGACATGGGTCAAATAAATAGCCAGCAGAACTGGAGGCAAGGTAATGAAAAAGATCCAGCGCCAGGAATAGTTATCTGTAATCCAGCCTCCCAGCATCGGCCCGACGGTCGGAGCGAGAACCGCCGAGATGCCGTAGAGAGCAAATGCGACGCCGCGTTTTTCCGGAGGAAAAGAATCGTTGAGGATGGCTTGCGCCATGGGTTGCAAGCCGCCGCCACCGATGCCTTGCAGAGCACGAAAGAAGAGCAACACAGGCAGACTCGGCGCGAGTCCGCACAGCAAGGAACTTACCGTGAAAATAGCGAGGGAGAACATGAAGTAGCGCTTGCGGCCGATGAGTTCGGCGAGCCAACCGCTCATGGGCAGGATGATGGCGTTCGCTGCGAGGTAGGAAGTGAGCACCCATGTGCTGTCGTCGTAGCTGGCTCCCAAGCCGCCGGCGATGTAAGGCAAGGCAACGTTGGCAACGCTCGTATCCAACACTTCGACGAATGCCGCAATGGAAACGGTGGCGCCGATCAGCCAGGGATTTACCTTGGGGCGCCAGATAACCTGCTCCATCGGGAGGGTGAGCGCTTCGGAACTCATTTCAAGTACACCGTCGCTTCTACGTTCATGCCGGGGCGAAGCTGATGGTCGCGATTTTCGCCCGGTTCAAGAACAATTTTCACGGGCACCCGTTGCACGATTTTCACGTAGTTTCCGGTGGCATTCTCCGGGGGCAGCAAACTGAATAGAGGTCCGGTGGCTCCGGCGATGCTATCGACATGGCCGTGGTAGGTGCGGCCGTTCGAGTCAAGCTCGACTTCAGCCTTCTGGCCCACGCGCATATTTTTCAGCTGGGTCTCTTTGAAATTTGCGGTGATCCAGACTTGATCCAGGGGCACGACGGTGAGCATCTGCTCTCCGGGCTCCACGTTTAATCCAACGACAACTTTTTTGGTGACCTCGCCGGTTACGGGGGCGAGTATTTTGGTGTAGCCCAGATTCAGTTGGGCCTGTTCGAGCGCGGCTCTTTTTTGGCGTATGTCGGCAACGGCAGCGAGGGCTTTGGCGCGCGTGGAGGCAACGCGCTGCGGACCGGCTTGCGCATCTTCATAGCGTGCTTCGGCCTCGATAAGACGGCTGTGCGCCTCCTGTACGGCTTGTAGCGCGGCGGCCTCGCTAGCTTCGGCCGCGGATACGGCAGCGACGTCGCTTGTGGCGGCAGCATAGGCATGGTCGTAGACCTGCTTGGGTATTTCGTCTTGCGCGAGCAACAGGCGATAGCGGGTGACGTCATCCTGCGCCTTTACGTTTTCGGCTTGCGCTTCTAAAACGCGGGCATGGGCAGCGGCGGCTTCCTTTTCCGCTGCCTCAATGGCTGCCTGGGCGTTCTTAATATCCGAAGAGGTAAACTTCAATTGGCTTGAGGAATTGACCGAGGATATGGGCACATCAATATTCAAGCTTTCCGCGGCAGCGTCGGCATCGTCCAGTGCGGCCTGCGCTCTTGCCAACGCTACCTCATTGTCTTTTGGGTCGATTTCGACCAGCGTGGAACCCTGCTCGACCCATTGGTTGTCGTCGACATTGACCTTCTGAATGTATCCAGAAATGCGAGCGCTGACGGGGTAGAGATGAACGTCCACCTGGGCGTCGTCGGTGGACTCGAAGCGGGAAAAATACATCCAGAGAAAAACGCCTCCAATGACCAGAACGACGAGCACGGCAAGCAGGATCAGACGCTTGTGCGAGCGCCTGGCGGGATAGGCCGGAATTGGCGCTGCAGCCGTGGCGGAATCGCCCGTCGGCGCGCTGCGTACTGGCGGAGTAACTTGCGCTGGATTCGATGCCTGATTTTGTTCAGCCATACTTACTCTCCTTTCAGATCGCCTTTCAAGTACTCCGCAAAGCGGGACTCCGCGACTCCGATGGCCCTTGCCAGAGATATTTTTGCTAGGTTGTAGCTGTAGAGGCTGGCGATGTAGGCGTCATTCGCCGTCGCGAGCGCGTCTTGGGCTTGCACGACTTCGATGTTGTCGGTGACTCCCGCGCTGAATCGATCGCGAGATTGGCGTAGCGTCTCGGTAGCGAGCGTCACCGTGGTTTTCTCGACGGAGACTTCTTGCGCGGCGGACTCCAGATCGAGATAAGCGTCGCGAACCTCCTGATCGATCTGGGCGCGCATGTCTTCAAGCACCTGCTTTGCTCTTTGCAGCGAGGCATCGGCGCGCAAAACGTCGGCGTGCACTTTTCCGCCCTGGAAAATGGGGACGCGGAGCGTCACAGCCGCGTCAACGGTGCCGTGCGTGGAAGCGGGATTGACTCCGGTGATTCCATAGTCGGCTACCTGTTCGATCGAGGGATAACGTTCCGCGGAACTGGCTTTTTTCACGAGCTCGGCGGACTGGACCTGACTCATCTGGCTCTGAAAGTCAGGCCGAGCCTTGAACGCGCTTTCTATCGCATCGTTGAGAGGCGGGATGGAAAGATCCTGGTAGCTGACCTGTGTGGTTATATCGAACATTTGCCCGCGTGGAAGACCGATGGCTCGCGCCAGAACCAATTTCTGCTTTGCCCAATTATTCTGCGCGACGATCAATTTCTGTTCACGTGATTGCAGCTCGACCTGCGAACGCAGCACGTCCACCGCCGCTGCAAGACCTGCCGTATGTTGATCGGACGTTTGTTGAAAAAGTACCTTAGCGGTGTCCCGTTGCGAACGTGCCGAATCAACCTCTGATTGGTCCGCGATAACCAGTAGATAGTTGGAGACAATGACGGTGACAACCAGCTCGCGTGCGTTTTTGACGCCGTACTCGGCCGACTTCAGCTGCGCCTGTGAAGAGCGCATCCGCTGGATGGATTCCCAATCAAAAACCGTTTGATTCAGATAGGCGCGCGAATCGAAATAGCCAAATGGGCCAATCACTTTTGGCACTCCGGGAATATTCAGGCCAAATTGCGCTTTCAAATCAATTTGACGAATGCCAAATCCGGTGTTGGTAATCACATTCGGAAGTAACTCGCTCAGGGCTTGCCATTTCTCTCCGCGCGCGTCCGTCACAGAATCGCTAGCCAGGAAGCCTCCGAGGTTTTGCCTGAGGCCGCGCGTGACGGCGTCTTGCAGCGACAGCGCTACCGGAGTTGCGCTCAGTTCTCCGGCAGGAACTCCGCCAAGGTAGGGATTCTGCGACAGAGCCACAGGATTATTTGGCCCGGCGTGCACGGCCGCCTGCGCCGGGCCGGCAACTTCTTGCTCAGCAATCGGAGTAGGAAGCGGATTGTATTGTGCGAATGTAGCTGCCGCGCACAACAACGGAACACAGAGCAGCAGCAGTCGCACCGAAGGTTTGAGCCGCACCTTCCATCTTTGGGAGATGCTTCTTTTATTAGAGCGGTTCACTGCGTCGACGACATAGATCTTCTGGAGCGCGGCCTGTGACGACATGCTGTTGGGAATAGTGCGTCGATCCGACTTGCTTTCCATTTGCGTCTCCCAATGTTCCAGTCAGGGGGCTTTCGTGGGGACCCGTCCTAAGGTCGGACCTCGCAGACCTGACTCATAGCAAACAACTCAGACTGTCCGTAAAGCGGGGGTTGTGCGAACAACGTCGCGCGGAGTGCGATCAGCTTGCTGCAGAAGATTGCGCGATTCTCTGTCAACATCTAGGAGTTGCGTAATTCGCGATGCACTCCGGGTTCATTGCGCACACTCGAGAAATCCCGCTGCACGTATGTCCGAAATTTTGGGTTTGGTTAGGTGATCAACAAACTGAACGAGACGCGAGTCTGACAGTGTCGCTATTCTTTGCCCTACGCAACTGGGGCCGACTACCGTAAGAGACGAAATTCAAGGCCGACAGGTTGCACGGACTTTCAGAAAAAGTCCACTATTCATAGAAGTCAGCCCCCGGGCGGGGCCAGCGGCGTTTGCGGTAGACAGAAACGGGGCAGTGGAGCTAGGCTTTGGCCGCGCGGAGAAGGCGACATCCATACAATCCAATACCTGTGAGGCGCAATGGCGAACACCACCAGCTTTCAAAGGGACATTCGGCCGCTTTTTACCGAGCGAGACATTGAGGGAATGAAGAAGGGGTTCAACCTGGCGAGTTACGATGAAGTGAAGGCCCACGCCGCGGCCATTTACGACCGCATTCGCGGAGTCGGGGGCGCGCTAATGCCGCCACCACCTCCGAGAGGAGAAGGTCCTTGGCCCCAAGCTCGCATTGAATTATTCGCCAAATGGATCGCGGATGGGTGCCAGCCTTAGGCGGGGGCTCAATCGCCAAACAGCAGCTTTTGTCGCGATTCTCGGTTGCGCGAGAAGTCGAACCGCATGATGTGAGCAATCGTCGCAGCACGTCCTCCAACGGAGGGACAAGGAATGGATTGGAAACGGTTGATCGAGTTTGCGATGTTGGGTAGCGGTAATTTGGAACAATATGCCATTCTGCTAGTGCGCGTTTCGATCGGATTGTTCTTTGCCATTTCCGGGGCAAACAAATTGTTTGTCGCCGGCGGAACAAAACCTGTATACGACACACTGGTCGCGGCCAAAGTACCGTTTCCCCGCCAGACGGCTTATTTTGTGGCGGGTGTCGAGTTCGTTTGCGGAGCCTTAGTGGCGGTGGGGATCCTTTCGAGCCCGGCTAGCATGGCTTTGCTGATCGATATGGTTGTCGCCACCCTGACCGAAGCGATTTACACCCTGCCAAAAGGACTATCGCCTTTAAACTGGCTCGACGATTTCCTCTACCTTCCTGAAGTCCTCTACGTGCTCTTCTTTATCTGGCTGATCTGCGCTGGCCCGGGAAAGTTCAGCGTTGATTACTGGCTCGCCGGCCAGCTATTGAAGTAATCCAGCGGCGAAGCAGGTTGTTGCCAGAGAAGAACTCGATGGTTACCGCCAGGAATTTTCAGCCGCAGGACCGCCGCTAAGTCACGATTGTTGCGGTTACCGGGAAAGTGAAATCGGGGCAAAACCATTTGTGGGGTAACGCGACTTGTCACCGCTTGACGCCGAGGTCAGTCGATTACCTCCGGCTTAGCCAGAACCCGCCCTGGAGAGTGAGATTGCTTGTTCGGGGTCGAGCGTCACCCGTACTTAAGGTTGGTGCTCTGTCCGACTTCGATGATGTATCCGTCAGGATCGCGGACGTAGCAGCGAATCTCGCCGTACTTGGGGATCGGCGGTGTGAGGAACTCGGCTCCTCGACTTTTCCACAGTTCGTAGCACGCTTGAATATCCGCAACGCGGAAATTCATAAAGCTGTTGATGTGATTCGGGTCGGGGACGCTGAGCGTCACGGTCGGCTTGTCCAGGGTCGGCCCGCCCCAAACGTTGAGAATCATCCAGATATTCGCAAGCTGAAGGTATGGAGGCGCGTTGCCGTCGCCCATGGTCAGAATGCGAGCGCCGAAGACCTTTTCGTAGTAGCGAGCCGAACGCTCCTTGTCCGCGACGGTAAGAAAATACGCGATGCTGATCCCCTCTTGCGGGGGCATTTCGTAGATCTTCTGTTCGATTTGTACGTCGCTCATTGACCCCTCCAGTTCCGACAAACGACGCTCAGCCGCTGATCCCGGTTCTTTCGTATTCCTACCTGCCGCCGATTATGCCCGACGAGGGAAGACAAAACAATTGGACCAAGGTATCGCGCGATACTTTGGTATCGCACACAAACAGTCGTCCGTCGGGTATAAGAATTTAGAAGTTCCGAGTGTGTCACGGCCAACCCGACGTAATCCTCAAGTCTTGATTGACGCATTTACCGGAGATGAGAAGTACTAGCCGGGAACACGTCCGGTCAGGCGACAAACCGGGAGTTAGAGTACCGTGGCTGGCATGTTTCGGAAGCGGGAGAAACCTTCCGGGCCAATCCGTAGGTGTCGGCTACAACCTTTGCATCGCTCCCCGTATCGAAGGAGTATATTCACCGTTCGATGACACGGTGAACACATGCATGGGATTCGTGGAGTCGCTCTGCTTCTAGCGGCTTTCAGCAGCGCCGTGCCGCTCTGGCCGCAAGAACAGACGCCGAGGTCAAAACTCCTATCGAACTTGAGCGCCCAAGTGGCCGGCGCAACCGACGAGCCTCGCGATAGCGCGCAGCGCGAACTGTTTGCCGACTACCTACAGTACGAGGCGCCGTACATCGCTACGTCTCTCGCTGATCCACTCAGTTTTATTGCTTTTGTCACCGTGTCCCGCGTCGAGCCTCCTGAGGCCGGTAATTTTCCTTATACGCGCGTGACTCTGCATGTCGATCAGTTGCTGCGAGGAGCTTCCCAACAGACAGAACTAACGGCCGAATCGCGCTGGGCACCACCGCGTCACGAGGACGACCAATTCCCCATCACCGATGGCGCACTTCGTGGAACAGCTTTCGACTACACAGAGCCCAGGGTCGGCAATCGCTTCCTTGTCGGGTATCCCTTCATCGACGTAGACCGGGGCTTCGCCCACATTTTCGGTGCCATCGACCTCAACAACCACGGCCAAGCTGTGCTCATCCCGGACGTACAACGCTTCCTCAGCATCGAATCCGCTGCTGGTCTCTCCGACTTTGCGCCATTCGTCAAGGCGTTGAACGACTCGGTCCCTTGGATTCGTGACTTGTCAGCTCAGCGTCTTGTCCAGTCGGATGCGTGCAACAACTCTTCTGCCTGCGAACTGGAACTGTTGAACTCCGCACGTCGGCTATCGCAAAGCAAGAAACTCGGGGAACGATGGGAAGCGCTTCAGTGGATGCAACCTATCGCGCCGCCCGTGGGAGAATGCAAAACCGGAGCCGATGGGGTTCCCACAATATCCGATTCTTCCATGCGCGAATTGCTGGCATCTGCTCTTACGGATGCAAACTTGTGGATTGAGGATGAGGCCTTCCGGCAAATTGAATTGTTCGATTCCTTCCACGATGCCCAGCCGGACGAGTGCATCGTAATATTCCCATCCCTCCGCAAATTCGTCCGCTTGCCCGCCAGGGAATTAGAGGGCGTAACTAGCACCGGGATCCTTGCCTGCACGTCCGCGCAGGCCAACTCAGACTGACAGTAATTTCGTTCAACATTCCTAGCGAGCATCGCCAGTCGCCCAGCCCCTGATAAACGCATTAACGGACATTTGAAGCGACACTATCTTGTCCGCTAACTCGACCTACCAGGATCTACACGGACGCTTGGGTACAGAAGTTACAATTGCGCACTGATAAAAGCCGAAGTTTCTGAACGCCCTATACGTGGCGCAAAGACTCCATCGGGTCTACCCGCATCCAGGGACGTGCGGCTGAATAGGCAATAACGACGGTCATCGCAACCATCGTAAATGCCGCTCCGAGAAAGACAAACCATTCGATGGGCTGTATCTGATAAAGCAGGGATCTCGCCAGCAGGCTTGCACCGATTCCGCCAGCGATTCCGAGAAAAATTCCGATGACGGTCATGGCGCTCGTCTGGTGCAGGATCAGTTTCCACAAGTCCCGCGGAGACGCGCCAAGCGCGATGCGGATTCCCATTTCGCGTGTGCGTTCACTGACCGAATAGAAAACCGCACCATAAAGTCCCACAGCGGCCAGCACAAATGCCAGCAGTCCGAATGCGCTGGTACAAATCACCGCCAGGCGTGGGATGTACAAAGCGAATTCGTGCCATTGTTCGATTGTGAAGCTCGTAACGCCCAGTTCGGGTGTCGCTTTGCGCACCTTGTCCAGAATCGTTCCCAGCCACGATGAAGGATTACCCTGCGTGCGAACCAGCAGATATATCACTGAGCGATAATTTTGCGTCAGGCTGTAGTACATGAAGGGCTGCGGAGCTTCGTCGATCCCCGAATACTGGATGTCGCCCACGACGCCAACCACGGTGGCCTGGCGGTTGCCATGTTCAATGTGGACTGTTTTGCCAACCGGATTTCGATTCGGCCAGTATTTTGCCGCCATCATTCGGCTGACGACGATGACTTCTGGAGACTTCGCAGTGTCCGAAGCGGCGAAGGTTCGTCCTGCGAGAATTGGGATTCCTAGTGTGGAAAAATAGTTGCTGTCTACAACACCGACGTCGATGGTGACGCCGTGTTCGTTCTCATCCTGGACGCCTGTGATATGCACCTGATCGCTGCCCGTGCCGCCTGAAAGCGGCATGGTGTCCGCAAGGCT
>Ga0187875_10003001_pt1 | contig 12126 bp, 11 predicted proteins | sample June2016WEW_17_1_2_FD_132978 | JGI IMG/M metagenome (GOLD analysis project Ga0187875, IMG submission 132978) | Peatland microbial communities from SPRUCE experiment site at the Marcell Experimental Forest, Minnesota, USA - June2016WEW_17_10 | ecosystem: Environmental > Terrestrial > Soil >... | reverse complement strand
GTATGAAAATTCGAGTAGCTCCCGAGAGGTTGAGTCCCGATGGGTTCAGAGTTCAAAGACAATGTATTATTATCCTGCAGGAGAATAAGATATCCGAAGCTTGCCCCAAGGTCCAGAATGGCCCCCTTACAGAGGCGGTCGACCGGGATGCTCTTGGTGAGGTCGAGCTGGAACCACACATCGACGGCATGAGTTACCTCCCCGTAAACTGTAAACGCTGTGCTGAACCACGGGAAATTATAAGTGACGCCTCCGAATATTTCGTCCTCGTCGTAATTGCTTATTGGTTGTTGAAGACCATAGTAAACGTTTCCGATCAGCACCGAAAAATCTTTGCACACTTCCTTCGTGTATGAAACGGTGAAGTCGGTCTCGCTCCACTTCGCGTTACCCAGTTGTCCAGAGGGCAAGGGCATAAGGGGATTGTTGCTGTGACGGGCTGTATCGAAATTTCCCCAGACGCTTGCTGTAAAACCCGCATAGGTTACCGCAAATGAAGGTTGGAAGACGGCGCTGTCTTTGCTTTGCGCGGCGCCGCGGAACATGTACTGGCTCAGGATATCGGTGGAAAGTGTCACAGACGGCTTGGCCGCCTCCTCGGCTGGTTTTTGCCCCTCGGGCGCCGTCGCCGGTTCGTCGGCCCGCGCAGCCATGAAAGGAAAGGAGATAGTCAAGAACAAGATCATACATGCCAGCATTTTTTTTCTCATTGCCGATGAGTTCATTTCATTTGCCCCTTTTTTGATGTTGAGATTGGAACTGCCTTTCTTGAGCCGTTGGTTTTGTCTAGGCGGCCAAGCAGAAAATCGATATCTGTCCCGCATTTTTAGCCAGGTCGCAACGCTCTTGCCGATGAATATGGATTTTCATTCGAGGGTAAGAATTTCAATGAGCAGAATTCGCGCCAGATAGACCGCACCGGATGCGATTTTTGAAAGGCGGCTGTCCCACAGGATGTAACATATTGAAATTGTGACTATTAATGCAAGTGAATTCTTGCTGCTAAACTATGTAGTTATGTTCCTCATACTGGGATGGATAGAACCGAAGCGGTACAAAAATGTACCATGATCGATTGCCGGGCCAATTTTGGCACAAATTCGGATAACCTTTCGAGCTTGAATGCCAAAGCCCCCGGGTGTTCGAATGGAACATATCCGTTGCCATTCAACATGTGATAGAATGGTCTCGGTTGAATTCATGATCAACGATCTGGCGCGGAACAAAGTGACTGAAAAATGGATGTAATAAGTTGGAGAGGTAGCCGGCAGAAGCGGATGGGAGGTGAGGCTCATGGCAAAGACAGCAAAGGATCTCAGTCAGGAAGAGCTTCGTTCATATCATCCCTGGCAAACCTTGCAGCGCTATCACAAAGACCCGGAGGTGAGCAGACGGTGGGATAGTGCCTGGGATGTTGCCCGAAAAGCCGCCAGACTGTTGCAAGAACAGTTCGGTGCCACGAGGGTTGTGGTCTTTGGCTCACTTGTACGTAGAGCATGGTTCGCTCCATGGTCCGATGTGGACCTTGCCGTGTGGGGGCTCCCGGCAGAGAAGTTTTACCGCGCAATTGGAGCCGTACATGATTTTGGAGCTGAAGCCGAGTTTAAAATCGACGTGATCGATCCCGCTGAATGTAGCCGGGAAATGGTCCACAGCATCCAGACTGAAGGGATCGAACTGTGACTTGAGGGGTTTCGACTCTTGCAAATAGAATCGTCAGCGAAATCGACGAAGTCCAACAAGTGACGCGCCACGTCCAAAAGGACTGGCAGAATTTCCTGCGGTCATTTCCGAAGCGACTTTGGAATTGCTTGACGAATATCTTCGTTTCCGTCATCTCGTTCGGAACGTTTACTCTTGGAATTTGCTTCCGGAAAAAGTGCAACCGCTGGTCGAAAGACTGCCGATCTCCCTCGATCAGGTCACACAGGACGTGTCAGCCTTTGTAAGCCTCTTTCTGACGAAGACAACAAGCCCCTTCGGCTGAGCGCAAGAATCGATGCATGGAGCTCATCCCTGCAGACATTCGCAGATCTCCTCGGCCGATGGGAATAAGCGGGTACTATGCTCCCACGATTCCTCCAGTTGCATGCAGGTATCAATGGATTAATCAGAAGCATCATCCTATGTTTTCCGTAGGTTCCTGCTCTGAGAAGTTCATTGCGGGCATGGCCCGCTCCTACATCTTTCCATCTGTTTCCGGGTGTCCCGATGGGACATGAGCAACTGCTAAGGAGAGTAAAAATGGATGAGAATGAAATTCTGGAAGCGCTTGCTGAAGATTTTTACCGGGGCTGGAATGTTACGCCGACCGGCGGTGGGTTTCTAATTGCAACAGACTGGGTCCTCCCGAATAACGAGCGGATCGAAATCCACGTTCGCAGGGTCGGCGAACGTGAGGACCTTTTCATAGTTACCGACGGAGGCGAGCTAATAAACTATCTTTTTTCAGAGGGTATCGACCTGACGCGGGACCCTGACAACCGGCGAATCCTGGACCGGATAGCGCAAAACAGGTCCATCAAGGTCACCGAGCACCAGTTGGTCAAAGGTGCAAACGAGGAAGAGATCGCATGGGCGGTACGCGTTTTGGTCGAAACCGTTAAGGAGGCATCATTCTCACTGTGGCGCAAAATTAAGTCAAAGCCGCAAGACCCGGTACATTAACGGTTCGTCAAGTCTCAGGTCAAAGCCGTTTGAGTTTTATTCACCCAGGGCCGGTTCCTCCTGTGGCTGGATTGTCCCGGCGGCGCTGGGGGCATCGCTTTTGAGGAAAACGATCCCGAGCGGCGGCAGAATCAGCGAAAGGGAATATTTGTGACCATGACTGGGGACCGGAACAGCGTCGATGCCGCCGAAATTGCCGTAACCGGACCCGCCGTAAGTCTTTGAGTCGCTATTGAGAAGCTCCCGCCAGCAGCCCGCCCTGGGGACCCCAAACCGGTAGTTTGTCCGCGGCACGGGGGTACAATTGGCGGCTATCATTATTAAATCGCCGCCAGTCGCGGGCTTTCTAAGAAAAGCGACAATGCTTGAGTCAGCATCGCGGAAATCGATCCATTCGAATCCCTCGCCGCTGAAATCGAGTTGGTGCATGGCAGGTTCTTCCCGGTAGAATCGGTTCAGGTCCTGGACCCATTTTTGAACTCCCTGGTGCGCAGGGTGATCGAGAAGGTCCCAGCCTAAGCTTTCTTCGTGATACCACTCGTCCCACTGCCCGAATTCGCCGCCCATGAAGATGAGCTTTTTGCCGGGTTCGCCGAACATGTAGCCGAAAAGCAGCCTCAGGTTTGCGAATTTCTGCCAATCGTCCCCGGGCATCTTATGCAGGAGGGAGCCTTTTCCGTACACCACCTCGTCATGCGACAGGGGAAGGATGAAGTTTTCGAAAAAAGCATACCAGACATTGAAAGTCAGCAGGTTTTGGTGAAATTTTCTGAAAATGCTATCCTTTGAGAAATACTCCAGGGTGTCGTGCATCCAGCCCATGTTCCACTTCATGCCGAATCCCAGGCCGCCTACATAGGCGGGCCGAGATACCATCGGCCATGAGGTGGACTCTTCGGCAGCCGTCTGCACGTCCGGATATTCCTGGTAAACAACCTCATTGAAGCGCTTTATGAAATAGATCGCGTCCAGGTTTTCCTTGCTGCCGTAGATGTTTGGAATCCATTCGCCCTCCTGCCGCGCATAGTCCAGGTAGAGCATCGATGCGACGGCGTCCACCCGCAGTCCATCCGCGTGATACTTGTCAAGCCAGAAAAGGGCGCTGCTGATGAGAAATGCCCTGATTTCATATCGTCCGTGATTAAAGATGTAGCTGCTCCACTCGGGCTGGAAGCCCTTCTTGGGGTCCTGATGCTCGAACAGGTGCGTCCCGTCGAAAAATGTCAGCCCGAATTCGTCGCTCGGGAAATTCGAGGGCACCCAGTCGAGAATGACCCCGATCCCGTTTTGGTGCAGCACATCGATCAGGTACATTAAATCCTGGGGGGTCCCGTGTCGCGAGGTCGGGGCAAAGTAGCCGGTGGTCTGATATCCCCAGGAACCGTAGAACGGGTGCTCCATTATGGGAAGGAATTCAACGTGTGTGAAACCCATTTCTTCTACGTATCCCGGAAGATACTCTGCCATCTCGCGATAGCTCATCCAGCGGTTTCCCTGTTCGGGCACCCGCCTCCATGAACCTAAATGGACCTCATAAATTGAACAAGGGGCGTTCAACGCATTAGCTTTTGCACGGCCGGCCATCCATTGCCCGTCATTCCAGTCGTAGCCCATGTCCCAAACGATGGAACCGGTTTTGGGCGGAGTTTCGCAATGCCTGGCATATGGGTCGCTCTTATCTACCCTGTATCCGTTTTCCCTGGAGACGATGTGGTACTTGTATATGGCGCCCTGACCGAGTTGCGGGATAAATCCCTCCCAAATACCCGATCCGTCCCACCTTACGGCCAGGGGATGGGCTTCATTGTCCCAGAAATTGAAGTCGCCGATGACCGAAACCTCAACGGCGTTGGGCGCCCATACGGCAAAGAAGGTCCCGGACACTCCATCAACATTGACAATGTGCGATCCCATCTTCTCGTAGAGTCTGAAGTGATTCCCCTCCTTGAAAAGATAGGTGTCGTGTTCCGTAATCAGGCTGAACCCGTAGCCGACTTCGGGGTTTCCCATTTTTACTCCCTCGCCTCAGTTGCAGTCTTGACACCGTTACAGTTTTTAATTTCAAGCGTAAGTCTTAAGTGCACTCAATCATAAATTTCAAGAATTTTAAATTATTAAATATTCTAAAATTTTAAAGCTCACGTGAATATAAGGCCTGCTGAGGGCAAGGCAAGGCGTCCTCCCGCCCCAGAGAAATCCCAATGGGAACATCCTCGTATGATAGACTTATATAGTACCCTACCGAAAAAAAATAACCACTCTGCGTCGTGCGAGCGCGTAGCGGGCAGGCCGACCGCCGCCATTCTCGACGCTCTCCCTGACCTGTCCATGACCAGAGACGGGGCGTTCGCGGGATGCCTGGTGAAAATCCGTTGTGGTGACTTCAATCGTTTTGCATTTTATATTAACGATGATGGCGAAGCCGATAAAAGGAGGATTCCGTTGAGTGAGATAACGGGGAAAACGCTCATCGTTACCGGGGCTTCCGGGGGCATCGGGCGAGTTTTGGCCTTGGCGCTCGCCGGTGAGGGGGTTGGGCTTGTATTGAATGCCAGAAGTCATGCAGCCCTCGAAAAAGCGGTGGAAGAATGCACAAAGAGAGGAGCGCAGTCGATTTTCTGGCTGGTTCGGCTGCCATGCGCCAAGTTGCAGACGGGCTTGTCGAAAAAGCAATCAAGATCGGGAGTTTTTACGGGTTTATCCAAGCCGCTGGGGTGCTCTATCCCGGACCGGCTGTGTGGGACCTTTCCAGTGACGAGTTCAGCGAGATTTTTGAGGCGAGCGTAACGGCAAGTTTCCAGATGGCAGGGGCTGCTTTCCCACATTTGATCGAAGCGGGCGCAGGAATTGCCGTCTTTTTTGGGTCCGGGGCCGCAGTGAATGCTTATCGAGTCGCGAACTTTAATTAAGTTCAGCTCATTTCCATAAACGGTGAGGTCGGTTTGTGGTGGGGTTGCTGTAGCGGTCCGCAATAAAAAAGAGACCGGTGACTCTGATTGGCGCGCCGGCCACCACTGCTCGCTCGTTTTCTTACTTACCGCTCATCTATTGCCGCTGGGGTGGGCACTTAACGTCACATGGCTAAGCGGGGACCGTTCATTGAGGCGCCGTTGCTGCAACGTTAAACTTGTATGTGTAACGGGTGTCTACGACCTGCCATATTTTTACGATGTCATAGGCCCTGATCCTAACAAATGTCGTCTTCCCCGGTTCGACGGTGGCGGCGACCTCACGGGCGACCGCACGGGCGACCGCACGCTCACCGTACCCTGGCATAACTAACTCGACGTGTATGCAGTAAGTGCCGGGACGCTCTTCCACAGGCACCGATATGGGATGGTCCCAGTCGTCCAGCCACGGCCCCCCCCGAGGCGTTAAGGGCCTATGCTGCCTGGCTGATGTCGACTCATCCGGGTTGGTGGACGTTATCGTGATCCTTAGGGGGAAGGGCAGTCCGATCTCTTCACCTGCAGGACCAGAGCAAACGTAGGTGAATTCGAGACACCCTTTAAGGTCCCCCTCGGGGAGGAGATTTCGCGAATGCCAATAGGCTTGGGCGTACTCGGGCCCCCCCGCACAACCCGTGAGGATCGAAAGCAAGACTGAACAGACGATCCCGTAAACAACATGATTCCACAGTGCTCTCTTCCAGTAAGGATAGATTGCGGTTACCGTTTGATACGCCAGGGTGTTCATTGTCTCTCCTCCTGTAAACCGGAATAATGCATCCGAACCGCATTTCTGGGTGGGATTCTACCCGAAAAAACTTTTTGAACAACCCCAAAGGCCGCAAAACCATACGATTCTCCAATCGAACATGCAAGTGATATGTCAACGGGGGTGGTCTGGGCAGTTTCAGTTCAGATTTTTGTAAAGAAGGGCCTTTTCTGGAATACGCAATCCAAAGCAGCCGATTATCGTTCATTCGCCAAACCAAGGCAGGCCCTGCCGGGCGGGATTGTCAAAGGGGGAGCCTGGTTTCGAGCGCAATGGCGATTTTTTCCCTCAGTTCCGTCAAATCATAGCTCTTTACAACATAGAAGTCGGCCGCAATCGATTTCGTGTCTTCTTTGAAGGAATCGTATGCAGTCGAGAGTATGACTGGCAGGTCATAAGAATGGTCTCGGATGTCCTGGAGGATGTCCAGACCGTTGTAGTCAACCATCTTTATGTCCAGGATGACCAAATCCGGTTTTTCCTCTTCAATTTTTCCGGGAAGCTTCTAACCGCTCTCTGCTGTGATGACCTCGTATCCGGATTCCTTCACTTCCTCCGAATATAAGAGCCTGACGTGTTCCTGATCGTCGACAACAAGGATCTTCGGCATAACTCAACCCCCTTCTTCTTTAATTAGGGCCTGTGGTCCGTAGGAGGAGGGCCGGTCCCAAAAAGAACCTGGGGCCGGCCCCATTGGAGGCAGGTGGGCTGGATCTCCGGGTGCTAATTCCGAGGATCTCTATTAGAGAGCGCAAACGCCCATTTGCGCTGAAGCGGGAGTATGCGAGATACTGAAAAAGGGAAAAGGCTCTCACAATTCTCCCACAAGGATTAGTCCTTCTGCTTGGGTTCTTTGTCGTGCCGAGATTTCCATTTCTCAAGCATTTGCTCAACTTTGGCGCGCTGCTCCGGGGTCAGGACTGCATAGAGCCTGGATTTCATGCGCTGCTTTTCCACAATCAGCTCGGTTCTGATATCCGCTTGTCCCTTCGCGATGGCCCGAACCTTCGCCTCGTCAAATTGACCCTTTGAGAGAGCGCGGAGCTGATCGCGCCCCGCTTTTAGTTTTTGGACAAGTGGTTTCATTTTTGCGCGCTCTTCGAGCCTGATGGAAAACATCTCGTTCTTTTGCGCGTCAGTCAAATTGAGCTTTTTCCACAAATGGTGATGCCCGTGACGACCCCAGTGACGATGCTTCCAATGATGTCCGCATTCACCTTCAGCGGCGCCTGTATCTTGTGGAGATGAATAAATATAGGAAGTCCGCGTCAAGGTCGAGTTAATATTCGTTAAAGCAGGTAAAGTTTCGTAAATGAATATCTCAGTTAAAGTTGGATTTCTCTGTGTTGCACCAAGCAACTGACGTACTTTCTTTTTTTTGTGAGGTAGACCACCCTGACCACAACTTTTACAAGCCGACTTATCAGCCGGAGAAAGCTTCTGCCCGGACCCCCTCCAGCCCTCGTAGAAGAAACTGGTCAAAGCCTAATACTTTCTTAATAAATCCAAAGAGATGCTCGACCCTGGCTTTTCTTCGTTCGTAAATCTTCCCGATCTTAGGTCCCTCAATGTGCCTGGATACCGTTTTACTACCACGCTCTTCGGATCGACCCGGTTTACCTTTCGCTCTTTTCCATCCTTAGTCTTATCACCGCGTTCGATGGACTCGGCCAGGGCATTCTCAATGGATTCAGGCGGAAAATCACCGTGCCTATGTTTCTAATGCGAAACGCAAATTGCGACTCACAACGCAAATATCGTTGCAGGGCTAACCCGCTCATTACGCCTCCGACAAAAGCGGACATTTCACTTGCTATTCAATGCGGACATCTCGTTTGCTTACAACACGGCACGTAAATGTCATTGACAGCGTCCATGACAGGTGCTATCGAAAAAACGTCAAAAAGCGATTTCTTATCAGCTCTCATCAGTGTCCACTAAATATGGAATACCACAACGTGTGCCTCGTGGTACCGTGTGCGCTCGGTGGTAATTTTAAAGCCGTCCGGCAGCGGAAGATTTTGCTCCGGTGGTTGTTTCCTGAGGGTGTTGAATAAAGAATTAACATCACTCGTTAAATTAGAGACCGCAATTGAATTGACAAAGCAAAATCATGTCTAAAAGACGGTTTTTCTTCCCGCAGCTTGCGCCGTTATACAAACGCATTCCCTTTGCACGTTGTCTCTTGTGGCAGTCGCGCTTTTTGACAGAGGATGGAGCGCGCTGGCTGGCAATGCAGGTGATGCAAGAGTTTGCGGATGCATTGACCTTTACGCGCGATGGCTTGCACTGGACCATCCCTTTGCAGGATGTGTCGGTCGGACAAAATCTCTTTATGTTTGCTGATTTTGACCGCAGCGCGGTCGCGCGCCTTGTGCAGTGGGCAGACAAGTTTGGTCATTTGCAGCGCGGGAATGTGATACTGGAACTGGGCGCGAACCTGGGCAGCACGACGCTGCCGCTCGCGCAGTTGACGCAATGCCATATCGCCGCGGTGGAACCCGTGCCCCGCAATCTCGCATTCTTAAAACAGAATGTCGCCCAAAATGATTTGAGCGCACGCGTAACGATTGTAGAATGTGCGGCGAGCGACCACAATGGGGAAACGGAAATGATTGTGCCGCTGATTGGACGCGGCGGCGCGGAAATTGCCTCGAGAAATGTAGAACGGCCGGAAGCCATTTTTCACGCGCCCTGCGAAACCGTGCCGGTCAAAACGAAGCGTTTGGACACATTGCTCGCAGAATTACAACTTGCCCCCGAACGGGTCGCGTTCGTGTGGTGCGATGTGCAGGGTTCCGAAGGCGCGGTCATTCGCACGGGCGGACCGTTGTGGCGCGCCGGCGTGCCGTTATGGGCGGAAATTGCGCCGCTGCTGCTCGCGCGACAAGGCAATGTGGAACAATTTATTGGGAATGTCACACAGCACTTTTGTTCGTATGTGACGCGCACGATGTTGGAAACGGACGGGTTTGACGCTACGCCCCTTTCGGTTGAAACCTTTCGCGAATTGGTCGCGCGTTTGACGGGCGAAGCACAGACGGATGTGTTATTCCTGCCGCGTCAAACATGATCCTACGCTGTTTCTCCGTGAGCAATCGTCTCTGGTGTCAAAAACTGCGTCACCACCGCGCGCAGTTCCCGCATAAAGTGTTCCACGCCGAAGGATTCTGCGCGTGCGGCAAGCTGTGCGCGCAGTTCCGCTTGCGTGCCGGTGTCTCCCAGCACGCGCGTAATTTTTTTCACTGCGTCGTCGCGGGAAGTGTATAACAAACGCGGCTCGTTCCCGACAATCTCCACTTGTCCTCCCCCGTTTGGCACAAACACAATCGCGCCGCCGCACATCAATTCGCCCACCGCCACGCCAAAGTGTTCGCCCACCATGCCGTGGATTCCATAGCGATGTGTCGTAATCAAGCGAATCAAGTCTTGACGCGAAATATTTTCTTCAAACGAGATCCACTTCGCGTGTTTGTTAATCAGAGTAAGTATTTCCTGATAATAACCCCAACTGAGTCCCTGTTCATTCGCCGCGCCGACAATGTGCAAATGAACGTCATGCCCTTGCGCGCGCACCTGCTCCAAAATAGCGATTGTATTCTCGTGTTTTTTTTCGGGCGATATGCGTCCGATGCAGACGAACCCGTTTTCGCGTTCAGCCCACGGCACAGCGGAAGCATTCATCAAAATTGGAGGACACAGCGTCCGCCTCGCTGTTCCATAATTCGCCTGAAAAACATTTCCGGTCCAATCGGAATTGACGAGGGTGAGATTGTGGCGCATTCGGTCAAAATCGAACCCTGAAATGATTCGCCACGGGCGCAGCCGCCGATACAGCAGATACCATACGCGCTGCCAAAGAGAAGCCTTTGCAGATTGTTGCTCCTCGCGATAGAGATTGCTGAGCCAAGGGAAATGAATGTATTGAATGGCGCGCACACCTGGGTCGGCTTCGTCGCTAAAGGTGATGATGAGCTCATGGTCGCGCGACATCCATCGCCCCACGCGCATCAAAATCGCAAAAGGCTGAATGCTGTATGGATCGGGATCGAGCGCGACGAACCGCCGCAGCCACACTGGCATGTGCAGCACACGAAATTGGGAAGGATGCAGCTGCGTGCCGTAAAAACGATTGATCTCCTCCCAGCACGGCGGTTTCCAGGTCACAAACGAAATCGCGTAGTCGTCTTTGAGCGCTTCCAACGCCCACGCGGCGACGGATTGCCCGCCACCGGGCGGATTGATGTTGACCTACAAGAAAAGAATGCCTGGCTTGTGTTTCATTCGGAATTCCTCGTGCGTGTCGCCGTAAAGAAACCGATGTGCGGCCCGTGCGCTTGGACGCACACCTGAAAACCACACTGCTCCAGACGCGCAACGAGGTGTTCAACGCGATAGGCAAAAAAATTTTCAATCTGCGCGGCGGGATCAAGCTGCGCGTATACGGCGGGTTCGATCTCGTGATACTCACCGAGGACCTGTTCGACACGTTCCAACAATTGGCTCGTCAGCAAAATCGGAAACTCGCTGCCCTCGCAGTCCAATTTCAATAGACGTACGCGCGCAAATTGTTTCAATATCTCATCCAGCGCAATGACGCTGGTGGATTGCGCGCCGGCAGGCTCACCGACAATAGCCTGCAGTTCGAGGTCTACCGTTTGACCGCGAAACAGGACCGTTCCGCCGCCAGTGTTGTCGCCTAGATATCCCGAGTGCGGCAAGCTATCCACTGTGTTTTGATCGCTGCGAAAGACGGCGAGATGATAAGGAAAAATTCCTGCAACGTCACCGACGAATTGGGCGAGGCGTTCAAAATTTTTGACTTCGGCCTCGTACGCATGAATGTTGCGCGAGCCGCGCCGATAACACATATAACTAAAGATACCCACATGCGCGCCAATATCAACCACCACATCATCGGGCGCAAACGACATTTTTTCGATGCCATACGAGTCCCGCAACGCCACATCATCAAGAATTAGTTGCTGCTCAAAACGATTGCGCGCCTGAAAGCGTGTGCGCATTTCGGGATGTTTCCACTGCCGCTGCGCGTAATCAAGATGCTCTGCCGCGCGCGGAAAGACATTCTCTTTCAAAATGGAAAACGTCACAAGCTTGGTGAGAATGTAAGTTTTCATGCCCACTTCACGCGCCGCGCCCTGGAGCCGTTCGATTTGACGTTTCACGCTCGCTGTTTGCCGCGTGAAAAATGAACGCGTCTCGCGCGGCGGCAGATAATTTCTTGCGACCACGTTGTATGTCGTGTCCACATTGCGCACAAACTCTTCTGTCAATCTCCCCGCGTGAAAACGGCAAAAATCGCGCCGCCGGCGCGACCACCACAAATGCGACCACAAATGAAAACTCACCACGCCCTCATTGTCTGTATCCAATCCCGCCAACAATGTATTTAACCCTTCGCGCGTTGACATGTGTTTGTAAAAGGTGCGCGCGGGTTCGAGATGAATGAGGCCGGGATGTTGCTGCGCCGGCACATTGGGCAGCAGTGTCGAGTGATTGCTCCACGAACCGTCGAAGGCTTGCTGCATTTTTTCTAACCACATTCGCCCAAAGGGTGCATTGCGTTCGGCCATCATGAACGCGTTACATAGGGACGGGCGCAATTCGTGCGTGACGGGATCGCGAATATCGTCTTCGCGTCCCAGCACAAAAGGTTTTTCGTGCAGCGCATGCGGGATCGGATTGACAAACAACGTATCCATATCCGCATAGACGCCGCCG
>Ga0187875_10002989_pt1 | contig 12164 bp, 11 predicted proteins | sample June2016WEW_17_1_2_FD_132978 | JGI IMG/M metagenome (GOLD analysis project Ga0187875, IMG submission 132978) | Peatland microbial communities from SPRUCE experiment site at the Marcell Experimental Forest, Minnesota, USA - June2016WEW_17_10 | ecosystem: Environmental > Terrestrial > Soil >... | reverse complement strand
GCCGCCATGCCACTGCCGAAGACGCGCGATGCCGTTCCGCCTTCGAGCGCCGCCAGGTTTGTCTCCAGGCGGTCGCGCGTCGGGTTCGTCACCCGCGCATATTCGTAGCCTTTATTCTTGCCGATCTCCTCTTGAGCGTAGGTGGAAGTCGGATAAATCGGCGCGCTGACGGCGCCGGTGAGCGGGTCGGGCTCTTGACCGGTGTGGATGGCGCGGGTGGCAAAACCTTGCTTGTTCGAGTCGGGCGGTTTGGCGGTCACAAAGAATGAGTCCTCGAAATGGAGAGTTGAAGAAGGAGAATTTTTCCAAAATAGGAAGGTATTACTACTTGGTCATCCCTACCCCCCTCCCCCGGTCTAATAAACTCAAAGACCTAGAGGCTGTCGGACGCCAGGTCTTTGAGGAATAAGGACTTACTGGTAACGTATTTATAAATCAAAGACTTGGAGCCACTATCTCCCCATTTGGTACGTTCCACCAGCCGGTGCCAGGAACGGTTGCGACAAGGCCACTCACTGATCGCTTAAAACTCTATTTTAGCAGGCGATGTCAAGAGGGCGGTTTCGGTTTGAAGGCCACCCCCGTCAAGGTCTATGAGTTCAACGGACTGGTTGAAACAGCTATGTGCCGTCGGGCTACGCTGACGTTGTACGCACGTTGAGATTGAGAAACAAGCTAGCGGCACAAAGAGCAAGAATCCCTGCAAACAAATACGTGATCGACCGTGAGCCGATGGTTGGGATAAGCGTAAAAGTCGTGAACAGCGTTCCAAAAACATTGCCGATCGTGGAAATTCCGTAGACAAGGCCCGCCACTCGGCCAGTCTCGCTAGTCGAACGAATCAGGAGTCGCACGGCCCCGGGCGAAAGCGTACCGAGGAGCGACAACGGAAGGAGTAGCAACACGCTTGAGGCAAGCAGGACGCCCGAAGGACCCTCCCCAACTGATCGAAGGATTGAGGACATCACACGGTCAGCAGTCAAAGGGATTAAAGCTAAGTAAACCGCTGCCGCAGCGATGCTGACGGCAATCACACGCGGCGAGGGATAGCGGTCAACGATGGCACCGCCGACTAGATAGCCGATAGTAAGCGCGACCAGCACTGTCGAGATCAACCCAGCCCAAGTGCCCATCCCGCCACCAAAATAGGGAAACAAATATCGGCTCCCGAGCATCTCGAAGCCCATGAGGACGCCCCCGACAAGAAAAGCGTTGGCGTAGATCAAGAGCGACGCAGCACGCTTAGCTACTGAGTCGCGGGATCGCTCTGAATTGTCCATTTTTGATTGTGACGCGCTATAGCTTTAAGTGACTCGACGGGCGCGAAATCATCGGTCAAGACCTTGGCTTTGTCGTCGATCCCGGCCGTTTCCTGCCCAGCTTGGTTAACCACGTCAAAGGACGATCCGACAGGTTTAAGCAGGAACCTATGCGGTACCATTTGAGATAGGTCATAACGCAGCTTGTAATCAGATTCGTGTGTTTCGGCCATGCGGTGGAGATCGGAGCTACTGAGGTCCTGCCCGTCGTAGCCGACCATGACAACGTTCCCGCCAACATTGTCACCGCTAGCATCGTAGAACTCAACCTGTGAGAAAACGGCATGCAGTGTCTTCACGGCTGAGTCAAAAAGCATCGTCGTTGGCTCAACGTTCTGAGCTACAACCCCTCCCTCCGCGAGGTGCGCCTTAACAATCTGATAGAACTCCTTGGTGAGCATATGAAACGGCGCGAATGGACCACGATAGGCATCAATCAGGATTACGTCGTACCGGCTTTTGGAATCCGAGAGAAACATTCTTCCATCGCGGGCAATGACGCGGAAGTTCGGCTCGTCCTTGATTCCAAAGTACTTTCGTGACAGTTCGACGACGACGGGATCGAGTTCGACCGAGGTGATTTGAACTTTTGGCAGGAACCGATGCAAATACCAAGCTGTTCGCCCGCCACCGCTCCCGATTTCGAGGATCGAGTTGATCTTACTCGGATACATCAAACTTGCCGTCATGAACTGTGTGTAGGGTATTGGCAGTTCGCGATCGTCAGCCGTATTGTATCGGCTCTCCTCGTAGAGGTGCTGATTATGTCCAAACGTCATGCTGACGTAAGTGCCCGTGCGATACACGTAAATGTTGTTGTAGATAGATTCCCGCGACTCTACCAGAACTCGGTCATCGCTGCTCTGGTTGGGCGAGACGCTTGCAGGGGCACCATTGCTCGGCTGTGTGGACGCGGTCGCAGGGGTAACGCTCGGTTGAGTGGACACGGTCGCGTGGGCGTCGCTGCTCTGCTTAGGGGAGTCGCTCGCTCGGTGATCAACGGGGGCACTCTCGCAGCTTATTAGGGAGCCGAGGACGCCGCCGAGGATGACGGTTAATGACAAACGTAGAAACAATTTATGACAACTCATCATGTCACCCGAGCAACCCTACTGACAGGCTATCCAGCAGCGAGCCCTCCTGAATTCTAGGCATTCTGGCACTCTGCTGTACCGCAGTGATGTGATGCTGATCACGTGCGACCGTAATGGTCATGCTAGGGTTTGCAAACACTTGAGCGGGATCGTGGCTGGGTTGGATGGGCGAGGTCGCTGGCTAACGCATGGACCGCCCGCGGACGACTAGGACTGGTCTCATAAATGGTTTTCTGGGCAGGCCGTCCGGCCTCAGGGGCTAAAGCCCTCGACTCTACGGGCCAGTAGCGGCACGGCTGAAGCCGTGCCCTCCCAAAACCCAATCGCGGCTTACAGTAACTATTTAACTGCTCTAGATTCCGCCTTCAAAAATCTTTTTCGATAGATAACGCTCGGCGGAATCGGGAATCAGCGTGACTACGCGCTTCCCTGCTCCGAGGCGTTTCGCAATTTGCAAGGCGGCGTAGACGTTGGCGCCGGAACTTGAGCCTCCTAATACGCCTTCGCGCACGGCTAACTCTTTGACCATGGCAAAGGCCTCCACGTCGGTGACCATCATTACTTCATCGCAAACAGTGCGATCGAAATTCTTCGGGATGAAGCTGGACCCAATCCCTTCCACCTTGTGGGGGCCGGGTTGGCCTCCGGCATAGACCGAGCCTTCGGTTTCGACCAGCACGGTGTGAACGCGCGGCAGACGCTCTTTCAGAAATCGCGCGATGCCGGTAAACGTTCCCGCGGTGCCGCTGCCTACTGTGATGGCGTCAATGCGGCCTTCCATTTGCTCGAAGATTTCGTGGGCGGTGGTTTCGTAGTGGTAATCGGGGTTGGCGGGATTCTCAAACTGCGCGGCCATGAAGGCCGAAGGGTCGGTTGCCGCAAGAGCCTTGGCACGATCGATCGCGCCTTGCATGCCCTCGGCCTCCGGAGTGCGGGTCACCTCGGCGCCGAGGGCGCGCATGATGATGACCTTTTCTTCTGAAAATTTCTCCGGGACAAACAAACGCACCTTGTAGCCGCGGCTCACGCCGATCAAAGCGAGGCCGATGCCGGTATTGCCGGCGGTGGCTTCGATGACCGTGCCTCCGCGTTTCAGTTTGCCTTCGCGTTCGGCGCGCGCGATCAAGCCAATGGCAGCGCGGTCTTTCACGCTGCCGCCCGGGTTCAGGTATTCGAGCTTGGCAAAAATGTCGGCCGACCCGGGCGGGGCCAGCTTCTTCATTTGCAGCATCGGCGTCTCGCCGACCAGTTTGGAGATGTCGTCGCTGACGCGCAGGCGCGAGGTTGCGGTTATGGTAGGCACGCTATCAGAGTAAGGAACGGGAAGGGGCAGCGTCAATGCCGGGATTTCGTGGGGCTAAACTATTGTCATGTCGAGCGCAGCGGGGGATCTTGCAGTGCGCCGCAAAATGCAGATCCCTCGCTGCGCTCGGGATGACAATCGTTATGGGTCTCTCGCGGCGCTCGGAGCTGCGCTCGGGATAACAACCCACAAAAAGACTCTACTGCGCCCCGGAAGTTGGCTCGCCTCCAGCGTAGTACCCGCTTTTCGTGCGGACGCTCAGCTTGCCGTAGCCGTGGGCGCGGGCTTCCACCTTGACTTGACGATAGCCTCCCTGGGCTTTCGGCGTCGTCGGCTTATATCCAATGGTGTACTGAACGCGAATGTCGTGCGCCACGGTGCGGCTGATGGCGTCCACTTCGTCGAGCGTTTGGGGAAAGAAAGCGATGCCGCCCGTCCTCTCGGACATGATCTGCAAAGCGCGTTTGGCGTGTTTCGGGTGCTCTTCCTTCTCGAGGATGCCAATGGCATACACGGTCGGTCCGCCATCCGCCTGGAGGCGGCGTACCGCTTGCTCGAGAGTTTCAGAACTCTCGTTGTCTTCGCCGTCGGTCACCACGAGAATGACTTTCTTCTCCAGCTTCGAGTCTTTCTTCAGGTGATCGGCTGACGCCACCACCGCATCGTAAAGCGCAGTACCGCCGCGCGCCTCGATTTTTTCCAGCCCCTCTTTCAACTTGTTGATGTTGGAAGTGAAATCCTGGTCAAGATAGAACTCGTCGTTGAAGTTGACGATGAATACCTCATCGTTCGGGTTTGAAGACCGCACCAGATTCAGCGCGGCGGCATTCACCTTCGCACGCTTCTCGCGCATCGACCCCGAGTTATCTACCACGATCCCCATCGCGACGGGAACGTCTTCGTGCTGAAATGAGGTGATGGTCTGAGGATGCCCGTCCTCGAAGACGCTGAAGTCGCCTTTGGCGAGGTTGGTGACGATATGCTGCTTGTCGTCGATGACCGTCGCATGGAGCAAAACCTCTTCGACTTGCTTGCGGAAAACGAAGACGCCGCTTTCGCCGGGATCCCCGCTCTGCGCGTCATTGGTCGTTGGCGGTTGCGTTACCGGTGGTTGGGTTGCAACGGAACCCGGAGCCGCCGACGGCTGACTTTGCGCTCCGCCTCGCGCATGAAAGCCTGTCAGAAATAGCGACGTAAGGAGGAGGAAGGTCGGCAGCGAAGCGTTATTCCGTCGGCGCATAGTAACCCGTCTTGGCGTAGACCTTGAGCGGAGGCAGTCCTTTTGGCGGCAAGAGTTTCACTTTGATCTTACGCCATTTGCCATCGTGCCCAGGATTCTTAGGACGGTATCCGATGACGTATTGGTTGCGCAACTCGATGCCAATTTTTGTGGAAACGTCCGCCAGGTCGTTCGGGTTATCAATGGTGAAAGCACGGCCACCGGTCAGTTCGGTGACGTCGCCGAGCAGGGTGGGGCCGAGCCGTTCTTCCTCGGTTGGAAAATAATGATCGTAGATGCCGATGGCGTAGATGAGAACGTCGGCCTCTTTGACCATCGAACGGATTTCGCCCTCCGTGTAGCGGCTGTGGTTGTCACCGCCGTCGGAAATGATCAGCAAAGCCTTCTTCGGATACTTGGCCTGGCGCATCTTGGTCACGCCGAGGTAAATGGCGTCGAGCAGCGCGGTGCGGCCGCGGGGGATGGTGTAGAGAAGCCTACCCTGGATGTCATCGACAGAACTGGTGAAGTCGGCAATCTCCTCCGGCTTGTCGGCGAAGGTGATCATGAAGAACTCATCTTGAGGGTTGGCGGTCTTGAAGAACTCGACCACAGCTTCGCGGGCGCGATCGATCTTGCTGGTCATGCTTCCGCTCATGTCGAAAATCACGCCGATCGACACCGGGGCGTCTTCGCTGGAGAACGTTTTGATCTCCTGCTGGTCTTTGCCTTCGAAAACGTTGAAGTTCTCGCGATCGAGTCCCGTTACCAGCCGGTTGAGCGGATCGGTGATGGTGACCGACACCAACACCATGTTCACGTCCACTTTTAAGGGCTTGGTATTGGTTTTGAGCGCCGGGTCGTTCGCAGACTCCGTTGGAGGAGACGGTTGCACTCGAGGCTGCACGTGGACATCGTCGGTCGAAATCTGGGCCAGAAGCGGGAGGGCGCTGCACAAAGCAAAAACCAGAAGCACAACGAAGGAGACGCGAGCCGAAAACTGTTTGCCGGACAACATAGGCCCTACCCAATCCGCAGTGTAGAGGGAGGCGACCCGCACCCCAACGGCGGCCCGCAACAAGCTCTTCTGAGCCGGATAGTAGCACAATCCCGAACCGCTGTTGTCACCTTTTCGCAGGAAACGCGCAAATCCGGCGGGCGGTCGGAAACAACGTCTCGATGAGCACGTTTTTCCCTTTTCTGTAAATTGCATCGCCCGCGCGGGCCGCACCGAACCGTCCCTGCTACAATTCTGCGTTCCCCTTTTTATGGCAATCATTGCCCCATTTCGCGCCTGGCGCTATAACCCTGAGCGAGTCCCGGTACAGCGGGCTGTCACCCAGCCCTACGACAAAATCACCCCGGCCATGCAGGAGGCCTACTACCAGTCCAGCCCTTACAACCTGGTAAGGATCATTCTCGGCAAACGCCTGCCCGACGACACCGAGGCCGAAAACGTCTATACGCGGGCGGCGGCGTCCTTCCAGAACTGGCGCCAGACGGCCGTTTTGCGGCAGGATACGGAGCCATCCATCTACCGCTATTCCCAGACCTTCAAGCTTCCAGGAAGTCAGACGCAAGCCGAGCGCCGTGGTTTCATCGCCCTCGGCCGGATCGAGAACTATTCCGCGAACGTCATATTCCGGCACGAGCAGACCCTGGCCAAACCCAAGGCCGACCGTATGGACCTGCTGCGCGCCACCCGCGCCCACTTTGGCCAGATCTTTATGCTGTATGCCGGAGCGGGTAAGGTCGATGCCATGCTCGATTCGGCCGCCGCCCCTGACATATCTCCGAACATCTCTCCTGAAATCGAGGTCACCGACGAGTACGGCGTCCTGCACCGCGTCTGGAGGATTGCCGATCGCGCGGCCATTTCCGCCGTTCAGGCAGCCATGCGCGACCAGAAACTGATCATCGCCGACGGCCATCATCGCTATGAGACCGCCCTGGCCTATCGCAACGAGCGGCAAGCTTCGGCCGAAACGGGCTCGGGCCTTCCCGTTCCTTACGATTCGGTGATGATGACCTTCGTCGATATGGATCGTCCGGATAACGATCGCCCTGGCCTGGTCATTCTGCCCACGCATCGCCTCGTCTTCGGTTTGCCCTCTTTTTCGTCCGCACAATTTCAGGAGGAGGCCCGGAAGTTCTTCAACGTGGAAGAGGTCGACGCGGGCATCGATGCGGCGCGCGCGACCGCCATTCTAAAGAACGCAGGTCACGCGGGAACAGCCTTGCTCGCGGTCACGGCCGATCGCGCGTTCCTGCTGCACACGTCCAAGGCCATCGGCACGCCCTTGTTCGGCAAGCTTTCGCTGCGCCAGCAGGCGCTCGACGTCGTGCAACTGCATAAGTGCCTTCTGGAAGGCGCGCTGAAGATTTCCGCGGAAGCCATTCGCAATCAAGAGCACGTCTCTTATTGTCGCGAGGCCGCCGAAGCCTTGTCGCAGGTGCAAAGCGGAAAGGCGCAGGCCGCTTTCCTGATGAATCCGGTGCGCATGGAGCAGGTTCGCGATATCGCTTTCGCCGGCGAGGTTCTGCCCCAGAAATCCACCGACTTCTATCCTAAGCTGCTAAGTGGCCTCACGATTTATGCGCTGGAGTAGCGAGACGCAGTTCCGAGTTCCCAGTTCCCAGTTCTCAGCAACCCAAAGCCCACTGCGAACTGACAACCGAGAGCCAGGAACCATCATCAAGAAAGTCTTAGCGGTCCTGCTCACTAGCGTGACGTTTCTGTCCGCATTGCCCTCGGCCGACAATAGCGATAAGCACGTCTCCGTATATTCCACCGTCGCGGTGTACAGTGTCCCGGTTCTGGATCGAGGCGGCCGCGAATATGTCGGCCTGCTCGAACTGCTGGAGCCGCTCGGCCGCGTAACCAGCCAGTCCGACGGACAGCGCTGGAAGCTCCGCTTCGACACCGTCGATGCCGAGTTCACCGCGGGAAAAACGCGGGCGAAGATTCACGGCCACGATGCCGATTTCCCGGCGCCGTTCCTAATTGAAAACTCGCGCGGATTGGTCCCGCTGAGCGCGCTGAGCGCGTTGCTGCCGCGCTTTCTGGGAGGGCACGTGAATTTTCATGAAGGCGCGCGGCGCCTGTTCGTCGGCGACGTCGCCATTCAACCCAGCTTCCGCCTGGACGCAGCCAACTCTCCCCGGCTGTTTCTAACCTTCAGTGCGCCCGTCAATCCCACGATCGCCACCGAACCGGGCAAGCTGCGGATGATTTTCAAGCGCGACCCCATCGTCTCTCCGGGGAGCCAATCGATTTCTTTCGACAACAAGGTCATCACCCATGCCAGTTACTCCGAGGGCAACGGCGACGCCGAATTGGACGTGAGCGCCAGCGAGCCGCTGATGGCCAGCTTTAGCAGCGACCGAAAAACGATCGCCATTTCATCCGCTCAACCTGCATCGGTGACACCCAGCGCCGCGACACCAGCGCCGCAGAATTCGTCATCGGCCTTGCCGGCGCCCACCACCAACTCAGCCAACAGCCGCCTTCTGGCCGTGGTCGATCCCGCACACGGCGGCGAAGAACGCGGTTCCGCACTCACCGACACACTCGCCGAAAAGGACGTCACGCTCGGATTTGCGCGCATCCTCCGCCATGAACTCGAGCAGCGCGGATTCGCCGTCACGCTGCTGCGCGACGCCGACACCAACTCCACTCTGGATCAGCGCGCGGCCGCCGCCAACGTCGCGCACGCCGCGGTCTACATCTGCCTGCACGCGGTTTCGCAGGGCAGCGGCGCGAGGGTCTACACCGCGCTGCTTCCCGTCGAAGGGCCAAGCAATGGAATCTTTCTTCCCTGGAATGCGGCGCAGTCGCCAGCTTTACCCACCAGTCGCGTTGTCTCGGCGGCCATCGTCGCTGAAATGCAGAACCGAAATTTCCCGGTTCACGCCTCTTCGGCCTCGCTGCGTCCGCTGAACAATGTCATGATGCCGGCGGTCGCGGTTGAGCTCGCCCCGGGAGAGAATGGCATCGACGACCTGACCTCCGGCAACTATCAACAACGAGCCGCAGCGGCCGTGGCCGAAGGCGTCGCTACCATCCGCGATCAACTGGGGACGCAACCATGATGCGCACAACGATGATGCGCGCTGCGTTAGTAAGAAGATCGGGCCATCGGATCATCGGGTTATCCGATCTCGCGACCGGTCTCACGACGGTGTCCGCATGATTCCCCGCCATCTTCTGATCGCCGTGGCCGCGCTGCTGGTGCTCGTTGTGTCCATGGGATTCTATCTCCGCCACATGCGCCTGCGCGCGGGACAACTGGAGTCTCCCGCCGCCGATACATCGCCGGTTGCGCCTCCCGCCGCCGGCCCGACCGAGACCGTAACTCTTTACGTCGCCGATGACGCCCTCGGCGGCCTTCGCGCCCGCTCGGCGCAGATCCCTCTTCCCGGAGGACGCCAGCAGCGCGCCGAAGAGTTGTTGCGCGCGCTCTTGCGCATCTACCAGCAGCCGGGAGCCGCGCATCCACTGTCTCCCGCGGCGGATATCCGCGCCATCTATCTAGTCGATCCCGACGCGGCCGTCATCGATCTGAATGCCGCCTTTGCCGACCAGCACCGCTCCGGGATTCTCAGCGAGCAACTCACCGTGAATTCGCTGGTGGAAACCCTCGGCGTCAACGTTCCGGGCATTCAGCGGGTCAACATTCTGGTCGAAGGCCAGACGCGCGACACGCTCGCCGGACACGCCGACCTGAGCGACTCGTTCGATGTGAGGACGATTGAGCAGGTGAGCAGTCCGTAAGAACAGCCGAAGTAACGACGGCCGCATTCGGCGGAATTCGATGGCTGGCGCCGTCTGTTACACTGCCACTCCAACCGTCCGAAAATTCAAAGCCTTCGGCGGGGCATAGCTGAACATCGCTTGCTTCAATTGTGAATCGACTTCATCCGCAATCGTCACCACGTCCAGCAATAATCTGCTGAAGTCGACGCCTTCCAGATTCCTTTGCAAAGTGCGAAAGATACTCACCTGCAGGATGCGAGACTCTTCCACCACCATGGGAGCGGTGTAGCCTTGCCGGAACCGCATCTCTCCATGATCGCGAGCGGCGATGGACGTTGGAGCTGGTACTTGCGAGTCCAGTCGCAGGCGAACCACGAGATCCTGAAGCAGTCTGGGGAGGTGCCCCGTGCGGTCTTGGCGGTTCAGAGGAATGCAGCTCAATTCCGCATCCTGGTCAACAATATCCAGCCAATTCTGAATCGTGGTTTCCGTCTCCCGCTCCAGGATGGAAGCGATGGATTCCGTCTTTGGCTTTTTATTAACGCGCGGGTTGGCGAGTCGAGTGCGAATCAGTTCCTTCAGAGCACCGATTCGGATCGGCTTCGTGAAGATTTCGTCGGCCTGGGCGAGAATTGCGGACATTGCCTCCTCCACTGCCGGGTACCCGCTGAGAACCACGGTCAACGCATCCGGGTGAGTATGACGCATGGCGCTGACCAGGGTGAAGCCATCTCCTGCGAGAGGCAGGTGCAGGTCGGAGAGAAGGACGTCGAATGGCCGCCCCACGATGTGTCCAAGCGCGTCGCGCACGTTCGAAGCAGCCACCACTTCAAACCCATCGCGTTGCAATACTTCTTGTAACATCGTACGAACAGCATCGTCATCCTCGACGACTAGGACTCTGGGCGTTGCCATAGGGAGCCTCCACCAACTTATAGCGCTGGTTCCGAGCCCCATCGAACCACCTAACGTCTGTCGGATGGCACGTGAGGACTGGGCCGTCCCTGGGGTCTGGATCTGGCGGGAGTGACACTCCCTGCAACGCCTGTTGCGGGGCATCAGTACCCAATACGACCTAACCATTTTGCCCCCGGTCTTAGGCTGAATGCTGTTCAGTATTGAACAGTTTTTCGTTGATTAGTAACGTATAGGTAAACAGGCGGCGATCGCGAAAGTGACTGTGACTTCCAGAAGACCGGGGGGAGGGGCACCAGACAGGAAACATACTTCCCGAATTCCCCGCTTGCATATTTCATACCCATCCGGGAGACAAAACAAACGGTGGACTCGACGATCCAATGATCGCTTCATAACTGCGCGACATGAATAGGCTGACTGAGAGCTGCCTGTTAGAATTTCCCTCTCATGATCTTTCGCAGTGACAACCGCGCTCCCGAGCAGATTCGTCCCGTCAACATCATTCCCGACTTCATCTCCACCGCCGAAGGCTCGGCGCTGATTGAGATGGGGAACACGCGCGTCATCTGTACGGCTTCGGTCGAAGAAACGGTGCCTGCGTTTATGCGCGGCTCCGGCAAGGGATGGATCTCTGGCGAGTACGGGATGCTGCCGCGCTCGACTTTGACCCGCTCCACGCGCGAGGCGGCCAAGGGAAAGCAAAGTGGGCGCACGCAGGAGATTCAACGGCTGATTGGACGCTCGCTGCGCGCGGTGGCCGATTTGAAGCGACTGGGTGAGCGCACCATCTGGATCGATTGCGACGTGATCCAGGCCGATGGGGGCACGCGGACGGCTTCGATCACCGGAGCGTTCGTCGCGCTGGGACTGGCTTTGCAGCGGCTGATCGATGCGGGGACGTTGACCGCGGCTCCGATCAAGGATTTTGTGGCGGCGATCAGCGTGGGCATCGTGGATGGCGAGATTCTTCTCGATCTCAATTACGAAGAAGATTCGCGCGCCGACGTGGACATGAACTTCGTGATGACGGCGGGCAACAAGATTGTCGAATTGCAAGCAACAGCCGAGCATCAGGTGTTCGACGACGCGCAGCTGGCGAAGATGATGGCGATGGCGCGGTCAGGCATCCAGTCGCTGATTGCCAAGCAGCAGGCACTGCTCGGGACGCTGGCTCTGCGACAGTGACTTCGGCAGTGACTTCGGTCACAACTACGGCAGCGCGTCGCTTGGTACCCTCAGCGTAGGGTGGACACTTTGGTCCGCCCCATGCCGATGGCTCCTAGACCTCAACCGGCAACACTCGACTCGGACGTGCCGAGTTTGCTTTTAACAATCCGCACGTTTATCGCGATCGCTGTTCTTGTGCTCGCCGCGGTCTTCGCCCGTGGACAAACCGCGCCCTCGTCGGTGAGAGGCGTGGTTGAAGATCCGACTGGCGCGGTTATCGCCGGCGCTCGTGTGGAATTTTCCAGCGGCAAGTATCGCGCCACGGCTCAATCCGATGCGACCGGACTTTTCCAACTCGAGATCGCAGCCACTTCCGGCACGATTTCCG
>Ga0187875_10002988_pt1 | contig 12172 bp, 8 predicted proteins | sample June2016WEW_17_1_2_FD_132978 | JGI IMG/M metagenome (GOLD analysis project Ga0187875, IMG submission 132978) | Peatland microbial communities from SPRUCE experiment site at the Marcell Experimental Forest, Minnesota, USA - June2016WEW_17_10 | ecosystem: Environmental > Terrestrial > Soil >... | reverse complement strand
GCACTGACTCTGCCCACGGAAAGCGAGGCTCAATCGGCATGACCCGCGCAGCCGCAGCAAAAATTCGAGCGGTGATTGTGGACGACGAAGAACTCGCCCGCCAGGTCCTGCGCGAATTCATCTCCGCGCACCCCGAAATCCAACTGATCGCCGAGTGCGCCAACGGCTTCGAAGCCGTCAAAATCGTCACCGAACAGAAGCCCGACCTGATGTTCCTCGACATCCAGATGCCCAAGCTCGACGGCTTCGAAGTTCTGGAACTGATCGGCAATGACACCGCCGTCGTATTCGTCACCGCTTATGACAGCTACGCGATCAAAGCCTTCGAAGTCCACGCCGTGGATTATCTTCTGAAACCCTTCGGCGCCGACCGCTTCGAAGCATCGCTGAAACGCGCCAAAGAGCGATTAGCGGGCAAGCAGACGGAAAACGCTCCGTCAGCCACAGAGCTAGCGGTTGCAGCTCGCCCGCCCGCGCAATTCCTCGACCGCATCGCCGTGCGCGACGGCACGCGCGTTTACATCATTCCGCTCGCCAAGCTCGAGTACGCAGAAGCCCAGGACGACTACGTCGCCCTAGCCGCCGAAGGCAAGAAACACCTGAAGCAGCTAACAATCTCCAGCCTGGAATCCGCACTCGATCCGTCGCGTTTCATGCGCATCCACCGCTCGTACATCGTCAACCTGGAACGAGTGGCCAAGGTCGAGCCGTACGGCAAAGACAGCCACATCGCAGTGCTCGCGAACGGCACACAGATCCCAGTAAGCCGCGCCGGCTACGCCCGCCTCCGCGCCTTCCTCGACCGCTGAGCTCCGCTCATCGCAGCCCGCCGCGACCGCGCCGAGCCCCATATGGAGTGCGGCGGCTTGCCGCTGCTTTCGCCGGAGCGAAGTGTCCAACGCTAAGCCGATCTAGGCGAGGCTTGCCTGGCCCACTCGCCCTCTCGGTAAGGTGTCACGTGTCGGGCACCTGCTTAACACAGCCCGCCCCAGGCTTGTCACGATGTCAGCCCCACCACTTTCAACTCTCGGCTGTTAACTCTGTCACAGGCCCCGACCCATCACGCGGAGCCCACCTCCGCGCCCGAATCTCAAATTGTTACACGCCCCAGTTCTAGAACTTCTACTACTCGACCACGCTCCGTTTGTTAACGACCTGTATATTGCGGCACGCGTCCATTCGTAGTAATGTCCCGCCATGCCCCGCCCTTCCTCGCGACGGTCCCCCCGGCATCGCGCTAAGGGCATGCAAAGGAGAGGTAGGAAAATGGCATCCCCGGCCGACGCTAAAGCCAACAGTGCCTCCGCCAAGGAAAACGCGGAAGGCGCCAATGTAGACAAGATCCGCGACATTTTATTCGGCTCACAGATGCGCGATTACGAGAAGCGCTTCGTTCGCCTGGAAGAAACTGTCATCAAGGCCGTCGAGACCCTGCGTGAGGACATGACCAAGCGCCTTGACACCCTCAGCAACTACATTAAGGAAGAAACCGATTCCCTGGGCCAGCGCATCAAGGCCGAAAAGTCCGAACGCGCCGAAGGCTTGAAAGAACTTACGCGCGAAATGAAGGACACCGGGAAAATCGTCGAGAAAAAGCTCTCGCAGCTTGAGGATCAAATGTCCGACGGCCACGCAGAACTGCGCGCCAAGCTGCTCGAGCACTCGAAATCGGTGTCCGCGGAAATTGATAAGCTGCGCCGCGATTCCACCGCGGCTCTGAACCGCGAAGTCGACGTTTTGCGCGACGAAAAAACCGACCGCGCCGGCTTGGCCGACTTGTTCAACGAATTCTCGCTGCGGCTCAAGAATAAATTCGAGCTGCCCGGGGAGTAGCCGAAGACGAGCCGGAAGACTAGCCGGAAAACATCCCGCGAGCGCGCCGGTAGCGCGCCGGCTGAGCGGGCTGCAACGTGAGCCCGCCGCCGAGACCTTCACCCTCCCATATGGCCGAGCAAGCGCAACGCCGCGCCTTCGAGGCGCAGGCCCAGGAAAAACCGACGGACAATAACCACGCGTACGAAGAGCTGCGCCACCTAATCGTCGCGCCCGAAACGGAAGGCATCGCCGCGATCGAGGAGCGGCTCGACAATCTCGAAAAACGTACGGAAGACGTAAGCGTCGTCGTCGCCGAAGCGATTCAGATGCGCCGCGAGAAAGGTGATGACCTCGCTCTTGCCGCCGCACTGGCCCCCACCATCCAGGAAACTCTGCGCGAATCCGTGCGCCGCGATCCGCACGTTCTCGCCGACGCGCTTTTTCCCGTGATGGGCCCGGCCATCCGCAAATCCATCGCGGAAACATTGCGCGGCATGCTCGAATCCTTCAACGAAGCTCTGGAGCACAGCCTCTCGTGGCGGGGCATTCAGTGGCGCGTCGAGGCCTTCCGCACCGGAAAACCTTTCGCGGAAATTGTGATGATGCACAGCCTACTCTATCGCGTTGAGCAGGTTTTCCTGATTCATCGTGAGACCGGCCTGGTGCTGAATCACGTCGTCGCTCCGTCCGCTCCTGCGCAGGACGCCGACATGGTCGCTGGACTCCTCTCCGCGATTCAGCAATTCGCGCGCGACTCCTTTCAGTCAGGGAACACTGAAAATCTCGGCAACATGACGTTCGACGAATTGCAAATTCGCATCGTCAGCGGTCCGAACGCCGTAATCGCCGCGGCAATTCGCGGCCACGCGCCAGAAGCGTATAACCTCGCGATGAATGAAACTCTGGAAGAAATTCAGCGCCATTACAGTTCCGCGCTCGCCCATTTCACGGGCGATCCTGGCCCTTTTCGCGCGGCCGAACCTCAAATCGCTCGCCTGCTCGAGACGCAATATCGCGAGAAGCCGCCGGAAATGCGCAAGCCGCGCGCCGCAATCATCGCGGGAGCCATCGCCGCCGTGCTTCTACTCGGTTGGGCCGGCTACTCCACGTATCTGCTGATCGAATGGTCGCGATTCCTTTCCGAGATGCGCAAACAGCCGGGCATCGTCGTGGTTTCCTACACCAAAGACGGCCGTACATTTCACATCCAGGGATTCCGCGATCCGCTCTCCGAGGATCCCAGGAAATTAATCTCTCAGGCCGGTCTCGATCCTGATCACGCGGACCTGCAACTCGCGCCCTACTATTCGCTCGATGACGCCATGGTCGCCAGACGTGCCGCGGCGTTGCTCCATCCCCCAGCGGGCGTCACCTTTACCGCAAAAGACGGCGAACTAATCCCCACAGGCAGTGCTCCGCAAAGCTGGATCGCACAGCTCGAAGAAAAAGCGCCTTGGATCGCGGGCGTCAGCAGAGTGGATGAATCGCATTTGCAGAATTCTAATTTGCAGCAGTTGAATGGGCTGAAAAACACACTCGAATCCGTCGTGCTGCTGTTCCCTCTGGGTCGCGCGGAGCTGGACGCCGGCCAGGAAACCTATCTCACCGAAGCGGAAAAGGATATTCGCGAGCTTGTCGCGCAGGCCGTGCCTCTGCACCAGGTCGTCACGGTGGAATTGGTGGGCCACACGGATATCACCGGCGTCGAAGCCGCCAATATTCCTCTCAGTCGCGAGCGCGCCGACCAAATTCGCGCGGCGCTCCTGCGCCACGGCGTCAAATCCGCTAGCCTGCTTCCGCGCGGCGTCGGGACTTCGCAGCCTCTTCACGATGAAGACACCGACGAAGGCCGTCGCCTCAATCGCAGCGTCACCTTCAAAGTGACACTCTCTTCCCTTCCCGCCGCCGGCGCAGCTAGCGATACCTCCGGCGCAGCTCCCGTAAACTGAGCGAGATATCGGGATGCTTCAGAAGAAAGTCTGCATGCTCGGCTCTTTTTCCGTCGGCAAATCCAGTTTGGTGCGGCGCTTTGTGGAAAGTATGTTCGACGAGCAGTACCACACAACCATCGGCGTGAAAGTGGACAAGAAAGTGGTCAACGCCAATGGTCAAGACCTGACGCTGGTCCTGTGGGATATATACGGCGAAGATGTGTTTCAGAAAATGCGCATGTCCTACTTGCGCGGGATGCATGGCTATCTTCTCGTCGTGGATGGCACGCGCCGGAAAACTCTCGACGATGCATTGGCGCTGAACGATCGCGTCGTGAGCGAAATCGGAAAAGTTCCCGCAGTACTCGCGCTGAATAAATTCGACCTCACTGATCAATGGGAAATTGAGCCGGGGCGCGAAACGGAATTGGCCGCAGCCGGCTGGACGGTCGAGCACACCAGCGCGAAGACCGGCGACGCGGTCGAGGAAGCTTTTCTGCATCTGGCGCAAGCGATGCTGGCCAAATAAATGTCCGCGAATTCCATCTTCGAATCCTTCCTCGCCGGCCAGGGATACGCACTATTTGAATATCTTGGCGATGGCGATTTCCGCCTGATCGGCGAATGGCCCGAGTGGTGCGCGAATATTTGGGGCGCGCAACCCAGCCGCGACCAGCTGATCGGATTGGCCGACAAATCGCCATTCCTTGAGAATTTCCTCGTGGATGCCGAAGAATTCTGGCGTGCTCAATCGCCCGGCTCGGTCAATTCCGGCAACTGGATCGAAGGCGGTACGGATGGCCGCGAAATTCCCCTGGAAGCTTCCGCTCGCTCGCTCGACGGCAAACGGATTCTCCTGATCCAAAACCTTTCGGAAACATTCGGGCAACAGCAGAAGTGGTTCCAGACCGCGCGGAATTCTCTTCTCGAGCACGAGAAACTCCTAAAGGAAATTCAGAAGAAGGAAATTCTGCTGCACTGTATCGTGCACGACCTCACGCAGCCGCTCAGCGCCATGAACGGAGTGTTCCATCTCCTGGAGCGTGAAAATCTTCCCGCTGGGCTGCGAAAATACGTGAAGGCCGGCGAGCGCGAATCGCAGCGCCAGGAACTGATGATTCGCGGAATCCTGGAAGCCTTTTCCAGCGACCTCGCCGCGCAACAAGCGCGCGAAGCCAGCGCCCACGAAGCGCCCGATCTGCTCGTCTGCGCCAAACAAGCGATCGAGGAATTCACACCAGCGTTTCGCGAGCGGCAAATCCGCTTGGCTCTGGGACCTCATGCAGGCGGAACTTGCGGATGGCGCGTGGCCGGCGACGCTTCGCGCATCGATCGAATCTTCGGCAACTTGCTGGAAAATGCCATGCGCTACGCGCCGAAAGGAACCTCGGTCACGGTTGGTTTGCAGGACCACGACGGTTTTGTGTTCGCCCACGTGGACGATGAAGGTCCCGGCCTGCCGCCCGATCAACGCCCCGATCAACTTTTTGCGCTTTTCTCCAAGGGCAAGGCGCATCCCGGAAAAGCCGGCCTGGGACTTTATTTCTGCAAAATCACCGTGGAGCGCTGGGGCGGCGCCATTGGCGCCGAAACGCGTGACGGCGGCGGCTCGCGATTCTGGTTCCGCTTGCCACGTGTAGCCGCAACGGCGAAAGACAACACGCACGCGCCAGCGCGCGAAAAGCCGGTCGAAAAGGAAAGGTCGCACAGATTCAAGAAGGCCGAAAAAACTCTGCGCATTCTGGTCGCGGACGATGGCGAGCTCAACCGCGACCTCATCATTGAGTTATTAAAAAAGCGCGGGCATGTCGCGGAAGGTGTGGCTGACGGCCGCCAAGCTCTCGCCGCGTTGGAAAAGCACAACTTCGACGTGGTGCTGCTGGACGAAGAAATGCCGATGATGACCGGACTGCAAGCCACCGCTGCGATCCGGCGCAGCGAAGCCACCACTGGAAAACATCAGATCATCATCGGCATCTCTGGGCACGCCACTGAAGACGACGAGCATCGTTTCCGCGAAGCGGGAATGGATGCGTCGCTCGCGAAACCTGTCGAGGTAAAGACGCTCTATAAAGCCGTCGAATCTGCGGTGCAGAACTTGCATTCGCCTGCCGCACATCCTCAGCACGAAGCGGAATCTGCCGCGGCGGCTGCGCCATCCGCTGCCTCGCGCGCGCCGGTAGATTCTTATGCTGATTCGGCGGCGCCTTCCGAAGATGTGGTCACCCACTTGCGCCGCACCACTGGAGGTAACGAGAAACTGATTCGCTCACTCGCGGCGACGTTCCTGGCCGATGCTCCGAGGGCGCTGTCGCGCATACGTGGCGCGATCGCGAAGAAGAATGCCGCTGACCTGGCGAGCGCCGCTCATCTCCTGAAAGGCTCACTCGCCATCTTTGGCGCGCCGAAAGCCGTCGCCGCTGCCCGCAGTCTCGAATTTTTGGGCCGAGCGGGCAACTTGCGTGAAGCACCCGCCGGATTGCGCACCCTGGAAACAGAATTCGCGCTACTGCAGACCGAACTTCGTGCGATTCACTCCCCCGCGCAATCCAAGACCAAATCGCGGTCCAAATCCCGGTCCAAATCGCGAACCAGCCGCAAGCACACCCGCGTCAAAAAGTGAGCGCGGCTCTCCCGAGACGCCACTCAGAGTACAAGCGGACTTTGTAACGGCCACCTCGTCCGATGTTTCTCAGGACGAAGCGGGCACGTATTGTTTTCGGCTCTTGCTGACTAACCGGGCAACCGCGCCCCGTCCGCTCTTGCCGCTTGTGCGTACCGGCGCGATACTCGAACGCATGAATCGAAGGATCGTAACCGTCGCCGGCCTAGCCGCGCTCGCATTCCTGACGCTCACTGCATCAGCGCGTGCGGACGAAATCAAACTGAAGGACGGCTCGAAGATTAACGGCACCATCGTCGGCTTCGAGGACAATTCCTTCAAGGTGAAGACCAGCTACGGATTCGCCGTGGTGCAGAAAGACCAGGTCGTCTCCATCACGGTCACCGGCGACGCGCCGAAACCGGAGCCGGAGGGCGCGAAGAAACCCGACTCAACGACCGCGAAGAAGTCCGAGGCAGAAGCAGCAAAAAAGCCCGAGCCTGCAGCGGCCAAAACACCCGTTGCTGCGTCAGCGCCGCAACCCGCTGCGAAAACGGAAAAGGTCCAGCACGCTTCCGCGCCACCAGTGCCCGCGACGCCGACAACGACGACACAAGCCAAAACTCCGGAGCCGCAATCTGCATCGTCCGAGGACAGCGCCGTCGTCGAGTATCCACATGTGGACACGCCATCCACATCGGCGAAGGATTCCACGCCACCTGCGGCCAATGCGACCAACGCACCGAATGCATCGAGTGCGTCAACGCCAGTTGCAGCGTCAGCAGCGCCGCCGAAGCCGGCTCCGCCGGAACCTATGCGCGAAGAGGTTAGCGGCAACCTTTACACGAACCAGACGTACGGTTTTCAGATGTACAAACCGCCGACGTGGAAACTGATCGAAGGCGCGCGCACGATTCTGCCAGGATCAATTACGGCACTGGGAACGGACGATCAAAACACATATCTCTTAATTGGGCAGGGACCAACCGGGAAATCGCTGGCGAACGATATCGCTGCGACGGAACAGAGATTGCATGACCTGATGGAGAATTTCCGTCCGCTGGGCGAGAAGCAAGTAATGATTTCAGGTGTCTCCGCGACGGAGCGGCGTTTTCGCGGCAGCGTGGACGCGCGCGATTGGTCCGGCATCGTGGTTTACATTCCGCGCGGCGCGCGCGTGTACACGATTTTCGGGATGACGCTTGCCGATACCGACCTCGTGCAGATTCAAGAGAACGTGATTTCGCGGGCGATCACCAGCCTGCAGTTCACCAAATAGCAGCGTATTTTTTTGCGACTGCTGGACTTACCCCGCCGGAAACACGCCTCGCCCACTTCTCAAAACTTCGTTACTTCGCTGAAATGGAAATTGTTGATCTTCATCGCTGGGACTACCATCTCGAAGGATTCTTCGCCGGCGGCGCGCACGGCGGGGCCTAGCATCTCGACGTTCGCGAGCGCTTCGATGACGCTTTGATTGAAGCGGAAATTGCGGATGCCGCCGGCTACGCGGCCATTTTCCACGAGGAACGTGCCGTCGCGCGTCATGCCGGTTAAGACCTTCTCGTAGGGATCCACTTCACGGATGTACCAGAGGCGCGTGACCAGGATTCCGCGTTCCGTCGAGCGAATCATTTCATCCACGGATTTATCGCCGTCGGAAAATACTAGGTTCATGGGGGCTTCACCGAATTCGTTGGGCAAAGTGAAACCGTGGCCGGTGGGTTTCGTTTTCATCTTTTTCGCGGTGGCGCGCGAATAGACCAGATTCTTTGGCACGCCACGATCCACCAGCAGAACTTTCTGTCGCGGCAGGCCTTCGCCGTCCCACGGCGCGCCGATTTGCAGCGGATGGTAGACGTCATCCCACAGCGTAATGTTGTCGCCGAAAATCTTTTTGCCCATGCGATCGTTCAAGCAGGATCGCTTGTCGAGAACGCCCGTACCGGCAAAATCGTAGAAAATCGAACCGACCAGATCGAGCACGGCGGGAGGCTCGAGAATCGCCGTGTAACGTCCCGGAGCGAGTTCCTGCGGCTTGCGCGAGCCCGCCGCTTTTTCGCTGGCGCTCTCGAATAGCGCTTCGGGGTCAATGTTCAAAATGTCCGCGGAGTTGGCTTTTGCCCAGCCGGAAGAATTGTCCTCCAGAATCGTGACGGAAAATTCGGCGCGGGTGTGGTCGTGGCGCGCGGAGAGTCCCTTGGAATTTGCCAGCGCGTTCTGCACGAAACCGGTAGTGAATATTCCGGCGGCGGTCTGGTCGGCTGCTTCCGCCATTTTGCAGACGCGCGCGACGGCGCGGGCGCGGTCCTGCGGGGTGGCTGCGACCGTAGAGCGATAGAAGTTTGAGACCTTCTGATATTTTTGCGGGCCGAGCATTGGAAGCAGATCCGGATTTTCTGGTTGGTTGCGCGCGAGGCTGATGGCGGCCGCGATCACGCGGCGTAGGGATTCTTCGTCGGTTTTGTTGGTGGTAGCGCGCGCGGTGCGGCCGTCCACGACGGCTCGGACGGAGATGCCGAGCGTGTGCTCTGCCACGTTTTGGTGGATGGCGTTGTTGGCGAAGCGCGTTAACGCGTCTACGGTCGCGTCAATTTCTACTTCGGTTTCGTCGGCGTCGCTCCATTTGATGATGCGGTCGGCGATGTGTTCGAGTTCTGAGGCGGTGAAGCGCGCGCCGGTGGGATGGTTTGAGGATTGGGCCGCGGAGGAGATTCGCGGCCGCTTGGTTGGCGATTTTTTCCTGGCTTTTGCCATTTTCGCTGCTCAGTTACGCTGCAAGTGGCGCACTAAAGTGCGCCGCTACCCTTCGATTCAACACTGCCGAATCTCAGGGCGAATCGCCCCCGGGCGATTCACAAAGTCGAAAACGAAGGCAACATCAACACCGCCCGCCTAAAAAGAAAAAGCAAGCGGCCGCTACAAAGTCAAAAACAAAATCGCGCGCGCAGGCAAGATTGCCTATGCTACCTGCTACTTCGCAAACGCTACCCCTACTTTGATGTTTCTGAATCGCGCGGGAGACGCGCCGTGGCCTGTGCCCATGGTTTGCATGGGTTGGCCTTTGCCGCAGTTGGGCGTGCCCCAGAGCGTCCAGTGATCGCGCGAGCATATCGCGTCACAACTGTTCCAAAATTCGGTGGTGATGCCGCTGTAGCTGGGATTTTTGATCATGCGGCCCAGCTTGCCGCCTTTCACTTCCCAGCCGATTTCCGTGGAAAACTGGAAATGATAGCGGCGATCGTCGATGGACCAGGAGCGGTTGGTCTCCATCAGGATGGCATCGTCGGTATCGGCGATCAAGTCGTCGTAACTCCACGTGCCCGGGTTAATGCTTATGTTGGTCATGCGAATCATGGGCAGACGGTTCCAGGATTCGGTGCGCATGGTGCCGCCGGAACGAGTTTCACCGATCGCCGAGGCCAGCTCGCGATTGCTGAGGTATCCGGTGAAGAGGCCGTCGGTGATGATCGGCGTGCATTGCGCGGGAACTCCTTCGTCGTCGTAGGCAAATGTGCCGAGGCCAGGGCCATGTTCCAGGCGCGCATCAGCGACGACATTCACGATGTCCGAGCCATACTTCAGTTTGCGCAGTTTTTCGATGGTGAGAAAACTCATACCCGCGAAATTCGCTTCCTGGCCTAGCACGCGGTCGAGTTCGATGGGGTGGCCGATGGATTCGTGAATCTGTAAACCCAGCTGCGAGCCGCCGAGAATAATTGTTTTTGTGCCTTCGGGACACTGCATGGCGGAATGCAGTGCGACGGCCTCTTCCGCGGTGCGCTGCGCGTTGCCTACCAGATCGAGAGCCTCAATCAATTCGTAACCCTGTAAAGCATGCTGCCCGCCGAAACTATTGGGATACGAGCGCTTCTGAATTTCGGTGCCCGCGAAACTGGTGGCCACGATTCCCGCGCCGGAATGCATTTTCACTTGATGAATCACGGAGCCGATGCTGGAAACGAAAAGCTGGTCAATGCGCTTGAAGGACATCGAGCCTTCGGCGAGCGTGACGCCTTTGACGCGCATCATTTCCTTGTCGGCGGCGAGCAGCACGGCAATCTGCCGCTCTACCGGAATGCGGAAGGGATCTTTGAGGAACGGATTCTGCCAGGTGTCCACATGCGGCTTTTCGGGAGCGAGCGCGACGTCGGCGCGTTTCGCGAGGGCCGAGGCTTTCGCGATCGCTACTGCTTCTGCGGCGCAGGCTTGAATGCCTTCGCGCGTTAGGCGGTCGGTAGAGGCGAAGCCCCACGCGCCGCCGGCGATCACGCGAATGCCAATGCCAAGGGTTTCAGATTCCACTAGCGTGCCGACTTCACCGTTTTTGGTGCCGATTTCGCGCTGGCGGACGTCCATCACGCGGGCGTCGGAATAGGTGGCGCCGCGGCGCGTGGCGGTTTCAATGGCCCAGGAGGCCCAATCTTGCATCATGCGCGGAGGGTCCGGGGTTGCGGCGTTGGGAGTGGTGCGGCGCTGGAAGTGCCAAAAAAGTAGCGATTAGACCAGGCCGCCGTTGTTTGTTTTGAACGAGTTACAGCGGTTTCTAATTCTGGGTCAGTAGCGATTAGAACGGAATCCTGCGCGCACACCTGAGTCGCGGCAGCACGGCTCACAGCCCGGGCGAGGATTGGCGCATCAACCGAGGCCCGCCGTTCGTCTTCGCACAAAAAAATCATCTGCGTATTTTAGAGAGACAGCGGAGAGAAAGCAAACGGTCGTGTGTGTACATCGATCTGCTGAGACAGACAAAAGAGTTAGCGCGACGCTACTGGGTCGGCGGGGGTTGGGTTAGGCGGGCGGCGAAGTCGGGGTAGTCTTCCTTCATCTGGGTGGCGAAATTGGATTTCACTTCTGCGCGCGTGGCAGCGGGCCAGAGGTCGAGGTCGGCGATTGCGGCGTCGTATTGGTGGCAAAAGACGTGTTGCGCGGCGCGAGCTAGCAGCGCGCTGGCGATTTCCTCGGTTTCGGCGGGCTCGTCAGGCCGTGGAACTGATCCAATGAGGTCGAGATTTTCCGGCGTGAGATTCCCTTCCCAGTGGCGGAAGTCGCTGTTCTGATTGCTGAATATTTTCGCGCAGAATTCTGGCGTGGCGTCGACGAGTTTGCTGTCACGCACGCGATAGACGCGTTCGGCGTAAGGCCTGGAGGCCATGGAAAAAGCGCCGCCTGGAGCTTGGGTGCGAATCCAGATGATCAATTTGCCTTGCGGATCCTTTTCGAATTGCACGAGGCCATCCTGCGGGATATCGAAGAGTTTGCGCGGTTTCGGGTATAGAGAGATTACGTTGTATTCCCAGCAGCAGTGATTTCCGCCGCCGGCGTCCGTCATGAAAACGACGTCGGGATGGCCGTCATCGTCAAAATCCTGGCCGGTTAGGTGTTCGTCGAATGTGACGTTGAATCCGCTGGTGCGGTAGACGACTTTCCCTTCGCGGTTGTAGATGGCAGCGGTGCAGACGAATTCGGTGGGTTCGTCGCTATGCACGGGGCCGAGGGAGATTTCGTAGCCGTCCCAGAGTTTCTGTTTGAAGGATTCTGTGGAGAGCGGATAGGCGCGGCAGGCGATTTCGGGTTTGGCGTGTGACGGGATCGTTTGGGCGAGTTGCGCGGAGGTAGCGGTACTGGAGACAAAGATCGCGGCGAGGATGGTTAGCGGCCAGAGGCGAACTGCGCGCATGGGGGCAGTATGCGGCAAGGCAGGCATCGTTGCGCGGGCCAGTGACGTAAAAGGGACGGGCGGCGAAAAAAAGGGCGGGTCTGAGACCCGCCCCTACGACGCTTCTCCGGGCGAGGCTCGTGGCCAGCTGGGGCGCAGCCCTTT
>Ga0187875_10002985_pt1 | contig 12179 bp, 9 predicted proteins | sample June2016WEW_17_1_2_FD_132978 | JGI IMG/M metagenome (GOLD analysis project Ga0187875, IMG submission 132978) | Peatland microbial communities from SPRUCE experiment site at the Marcell Experimental Forest, Minnesota, USA - June2016WEW_17_10 | ecosystem: Environmental > Terrestrial > Soil >... | reverse complement strand
GGTATGAACTGCCAGCACCACCGGTACTTGAGCCGCGGTATGAACTGGCAGCACCACCGGTACTTGAGCCGCGGTATGAACTGGCAGCACCACCGGTACTTGAGCCGCGGTACCCGGTGCTCGGACCATCGGACCTGGCGCGGCCTCTGGTTCCAGCGGCGCTTTGTGACGATGACGGGCTGCCCGTACGGTCGCGAGAGCTTCGCGCGCCAGCCGCACCGGCTCCTGCGCGCCCAGGTCTTGGCGCGGGCGAGCGGGACCAGTCCGCCCGGGCCGCACCGCTGTCGCGCCTGACCGGGCGGCCTGTTGCGCCACTACGGTCCCCCGCCGCGCCTGCGCGGGGAACTCGCGGTCCCCGGGACGCGCCCTCTCCTCTGCTACTTGCTGGCATTGCTAACCGATCTCTTCGAGGAGCGCGACGGCGAGGCATGCAATCCCCTCGACGCGCCCCAGGCTCCCGAGTCCTTCTGGCCGGGTCGCCTTTACGTGCACAGGGCCTTCTGCCGCCGCGCTGAGCCTTTCCATCATGATCTCACGTACAGAAGCGATACGTGGCGCCTCGCACACGAGCGTGCAGTCCGCGTTGACAAGGTGCAATCCGGTTTGTTTCACGAGTGCCACGACATCAGTCAAGATCTCGAGACTGTCTGCTCCGGCCCAGCGCGGGTCCGAATCGGGAAAATGGGCACCGAGATCGCCAAGTCCGGCAGCACCGAGTATCGCGTCCGCGACCGCGTGCGCGACTACGTCGGCATCGCTGTGGCCCTCGAGAGCGCGCTCAGCCTCGAAACGGACCCCTCCGAGCACCAAGACCCTCCCCAGGCCAGCACCGGTCGCGAACCGGTGCTGGTTAAAACCCGTTCCGACTCGCAATGCGGTCATCGACTGCTCCACCTCTCAGCGATCGTTAGGTCCTCGGGCGAGGTGAGCTTCAAGTTGTGGTACTCCCCCGCGATGACACTGACGCTCAAACCGAGGGCCTCTAGCAAGGCGGCGTCGTCGGTCGCCTCCGTTGCCTCGCCGTGTGCTCGCCGCAGGGCTGCGGCACGAAAGGCTTGCGGCGTCTGCACTGCCACAAGCTCGCCGCGGTCGAGAGTCTCGACGACATGCCCGTTTTGGACGCGCTTTATGGTGTCGGCGACGGCGATGCCAGGGATCGCCCCATCAGCACCGGAGAGGACGGCTTCGACAACGGCAAGAAACAGTTCACGCGACGCGAGCGGCCGGGCAGCATCGTGAACCACGACAACGTCCGCGTTTTCAGGGACCGCCGCTAGGCCTCTGCGTACGGATCCCGCACGCGTTGGCCCTCCGGCCAAAACGCGGTCCGCGCCCTTGCCGACACCGGGACGTCCGACGAAGGACTCGGGCACGACTGCCACGACCCCACGGGCAACAGAGCGCGCAGCGTCGATGCTCCATTCGATGACGGGCCGACCGCCGAGGGAGGCGAACTGTTTGGGCTGGCCGAAGCGGCGACCCTCGCCAGCCGCGACGACTATCGCCCAGATCTCGACGCTCACGCGCCGGTCGCTCACCCTGCTCTAGGGCAGAGCGGCGTTGAGGCGCTCCTCCGCCTCGGCCTCGCTGACGCCGATTGCAAAGGTCAGCTCGGAGACGAGGATCTGTCGCGCCCGTGTCAGCATCCGCTTCTCACCCGCGGACAGCCCGCGGTCCTTGTCGCGAATCGAAAGGTTCCGGACCACTTCTGCGACCTGGTAGATGTCGCCGGACTTGAGCTTTTCGACATGGTTCTTGTAACGACGGGACCAGTTGGTGGGCATTCGCGCCTCCTTCTTGCCAAGGACCGCGAAGACCTCCTCCACCTCCTCGTCGTTGATGACTTCGCGCAGGCCTACCTCGGCGGTGTTGTCGGACGGCACCATAAGGGTCAGATCACCGTACGCAAGCCTGAGTACGAGGTACTCACGCTTCTCGCCGAATGCCTCTCGAATCTCGCGCCGCTCTACGACAGCGGCACCATGATGGGGATAGACGACTTTGTCCCCGACGTCAAACAATGGAGCTCCTCACAAAACAAGGGAGGGTGGAGTCCTCTCCAGGGTACGGACGTCGCGGCCGTCGCTCAACTCGGGACCACCGCCCGGACTGGTCCGCGGACCTGACCTGGCGGCAGGCACCACGCCGAGCAATAGCCGGACTGCCTCAAGAAGGGTACCTGCTCGGAGCAGCTCCAATGCCCCAGGCCCCTCCGGTGACGATTCGGGCACGACCGCGCGACGAAATCCGAGCCTCGCGGCCTCGGCCAAGCGACGCTTGGTTCCTGGCACCTGACGGAGCTCGCCCGCCAGGCCGACCTCGCCGCAGGCAACGACCTCCTCGCCGATCGCCACCCCCGTCACGGCCGATACCAGGGCCAAGGCAACGCCGAGATCGGCTGCGGGCTCGTTCACTCGCAGGCCGCCCACGGTCGACACGAACACGTCTGATGCCGCCAGAGCCATGTGGCAGCGCCGCTCGAGCACGGCAACAAGCAGCGCGAGACGTCCTGCGGCAATGCCCTGGGCTACCCGGCGCGCAGTGCCCGAGCTCGACGGCCCGACGAGACCTTGAACTTCGATGATGAGCGGCCGGCGGCCTTCGAGAACCGGTACCGCGATACTTCCGGGCACGCCGGCGCGGCGGTCCCTGAGCAGGAGAGCGCTCGGGTCGACAAGGCCTGTGAGCCCCGCCTCGGTCATCTCGAAGAGCCCGAGTTCGCCCGTCGGGCCGTAGCGGTGCTTGGAGGCCGAAAGCAATCGCAGTGAATGGTGGCGGTCGCCCTCGAAGGAGAGCACCGTGTCGACGAGGTGCTCGAGTGTGCGCGGCCCTGCAAGGGCGCCGTCTTTGGTCACGTGGCCGACGAGCACTGTTGCCACGTTCGAGGTCTTCGCGAGGTGCACGAGCCGACCGGCGCACTCGCGCACCTGGCTCGGCGAGCCTGCCTGTGACGTGCAACCGGCGTCTGACACCGCCTGGATCGAGTCGACGACGAGGATAGAGGGCTCGATCTGGCGGGCCGCGCTCATGACCGCATCGAGGTCGGTCGTCGCGAGCACATAGCAGCCCTCGACTGCGGCCCCGAGACGCCCTGCTCTACATCTGACCTGCTCTCCGGACTCTTCCGCGGCGATAAGGAGAGACGTCTTGGCCCTAGCGGCCGCGCTCGCGAGCATCTGTAGCACGAGTGTCGACTTACCGACGCCCGGCTCGCCGCCGAGTACGGTCACCGATCCCGAGACGAGGCCGCCCCCAAGGACGCGGTCCAGCTCTGAGATGCCGGTCGGCGACGCGGCCGCACCTTCCGGATCGATCGCAGCGAGCGCCAAGGGCATGATGCCCGCGCCTCGGCCGGCAGCTAGGACCGAGCCGACGTCGTGCGCAGGGGCGTGCTCGGGCAGGGACTCCTCGACGAGGCTGTTCCACTCCCCACATGCCGGGCAGCGCCCAGCCCAGCGTGTTGAGCCTTGCCCGCAGGCTTGGCAGCGATGCACGGACCGGTGTCGCGTCATGACGTGACGCTACGAGGCGGGTGTCACACTCCAAGAAGAGCGCGACCCATCCCGGGTGCGCCGAGGCAAGGACCGGACTAGTTACGAGTCGGCGCCGGCTCCGGCGAACTCGACTGCGGGCGGCTCAAAGCCTTCGACGGCGCGGAAGACGAGAGCTCCGTTCTCTTCGTCAACGATGACCGTCTCGCCGACGCGGAATTCCTTCCACAGGATCTTCTCCGACAGAGGGTCCTCGACGAGCTGCTGGATGGCACGGCGCAGCGGCCGTGCTCCGAGCTCGGGCTCATAGCCTCTCGCGGCGACGAACCTCTTGGCTGCGAGCGTGAGCTCAAGGCCGATGCCCTGACCTTCGAGCTGGTCGCGCACCCGACGGATCAGCAACTCGACAATCTCGACGACCTCGTCCATCGTCAGCTCGTGGAAGACGATCACTTCGTCGATCCGGTTCAAGAACTCGGGCCGGAAGTGGTTCTTCAAAGCCTCTTGAACGCGCTGCTTCATCCGCTCGTAGGTCACAGACTCGCTCGACTTCTGGAACCCGAGAGAGAGCTTGCGCAAGTCCGAGGTGCCAAGGTTCGAGGTCATGATGAGAACGGTGTTCTTGAAGTCGACCGTTCGACCCTGGGCGTCGGTAAGCCGACCGTCCTCGAGGATCTGCAGGAGCGTGTTGAAGATGTCCGGGTGGGCCTTTTCGATCTCGTCGAAGAGCACCACAGCGAACGGCTTACGCCGTACCGCCTCAGTGAGCTGGCCACCCTCTTCGTAACCTACATAGCCGGGAGGCGACCCGACGAGGCGGCTCACGGTGTGTTTCTCCATGTACTCGCTCATGTCGAGCTGAATTAGTGAGCTCTCATCGCCGAAGAGCAGCTCCGCAAGTGTCTTCGCGAGCTCGGTCTTGCCGACACCGGTGGGGCCGAGGAAGATGAATGAGCCGCTCGGGCGCTTGGGGTCCTTGAGCCCGGCCCGGGTGCGACGAATCGCTCGCGACAATGCGTTTATCGCGTCCTCCTGGCCGACGACACGCTTGTGCAGCTCCTCTTCGAGGCGGAGGAGACGGGCGGTCTCCTCCTCTGTGAGCTTGTAGACAGGTATCCCGGTCCAGTTCGCGAGCACCTCGGCGATTACGTCCTCGTCGACGACGTCAAAAAGCTCCTCGCCAGAGGACCGCCACGAGACACTGAGGGCAGCCTTGCGTTCGAGAGCTTCGCTCTCTTTATCGGTGAGCTTCTTTACCTCTTCGAGGTTCGACCGGCCGAGGGCGAGGTCCTTCTCGTGACGGATACTGGACAGCTCGGCGTCGATCTTGCGGTGCTCGGGAGGCGTTGACATACGCCGGATGCGAAGACGCGAGCCGGCCTCGTCGATGAGGTCGATCGCCTTGTCAGGAAGGAATCGGTCCGAGATGTAGCGGTCCGCCAAGTTCGCCGCGGCGACGAGCGCCTGATCGGTGATCGTTACCTGGTGGTGCTTCTCATATCGGTCGCGAAGTCCCCGAAGGATCTCGATCGTGTGCGCGAGCGAAGGCTCCTCGACTTTGATGGGCTGGAACCGGCGCTCGAGAGCGGCGTCCTTTTCGAGGTGCTTGCGGTACTCGTCGAGTGTGGTGGCACCGATGGTCTGCAGTTCACCGCGCGCCAGCATCGGCTTCAAGATCGAAGCGGCGTCGATCGCACCTTCGGCCGCTCCGGCGCCGACGAGGGTGTGGAGCTCGTCGATGAACAAGATGATGTCACCGCGGGTGCGAATCTCCTTCAAAACCTTCTTGAGGCGCTCTTCGAAATCACCCCGGTAGCGGCTTCCAGCAACGAGCGCTCCGAGGTCGAGGGTGTAGAGCTGCTTGCCCCTCAAGGTCTCAGGGACGTCGTCGTCGACGATTTGCTGTGAAAGCCCTTCGACGATCGCGGTCTTGCCGACTCCTGGCTCGCCGATGAGTACGGGGTTGTTCTTCGTGCGCCGTGAGAGGACCTGCATCACGCGCTCAATCTCGCGGTCTCGGCCGATCACCGGGTCGAGCTTGTGCTCGCGCGCGAGCTGAGTCAGATTGCGCCCGAACTGGTCGAGCAACGGGGAGCCGGCCGGGCTGTCCGAGCTCGAGGCTCCAGGCGCGGTGGCCGCGCCCTCGCGGCCCTGGTAACCCGAAAGCAGCTGGATGACCTGCTGGCGAACCCGGGGCAGGTCGGCCCCGAGGCTGACGAGGACCTGGGCGGCCACGCCTTCGCCCTCACGGACGAGGCCGAGCAGCATGTGCTCGGTACCGATGTAGTTGTGCCCGAGCTGCAGCGCCTCTCGCAGCGAGAGCTCAAGAACCTTCTTGGCACGGGGCGTGAACGGCGGAGAGCCGGTCGGAGCCGACCCTGCAGGCCCGATTGTCTCCTCTACCTTTTCGCGTACGGCCTCGAGCGAGATGCCAAGAGACTCGAGCGCTTTGGCCGCGAGCCCCTCGCCCTCGTGAATGAGGCCGAGCAGGATGTGCTCGGTCCCGATGAAGCTGTGGTTCAGGAGACGTGCTTCCTCCTGCGCCAGGACCAGTACCCTGCGTGCCCGATCGGTGAATCGCTCGAACAACTCAGACTCCCTTGTGGTCTTCCCTTGTGGGGAAGTCTACCGGTCCGTTGCGCAAAAGCCCGCCGCCACGGAAGCTAACCCTCACACTTAGCATCGGAATGCTGCGCTCGAACCTGTAGCAAAACGGTCCGCGTCGATGTGACGGGGCGCTCGACCCTTGCGAGATTGGGGCTGGCTGACCGGGCCGGGCCGGCGAGCTGGCACGATCGAGCACCTGAGAAGGGACGATAACGTGCAGGAATTCAATGGGACAGGTACCAGGCTGTCGGCGTGGTGTCCCTTGGCGTAAGGTGGCGGACTTGGTGAGCAGCCCGGACCCCTTCGACCTCCCCATCCGCGAGCATGATCTCGCTCGGCTAGAGCTGTCCCTGCGCGACTCTGTAATCGGCGACGACCCGTTCCTGAACGAGGTTGCGAGCCACCTCATCCAGGCGGGAGGAAAGCGGCTCCGGCCCTCGCTGACGATCGCCGCGGCTTACCTCCAAGGTGGCGAAGTGAGTGAGGAGACCCTGCTCGGAGGCGTATCGGTCGAGCTGGTCCACCTGGCTTCGCTCTACCACGACGACGTTATGGACGAAGCCACACGACGGCGCAGTGTCGAGAGCGTCAACGCGCGCTGGGGCAACCTCGTGGCCATCGTGGCCGGAGACTTCCTCCTCGCCCGGGCGGCAGAGATCGCGGCCGGGCTAGGAACCGAGGTGGCCGCGTTGTTGGCAGCGACTCTCGCGCGGCTCTGCCAGGGGCAGGTGTCCGAAGTCCACGCCGCCTTTCAGATCGAGCGGGACGAGACCGACTACTTGCGCGGTATATCGGACAAGACCGCGGCCCTCATGTCTACGGCCTGCCGCATCGGTGCGCTCACTGCTGGCCTCGACCGGACCCAGATCGACGACTTGTCGGCCTTCGGGGAAGCCTTCGGCATGGTGTTTCAGATCCGCGACGACGTCCTCGACGTCGTCGCCACCGAAGGCGAGCTCGGCAAGCCCCCCGGTCAGGACCTGGCTGAGGGCATCTACACCCTCCCGGTCCAGCGAGCCCTGCACGACCCCGCGGTCGGCCCACGGCTTCGTGATCTGCTCGGTCATCCGCTCAACCACGTCGAGCGCGAGGAGGCACGTGCGCTTGTTGCCTCCTCACCTGGCATCCAGGCCGCTTTCGAGATCGCCCATGACTATGCCAAGACAGCGGCCGCAGCGGCCATGCGACTCGGCGATGGTGTAGTCCCGAAGGCCCTCGTGGAGTTCGGCTACAACGTCGTCGACGACCTCGAACGGTCGGCGGCGACGGTTCTCGCCCCCAGCTGAGCAATCACCGCGAGCCGCCCGACATCGGTCAGGCTTCAGGCTCCTCGATTCCTCCTGGCACGGTGTCTCCTGTTCGCTCCTCGGGACGAAGTGCAGGGAAGAGCACCACCTCCCGTATGTTCGCGACGTCGGCATAGAGCATCACAAGCCTGTCGATCCCGAGACCGAGACCCCCGGTGGGCGGCAGTCCGAGCTCGAGAGCCCGCAGATAGTCCCAGTCGATTGACATCGCCTCGTCGTCGCCAAGGGCCCGCTCGCGCTCTTGGTCCTCGAACCGGGCGCGCTGGTCGTCAGGATCGTTGAGCTCGCTGAAGGCATTACCGAGCTCGCGCCCCGCGATAATGGGCTCGAAGCGCTCGACCCAACCGGGCTTGGAACGGTGTGCCCGAGCAAGAGGCGAGACTTCCTGGGGGTAGTCGCAAACAAAGACCGGACCCCACAGCTGCGACTCGGTCGTTTTCTCGTAGATCTCCAAAATGAGCTTGCCCGGGCCGTACCACGGCTCGAAGGGAACCTCGAGGCTGGATGCAACCTCTCGGAGACCGTCGACACCCATTGACAACTCGACCTCAACGCCCGCGTGCTCAGCGATGAGCTCGACGAGCGTTGCCCGCCGCCATGGTGGCGTCAGGTCGATCTCGCGCCCTTGGTAGCCAAGCACTCTCGAGCCGAAAAGCTCCTCGGCCGTCCCGGCGACGATGTCCTCGAAGATCACCATCATGTCGGTGTAGTCGGCATAAGCCTGGTAGAGCTCGAGCATCGTGAACTCGGGGTTGTGACGCGGCGAGAGCCCCTCGTTGCGGAAGGTCCGCCCGATCTCGAAGACACGCTCGATGCCCCCGACCACGCAGCGCTTCAAGTAGAGCTCGGTCGCGATCCGAAGGTACACATCGGTGTGGAGGGCGTTGTAGTGAGTGATGAACGGTCGCGCCGTGGCGCCTCCGGCGATCGGGTGCAAAACGGGCGTTTCGACCTCGACAAAGCCCGCCTTGCCAAGGCGGCGACGGATCGAGGCGACCACCTTCGAGCGCATCAAGAAAATCTCCCGAACGCCTTCGTTGGCCCACAGGTCGAGTTCGCGTTGTCGATAGCGGATGTCGGGATCGTTCACCCCGTGCCACTTGTCCCCGAACCCGCGCCGCGCCCGTGCGAGCAGCTCCCAGGAAGCCACCTTGACCGACAGCTCGCCGCGCCGGGTCCGCACGACCTCCCCGCTAACTCCTACCCAGTCGCCGAGCGACAAGCGGCAGAACTCCTCGAAGTTCGGTGTCAACTGCGCGAGCGCGAAGAGCTGGACGCTGCCCGTCCAGTCCCGAAGCTCGCCAAAGGCGAGTTTGCCCTGAGGGCGCGAGCGCATTAGGCGCCCCGCTGTGCTGACGACGACGCCGGACTCCTCGCCGGCTTGAAGATGCGCGAAAGACCGCGCGACGTCTCCGGCTCCCGCGGTCGTCTCATAGCGGTACGGGACCTCGTTCACGACTCCCTCCCAACCTCGTCCCGGTCCACGTTGCGCTCGTACACCAGGCGGAGCCCGTGCAGAGTCAGCCAAGGCTCGTGGTGTTGGATCATCTCAGACAAAGGTGTTATGAGCCCGGCAAGTCCGCCTGTGGCGATGATCGTGGAGGGGCCGAGCTCGGCCGAGATACGACGGCACATCGCATCTACGAGCCCGGTGTAGCCGTAGATCACGCCGGACTGGATCGACTCGACGGTCGACTTCCCGATCACGTTGCGGGGCTCGACCAGCTCGACGCGGCGCAGCGCTGCGGCATGCTCAAAGAGGGCATCCATGCTGATCTCGATTCCAGGAGTGATGGCCCCCCCGGCGTACTCACCCGCAGCCGAGATGGCATCAAAGGTCGTCGCCGTGCCCAGGTCGACGACGATCGCCGGCGCCCCGTACAAGTCGAGGGCCCCGACGGCGTTGGCAACCCGGTCGGCCCCGACGTCCTTCGGGTTGTCGTAGAGAATGGGCATGCCCGTACGCACGCCCGGCTCGATCACCACGAGCGGGACGTCGAACCACCGGCGCGCCATCTGCCTGACAGCAGAGGTCACATCTGGCACCGAGGAGGACACGACGATGCCGTCGACGCCATCTCGGGCTGGCGAGACCGTGAAACCGAGCCCCACCAACCTCAACAGCTCGGTCACGAGCAATGCGTACTCGTCCGCAGTCCGCTCGGCGACTGTCGCGAGGCGCCAGTGATGGACGAGACCGGCCAGCTCGCCCGGTTCGCGTAACGACGGGGCCTGCATTCCGCTCGAGTTCGCGGGTTCGAAAGACGTTTCGGCAGTCGCGAACAGGCCGATCACCGTCTGGGTGTTCCCCACATCTAAAGCGAGCAGCATGACGCCTCTGTCTACCTCACCGCAGCCCTGTTGTTCTGCTCCAGCACACGGGCGCACGAAGCCGGTGCCGCCCACCTAGGGTGCTCATCGCCAACCAGGAAACAAACCTGGGGCGATCACAGGTATCTCGTTCGTGTCAGTCTTCGCCCTCGAGCGGTACTCGGCTAAGGAGTCCTGTTCACAAAGCGCTAGCCGACCGGCGACATCCTGATCGACTTGAGCACGGGTTGATGAACGCGCAAAGCCCCATGGCATGAAAGCCGTTCGCCTTCACCGCAGAGCGCACGAGCGCGCCAGCCGGCAGCGTCATTTGAGGCTAGACAACAAAAGTGCGATCCGAGCTCTCCCGCGGCGACATCCGGCTCCTTGGCGCCAGCGTCGTCCTGACCCTCGCTTCGGCGACGACGCGCTACAGCCACGTCGGTAGGGTTCTCCCCTTCGTCGTCTCGGCCGTGGCGCTCGGGGTCCTCGCCGCCCTCGTGGGACGCAGCGTCGACCGGCTCGGCGACAGACTCGGTTCCGGCGCGACCGGCGTCGTACAGTCGGCGCTCGGCAATCTTCCCGAGCTGTTCTTCGGGATTTTCGCGCTCCACGCCGGCCTCGTCGGTGTCGTCCAAGCGGCGCTGATTGGCTCGATACTCGCCAACGTGCTGCTCGTCTTGGGGCTGGCATTCATCGTCGGTGGCTTGCGTCACGGAACCCAGCGCTTCTCGGCCGATAGTGCCCGCGTCGTCGTCGTGCTGCTAGTGCTCGCGGTCTCGGTGCTCATGATCCCAACTCTCGGCGTTCATCTGGACCCCGCCGTCCGGGCGCACAAGACCTCGCTCTCCGACATCGCCGCCGTCGTTCTGCTTGCAGTCTTCGTGCTCGCTGCGCCCCGCTCGGTGCGCCGCGAGCTCGGCGAAGAGACAACCTCCGGGCTCTCCGGGCAGGTCAGCGGCGAGCTCTCGGACCGCCCGGAGACAGTGGCCGGGACAGATAGGGCGCCTTCGTCGTGGTCGGTCCCACTTGTCATCGCGGTGTTGCTCGCCTCGGGTGTCGCCGCCGCCTTCGTGTCGGACTGGTTCGTCGCAGGTCTTAGCCCGGCGCTCTCTGCGATGCACATGTCCGAGGCATTCGCGGGACTCGTCGTTGTGGCCATCGCCGGCAACGCCGTCGAGAACGTCGTGGGCGTCCAGCTCGCGTTTCGCAACCGCAGCGACTATGCCGTTTCGATCATCCTGCAGAGCCCAGTGCAGATCGCCCTCGTGCTCATACCGGCCCTCGTGCTCCTCTCGCCCGTCATCGGCGGGGCGCAGCTCACCTTGGTCTTGTCGCCGTTCCTCGCTGTCGTCCTCGCCCTCACGACCCTTATTGCGGCCGTGGTCGTCTTGGACGGAGAATCGACCTGGCTCGAAGGTGCCTGCCTTATCGGTCTTTACGTCGTGATCGCGGCCTCGTTCTGGTGGGGCTGAGACCTCGACATCAGCGATCTACGCCGCAGCACTCGGCGAGTTCGCGTCGTCAGGACGAGCCGAGGCGGCGACACCTAAGACCCTTCGGCCTTGATCCGCGCTCGGGCACCGCAAAACGAAAGCGCGCGTGGACCAGAACCGATCAGGACTAGAAGTTGATGCCCATACGCGGCGCTGGACCAAAGCCCGTCTCGACGGAACGCTCGAAACCAAAACCCAGCCTCTCGTAGAACTTCGCCGCGTTCAGGTTCGCGGTCACCTCCAGGTGCCTCGCCCCGAGCTCTCGCGCGTCGCGAATGCATCGACGACCAGGACTCGGCCGACGCCTTCGGCCAGACGGTCGGGGTGACGAACAGGTCGCTCAGCTCGACGACTCGCCGAGAATCAAGTTGGAGCCAACAAAGCCGACAACGACACCGCCAGCGTCCACTTCGCCGCGTTTCCAGCCCGGCGGACCCTGATCTGCTCGAATACCGGCCGGTCGAGGACAAGATCGTCCGGCGAGGCATTAGGGATTGACAATCCCACCTCACCAGCTTGACCGGCTCAAGAGAAACCTCGCCGGTTTGGGGTCGACGTACCGATTCGAAGCGGCGGCCGATAACTTAGAGCTTCAATTTGTGCAGCTAAGTTGGATTATGGATGTAACCTATTCGTAACCATGATCACGCTAAACGGTTCCGGGCGACAAAGAGTAGGCCGACAGGTGCGGAGAAATGCCGTCCTTTCGGTAATTCTCGCGGGAGCAGTCGCGTTCGGTGCAGCTATTCCGGGCGCCAGTCCTGCGAGCGCAACCGCGGCGAAAGCTGCCGTTCCCGCCATGACGCACGTGCTGTCTTGTCTTGGCGAGCCGGAGCTAAGGCCGGCTAGCTACGTGATCAGCTGCGCCGACGCCAACGCCTCATGGCACGGGGTCACTTGGACGAGTTGGGGTCCCAAGCTGGCTAGCGGGGCGGGGGATCTGTACCAGAACGACTGCAACCCGAACT
>Ga0187875_10002984_pt1 | contig 12180 bp, 14 predicted proteins | sample June2016WEW_17_1_2_FD_132978 | JGI IMG/M metagenome (GOLD analysis project Ga0187875, IMG submission 132978) | Peatland microbial communities from SPRUCE experiment site at the Marcell Experimental Forest, Minnesota, USA - June2016WEW_17_10 | ecosystem: Environmental > Terrestrial > Soil >... | reverse complement strand
GCATTTCCGGCATCCTTAAATGGTGTTTTTATCATAAAAATCCGAAAGTTAGCGCTATCAGAATGTCAGAAAACGAGTCAAAATGCAATGATAAAATTGGCAATTTGTTAAATTAATTCAGTATAATAGGGGTTTCCGGATGGACACTAGCTAAAATAACCCAGTCTTTCTTAGACGCGGCAACCAGATTTTGATATCGATTGGAATCAGCGCTAAGCTTATAAAGATTCATTTAACCTCCAAATAAGGGAACGTATTTTCAGACAGCTCTTTCTTTATACGCTGAAGGACTCCCAAAGCTTCCTCGCGACTTGTTGCCTCGCGGAACTCAAAACTTGCTCACGCCCGTGGCTACAGTCGTTTCTCTTTCCAGGATCGCAGAATTTAGACAACCGGGCCGAAAAATGACCGGGCTTCAGCCCGCGCCCGATCCCGGAACCGAAGAGAAATCTCTTGGATATTCTGGCTGGCGGAATCGAGCAACTCATCTAGATCTCGTCGCTGTCGCCCAAGCTCTGTTTGCACAATTGGATGGGATATCACCTTTAGTTCCCCTCCAGGCCTGTTGGTGTCTATGTCTTCCCGATTGATAACGAAATTGTCCAATGCTTCGTATGCAACTCGGGCCGCCCAAGCAGCTTCCTGTGGTTCACCGGTAAGACGGGCACTTAAAGCATAGGCAAGCGACATGCCACTTTCCTGCGCATGGGTGGCTTTCTCCGTCAACGATGCTCCTATTTCGTCATCCTGTGGAATCAAACCCATGATCTTTTCCAGTTGCTGCTCATATACCTCCTCATGGACTTCTGGAAGGACAGGGTTGCTCCACAGATCTTCGAGTGCTCGGCTCATGGCAACCGGATCTCCATCCCCGCTCTGCGTGTGAAAGAGCCGATAGGCCGGCATCAACCGTTCTGCACACGCCGTTGCGAAGATCACTCGAAATGCATCGGACAACTGATTTAACTTAGCAACCAGCTCCGCTTCATCGAATCTCGCAATCATCTGTCACTCCTTCGGCCATATGGCAGTGGTGGGACTTGTAAGCCTTCCACCACTTTGTTCTATTGCAGTAACACAATCGGGGCATATCTTGCGTGTCACCGCCAAAGCTTGTGGGCGCATACCGTTTTTGGCAGCATATTCCAAAGCAGTGATTTCAGCGTGTGCACGCGGAAGCTTTGCAGCGAACTCTTCCTCATTGAGCAGGGCGCGTTGAATGGGCTTCAGGTCCCGTCCTCCACCGGCGATAATCCTGCCGGCATCCGTCTCCAAAATTGCTGTAGTCCTCATCGTTTGAGCGATCCGGTCGAGAGTTGAATGGAACTCCCTGGCGAGTGTCGCCAGTGCTGCGACTCGTGCCTCAGCATCAAGTGGACCGAGGTTCGCACCACTCTTTGAAGCATCCGCTGAGTCTTCTGAGAAGTCAAGCTCCCCTTTTGGAGGCCCTTCCTCCATCTCCTTTTTCACCTCTTGCGCAAGAGGTGTTTTCTCGTCCTTTACCGCTGAGTCTATAAGTTCCTTTACCTGAGTCTCGGAAGGCGTGATCCCCTTGCCTTTCAAAAACGATGCGCCGAACGGGTAAACTGCAGCGAAAGATTCTACCGGATGATTCACCCACGCATCTTTAAAACTTTCCCAGGTCCAGGTTTGGTTTTCGGTATCAATGCCGATGGGTCTTCCGATAAACGCTGCTGCACCTTTAGCAGTCGCTTCCGCCGTTTTGAGTGTTCCTGCCACCGCGCCTATCCCGGCAAGTGCTTGCAGGGCCTCGCCGGTCGGGTCTTCTCGAACGATTTGCTCATATTCCGAGTGTTCTTGCAGAAACTTTTCAATTGCCGCCTGAGACGCGCCGCTAAAGGTTTGAGTAATGTCAAAGGGCGTCTTCGCCAAACCGACGCCCAACTGAGCCGCAGATTTCGAAATCGTGCTCGTCAACCAATCCCAGGCCCCTTTGGTGTCGGTCGGGCTTTCAACGTATCCTCTCACCTTCTGAGCGTAAGGTTTCAAGGAGTCGCTCGATTCCAAGGTCTGCCAGAACCAGGAATCTTCGGGTTTTCCCTTCCTCTGTTCGGCGGGAGCTACTCCAGAGGGCTCGGCATCCGGAATGTCCGAAAAGTCAACGCGCAGTATCTTCCGCTGTACCGGCGGGGCATCAGGGATATCCGAAAAATCTACCTTTAAGATCTTTTTCCCGGACAAAGGGTTCAGCGGCAATTGAGGCGTCTGCTCAGGCTGGGCTTGTGGAAGGGCATCCGGAATGTCGGAGAAGTCAATGGACAATGTCTTCGGCTGCACCTGCGGCGCGTCGGGCATATCCGAAAAATCAACTTTTAACGTCTGCATCTGGGCCATAATCTGTTGGTTCCTGTTACTCACCTTTTAGCGGAGATTAGAATTCCAGGTCTATTTTCCGGTATTCTTTATCGATATCGGGATAGAGTTTTGAGAGTTTTTCCCCGGCGGTTTTAATCGTGTCATCGCTGACGATTTTGCCGGCCTCTTGGAGTTGCCGTGCGACCCACAAGCCGAAGGGGTCGAGGTTTTCGCGGGAGACGTGCGGCGTTTCGATACCCGATCCCCTCGATTCGGAATCTCTTGGTTCATCTTGATCCCTGGGCCAGGGACCCTTAACTGCGTTCCTTCCGGTAAGATAGGGCTTGCCGGTGTCATCGAGTCGTAGTTTGTTGGTAAGATCGTGTATCTCTGTTGATGTTTGCTGCCCCGGCATACCGTTCGGAAAAAGGATTTCCTGGGCAATCTCGCGCTTCTGCATATCGGTTGGAATTTTCCCGTTGTTATTTTGCCGCCAATCCTCCAGGGCCTGCCCGAACCTGCTGACGAATCCATTGCATTTCTGCTGCTCTGGTAGAGATGGCGAGGCATTGTTCATTTTATAAAAAGGGGATTCGGCTGACGCTGCGGCCAGGCTCGTCAAATCTTTCACTGCGCTGATAGACGATTGGAGGGAGGTATGCTTCGCGGCCTCGGCAGCGTCGTTGTTCCGAATCTTATCCTGCGCGCTTATCAGATTGTTTAGTTGACCAACCGGCATTTCGCCGTAATAGGACATAAGATTCAAATTCGAGAATCGGTTGCGGTCCGTATATTTCATGCCGTTCAGATTATCATAAAGTTGATTGGTTTGATCTGTCGAGGGCGGGTCCCACGCGCTCGTCGCATTTGTGGTGATCGCCTTATCAACGAGGTTATAGGCTGAAGGATCGGATTTATAGATGGAGTTGTAAGCATCGAGCCGCCTTGGATCGCTCACGAATTCCTGCCATGATTTGACAGGGGTCGGACCTGCAAGGCTCGCCCGAACGATATTCCAGTTGGCCTGGTTGGTGACCTGCTCGGCATGGAGCTGTTGGCCCGCCTGCTGAAGGTAATGGCTGCGGTATCTCTCTTCGGCCTGAGGGTCCCCTGGGTGTTCCCGGCGGGCGAGATCAGTTACCGCCTGTAGACCTGCCTCGTAGTTCTCTGTGAGGTTTTGAGCGGTCGGGACCCCGTTTGCGGCGTACATCATCGAATGCCGGTCAACGAAGCCCTTGATGTAATTTATGAATTGGCCGGCCGTCGTGTCCGTTGTTCCACCGTTGCCGGTGATCGCCTTCGGGCTTCCGACGACATCCGCCGCATTCGTGCTCGGATCGGCATGAAGAAGCGCCATTGCCCCGTCCGTGCCTTGCTGATGCGCAAGATAAACCTCCCATGGTTGTGGCTGCCGGCCAAGGTCTTTAGCGAGAGCATCGATGTTTTGTAAGCGCTACGCCGAGCTGCACCTGGTGCCCCGCATCGAACCTGTCCTGGTCCGTGCCGCCCTGCGCTCGCCAGGTGCTGTCGATGTGCTGAAAGATTCCGGTCGCTGAAGAGTTGGGATTTCGCGTGGCCGGATTTGTAACGCCGCCCTCGGCGTTCCAGATCGTCAGGGCCGTGCTCGGGTCAACCCCCTGGCGCTGCGCCTCTGCCACTATCGCCTGGGCTGTTGCGCCGCCGGTGACCTTGCTGTAAGCCGCCTGAGCCTGGCCCAATTCCTGAGCAGGCTTGATAACCCTTTCGAGTTCAGATTGCATAGGCCCGGAGAGCTTGCTTTTGTGTTGGTCGTAGAGGGCAATGCCAGCCAGAGGATCAGAGGTCAGTTGCCTTTCAATCGCGCCTTTGTACATCTGATCGATGTAATGCTGCGCTCTCATGTTTATCGCAACGGCTGATTGTCCCGCTCCGGTGGGGCCGTAAAGACCCGGCGTACCATCGGGATTCCAGCTTCCGGCCCCGTACCCTGAGGTTTCAACACGAATATTTTTTTCGTTTTGCTGTAGCCGCTTGGGGTCATTATAGCCATCGATGCCATCTTGCACGAACGAACCGAGCAGATTATTGCTCGTCTCAAGGTCCCACATCTGAAGCTGTTGTGAAGCATGTCGCGTCATGCCGTCCAACTCGCGCTCGATCCGCTGCCGTGAAATGCTATCAAACGCTTTTTGCTGCATCTGGTTTGAAAGCTGCTCGCGCACTTGCTTGCGCAAATCCTGCATTTGCTCTTGAAAGGCGGGAAATTGCGCCGCGACATCCTTCCCGCGAAGTTGATAGAATTTGCCGTATAAGTCGCGGAATTGCGGCGAGAACTGATTTGCATAAACATCGTTTACGCTGGCTTCGTTGATCATTTGCTGCTGGACATCCGCATGCCGCTCAAGCATGTTCCCCGTCTGCTGAAGTGTCTGCCCGATCTGGCCGCCGAAGGCCTCAGGAGTTGCTTGATCGATAGTATTGTAGATCATCTGGCCTTGCGGCATGACCGATGGAACGAATGGGTCTCCCGGAACTATAGGCATCAGCTAAACTCCTTGGAAGGGGGAAGCGAGAAGCATGAAGCTATCAGCGCTGCCGTGGAAGTAGTGCTACCTTCCATGATAGCGCCTTCCTATTAACCTTCAGTCTGATTTTCTCCCAAAAAAGTCCTGTCTCCGGCAAATACGATATTATGAGGAATTCTTTTCTGCAAAACGGCAACCAGAAGCGGCAATAGAAGCGGCAATAGAAGCGGCAAAAACACAGATGAAAAAAATTTTCCCTAAGGAGTTAAATGAGTGAACAGAAGAGTGGATAGGACTTGGCCCCATGTACTTGATTGCTGAAAGGCAGGGTCAGTTTGAGCAGCTCTGTCTTTCTTGTCCTGAATTATCTTTTGAATCTGTGTGAGTACTCTGGCGGGTGGGCTCACGAGGTCCGAAGCTCTTCATCAATGAGCTCGCCGGGATGAACGAAAATAATGTGATCGGTGTCCCATGGGGACCTGAGACACTAATTCAACTTCTTTGGATAGCTTGGAAAGGCCGGGGCAAAAGCGGGTTCGAATTCATCAAGCCCTTGTCAGCTTCTCGATAATTTCCCGGTGTTGCGGATACCTCGCCAGCAACTCCGCCCGCCCGGCAATCTCCATGTCCTCATACTCAAATCCGGGCGCCACCGTACACCCAACCAGAGTGAGTTCTCCCGGCCCCCGCTGTTCAGCCGCAAACCAGTTCCCGGCCGCTATCGCTACCTGGAAAGCTGACGATAGATTTCATCGTCATTTCTTTTTCCTACCAAAGCTACTTTGAGACAATCCTCTTCAACCCGATAGATAATCCGGTATTCTCCGATATCCGCTCTTCTATAAGGATACCCGATAAGCTGAGAAGAATCGGGCGGCTCCGGATCTTCCATAAGAGCCAGGATCTTGTTGAAGACTTGGCGATACTGCTTTGCCGGCAGGAGACGAAAGAACTTGATCGCCTGTTTTGTGATACTAAGCTTTAACACGGAGAGAGGCCTCGATGAATTCCTTGGTTTCTGCTCCGCTCAAATACCCCTCTGTCTCCGCAGCTTTCGCTCTTTCTCCCCAATAAGCATCGTCGAGCTTGGTGAGACGTTCATATTCTTTCATGGACATTAGCACGGCTACCCGTTGGTTGGTTTTCTCAACAACAACCGGTTCCACCAGGGCCACTTGGAGATAGTGGCCCAACTTATTCTTCATCTCAGTTGCTTTTACGGTCACCATGTTCAGTACTCCTCCCGTCCGCTCATTTTGGATATTATAGCTAATATAGCTACATCCTCCTTTTATTTCAAGAAATTTTCCCGTGGAGGTTGAACATGCCTGTGGATTACTGCCGGGTCAGTACGGCTGATGATTGTCAAACAAGCATTTGGGGGGCTAAAGAATTTATACGAACCATTTGAGGTTGAAATTAAAGTCAAGGACAAGTGAGCCTACTATGCTCTCGTCAACTTCGCAATAATCTCCTGGTGTTGGGGATACATGGCCAGCAACTGCGCCCGCTCGGCAATCTCCATGTCCTCATAGTCAAATCCGGGGGCCACGGCACAACCAACCAGGGTGAACTGCCCCGGGCCCCGCTGTTCAGCCGCAAACCAGGTTCCGGCCTCTATCGCCACCTGGAAAGACTCTCCCTTGTTGAAATTGCGCCCCAGCTTTTTTTCAGTCAGACCACCGAGTGGATCGAGGACGTGGATGGTAAGCGGGCCCCCTTCGAAAAAGCTCCAGATCTCGACGGATTTCAGCCTGTGGAAGGCGGAAAACCGGCCCTTTTCGAGCAGATAGTAAATGGAAGACACAATGGCGCGATTCCCGGTGAAACGGTTCGGGAGGCCCTCCCTGCCGATTTGCTCCGATGCTCGGAAAACCGGGGCGAACCAGCCGCCCTCCGGGTGCTCGGCCAGGTTCAGCTTTTCAATCAAGTAGCCCGCGTTGCGTTCCGATCGCATTCCTGCCTCCAAAAAGAAAATGAGCCGCGTTTGCATTTTATCAAAACGCGGCCCATCCGCCAGGAGGTAATCTGCATCACAATGACCCCCTTCTCTATGTAAGCTGGACTATGCCAGGTTTTTTCCCATTCCGGATGCTGCCCTCAGTTCTGGTCTGCCTTCATCTGTTGCGCTCGTGCGGTTGCGTGGCTGTAGAATTCAGCATCGCTCATCTTACCCCCGACGTAGTCGCTCCATTCTCCGAAATTGTTGAAGAAGCAGGCATTCATGTTCAGATCTTCACAGACCGTCTTGTAAATCCTGTTCGCCTTCTTGGCGCGTTCTCTCCTCAGCCTTTCTTCTTCCGAGAATTTTTCACCCCCGTCCTTATCCGAGAGGTGTTTCCCGAAGGTTTGCGAGTACTGCTGCTCGAAACTTCTTCTGGCCTGTTCATCCATAGGATTTTGGCCCATATCGCCGCCGGCGAACGGGGAACAGGTCACCCTGGGTTCGTCTTTTTCAAATTTATTCGCCATTTCAGTCTCCCGGACCTCTATTTAAACAATTACCGGGGGCCCCGGCTCAGGGAATCTGAGGAGGCCGGCCGGAACTTTCTCTGTCGGAAGATAATCACTATTGATTTCAGATAAAGAGCAGGGCGGATAAAAAAACGAAGAGGGCTTATGGGCGAACGCGGGGACGCGGAGACGCGGGGAGACGGCGACGGGGAGACGCGGGGAGGGTGAAGAGTGAGGGATTTAGGGATTGAAAAAGGAGAAGCGGGAAGCTTTCTCTCCTTGCTCCCTGCTGCATGTTCCACAATTCCTCAATTCCTAAATTCCCCAATGTCAATCGCACCGCATCTGCGCGTCTCAGCGTCTGTGCGCCGCGCGGTACATTCGCATGACTTCGTCGCGAGTGACGAGGGCTTTGAAGTTGGGGACCTCTTTTTCGATATTTTCGCGGCCGTTCATTTCCTGCCGGTCAACGAGGGTGAGGACGCCGGCAATTTCGAGCCCCGCCTCTCTGCACGCTGAAATGGCCTGCAGAGTCGAACCGCCGGTGGTAACCACGTCGTCGACTACCGCCACGCGGTCTCCCGGTTTCACCTTTCCTTCTATCGCGGCGATTATTCCGTGGTCTTTGCTGGTTTTTCTTACAATGAATGACTGGATGGGCCGGCCTCTGAGCCATGAACTGTAGGCGGTTGCATTCGCAATGGGGTCGGCCCCCAGGGTGAGCCCTCCAACGGCGTTTATTTGGAGGTCACTGAGCGCCTCGAAAACCAGGTTTCCGATCAGGTATTGGCCCTCCGGGTCGAGAGTGACTCGCTTGCAGTTAAAGTAAAACCGGCTCGTTCCGCCGTGCGCCAGCTTGAATACGGGTGTTTCCGAATATTGGAAGGTATATTCCAGGATAAGTTCCAGCAAACGCTTGCGCATTTTTTCGATATCGGGGATTTGAGTCTCCATTGAGCTTCCCTGCTTTATAAAAGAGTATTAATCCGATGAAAAGTGGAATTTAACCGTAGTTTTTTCCCTGATACAGCCCTTTTTCCTCCATATACGCCCGAACAGCTTGAAGATTGCGCTGCTTATCGAGCGCCCAGGCCGGAGACACAAGCTCTTCGGGGTGCGGGTCTCCGGTCAGTCTCTGAATAATTATGTGCGGAGGCAGGAGCGCAAGGAATTCTCCGACAGCGGCGGCGTAACCCTCGCGGGAAAGACTCGAGTATGCGCCGGAGCTGTACATCTCATCGAGAGTCGTTCCCCTGATCACGTAGAGCAGATGTATTTTTACGGCCTGAACGTCCTGCAGAGCGAGAAATCTTGCCGTACGGAGCATATCTTCGGTGTTTTCAGCGGGAAGGCCGAGTATTACGTGCGCGCAAACAGGGATTTTTCTGGCACGGGTACGTTTGACGGCGTCAATGAAATCCGCCACGGAGTGCCCCCGGCGAATGCGCTCCAAAGTCTCATCCTTTGCTGACTGGAGGCCGTATTCCAACCAGATGAGATGGTTTTCGCCAAGCACTGCCAGGTAGTCGAGGGTTTGATCGGTAACGCAGTCGGGGCGAGTGCCTATGCTGAGGCCGACAACATCGGGATCTGAGAGGGCCTGGTCGTAAAGGGCCGCCAGCTTAGGCAGAGGCGCATATGTGTTAGAGAATGATTGGAAATAAGCAATGAATTTCTTTGCCTTGTATTTGGCGGCGAGCCTTTCCTTGCCGGCCCGGATCTGTTCCAGGATGCCGGCAAAACGCGCAGCCCCCGTCCCGGAACCTTTCTCGTTGCAGTATATGCAGCCGCCGCGCCCTACGATCCCGTCGCGGTTCGGGCAGCCAAGGCCCGCATCGAGCGAAATCTTCTGAACACGGCAACCGAAGGTTTCCCGTAAGTAAGAGCTGTAATCCCGGTAGAGTCTGCCGGCCATTTTCGCCCCTGTGGGTTTCGGATCGGCCCCGGTTAAAATTGGCGTGTTCGCGTAAGCCATCTCTAAATCCCTACAGGGTAAAGACTGGTTCTTGTCGGCGTCCCAGCCCCAGGGTGGCACCTCGCGGAGCGTAGGGATCGTGGGCTATCATATGCAGCCCTTTCAGGGCAAGAGAAACTCTAAAACCACCAGGGGGCTGAATTCACAGCAGACAGATACTGTCCTTTCTCGAACCGATGGTGCTCATTTGCCGGAAGAACCAAATTAAAGCCTGCTTTTACGAAAGCCATAATACTGTCATGCTAAGCAATGCCTTATCGCACAAACCAGCAGCCCGATAAGCGCTCCGCCAAGCACAAGCCACAATGAGTTTAAACGAAAACGAATGAGCAGAACAGCGCTTCCTGAGGCCAACAGAGCAGTGGGCAGATCGATAACCGCGCCGCGGCCCAGACTCCAGGTGACCACAGCCATAAGGGCTAGAGAGGCCACGATGACGCCGTCCAAAAATGCTCCTGCAATTGCCGATCTGCGCAAGAGCGGTATGACCGGGCTGCTAATTGCCACAAGGATAAATGAAGGCAGAAAAATTCCGGCTGTGGCAATTAATGCGCCTGGCAGGCCGGCAAGCAAATAACCGATGAAGGTCGCCGTGGTGAAGACCGGACCGGGGGTCACCTGCCCTATGGCAATGGCGTCCAAAAGCTGTGTTGTGGTCAGCCAATGCCAATGGTCGACAAGATCGGCATGCAGGAAAGCCAGCAGCACATAGCCGCTCCCAAAGACTACTGAGCCGATTTTGATGAAGAACACGAAGAGCGGCAGCAAGCCGAACTCGGCTTTGCCGGAAGAGTGAAACCCCGAAGCGAAGTAGGCGCCCACCAGGAAGGAGCAGGCCGATAAAAACATGATCAGCATCGGTATCCAGTGTCTTCGCCAATCCTGGATGAATCCTTGCCGCAATCCCACGATCAACCCGGTTCCAAAGAGCAAGACGAGCGGATTAACCCCCAGAGAATCCAATATAATGGCAACGACACCCATTGCCGCCAGGAATTTATTTTTTACCGCAGTGCGCCCTAAACCTAAAAGGGCCTGCAAAACGACGGCGATTACCACCGGCTTGATTCCGTAAAGCAGCCAGGCAATCTGGGGAAGGTCCCCGTACTGAACGTAAGCCCAGGCAAATGCCAGCACCATGAGCATTGCCGGAACGATAAAGCAAACGCCGGACAACAGGAGTCCCATCCAACCTTCACACAAGTAGCCCAGGAAGATCGCCATTTCCGTTGAACTGGGACCGGGGATCAAGTTGGCTGCGCCCAGCAGATCGAGGAATTTATCCCTGGGGACCCAGCGCCGACGCCGGACCACCTCGTCTTCCATCATGGCAATGTGAGCCGCAGGTCCCCCAAAAGCCGTTGTTCCAAGACGGAGGAAAAAAAGGGCCAACCTGCTCAAACTTATTTTCCCGCCTGTAAGGGCCTGATCCCGATGCTCATCATCCATTATTTTAATCTAATCTATGCAAGTAAGTACTAGGAGCCTTCCAGGCCAAAGTTTATCTTTTTTTCTCCAGTCATGCACATGTCGAGACCGATTGAACATACTGTATCCAAACCTTTCTTCTCAACGGCGGCGGCCGTCGCTTTCTGCGCCTCCAGCATCATTTTTGCGCCGCGTGTCACCATTGCTTTGCCTTCCGGCATTGTGTTCCCGGTCATCATGCTTTCGCCTTTGGTCACTATGTCATAGCCGTCCTTCATCATCTTTTCGGCCGCCGTGAACTCGGCATCTTTCATTCCTTTCCCGGCCACTGTATCCATTATCATTTTGTTTCCATCCATCATCTTCTTTGCGCCTTCCATTATCGCCTTCCGGCCTTCCATGGTTCCCCGGTCACTTTCCGCAGCTCGTAAATATCCAGCTACGGCGAAAATGCCGATTGACAGAAAAACGATTAATGAAGTTGCGAGATACCTGCTGCGACTTTTCATAGTAATATCTCCTATTTCTTCTCCCAGAGGAATCAGATACTTACCAAGGCTGAACTTTTGCCGTTGCCCCCTCCCGGATGGTAGGGCGGACCAAACAGGAGGAGACGCAGGAGGGGAGAGTAAACAAGAAAGGGCAACTTAGTTACGCATGAGCTCCAGTGCTACACAGCAAATGCTGTCAAAACCGAATCCTGTCCACCTTCTACAAACAGATTCGGGGCGAGCTTCTTGGCCTTCCAGTACTCCGGGTCATGTGAAGGAACAAGCTCGTTACCAATCATTGACAGGACCTTGAAAATGGTGAGCGCCTCTACGGCTCGCGGGACGTCCCAGGCCAGGCCGGGAGGTATTGCGTCGAGCATGTTCTCCAGTGTATACATTGCATCGGCGCAGAGAATCAGTTGTTTTCCATCGTATGACTTGACGGCCAGTGACTGGTGTCCTTCCGTATGGCCTGGAGTTGGGAAAGCAATCACAGTCCCGTCGTCAAATACGTCGAAGATACCGTTGATCGTCTTGATGTTAAGCTGGTTCAGGACCTTGAAGTCGTCGGGGATGTAAGCCGTTTTCTTCCCGGAAGCTATGGCGTTCTTGATTATTTCAAGTTCCTTCGCCTGCAGATAAATAGGAACGTCCGTGCCCGCGAAGTTGTCGATGGCCCCGGCATGGTCCAGATGCCCGTGGCTGAGAATCACGGCTTTGAGCTTCTGAGGGGACAGCCCCAGTTTTTTTATCTGAACTTTGAACTCCTCGTAGTCCTGCATGACAGGATAGTAGGCGGCCGTCACGTCCTTGCCCCAGTAGCCGACCGGGTCCTTAGCACACATGAGATTGTCTCCCGTGTCAAAAGCTATCCAGTCGTCACCATGCCTCAGGACGAAGAAAGTCACGGGGATGTTCATGGGCGTTCCTACGCGGGTATCCTTCAACATATACTGCGTCTGGGTCTTCAAAATTCCGCAGACAAAGGGATAAGCCTTTACTCTCTTGGCTG
>Ga0187875_10002980_pt1 | contig 12193 bp, 6 predicted proteins | sample June2016WEW_17_1_2_FD_132978 | JGI IMG/M metagenome (GOLD analysis project Ga0187875, IMG submission 132978) | Peatland microbial communities from SPRUCE experiment site at the Marcell Experimental Forest, Minnesota, USA - June2016WEW_17_10 | ecosystem: Environmental > Terrestrial > Soil >... | reverse complement strand
GACGGCTCTGTTCACATTTCTGACAATCCAACGCAATCGGGACTATAGATCCGCTTTGACCATCTGGCAGGACGCCGTGGAAAAACGTCCCGACAACCCAGTTGCACACAATTTCTTGGGGAGGGCTTTGCTCCAGGCGGGCAATGCCGCGCAGGCAATCCAGCAGTTCCAGCGGGCATTGCAACTCATGCCCAATCTTGCCCAGGCCCACTTCAATATGGCAACCGCCTTCGAGCAGCTGGGCAGGACGCGGGAGGCAATCAAACAATACGACCAGGTGTTACGCCTCAAACCCGACACCATTGAGGCTCAGAACAATCTGGCATGGTTACTAGCGACGCTGGCACCAGAGGACGGTGGCAACCCGGTTCGAGGTTTGGAATTGGCCCAGGGCGTCTGCAAACTCGCACCCAATGGGATGACCGCACCGTATCTCGACACCTTGGCCGCCGCCTACGCCGCCACCGGCCAATTCAGCAACGCCGTTGCCACTGCCGGGAAAGCCATTGATCTGGCTCGCTCCAACGAACTGCCACAGGTCGCCGCGCAGATCGAGCCGCGGCTGGAACTGTATCGCAGCGGACGCGCCTACCATCAGTCCGTCGTTTCCCCATAGTGCCGCAGGCGCTTCTCTGTGGCATTCTTCCCCTTGTCCCGCCATCTCCCACCCCCTATGATTGGCCGCCATGGCCACCGCGACCCCAATCGCCAACGCCCCGGCCCCACATCCTGGGCTCGCGTACCAGCCGTGGCTATTGGCTCTGGTCTTGGTGATCGTAACCCTCGCAGCCTACCAGCCGATCTGGCATGCAGGCTTCATCTGGGACGATAACAGCCTCGTGACCGACAATCCTCTGATCAAGCGGTCTGACGGCCTGTATCGGTTCTGGTGCACCACCCAAGCCCCGGATTACTGGCCGGTGACCTCCACGACATGGTGGCTGGAATGGCGGCTCTGGGGCCACAACCCCTTGGGCTATCACGTCGTCAACGTCATCTTGCACACGCTCAGTACGCTGCTGTGGTGGCGCATCCTGACCCGGCTGAAGATTCCCGGTGCCTGGCTGGCGGCGGCTATCTTTGCCGTGCACCCGGTCAACGTGGAATCGGTGGCGTGGATTGCCGAACGCAAGAACACCTTGGCGATGTTCTTCTTCGCGTTGACGTGTCTGTTGTATCTGAAATTCGAAGATGAGGACCGATGGCACTGGTACTGGATTGCCGTGGGGACGTTTGCGCTGGGGATGCTGAGCAAGGCAGCCGTGGCCCCGCTGCCGGTGGTTCTGTTGGGCGTGGCGTGGTGGCGACGGGGTCGAATCGTGCGGAAGGACATAATGCGCAGCCTGCCGTTCTTTGCCGTGGCCGGACTGCTCGGCTCGGTAACAGTTTGGTTCCAATCTCATCGGGCCATTGGGACCGAGATCGTCCGACAGGACGGTTTCTGGTCACGACTGGCCGGGGCGGGCTGGGCGGTGTGGTTTTACCTGTACAAGGCCGTTGTTCCGTTCCACTTGTGTTTCGTCTATCCACGGTGGCAGATCGATCCGAAGAATCTGCTGGCCTATGTCCCCGGGCTGCTGGTGGTGTTGGGGTTGCTTGTGTGCTGGTCCCGTCGGCATCGATGGGGAAAGCCTTGCCTGTTTGCGCTGGGCTACTACGTGGCCATGCTGGCGCCCGCGTTGGGATTCGTGAACATCTACTTCATGCGCTACTCCCTGGTAGTCGACCATTGGCAATACTATTCGATCATCGGCATCATCGCCCTGCTGGTCAGCGCCGGGGTTGGAATTGCGCGGCGGGCGGGCCCATCGGGCCGCGATCTTGGAAGGCCTGTTGGCGCCATTGTGCTGGCGGTGCTGACGGCGGCCACCTGGGAGCGGCTGAACGTATATCAGGACGTCGAAAGCCTTTGGCACGATACGTTGACGAAGAACCGGCGGTGTTGGATGGCAGAGAATAATCTGGGCATGGCCCTGGCGCGGACAGGCCGGTGGCGGGAAGCCATGGCGCATTACGAACAGGCGCTGCAGATCAAACCCGATTACGCCGAGGTATACAACAATCTCGGAAACGGGTTGGTCCGACTGGGCCGGGTCCAGGAGGCCATCGCCGACTACGAGCAGGCGTTGCGGCTTAAACCTGATTTCGTTGAGGCGCACAATAATCTGGGGAACGCCTTGCTTCGAGCGGGCAGAATCCAGGAGGGGATCGGAGAGTACGAGCGGGCATTGCGGCTCAAACCCGATAACGCCGAGGCGCACTACAACCTGGGAAACGCCTTGGCGCAACTGGGCAGGTTCCACGATGCCATCGGCCACTACGAGCAGGCCCTGCGCATCAACCCCGACTTCGTCCAGGCTCAAAGCAACCTGGCACGAGCACGGGCTGTTCAGTGAAAGGTTGACTGGAGGAGTGGCACATGAAAATGGACGTGCCCCGTCAGCCTTATACGTTGTAGCTGCCAGCCCTGTCGGGCGCGCTCCACCGACCAACTTGGTGGTCGCCATCTGAATCAGCATCCCTTAGTCTTCTTGCTTGTGAAGTCCGTAAGTGCACCCGGCAAAACCAACCCCGAGAGCGTATCTCCACACGAACCGCAGACGCGCTTGGCCATCGGCATCTGCCTTCTACTGGCAGTGGCTGTGTTCATGGTTTTCGGCCAGACGCTTCATCATGAATTCGTCAACCTCGATGATGAAGACTATGTATACGAGAACACGGAAGTTATCAGAGGGCTGACATTACCTGGAATTACCTGGGCGCTCACCCACAGTTACGCGAGCAACTGGCACCCGCTGACTTGGATCTCCCACATGCTGGACTGCCAACTCTACGGGCTGAATCCCGGGGGTCATCACCTCACCAGCGTCGTTCTCCATGCCACGGCGGCAATCCTGCTGTTTCTGGTGCTGTGGCGGATGACAAGTGCGCTCTGGCCCAGCGCCTTCGTCGCTGCGGTGTTCGCGATTCACCCGCTGCGAGTGGAATCGGTAGCCTGGGTGTCAGAGCGCAAAGACGTCCTCAGCGGTCTGTTTTTCATGCTGACGCTCGCTGCGTATGTGCGATATGCCCGTCATGTCTTCTCGCTTGGCCGTTACCTCACGGTGGTGCTGTGCGTTACGCTGGGGTTGCTGTCCAAGCCGATGCTGGTGACGCTCCCGTTTGTATTGTTGCTGCTGGACTACTGGCCGTTGAGACGCATCCCACCAACTGCTTGCCCTTCGTTACTCGACGAACTCCGCCCGCTGGTGGTCGAAAAGATTCCCCTGTTCGCGTTGTCCGCTGCCTCGTGTGCGGTGACGATTCCTGCACAGCGAGGAGCGGTCACAACGATTTCCCAGGTGCCCGTCGCCTTGCGGGTCGGCAACGCCGTTGTTTCCTATGTCGTCTACCTGGGACAAATGGTGTGGCCGGTGCGACTCGCGCCATTCTATCCACTCTTCGCCAACGATCTGCCTGTGTGGAAAGTCGGTTTGGCGTTGGTTCTCCTGGTTGGCATCTCCGCGGGAGTCATCCTGCAGCGGCGGAAGCGGCCCTATTTGTTGGTCGGCTGGCTGTGGTACGTGGGAATGCTGGCGCCGGTGATCGGGCTTTTGCAGGTGGGAAATCAGGCCCGCGCCGATCGCTACACCTATTTACCACAAATTGGCGTCTATCTTCTTGTGGCGTGGGGAGCAAGGGATATGTTTTCCTCCCGGCGACACGGACGTCTGGTACTGGGCGCTTTGTCGTTGGCCGTGATCGCGACTTTGATGGTCTGTGCGACAATCCAGACATCGTATTGGCGTAACAGTGAAGCACTCTGGGTCCACGCGCTCTCCTGCACGTCACGGAATTACGCTGCCTATAACAATCTGGGCATCGTGCGCTTCGGCCAGGGACAGGCTGCCCAAGCGATCGACGATTATCAGAAGGCCTTGGAGATAATGTCCGACTTCGTGGAGGCCCGCTTCAACCTGGCCAATGCGTTGGCCGCCCAAGGACGATCCGCTGAGGCCATCGAACAGTACCAGAGGGCTTTTGAATTGGCGCCGGATAATGCCGAGGCACACAGCGGCCTCGGCACCGTGTTCTTGGGTCAAGGCCGGCGTGCCGAGGCAATCGACCAGTACCAGAAAGCTTTGGAGACAAAGCCCGACTTCGTTGAAGTCCGCTACAACCTCGCCAACGCATTGGCTGCCCAGGGCCGATTTGGCGAGGCCATCGAGCAGTATGAGCAAGCGCTCCGAATCAATCCGCGTTACGAGCAAGCGCTCAACAATCTGGCCAATGCATTGGCTGCCCAAAGCCGATTTGCCGAGGCCATCGAGCAGTACCGGAAGGCTATTGCGTTGAAGCCAGATAATGCTGAGGCACACAACAACTTGGGCACAGCGCTCTCGAGGCAAGGACGGTCTGCTGAGGCCACCGAGCAGTACCAGAAAGCCTTGGAGATCAGACCCGACTTCGCCGAGGCCCACTACAACCTCGCCAACGCGCTGGCTGCCCAGGGCCGACTTGCCGAGGCCATCCAGCAGTACGAGGAGACGCTGCGGATCAGGCCCGACTTCGTCCGAGCCCAGAATGCCTTGGCCCGAGCGCGGGCGGTTCCGTGAGTGGAGCGGAAGTTGTTGCTGTTGTCATGGCTACGCGTCGCCGTCGAAGCGCCGTGATCCTTGTCAAGCCGGGCCTGAAACCCTAAGATTGGCGCGATGCCAGAACCGAGGCCAAGCAATGACGCCGCGTTGCTGCGGACAGCGGTACCGTCTCCGGTTAGGACAATCAATTCTACACAGCGCACCCGGCTTCTGGCGTTGGTATTGCTGATTGTGACAATCGTGGCGTACCAGCCGGTGTGGCATGCGGGCTTCATCTGGGATGACGACGCCTTGGTAACGAACAATTCGGTGCTGCGGTCTCCGGGTGGATTGAAAAGCATTTGGTTCAAACCGGGGTCCACCCTGCAGTACTATCCGCTGGTTTTCACCAGTTTTTGGGCGGAGTACCACCTCTGGAATTTGCAACCTCTCGGATATCATCTGGTCAACGTCCTGTTGCACGCTTGCAACGCAATGCTGCTCTGGCAGGTGCTGCGGCGGCTGGAGGTTCCTGGTGCCTGGCTGGCTGGGGCTATCTTTGCAGTCCACCCGGTCGAAGTGGAGTCCGTAGCCTGGGTTTCGGAACGGAAGAATACCTTGTCTGGCATGTTCTACCTGTTGGCGTTGCTCGCCCTCTTCCGTTATCGGCCACTGAAGGCCGTTGCAACGGAAAATCGTCAGTCCGACTGGCGGTTTTATTTGCTGGGTCTCGTCCTTTTCTTGAGCGCCCTGTTGAGCAAGACAGTAGCCTGTTCTCTGCCGGCGGTGATGGTGCTGCTAACCTGGTGGAAGAAAGGCCATGTGGAGAAGCGCGATGTTGGCGTACTCATGCCACTGTTTGTCATCGGGGCGGCACTGGGCCTTATGACTGCCTGGCTTGAGAAATACCATGTGGGCGCAGGGACGGATTGGTCATTATCATTTGTTCAGCGATGCCTTCTTGCAGGTCGGGCTCTTTGGTTTTATGCAGGCAAATTGTTTTGGCCGCACCAGCTTTCATTCATCTATCCCCGCTGGGAAATCGATGCCTGCGTGTGGTGGCAGTATTTGTTTCCGCTATCCGCAGCAGCGGCGTTAATCACATTGTGGTTGTTGCGGCGGCGCGTTGGGAAGACGCCGCTCATCGCCGTATTGGTATTTGCGGTGATGTTGTTCCCAGCGCTTGGTTTTTTCGATGTATTCCCCTTTCGCTACTCCCTTGTTGCCGACCACTTTCAGTACCTGGCCAGTGCCGGCTTGATCGCTGCCGTTGCGAGCGGGGGGGCAATGGTGTGCGACCGCGCTGGACGACTCGGCAAACAGATTGGAGTCGTGGCGGCCACCGTAGTACTTCTATCGCTCGGAGCACTCACATGGAGACAGGCACACATCTATCATGATGATGAAACCGTTTGGCAGGACACGTTGGCAAAAAACCCCCGGTGTTGGATGGCGCACGACAATCTGGGGACGGACTTGATGTTATCGGGCCGCCTGCAGGAGGCGATGGGGCACTACAAGCAGGCATTGCGTATTAACCCGGATTCCGCCATGGCACACAACGATCTGGGAGCCGCCCTGATGAGAGAGGGCCGCCTGCAGGAGGCAATCAGCCACTACGAGCAGGCGCTGCGGCTCAGGCCCGACTATCCCGAGGTACACGAGAACCTGGGGAACGCCTTGCTTCGTGCGGGTAAGGTGCAGGAGGCAATCAGCCACTACGAACAGGCACTCCGCCTTGAACCCGATAACGCCGAGGCGTACTACAACCTGGGAGCTGCTCTGCTCCAAACCGGCAAAGTGCAGGACGCGGTGGGCCGCTTCAACCGTGCCCTGCGAATCAAGCCGGATTACGCCGAGGCTTATATCGCTTTGGGAAACGCCTTGGAGCAAGCCGCCGACTTTCGCGGGGCAATCAAACAGTACGAGGAGCTGTTGCGGATCAAACCCAACATCATTCCGGCACAAAACGACCTGGCGTGGTTGCTGGCGACGCTTGCACCAGAGGACGGCGGCAACCCGGTTCAAAGTTTGGGATTGGCCCGACAGGTCAGCGAACTCACTCGCAATCAGGTGGCTCCCTATCTCGACACGTTGGCCGCCGCCTACGCCGCCACAGGCCAATTCAGCAACGCCATCGCCACCGCCCAACACGCCATCGATCTGGCTCGCTCTGCCGGGCAACCGCAAATAGTTGAGCAGATCGAGCCACGGCTGGAATTGTATCGCAGCGGCCGCGCGTACCGTCAGTCTGTGGCCATGACGAGTCCGCACACCCCTTGACCTGCGGCGGCAACCCCCGGAAATTCAGCCCGCAGGGCTCGCAACGCCTCCCAAGGCGGGAGAGGCGAGCATCAGTAAACACTGGCCCCGACTTCGGAAGTCGGGGCTGGTCACGCGTGGCGAGCTTCGGATAGACTCTGGAACTGTTGAAACTGCGTCAGTTCATCCCTGTGTTGATTATTGCCGCTGGCTTTTGGGCGTATCACAACAGCTTTCACGGGCCATTCATTTTTGACGACGTGCCTTCCATCCCCGAGAATGCGCACATCCGTCACTTGTGGCCGCTCCACGAAGCCCTGGCTTCACCGCTCCATTCGGCGGTCAGTGGGCGTCCGGTGGTTTGTTTGAGCCTGGCCTTGAACTACGCATTGGGCGGGCTAAACGTCTGGGGCTACCACGCATTCAATCTGGCGGTGCATCTGTTGGCCGCGCTGGTGCTGTTCGGGATTTTGCGGAGGACGTTGGAGAGAGAGAAGCTTCGTGACCGATTCGGCGCGGCAGCCGTCTGGCTGGCGGCGGCAATCGCGCTCATTTGGGAGGTCCATCCTCTGCAAACGGAGTGCGTCGACTACATCGTCCAGCGCACCGAATCGCTGCTGGGCCTGTTTCTGCTGCTGACGTTGTATTGTACGCTTCGCGGTTCCCACTCTGCTAGCCCGACCAGTTGGTATCTGACCGCGGTTGTCTCGTGCGCGCTGGGCATGGGAAGCAAGCAGGTCATGGTGGGCGCGCCGCTGATCGTCGTGTTGTATGACCGTGTGTTCCTGTCGTCGTCGTTTCGCGAGTTGTGGCAGCGACGATGGGGTTTGTACATTGGCTTGGCCACGACCTGGGTCATTCTGGCGATATCGGTGATCCGCACCCCTCATTCCGCGACGGGGTTTGGGATTGAAGGGCTGACGTCGTGGGATTATCTGAAGACCCAAGCGAATGTGATCGTTCACTACCTGTGGCTGTGCTACTGGCCGCGCCCGCTGGTCATCGATTACCTCGACTGGCCGATTGCACTTGCCCTGAAGGATGCCCTCGCATCCGGCGTTGTCGTGGTTGGCCTGCTTGGTGCGACGGTGTGGGCCTTTCGTCGCCGGCCGTGGTTGGGGTTCTTGGGCGCATGGTTTTTCCTCATTTTGGGACCGACGTCGAGCGTTCTATCGATGGCTCTTGAAGTGGCCGCGGAGCGCCGAATGTATTTGCCGCTGGCAGCGGTGGTTACGCTGACCGTGGTCGGCGCGTTTGCACTCGGGAAACGGTTGTTCAGTAAGCGGCAAGGCGTCGTGTTTGGTTGCGTGGCCGGTGGGTCCGTGGTGGTGCTGCTCACGTTCGTGACCATCCAACGCAACCAGGACTACAGGTCGGAGGTGACCATTTGGCAGGACGCTGTGGAGAAACGTCCCAACAACGCTCGAGCCCAGTACAACCTTGGGTTCGCCTTGGTTCAGGTGGGCAGGCCGCAGGAGGCGATTGAGCATTGGGAGCAAGCGCTACGCATCGACCCTAAATACGCCGAGGCACACAATAACCTTGGGCTCGCCTTGGCTCAACAGGGCAGACGACAAGAGGCAATCGGCCACTACGAACAGGCGCTGCGGATCAGGGCCGATTACGCTGAGCCGCACAATAACTTGGGGAATGCGTCGTTTCAGGCAGGCAAGCTGCAGGAAGCGATTGGGCAATATCAGCAGGCCCTGCGAATCAAGCCCGATTATGCCGTGGCACACTACAATCTGGGCGTCGCGTTGGAGAAGCTGGGGCGCACGCCGGAGGCCATCCAGCATTACGGACAGGCCCTATTGATCAACCCCGATTTCGTCCAAGCTCAGAATGCCCTTGCCCGAGCGCGAGCCGCTCCGTGACAGGCTGGCTGGGGCGGTTTAAACCGCAGGCTTTGTGAATCGTCCAGTGCTCGCAGAGGCGCAGATGAGTAAGAACTTCTCATGCGCGCCCGGCTCGGCTAAACTCGGGCACCGTTGAAACTACGTCAGTTCATCCCTGTGTTGATCATCGCCGCTGGCGTCTGGGCGTATCACAATAGCTTTCAGGGGCCGTTCATCTATGATGATGTGGGTAACATTCTCAAAAACCGGACAATCCGCCATCTATGGCCGATGTGGGATGTCCTGTCCCCACCCCCCGCCTTGTTCGTGGGTGGCCGCCCGGTCCTGAACCTCTCCCTGGCCCTCAACTGCGCGATGGGAGGTTTGGCCGTTTGGGGGTATCACGCACTCAATCTGGCGGTGCATCTGTTGGCTGCGCTGGTGCTGTTTGGGATTTTGCGGAGGACGTTGGAGAGAGAGAAGCTTCGTGACCGATTCGGCGCAGCAGCCGTCTGGCTGGCGGCGGCGATCGCGCTCATTTGGGAGGTCCATCCGTTGCAGACCGAGGCCGTGACGTACATCTCCCAGCGGTGCGAATCGTTGATGGGGTTGTTCTATCTGCTATGCCTGTATGGCTTCATTCGCGGCACGGAATCCCGGAGATCACTCGGGTGGTTCAGCCTGTCCGTAGCTGCCTGTTTCCTGGGCGTGGGGTGCAAGGAAGTGATGGTGACGGCTCCGCTGATGGTGCTGCTGTACGACCGCACGTTTGTCAGCGGGAACTTTCGGGAAGCATGGACTCGGCACCGGCGCCTGTATCTGGGGTTGGCCGGCAGTTGGCTGTGGCTGGGTGATTTGATGGTCGGTTTGCACAACCGCGATGTCGGCTACGGCCTGGGGATTACATGGTGGGGCTATGCGCTGACGGAATGTCGAGCGGTCGTGCGGTACCTGCGGCTGGCCGTTTGGCCACATCCGCTGATTTTTGACTACGGGCAGTATGTGCCGACAGAGCCTCTGGCAACAGTGGTGCCGTACGCATTGATTCTGGCGGTCTTGGCAACCGGCGTCTTGTTCGCGCTGAAGCGGCGGCCGGCCGTCGGGTTTGTTGGGGCCTGGTTCTTCGTGATTCTGGCCCCGACGTCCAGCGTGGTGCCGATTGCGGGGTCACCGATGGCAGAGCATCGGATGTACCTGCCGCTGGCAGCCGTAGTGACGCTGGTCGTGGTCGGCGTGGTTGCGCTCGGCAAACGGCTGCTGAAGAAACAGCAGGGCGTTGTGCTCGGATGCGTGGCCAGTGGATCCGTGGTGGCGCTGTTCATCTTCCTGACCATCCAACGCAATCAGGACTACAACTCCGAGTTGACCATTTGGCAGGACACCGTGGAGAAGCGTCCTGCCAACGTGCGGGCGCTCGAGAACCTGGGGCTCACCTTGGTTCAATTGGGCAGGCTCCAGGAGGCAATTGGGCACTTCGAGCAGGCGGTGCGAATCAGGCCCAATCAAGCCGAGGCGCACAACAATCTCGGAGCCGCCTTGGCACTGACGGGCCAGATGCAGGGAGCCGTGGAGCAATATGAGCGAGCCCTGCGGCTCAAGCCCGACTACGCTGACGCACACAACAGCTTGGGGCTTGCCTTGGAGAAAGTGGGCAGGGTTCAAGAGGCAATCGGTCACTTCGAGCAGGCGCTACGGTTCCAGCCCGACTTTGTCAGCGCCCACCTCAACCTGGGAAACGCCCTGGAGCAAACCGGCGAATTTCGCGCGGCGATCCAACGCTACGAAGAGGCATTGCGAATCAAACCTGACAGCATTGAGGCACAAAACAATCTGGCGTGGTTGCTGGCGACCCTCGCTCCCGCGAACGGTGGCAACCCGGTTCAAGGCTTGGCACTGGCCCAACGGGTCTGCGAACTCACGGGTAATCGGGCAGCCCCTTATCTCGACACCTTGGCCGCAGCCTACGCCGCCACCGGGCAATTCAGCAACGCCGTCGCTGCTGCCGGGAAAGCCATTGATCTGGCTCGCTCTGCCGGGCAACCGCAAATGGTCGAGCAGATTGAGCCAAGGTTGAGACTCTATCGAAACAAACAACCCTATCATCAGCCTGCCGCCGAGACAACCAACCCTGACGCAAATATTGTCCTTCGTCCACGTAACGATTGAAGAAACATTTGCGGAGACTGGCCCCTTGCCTGTTTTCTTCCCTATTTTCATTCTATGTAGCAGCCTTTAAGCTGGTTGTTTGTTGCCCGTAGCCGCAGGGTCGTTGCGTAGGGACAGACACCCGCGTGCGCCCGTCGCCCGCCGTTGGAGCTGCATTTACATGCCCTGTAACCGCATCCTTTGGAGCGCGTCTCTCCTGCCCTGTTCGCCCCCCCCAACTTCAGGTTGACGACCGACCACAGAGAGCTTATATTACTTGGATTGGGCGCCATGGTGAAACCACGAAGCATACTCATTGCGCTGATACCCACTTTGGTAGTGGTGGCATTCGTTATCGTTTTAGCCTGGTCGGATAATCGGGAGGCGGGAACGCAGATCTCCGAACCAACTTTTGTTGACGGAGCGACCTATCGCGGCGTTGAAATCACTGGGATCATCCTGTTGTCCGAGCAGGCACACGCGACGGCCGTCGTTACGGATGAGTTTTTTGACAGCAGCGAGCACGCCCTCGCATTGTCGCAGAACTGGGCGCCAAGCGCCCAGGTTGCCAAGGCTAGAACCGGGGTTCTGGCGTTACTTCAATTGCCAGACGGCAAGTGGTTTGCCGGGGATGTGGTCGGCGGCGAACCGAATGGGTGGGGGGTTTTCAGCCAGCCAAACGGCACGAAGCTGGAGGGCAAATGGCGTTATGGGATCCCCTACCGAGTCAGTGGGCGAGTGGTTCTTCCCGATGGCACCGTGGAAGACGGGACTTGGGATTATATCCACGGCACGGGCAACGGCACCATCACGTGGAGGGACGGGCACACTTATCAAGGCAGCTGGAAAATTGCCCCGGGATATTCACCAGAATTGCCCGAAGGCACGGGCACGATGGCGTGGCCGGATGGGCACACGTATGTCGGGCGCTTCCTTGATGGGCAGATGCACGGGTGGGGAACGATGACCCAGTCGGATGGCAAAGTCGTGGACGGTCTGTGGAGACACGGCGAGTTCGCGCTGTCTCGGATAGCCCAATAACCGCTTGCCGTTGTAGCTGCCGCAGGCTGTTCAGAGGATACCCCACCCCATCGCCACCATAGCCTCTTTGCCTACCAAAACCCCTTTCCGGAGGCATGGAAGTCCCGCCCGTAGCCGTCCTCCTCATCTCTCCTCGCTCCCCCTCCTCCCTCACTACTGGTTGGATGACTGAACTCCCTGCAAGTCTATCAACGCTCGTTTCGCCGGGGCAAAATCCGGTCGCAGCTTCAACGCCTGCTCGTATTGCTGCATAGCCTCCGGCTTGCGCCCCAATTTCGCCAACGCGAACCCGAGATCGCAGTGCGCTTGAACGGAATCCGGGTTGGTTTGCAGCACCTGCTCGTACTGCTCGAT
>Ga0187875_10002971_pt1 | contig 12218 bp, 8 predicted proteins | sample June2016WEW_17_1_2_FD_132978 | JGI IMG/M metagenome (GOLD analysis project Ga0187875, IMG submission 132978) | Peatland microbial communities from SPRUCE experiment site at the Marcell Experimental Forest, Minnesota, USA - June2016WEW_17_10 | ecosystem: Environmental > Terrestrial > Soil >... | reverse complement strand
CCGGTCGGACCCGTCGGTCCTGTCGGACCTGCAACAGACGACGCTGCACCGGTTGGTCCGGTCGGCCCAGTCGGTCCCGTGGGACCTGCAACAGACGACGCTGCACCGGTTGGTCCGGTCGGCCCAGTCGGTCCCGTGGGACCAGTCGGACCCAATGGTCCTGTCGCCCCGGTCGAATCCATCCAGACCCATTTGCCGGTGGCGAGATCGAGATAGATCGCCTTTTGCGCACCGCTCGGAAGCGGAACACCAGCCTGGGCCTCTGGGTCGCTGAGAATGCTCATTGCAATCGCTCCATCGTGACATAATACACGATCATGGTATCGCTGGTAAGAGTCCCCGCTCCCCACGCAAATCGAAGATCGAGCGTCTGAGCCGAAGACGATAACCCAGTCGTCGATGTAAGCGCTAAGGCCGCCTCATAATTCAATAACCCACCCGAAAATGCAATCGCCCGTCCCGCCACTGCTGCAGACGTCGTACCGATACCGACGATCGAGAATTCGACTTCCCCATCATCCGTCGTACTTGTAGAGAGCGCGGCGACTTGAATACCTGATAGCGCTGAATTTCCCCAATAGCATTTTGCTGTTAGCACACTCACTGAGCTTGATGAAGATGCTGTAACCGAGAATGCTGCCCTGACACGCCACACCGATCCTGCCGCCAATACCTGACCGCCTAATGTCACACCTGCAGATTGAAACGACGATGAGGCATTCAATGATGTCCCTGCCGTCAATGCACCAGCATAGGCCAACAAAGTCCCCTGTGGTCCGGTTGGACCCGTAGGTCCTGTAGGTCCGCCGGCACCTGCACTACCACTCGAACCAGTTGGCCCGGTTGGACCCGTAGGTCCTGTAGGGCCGCCGGCACCTGCACTACCACTCGAACCGGTTGGACCCGTAGGTCCTGTCGGACCGCCGGCACCTGCACTACCACTCGAACCAGTTGGCCCGGTTGGACCCGCAACCGTCGATGCTGATCCTGTCGGTCCGGTCGGACCATAAACATCCGCCAATACGCCATCGCCAAGAGTCTGGAGCTGGCCGCCGGCTTCGATATGAATTGGCACCGTGACCAAAACTTGCGTGTTGTCTGCGACAGCGAAAATGCCGCCACCAGTAATCGTCAGCGGCGGCGCACTACTGCCACCACCCGCAGCACCTGTCGGACCCGTTGGACCCGTAGGACCAGCAACAGAAGATGATGTACCCGTCGGACCCGTTGGGCCGCCAGCGCCCGGCGATCCTGCCGCTCCGCTCGATCCCGTAGGACCCGTCGGACCCGTTGGGCCGCCAGCGCCCGGCGATCCTGCCGCTCCGCTCGATCCCGTAGGACCCGTCGGACCCGTTGGGCCGGTCACACCACCTCCACCGCCACCAGAACCTGTCGGACCAGGAGGACCCGCTGGCCCACGCGGTCCCGTAGGTCCGGTCGAACCCGTCGCCATCCAGATGTTTGGCGAACTATCGTAATGAGGACCGTGGATCATTGTGGGTTCAGGAAACGCGTGATCTCCTGCATCCTCTGGTCAAGTGGTTGAACACCGATCGGCAGGCCCATCGCACGAGCCCGAGCCGCCATCATCATATGCTGCATAAGCGCTGTTCCAGGACTAGACAACGGGCCGCCCATCATTGGATGCTGCAACGTATAATCCATCGCCTGCTGCATCCAATAGCGCGTTGCATCCGGGTCCTGCTGAGTCACCGACCGCACGAGATGCTTCTGAATGTTCTGCTCATGGTACTCCTGCGCCGCTCGGTTGCCTTGGAAGATGCGCATGTCCTCGTTGTAACGAGCCAGAGTCGTCGGATCGAGACCGATCGCCATCTTCGCCAGATCAGCCGCCGACGGTTTACCGCCCGTGATGGCCTGACCATACTTATCGACGAACCCATGCGTGCCGGCGTACAGCGACTCCGCCAAGCCCTTGAAGCCTTCCGGCAGCACCTTCGTCAGACCCAACAGGTAGTCGCCGTTGAGTAGATCGCGAGCACCAAGGTAGACGCCGCTCACCTCATGCGCTGCCGGACCAGCGGCGGTCTGCATGAAATCGCGTATCCGATCTTCGAGTTTGCGCTTATCGGTCAGAAGGCTCGTGCCCGGCAGAATGTTCTGAGTGCCCAGATGCGAGAGATCGACGCCAAGAGCGCGAGGCAGTCCCTTGGCCAACACATCGCCGACATCCGGACCGAAGGTATGCGCCAACCATGTACGATAGAGACCTTCCACGTCGACATCGTCATCGCCGGTCAACGTGCTCAGCACCTTGTCGGCTGCGCCAGTGAAGGCAGCAGCCATCGGCAACCCAAGCGTACCAGCCAGAGCCGTCACGGCCACCAGATGCCCTCCAAGAAAGACACCAGCCTGACGACGCGTCTCCTTGTCCCCATCCAGCGGCGCAATCAGATCGTACATTTCACGATACATCTTTTCGATTTCCATCGTATGGAACCGAGTGAAACCGAACGCCACCTTACCATACGGACCAAAGAAGCCAGCCTTACCGGTGAAGCGCGACGCCATTTCCGGTCCCCATTGGAACATCGAGTTGTTGGTGACGCTCTTAACATAATCCTCACGACTGGCGAACCCGCCACGCGTCACTTTACCAGGATTGGCGTCATGTGCATCCGCAGCGGCAAGCGCCATGATCAAGCGCGGCAATGTCTCCGAATACAAACCAAGGAAATTGGCATACTGCTGGAACTTCTCATGTGATACCAACGCCGTGCTGCCAGGATCGGTCATTCCCTTTGTGAACTGCGTCATCACACCAGCCGCATCAGCCTTCATGACAGTAGCAATATCCTTCTCAGATGCGCCACCAGCTCGTAACGTCGTGTCACGGAATCCCAACTGAGCCCAGTCCTTGCTCTTAGCCACAGAGTTGAGGATATTAAATGCGCGCCCAGTCGCGCCTGCCATGTACTTGGCCGCTCCAGCATAACCCTGCAATTTCGCCAACTCTCCCCAGCCGATTGTTGCAAGCTGCGACTGCATGGTGAAAAAGTAAGCTGGGCTGAATCCGATGATGATCGAGTGCATTGCTGCGGTGGCCAGATCGAGCGCTGGATTGGAAATCTTCCACGCCTGCTGCGCCTCGCGCAACAGCACTTCCTGCCCAAGCTCATGTGCCGCGTTCTTCTGCGCGATCGTCAACTTCGGATTGCTTTTGGCGTCCTGAACCTGCTGAATGATCTTCTGGCGCGCAGCGGAAATTTCACCAGACCGCTCGACCATCGACGCGTTGCGTGCGCTCTGCCGCAGATACAACGCCATGTTGGCTTGCATATCCGGATCGTAACCGTGAGTCAGCGTGCGTGGCTGCAGAAAGTGTTGCAGCGAATGATCAGGCCGCATATCCAGCCATTGCTCGGTCATGTTCTGGAGGAGCGCATCCTTGGTGTCTTTGTCGACACCATCGGGCAACGATCGCCGGAATCGTTCGATCGCCTCCTGCAACTCGTACGGAGCGATCCTCGAATTATCATTCAATCGAGCACGATCGCCAGTCTTGATCGCTTCGTTAGGATCAAGATGTCCAGCAGCCTGCAGTTTAACCATTTCGTCGTTGAATCGACCCTGCTGCGCCTCAGTGGCAAAACGTGCAAAGAAATTCGCCTGATCATCGCCGAGACTGTACATCCCGACATGCCAATCACCGTCCTGGATCATCTTCTGCATCGCCACGATGGCTTCCGGCTTCACTTTGCCATTAGCATCTTTCGCAAGCGTAGCCGACACGAAATAGCGACCAGTGCCATGCTGAACCGGCGCATACAGCCCACTCTCGGTCTGCGCCAATCCTTTCTTGACGTCTCGCAACATCTCACGTAGATCAGCGATAGACGCACGATGCGCACGCCCAGCCGCCCCCTCCATCGTCGAAGCCAGCGTATCATTGTCCTTGACATGCTGCTCAAGAACAGCGCGCATGCCGTCGATCACACCCTTCCAATGAGCGTACGCGGTCGGTATGTCATTATGAAGCGCGTACAATCCGCGGAATGTCTCACCTGTCGGTGTAGTCGGGAGCCCCCAATCCTTGCCTTCACCCAACTGCTGCCGGCCGAATTTGTAGACCTCAGCCGCCAACCGCTGGTACATCGCAATCTGACCAGTCTTGAGCATCGCATCGACGGCTGGAAAGGCACCAATCTGCCGGACATGATCAAGCGCGCTACGCGATTGTTGCCACATCCTGTACAGCTCCGGGGCATTCTCGGCCTTCAACAGGTCCCCATGATCCGCCCACTCCTTGACCGGATTGATACCCCGTGCGTCCCACTGCTGTGCGTCAAGCAAGAATTGCTGCGCTACCGCACGCTTTTCCACCGGCAGCGCCTCCATCGCATATTGCGCGAGAACATAGACCTTATTCCTGGCCTGCTCATCAAGCCGACGATTTTCAGACGCGAAGAAATGATCTCGGATGCCTGTGACGATGGTCGCGGCAATTCTGCCATAACTGATACCGTAAGTGCTCGCAAGCTGATCAAACAACCGACGAAGACTCCCGAGAAGATTGGTTTTACCATCGACGACACCACGCACTATCCTCGGTGCGACACTCTCCGCACCCTGAACCATGTTCTTGACCGTCGACTCCATCTGCCGAGGATCGGTCATCGGCTCGCGATCCTGCATCGTCAAATTCAGACGCGACTTCGGGTTCATCGCCAGCCATTGCTGATCCGAGCCGGGACCCATACGATCTAAAAACTCCTTCACAGCATCGTCAGGCATGAACGCGTGGCCGGTGACCAGCGACGCCAATGCACGCAGCTTCTGCGCCACGCCAGCGAAGAACTGTTCGAGAATCGTACGCGGCTTGTCGGTCATCGTCGCATAGCGCGCCACCTGATCGGCGAACCATTCCTTCTTGCTCAACAGGTACTGCAAGCTGTCAGGGTCGAGCCCGGATGTCAGCTTCGACAATTCACCAGTCTCGATCGCTCGTTGGCTGTCGGCAAATTTCATCAACGGTTGCTTAATCCGCATCAAATCTTCGGTTGTGCGGATGCCCTGAGCCTGGCGATACCACTTGTCATAGGCGGCATCAATCGCCGCACGAACCTCGGCCGGCGCGGTGCGAAGCGCAGTCTCGTAAATGATGTGCCCGACTTCATGAGCCGTGGTCTCGACCGTGCGCCCGTCGCTCCTGTCGGGACGGACATAGATGTAGGCATCCTGCGCTTCGGGACCGAAGAAACGCATATGCCCGTTTTCCTTGCCGACCATACCGGCGGATCGGGCCGGCATATAATCGCCGTTCAAACCAGCCTTGTCCGCCACTTCTCCGATCATGTCATTGGGATGGGCGATCAAGACACGCAAGTTGCCGAGACCGAGCTGCTTCATCAGGCCGCGGACATACGACACCACTCGCGGATCGGCGCTAGGCGTGCCGACCACCTGCCCAGCCTTCCCGACGAACGGACCATCAGGGCGCTTCCTTGCCAAGGCGGCATTGAGCGCACGGTCCTGATTGGCAGCGGTAGTAAGCGTCGCGCGCAGTTTCGGAGTCAGCCAGGGCGCACGCGACTGCTCGACAGCGTCCATGCTGCGCACGCCGAGCGCACGGTTCACGCCAAAGTAAACCGGTCGACCACTGACATTAAGGCCACGGATCAACGCGTTCTCGCCGTCCTCGTACACCATCGTACCGCCGGTATCCTTGATGTGACCTTGGAGCCAATCCGGCGCATTTGGATCGAACCGCGCGACCGGCGCTCCCGCCTCACGATCGGCGCTATCAGACCGCGGCGTACGCAGGTTATTCTCAACCTCCTCCTGGATGGCCAACGTCTTGAGCGCGTTGCGCACTGCCGTCGGCTCTCGAGACGCGAGCTGCTTGGCCATGAACATCTGCCGCGGCGAACCTTCCGGCTCGGCGTCGTGCAGGGCCTGCAACTTGGCGCGCTGCTCCAACTGCTGCATACGCACACTCTGCATCGCCCGCGGCGCTTCCTGCTCAGGCGTCTTCTCGGTCAGGTCAGGCTGGATGCGACCCTTCGGAGCCGCCTCTACCAGATTGGGCGTCAACCCTTCTGGCGCGCCGGGCTCGGGTTCTTCTTGGAAGAACTTGTCGAGGTACGAGAAGGGGGCATCCCCCTCCGCGACTTCACGTGTTCCGGCAAGGGCATTCCTTTCGGAGTATGCGCCTCCCAGCGCTTCGCCATTTGCGGATGATGGCTGTACATCCATCCCCGCTGCGCCTGGCTCTCGAACGGCATTGGTCATCTCCTCCCGACCGGCCCTGCTCCGGTCGTGAACGTACGGGTATTTCGCAACGTCAGCCAGCGGGGTCCCGCTCGGCTTCGCAGCTTCCTTGATATAGCCGCCCCACTTCTCGCTGTAGGCGCGATAGAACTGTTCGGGGTCCTTGCCATTGGCGCGCGCGATGTCTTGCACGTACTGCTTCTCGGCCACCTCACCCAATTTCACATGAGACTTGTCATAGCCCCAGCCGTTGTCCACCGCGCCATAGGCTTCGGGGATTTCATGGCGCGCGACGGCTTGGTGCATATTCATCGTCACGCCCTCGACCGTGTCTTCGGCCGGAATGCGCGAATCGACATGCACTAGCGACGGGTCCTTGGCGTCTACGCCGGCCGCGTCAGGCACGCGCGCAGTGGCGTCGATCTTGAGATTGGCGAGACGATCTGCAATGACAGGATGACTGAGAAGATCGACACCGGTCGGGTTCGGCGGCAACGGCGGTCCCTTGCGGGCCGCGTCCATGCGCGTGTCCGCCTCCTCATGCCATTGCTCGACCTGCTGCGCGTCGCGATACGCCGGCAGGTCCTTAGTCTTGAACTGCGCCACCAGCTTCTGTCGCGCAGCCGGATCACGCTCGGCCTCGATCTGCTTGGCCGTAGCAATCAGCGTCTGGCCGGCGTCCTCGGTGCGTTCAGCCGGGTTAACATCCCCGCCACGCATGTCCATGATGCCATAGCGATCGGTGAGCTGCTTGAACCACTTCGGCGACCGGCCGTCGTTGTTCTCATCGAACAGGTCCTTCTGCTGTCGCAACGCATTGATAAGATCAGGCTCATCCGCCGAGTTGAAGTTCTGGAAGAACGGATGCTTGAGCGCCTGTGCTGGCAAGTCCTGACTCACCTGCTGCTTGAAGTCCGCCACCTGACCAGCGCGCTGCTGCATCTCCTCCGGGGTGAAGGTCATAAAACCCGGACCCGGCGTTGCACCAGGCGGCGTGCGCCGCAAAACCTCATCCTGGAGCCGTTGATACAGCCCGGCCTGAGCAGACCCGAGACCGCCCTTGTCAAACCCGCCACGCGCTGGCCGCTTGGCCTTCTCGGCCAAAACCGAAACCTGCGCTTGCAGGTCCTCGTCGCTCAACGCCGAGATAGGCGATGGCGGAGGAAGCGCCCGCTGATCCGACGGAGGCGTCGTCGCGTTCACGGCCGCACGCGCGAGCGTGTCCTGATCGAGTCCATAGAGCGAATCGCCAATGCCGGCACGTCCAGCATAGAGCGGCGCACCGCCCTGATCCACCACGCCCTCGCCCGGAATGGGCACCAGCGCCTTGCTCGGCACGGCCTCTTGGAGAAGCGGCTTCGTCGCCTGATCCAAAGCGTCGGTAGGAATTTCAGCCGCAGGTACACCAGTCAACGGTCTCGTTGCCGGCCGCAACGCCGCGGTCAAGCCGCCAAAGACGCCGCCGCCGAGCGCGCCCATCATCGCCGCGTTGACGATCCCGCGCGCACGGTCGGCCAAGGGCATCTCTGGAGTGAACGCCTGTTGCGTAATGGCCTCCTGGCCACCCATCTGGGCCGCGTTATAGCCGCCCATCGCCAGCGAACCCTTGAGGAACCGTGCGCCCAAGCCCCCGGCGACACCGTGCTCGAACATTGACCGCAAACGGAACGGCACGAAGCCGGCCGCCGCCGCCTCAGGCACACCCAAAGCCAGCGCTTTGCCGGCATTCTCCTGCGACAATTCGCCGCGGTTGGCGGCTTTAGCGGCCTCAACGTTCGAGCCGGCGATCTGCGGATACATAGCGGCCCCGGCACCGGCCATGCCCATGAGACCAGCACGCGCCGCCGCAGCACTCACAGCCGCAGCTCCAGCACCAGCCACAGCCTCAGGAGCAAACGCGCTGCCTGCAATCGCACCACCGACACCGAGACCCAACGACGGGATCATCTGCGCCAGACGATAACCGATCGCCGAGGGATACCACCACGGCCCCTGCTCAATATCCTGACGAGACGCTTCCTGCCCCTGCTGAGCCTGCGCAGCCGCGACGCGACCCCACTGCGCCGCAGGATCGGGCATACCCAAAACCTGCGAGGCGGCCTGTCCAGCGCCAGCGAACGCGCCAAGGCCCTGATGCCAGCCGCTCGCGAGACCGGCCGTCAGCCAATTTCCAGGCTGTGGAGTCGTCGGAGCGAAGCCGTAGGAGCCGAAGGGAGGGACAGAAAAGTTGGGATCAGCCATGGTGTCACCACCCAGTCGGCATCCCACCGCCTCCCGCGAATGGATTGCCTGCGCCCGTCGAACCCCACTGCATCAACTGCATCAGGCCATACTGTTGGTAGGCAAGCGCCTCCAACGCCTTCTGGTGATCCGTGTCGATTTGCTGCTGCGCAGCCTGATAGTCGCGATTTGTAGTATCCCCATTATATTTCGCGAGCAACGCCGACGAACGATTCTGACGCGTCGTTTCAGAAGCATCCAAGAGAGACAGAGCAGCCTTGCCAGCAGCCGGCATCAGCATCATGCCGATACGTGCTTGAAGTGGGATGCCAGCGCCAGCATACCGACCAGCACGCATAATATCTACACTGTTACCTGGACCAAGACCAGGATTGGGGTTCACCTCACCGATCTGCGCCTCGCTAATTTGCGGTCTGGCCGGTGCAGGAAACATCGGAGCCGCGCCACCAGGACCAACGCCCATATGACCGGAGCCCGGCCCACCGATGCCCCAACGAGCGATCTGATCCGGCGATGCCGGACCCAGCATGGTTCTAATCCCATCAGGACCCGGCGCAGAGAACTGCGGCGTAGCCGCGGCCGGCGTAGTCGGCACCGTCGCCGGAGCCGATGCAGCAGCCGGCACCATCCCCGCCGTCTGCGGCGCGCCACCAGGAGGAGCCGGCGGAGCCAGAAGCGCCGCGTTCGGCCGAGGACCCCACAGCGCCATAGACGCAGCCGGAGGCCCGGCAGTCACGACAGGCGGAGTCCCACGACCGGCCAATTGTGCAGCGATAGCCGCCCCGATGTCGGACGTCCCATCAGCGAGATGCAGCATCCCCTTCAAGCGTGCGAGAGCCATCAGTTCGTCTCCCACGAGAAGCCGTTACGCCCGAAGCCCCAGTTCGAGTTGGCGAACATCTTGCGCATGGCCACCTTCTTCGCCTCGGCGACATGCGTCTCGAAGCTCTGCCGGAACTCCAGGGCTCGATCCGGCATGCCGGCATCGATGTCCGTAATCCGAAGGGCAAGATACGCCGCCCAATCGAGCATGTCGAGGTGATGCTCCTCCGGGATTTCTGGCACGTCGCTCTTGCGCTTAAGCCGGCGCAACGGATAGCGCACGACCCGCAGGTGGATCGGTACCGCATGCTGGGGATCGGGGGCCGGGTAGGAGCGAAATTGAACACGTCCCATCGACCCATTGTCGTCAGGCAGCACGCCCTCATCCGAGTCCCAAGCGAGAATTTTTCCGGGAGGCAACTGAGCCAGCGACGACGGATCAAAGAAATAGGTGTCGGGAGTGTGGTAGGTGTCGAACGACGCGTGGCCGGCGCGCGCCAGATCAGCTCGATCGCCCTCACACCGCGCCGAGATCACGCCACACACCGCCGAATGAAGGGGATATTCCTTCTCCCACGGCTTGGTCTGGAGGCGGCAAACCTCTGGGGTCGTGTTGTCGCGGATCATCAACGCGTGGCGCGCCATACGCAGCTCAGCCTCGTTGATGTAGTGGATAAGGGTACGATCCGACCAGAGCCGGTCAGATTCCCCGGCGACTCTGTCTGAACGGTCGTGAAGGATGTTTTCCCTCAACTCCTCCAGAAGTTCGCCGAGGTTCATCTGTCATCTCCGTGGCTCAGGCCACCATGTCTTCGCCGCCCATCCCCACACGCCGGTAGGGATAACGATGTTTCTGCCGATGCCCGATAACCTGCTGTGTGCGGTCATCCTTCACCGGCACTGACTCGATCGCGTGATCGAGGACATCGATCAGTTCAGGCGGCACATCGGCCGGCACACCCGATTGCAGGATGTAGGTGCGGCCGTTGACGCCGAAGAACTGACCAGTGGGCGGGATGTTCGGATTGTCTTCCAGGATAATCCGCACCCGCTTCGGCATCGTGGTGACCGCGGCGGGCTGCGCCGCGGCCTCCTTCTCATCCTCCAGATTGGAGGGCAGTTCCAACGTACCCATCATAGGCTCCCTTGCTCGCTATCGATCAGCCGGTCGGACCCGTCGGACCCGTCGGCCCAGTCGGGCCAGGAGTCGCCGGACCCGTCGGTCCAGTCGGACCACGAGCGCCGGTCGGCCCCACCTCGCCTGCAACAACGGTGCTCAGGTATAAGAAATTCGCGTTGATCTCCGCGGCCGTGGTTGCCCACGCCTCGTTGCCGGTTCCGTCAATGGTTTGCAGGGCCATGGTCGTCAGTCCTCTTTGTCAGTTGCCGCCGTCGCTTCCGCGAAAGCCTTGTCGAAACTGGAGGTGTGCTCCTCTTTCGGCAGCGCCACGTCCGCCACCTTCTCGATGAAGCGCTCGGCTTTGGCGAGATCATCGAAGATGAACTCGCGATCCGCATCGCGCCACTTGCTGTTCGGCTTCTCGTTTTCGAGCACGATCTTGGGATCGCGCACCGTGACGGTGTAGCCGTTCTGCGCACGCTCGATACGGATGCAACCCATGCCAGCCCCCGAAGGACTGGCGGGGACAGGAGCCCCCGCCATTGGATCAGCCGATCGCCAGCCAAACGTAGGTGTGGGTGCTTTGGTTGGCGAGCTGCCCGCCGGTGCCGCTCGAGAACTTGAGCTGCGCCTTCGTCTTGTCGGGGCTATAGACGCTGACCGACGTGTTGATGATGGTGCCGTCATTCGGCTCCTGGGTGCCCTGCGCGTAAACGCCCGGCTCGGTCGCCGAAACCAACGCGGCGTTCGACTGGATCACGCTGTTCGCGTCGATCGCAGAGTCAACCGTGCCGGTCGTCAGGAGGGTGTCGCCCGCCGCCATGCCGAGCATCCACTCCCAGACCGAGGAGCCAGTGGAAGCCGCCATGTCGATGAGTTTCACGTACGTCGGCGTGAAGCCCAGGTTGACCGTGATGTCGCCGGAGGCGTCACCCTGGTAGTGGCCGGTGGCGATGTTGCCAAAAGCCTGATAGTTGTCCGGGCTGATGCCGGAAGCATTGAGAGTCATGGTCGTTCCCCGAAACCGAGTGGGCCAAGGGCGGCCCGAAGGCCGCCCAGTTCAGTTCGATCAGGCAGTCGCGCCAACCTCCAGGCGAGCCATGAAGGCGTCCTGCAGGATGACGGTTGACGTCCAGAGCTTCCAGCCGACGGTGCCGCGCTGAGCCAGCGGGTCGCCAGGAGCCGGCTTCGGATTGACGACCATGGGCGTCATGCTCGACTTGCCCTTCAACGGCACGATACCGAAGGCATCGCGACCGAAGTAGAGGATCGGGTAGACGTCCACCGCCGCGGTGGTCTCACGCAGAGCTGCATTCGAGCCGCCACCACCCAGGAAGGGAGTCATGACGGTCGACGTCAGGTAGCGCACCTGCTCGCAGGAACCGATCTCACCCTCGAACGGCGTGGTGTGCGGGCCGTAGTCCGCGACCACCTTGAAGCCGGTCATGTTACGGAGATCAGACTCCAAATCCGGATGGCACACCGCCATGTAGGACGCTTCGACCGACTTCGTATTGAAGTCCGGGTTCGAGGCGACGACCTGCGTGATCTTCTTCGCGTTCTGGCGATTGAGACCGGTCGTGACATGGCGCTGGTCAGCCAGTTGGATGGCGGTGACGACACCCACCCGACTTCCCACGTTGTTGGCGTACCAGACGTTGGTGCCAGCCTTGAGGACGTTGAAGCGCAACGTCTCCACGGTGACCGCCGCCTGCTCGCCAAGGATGTCGGTGGCTTGCTGCAGCACCGGGTCAGTGTGCGTGTCTTCAATGACGTCAGTGATCGTCACGAAATCGCCGTACTG
>Ga0187875_10002969_pt1 | contig 12220 bp, 10 predicted proteins | sample June2016WEW_17_1_2_FD_132978 | JGI IMG/M metagenome (GOLD analysis project Ga0187875, IMG submission 132978) | Peatland microbial communities from SPRUCE experiment site at the Marcell Experimental Forest, Minnesota, USA - June2016WEW_17_10 | ecosystem: Environmental > Terrestrial > Soil >... | reverse complement strand
CGCTCGCAGCTGGTCCTCAGAATCAGACAGGCCGGGCAGGACCGGAGCGATGAGCACGCCACAGCGCACGCCGACCTCGTTAAGCCTCGAGACGGCCTCGAGACGCTTTTCAGGTGGGGGCGTGCCAGGTTCTATGAGGCGCCAAAGCTCACGGTCCAATGTGCCTACCGATAGGGCGAGGCTCACAGTTGTGCGAGTGGCGGCCTCTTCGAGCAAAGCGAGGTCCCGCAACACGAGCGTCGACTTCGTGAGGATGCTGAAGGGGTTTCCTGCCTCGGCGAGCACCCGCACGACGCCCTGAGTGAGGTGGTACTTGCCTTCTGCCTTCTGGTAAGGGTCGGTGTTGGTACCCATGGCGATGTGGTCGCCCTGCCACTTGCGCGATCCGAGCTCGACACGAAGCCGCTCGACGGCGTTGATCTTTACGACGATCTTGCGCTCGAAATCCTCGCCCGTACCGAGCCCCAGATAGCTGTGCGTTGGTCTCGCAAAACAGTATGTGCAAGCGTGACTGCAGCCGCGATAGGCGTTGATCGTGTACTGAAAAGGCATCCTCGAGGCGGACGGCACCTTGTTGATGATCGTGCGCGCATTGACGTGGAAGAACTCCATCCCCCGGTACTCACCCTTGCCGAGGTGACCTTCGCCAAGCGAGGAGCCAGGAAACAACATCGCCGACTCCTCGTCCTCGACAAGGCGCCAGCGAAGCTGGCCCGACTGCCTTTGTCCGTCCATAAGGACAGCCTATCGAACATATGTACGTAACGATAGGTCCGCGCTGGCGCGGAGGCTTGGCCATATCCTGGCCGTGTGCCCCCATTGCCCGAGGTTGTGTCGTCGATCACCGACCCGGACGAGCGTGAGCTCGTCGAGCTTGCCTACAAGGCCTGCACGAAGGCCTACGCTCCGTACTCCAAGTTCCAAGTCGGAGCGGCGATACGAACCACGAGAGGGACCTACACAGGCGCCAATGTCGAGAACGGGAGCTTCGGGCTCACCTGTTGTGCAGAGCGCAACGCCGTGTTCGCGGCCGTCAGCTGCGAGGGCGGCAAGATCGCGCTCAAAGCCGTTGCTGTGTACGCCCTCTCGCCGGGTGGAAACGTGAAGACAGCGTCACCGTGTGGCGCCTGCCGCCAGGTTCTCGCCGAGTTCGGGCGCGACGCCACCGTCACCTTTCTCGAAAGGGGCCGGTTCCTTACGATGACCGTCGACGAGCTCCTGCCGGCTGGCTTCGAGCTGTACTGAGCCCAGCGGATCGAGCGCAAAGAACCTCTAGCCAGCCTAGGAAGCGAGCTCCTCGAGCGCTTCTAGCAGCCTGATCACGTCCGACTGGTCGTTGTAGTGCACGACCCCAGCCCGCACGGCACCGCCTCTTTCGCGGATCTTGAGCACACCTGCGAGCTCACGGGCGTAGTTGTCGCCGTTCCAGACATTGACGCCGCGATCGGCGAGATGAGCCGCGACCTCGCGCGGACTGCGGTCGGTGAGATTGAAACACGTCGTCGGCGCCCGATCTGACGCCCTCCCATAAGCCGTGACGTGCGCCATTGCCTTGAGACCTTCGAGCAAGGAGTCGAAGACAACCGCCTCGTACTCGGCAACGGCGGTCATGGACGCGGTGAGGCGCTCACGGCGCGACCCGGCCGCGCCGGGATCGAGAGAGGCGAGATGGTCGACAGCGGCGGTCACGCCGGCGAGGTCGGCGAACGCCAGCGTGCCGCGTTCGAACCGGCCCGGCACCGACTCGGGAGCGGGGTCGAGCTTGTAGGGATGCAGGCCCTCGAGCAACGCCACGCTCGCCACGACGGCTCCCACGTGCGGGCCGGACCACTTGTAGGCGCTCATGGCCCAGAAGTCGGCCCCGAGCGCGACGACGTCGACGGGCCCGTGCGGTGTCGCGTGCACGCCGTCGACATAACTGAGTGCCCCTACGCTTCGGGCTTTGCGGCAGATCTCGCCCACGTCGGGACGCGTGCCGATGAGGTTGCTCGCGGCCGATACCGCCACGAGCCTGGTCCGCTCTGATAAGAGCTCGTCGTACTGGCCGGCGGGGAGCTCCCCGCTCGAGGCATCAACCTCGGCCCATCGCACGACTGCGCCGGCGCGTCGTGCTGCCTGGACCCATGGCCTCACGTTCGCGTCGTGGTCGAGTCGTGAGACGACGACCTCGTCGCCAGCGGCCCAGGTTCGAGACAGCGTCTCTGCAACTCGGTAGGTGAGCGTCGTCATGTTCGGTCCGAGGATCACCCCTTCGCTCTCAGCGCCCACGAGGTCGGCGACAGCCGCTCGGCAGTTGTCCACTATCTCCCCGGCACGCTCGGAGGCGGGAAACGCCCCTCCTTGGTTGCCCAGCCCGGCGAGGTACGCAGCTGAGATCGCGTCGATGACGCTCGAGGGGACCTGCGTGCCGGCCGCGCCATCGAGATAGGCGCAGCCGTCCTTGAGGGCGGGATATGAGGCGCGGATCCGGCCTACATCCAGGCTCACGAGGTTGTCTCGGCGCTGTGGCAGACGGCTTCGACGTTGTTGCCGTCCGGGTCGCGGACGAAGGCGCCGTAGTAGTTCTCGTGGTACTCCGGCCACAGGCGCGGCTCATGGAGGACCTCGGCGCCAAGAGACACCGCCGCCTCGAAGAACGCCCTCACGCCCGCCCGGTCCTTGGCCACAAAAGCGAGGTGGTTCTCGCGGTTCGGACCGGCCGAGGCTAGTGGTCCGATCCAGAACTCGGGCTTGCCCTCAAGCCCGTAGCCGACGACTTCGCCGAAGTCCATGACGCGGCCGCCACCGAGGGGGGCAAGGACGCGGTCGTAGAACGCCGAGCTAGCGCCCGGATCGGCGCACTGAATGGACAGATGATCAAGCATGAACGGGATCATACGGCCCTGTTCGCGCGAGGACATGGTCCAGCAGTACTGCCCGCCCGAGCACTGGTGCGCGAGACTTCATAATTCAGATGGCTTCACGACTCAAGCGCACTGGTTCTCGCGCGACGACCAACCCGGCCGATGCTTCTGTCGCTGCCCTGAGCGGACCGCTCGAGTCGGCGCGAAGACATGACGCGACAAGTGCACTGTTTGTCGTCGATCTCGACAACTTCCATGTCCTCAATAACGGCCTCGGTCGCCGTCTCGGAGACGCAGTCTTAGGGGTTGTCTTGAGCCGGCTCGAACAATGCGTCTCCGGGCTCGGCCAGTGCCTTTCTTGCGGAGGCGACAGGTTCATCGTGCTCGTCTCACAGAGCAAACAGCCGGATCTCGCCACCATGGCAGACCGGCTCATCGAAGCCGTGCGCATGCCCGTTCCTGTCAACGACGACGAGCCCGCATTGGTGATCTCGGCCAGTGTGGGAAGCGTCCTTGACGACGGCGCCGGCGTCGACGAGCTCGTTCGACGTGCCGATATCGCGCTCAGTGTTGCGAAAACAACCGGGATCGCCAGCCACGTGAGTTTCGAGCCCGAGATGCAGCTTGCCGCCGAAGCCGAGGCACGTCTCGAGCGCGAGCTGCGTGAGGCTCTTGATTCGGAGCTGTTGTTCCTCGCCTACCTTCCCGGCGTCGATATCACGACGGGCCGCGTCACTAGTGCTGAGGCGCTCCTGCGCTGGAATCACCCCAAGCGCGGAGTCATCGCGGCCCGCGAGTTCATGCCCGTGCTCGAAAAGAGCGGGACGATCCTCGAGATCGGAAGCTGGGTTATCCAGCAAGCCTGCATGCAGGCCGCCGCCTGGCAGCGCCGAGGCATGAGCCTCGAGATGCATGTCAACCTCTCCGCGCGCCAGATCGCAGCGGACGCGACCCTCGAGGAGCTACGCGACAGCCTGTTCATGAGCCGTCTCGACCCAGCTCTATTGGTACTCGAGGTAGCCGAGGCGACATTCGCAACCGAAACCTCCGCCGTCGCGGCGCGTCTCGAGGAGTTCAAGGCCCTCGGGGTCAGCATCGCCATGGACAGCTTCGGCGCCGCATACTCCGCCTTGAGCCACCTGAAGCAGCTTCCTCTCGACATCGTCGAATTCGACCGTTCCCTAGTGGCCGAGATCGGCCAGGACGCCTCCGCCGCCGCCCTCGTCCGCACGCTGGTGCAAGTCGCCAAGAGCCTGGGACTGCAAACCCTCGCCGTGGGCGTCGAGGACGAGCAGCAACTCAAAGAGCTCCGCGACGCCGGGTGCAGCGGGGCTCTCGGGCACCTGTACTCCGAGCCGGTTGACGCGGACGAGCTCGACAAGGTCTTCAGGGAGTTCGAGCTCGACACGACAGGCTGGTCGCCCGAGCCTTCGGCTGAGCCTGAGCCGGACGAAGTCGTTGAGGAAAGCGAGGCGGTCGACAACCCATGACCCTCCATCGGACACCCGAAGGCCCGAGCGAGGCCGGACCGGCACCGGGCCGAATGGACATCGTGAACCTGATTTGCGCTAAGCGCGACGGGCACGAGCTCAAAGACGCAGAGATCGACTGGATCATGGACGCCTATGTCCGCGGGGCTGTCGCGGATGAACAGGTATCGGCCCTCTTGATGGCGGTGTTCTGGCGCGGTCTGTCGGTCTCCGAGCTGTCACGTTGGACATCGGCGATCATCGCCTCGGGGGAAAAGATGGACCTCTCGGGCCTCACGCGCCCGACGGTGGACAAGCACTCAACCGGCGGCGTCGGCGACAAGGTCTCGCTCATCTTGGTCCCCCTTGTCGCGGCCTGCGGAGCCGCGGTGCCCCAGCTTTCGGGCCGGGGCCTCGGCCATACAGGTGGGACGCTCGACAAGCTGGACTCGATCCCCGGTTGGCGTTCAGAGCTGTCGAATAACGAAGTGCTCACTCAGCTTGAGGAGATCGGCTGCGTCATCTGCGCCGCTGGCGCCGGTCTCGCCCCGGCAGACCGCAAGCTCTACGCACTGAGGGACGTGACAGGGACCGTGGAGTCGATCCCGCTCATTGCTGGCTCGATCATGTCGAAGAAGATCGCCGAGGGCACCGAGTCGCTCGTTCTCGACGTCAAGGTCGGCACCGGTGCCTTCATGACCGAGCGCGAGCGGGCAGGCGAGCTAGCCCGCACCATGGTCCGGCTCGGCCGTGACCACGGGCTCAAGGTGACCGCCGTGCTGAGCGCCATGGACACACCACTCGGGCGCGCCGTCGGCAACGCCCTTGAGGTCACCGAGTCAGTAGAGGTTCTCCAAGGCAAGCATGCCGGCTCAGATCTGGTCGAGCTGACGCTCGCCCTCGCCCGGGAGATGCTCGAGCTGGCCGGCATCGACGCGGACCCCGCCGAGGCACTCGAGGACGGCACGGCTCTTGCCCGCTATCGCGAGATGGTCCTCGCCCAAGGCGGTGACCCCGACGCCGCTCTGCCCCAGGCGCCTAAGGTCGAGCTCGTGAATGCAGATCGGGCAGGCGTCGTCGCTCGGCTCGACGCACGTTCTGTCGGGGTGGCCGCCTGGCGACTTGGCGCCGGCCGGGCCCGCAAGGAGGATCCCGTCAGCGCCGCCGCAGGGATCCTGTGCCGCGTTAAACCTGGTGACGAGGTTGCAAAGGGTCAACCTCTACTAGAGCTTCATACTGAACAACAAGATCGTCTCGCCTGGGCTCGGGCCGCGCTTGTTGGGGCAGTAGTCATCGCCGATGAAGGCCCGGGAAGCGGAGCTGTGGTCCTGGAGGTGATCAAGTGAGCTCGACTCCCACCCTCGAGGAGATCCGAGCCGTGCCGAAGGTACTCCTGCATGATCACCTTGATGGGGGGTTACGCCCGTCCACTGTGGTCGAGCTCGCAGCCGAGCAAGGCTATGGAGATCTTCCGACTACCGACCCTGGGGAACTGGCGGCTTGGTTCGTCTCAGCGGCGCCTCGGCGCGACCTCGTCCGCTACCTGGAGGGCTTCGTACACACAGTCGGAGTAATGCAGACCGCGGAGGCCCTCGAGCGGGTGGCGAGCGAATGTGTAGAGGACCTTGCCGAAGACGGAGTCGTCTACGCCGAGGTGCGTTTTGCCCCGGAGCTTCACACCGAGCGCGATCTGACACTCGAGCAGGTCGTCGAAGCGGTGCTGGCGGGATTCGACAGCGCGATGGCTCGAGCTGTCGCGGCCGGGCGGTCCATCGTCGTCCGCACACTTTTGACCGCGATGCGCACTGCGGCACGTTCGCGCGAGATCGCCGAACTGGCCGTGCGCTACCGCGACGTGGGTGTGGCTGGCTTCGACGTCGCCGGGCCGGAGGCCGGCTATCCGCCGACGGCTCATCTCGACGCCTTCCACCTTGTCCAACGCGAGAACTTCCATGCCACCGTGCACGCGGGCGAGGCGTTCGGGCTTCCCTCGATATGGCAGGCGATCCAGTGGTGCAACGCGGAACGGCTCGGCCACGGAGTGCGTATCGCCGACGACGTCGTGATCGACGAGGACGGCGAGGCCAGCCTCGGACGCCTGGCGGCTTATGTTCGCGACAGGCGCATACCCCTTGAGATGTGCCCGACCTCGAACGTGCACACCGGGGCGGTCCCCTCTCTCGCCGAGCACCCGATCGGGCTTCTGCGTCGGCTCCGCTTCCGGGTCACGGTGAGCACCGACAACCGCCTCATGAGCGGCATCAGCCTTTCCTCGGAGCTCGCCGGGCTCGTCGATGTCTTCGGCTGGACCTGGAGGGACTTGAACTGGCTCACGATCAATGCGATGAAGAGCGCCTTTTGCCCCTTCGAGGACCGATTGGCGCTGATCGACAGCAAGATAAAGCCGGCTTTCGCAGCCTTTGACCCTGCTGCCCGCCCAGGTCCGGGAGGCCACTCGTCTCCGGCTCAGGGCTCCTTCGGCGAAGACGCCCTGATCGACTGACAAAGGGCGGCGACCTCGCTCTCGATCAGAGCAAGCACCGCCTCGGCGCGCGTCCGCTCATCAGCAACGACGTCTTTTTGCACCGGGTCGCCTGCGACCTCCAAATAGGCCTTCAGCTTGGGCTCGGTGCCGCTTGGCCGCAGGACGACACGGGCGCCGCCGGCGAGGCGCAACACGAGCGCATCGGTCGGGGGGAGCTCGGCCGTCCCGGCAGCGAGGTCGACGACCTCGGTGACGTCGAGGCCGCCGAGCGACGGGGGCGGGTCGCTCCTCCAGCGGGCGACGATGCCGGCCATCTCTTCTTGTGCGCCCGGGCCGGAGAGCCTGAGCGACCACTGTGCGGTCGCGTGCACACCGAATCGTGAGGCGAGGTCGTCGAGAAGCTCGCAAATCGAGTGCCCCCGAGCCTTTGCCGTCGCCGCGATCTCGGCCGCGACAAGCGCCGCCGAGAGACCGTCCTTGTCAGCCACGGCGTCAGCCACTTCGTAGCCGAGCGCCTCCTCGTAGCCGAACACAAGGCGAGCCCCCGGACGGCGCAGCGGAGCTCTCGCGATCCATTTGAAGCCGGTGAGAGTCTCGACATAGGCGACCCCGGCCATAGCAGCCATCTTCGAGAGCATGCTCGAAGAGACGATCGTCGTCGCCACGAGCCTGTCGTCGCCATGTGTTGCCGACAGCAGATGGTCCGCGAGGAGCGCCCCCAACTCGTCGCCTGTGAGCCTGCGCCACGCCCCTGTGGCCGGGTCCGGCACTGCCACGGCCAGCCGGTCGGCATCGGGGTCGTTGGCGAGGATGATCTCAGCATTGACACGGACCGCATCGGCAAATGCGAGATCGAGAGCTCCTGGCTCCTCCGGGTTCGGGAACGACACGGTCGGAAACTCGGGATCGGGTACTTCTTGAGCTGCTACGACCGAGACCGGCATGAAACCCGCCTCCTCCAAGAGCCAAGGAAGGACAGCGGCGCCGACGCCGTGAAGCGGCGTGTAGACGATCCTAAGGTCCCGCGCCCCGGCCGGGTCTAGGTGACAGAAGACTTCTCGGCGATAGGCCTCGAGGAGCTCTGTCTCGTCGATCGTCTCGGCGCGGCGGAGAGTGGAGACTGCTGGTAGGGCGAAAGCGTGCGGTGAGGCGCTCGCAGCTGCCTTGGCGATGTGGACGTCATCGGGTGGGATCACCTGGGCACCGTCGGCTGCGTAGACCTTGTAGCCGTTGTCAGCGGCTGGGTTGTGACTGGCGGTGATCATCACTCCGGCCGCGGCATCGAGGTGTTTGACGGCAAAAGCAGTGATCGGTGTCGGCAACGGTCGCGAAAAGACACGGACGCGCACTCCTGCGCTCGTCGCGACCTCGGCGACATCACGGGCGAACTCGGCCGATCCGTTGCGAGCGTCACGCCCGACGACGATCCCTCGGGCGATGGCCTTTGGACCCTGGTCGATTAGCCACTGCGCCACCCCCGCGGTCGTCTTTCGCACGACGAGGCGGTTCATGCGCGCGGGGCCAGCGCCGAGTGCCCCGCGCAACCCCGCCGTCCCGAAACTGAGAGGGTTCTCGAAACGGGCAAGCAACTCGGCCGTGTCGCCCGCCCCGATCAGTGCCGCGAGCTCTTCGCGAGTCGCCGGGTCAGGATCGGCAGCGATCCAGGCTTGCGCCTCGGCTAAAAGAGCGGGCGGTATTTTTTCGGGCTCGTCGGTGCGTGCTGTCACAGCGCCGAGAGCACCCCGCCGATCAGCCCGACCAGGTACGGTGCAGCTTGCGCGCCGGCGGCCAGTACCTCGGCGTGGTCGAGTGGGGTCGGGCTCACTCCCGCGGCAAGGTTCGTCACGAGCGAGATACCGAGCACCGATGCCCCGAGGTGATGGGCTGCGATCGCCTCGAGCGCCGTCGACATCCCGACGAGGTCCGCGCCGAGATTGCGCAGCATCGCGACCTCGGCCGGGGTCTCGTACTGGGGTCCGTTCAGGGCCGCATAGACGCCTTCTGTGATCGTTGGGTCGACGGCCTTGGCGACGGAGCGGAGCTTGGCCGGGTACAGCTCGGTGAGATCCACAAAGCGGCCCTTGTAGGCATGCGGAGGTGGCGGACCGCTCAAGGGCGAGACGCCCGTCAGGTTCAGCTGGTCACGGATCAGCACGGCCTGGCCTGGCCGCATGTCCGGGTCGAGACCTCCCGCGGCGTTGGTCAAGATGACTACCCGGGCGCCTGCAAGCACTGCGGTCCTGACCGGGTGGACGACCTGAGCCGGTGCGCGACCCTCGTAAAGGTGGGTCCGCCCGATGAGCACCAGGACGTGACGGCCCCCGATCCTGAGGTAGCGCAGCTGGCCGTGGTGACCAGCGACAGTCGGTGCCGCGAAGCCTGGCAGGTCACTCGTCGCCAGTTCTGCCTCCGTCGTCCCGAGGCCGTCGGCGACATCCTGCCAGCCGGAGCCGAGGACGACGGCTACCTCGGGGGCCTGTCGTCCGGTCCTCTTGTTCACCTCCGCGCCTGCGGCGGCCGCGAGCTCGAACGGGTCCGATGAGCCACTAGACGCGATCATGTGCCGAACCTTAGAGCTGGGCCGGACGACCGGCACGCGAAGCCGCGGCGGCGCGCCTTAGACCCCGACGGGGTGCCAGACGGTCTTTGTCTCGAGAAAAGCCAGCATGCGCCTTGGCGTTGGGGCGGCATTCCAGTCCGCACCGCCTCTGTCCGGGCGCAGAACGCGCTTCACGTTCGTCACCGCGGCCTGTTCGAGCTCGACGAGGAGCTCTGCCGGGGCACCCGCGAGGTCCAAGGCATCAACATCGCGATGGGCGGCGAGCACGGGCGAAAGTTCGCCAACGCGTCCGGTGAGAAGGTTGACGACGCCGCCTGGAACATCAGAAGTCGCGAGCACCTCAGCGAGGGTGATGGCGGGAAGAGGCCTTCCCTCGCTGGCGACGAGCACGACGGCGTTGCCAGTCACGAGCACCGGCGCGAGCACGCTCACGAGGCCAAGCAAAGAGGAGCTCTGGGGCGCGATCACACCGACCACGCCAGTGGGCTCTGGCACGCTGAAGTTGAAGAACGGCCCCGCCACAGGGTTGGAGGACCCGGCCACCTGGGCCACCTTGTCCGCCCAGCCCGCGTACCAAACCCAGCGGTCGACAGCAGCGTCGACGCTTTGAGCTGACTGCTTGGGCGTCGTCCCCTCGCTCGAGGCAACCTCCTCGGCGAACTGAGCGCGGCGCCCGTCCAACATCTCGGCAACACGGTAGAGGACCTGGCCTCGGTTGTAGGCGGTGGCAGCGGCCCAAGAAGACTGGGCTTTGCGTGCGGCCACGACTGCGTCCCGGACGTCTTTTCTCGAAGCCCGGGCCGCGTTGGCGAGGAATCCGCCCTTCGCGTCGACCACGATGTAGGAGCGACCCGACTCTGATCGTGGGAAGGCCCCTGCGATGTAGAGCTTGTAGGTCTTTTTCACCGACAGGCGTTGCTCAGACATCAAGGTACGCGGCCAGCCCCTGGCGGCCGCCCTCCCTCCCGAATCCCGACTCGCGATAGCCCCCGAACGGGCTCGATGGGTCGAAACGGTTGAAGCTGTTCGCCCACACGACTCCGGCTCGCAGCTGGCCGGCCATCCACAAGATGCGACTGCCCTTTTCTGTCCAGACACCGGCGGAGAGCCCATAGACGGTGTTGTTCGCCTTCGCGACCGCCTCTTCGGGCGTGCGGAAGGTGAGCACCGAGAGCACGGGTCCGAAGATCTCCTCCTGCGCGATCAGGTGCGCCTGTGAGACCCTTGTGAACACCGTCGGGGGGAACCAGTAGCCCTGCGCTGGCAGCTCACACTCGGGCGACCAGCGCACGGCGCCTTCGGCTTCGCCCTCTTCGACCATGCTGCGGATCTTCTCGAGCTGGGCGGCGTTGTTGATAGCACCGAGATCGGTGTTCTTGTCCAACGGGTCGCCGACACGAAGCGTCCCGAGACGCCGCTTCAGCTTTTCGATCACTACATCGGCGATTGACTCTTGCACCAACAGGCGCGAGCCTGCGCAGCAGACCTCGCCCTGGTTGAAGAAGATGCCGTTGACGATGCCCTCGACGGCCTGGTCGACCGGGGCGTCGTCGAAGACGATGTTCGCGGCCTTGCCGCCGAGCTCGAGGGTGAGGTGTTTTCCCGTGCCGGCGAGCGCGCGCTGGAGGTCCTTGCCGATCTCTGTCGAGCCGGTGAAAGCCACCTTGTCGACCCCCGGGTGAGAGACGAGCGCCGCGCCGCAGATGGACCCGGCCCCGGTGAGGACGTTGACGACCCCGGGCGGGAGGTCAGCCTGCTGGATGATCTCCGCGAGGAGCAGAGCTGACAGTGGGGTCGTCGTCGCCGGCTTTAGGACACAGGTGTTGCCGGCCGCGAGCGCCGGGGCAAGCTTCCAGGCCGCCATCATCAACGGAAAGTTCCACGGGATGACCTGCCCGGCCACTCCAAGTGGGCGCGGGTCGGGACCGAAACCTGCGTAGTCGAGCTTGTCCGCCCACCCCGCGTAGTAGAAGAAGTGGGCTGCAGCCAACGGCACATCGACGTCGCGTGACTCCCGGATGGGCTTTCCGTTGTCGAGGCTCTCGAGCACGGCCAGCTCTCGGGAGCGCTCCTGGATCATGCGGGCGATCCGGTAGAGGTACTTCGCCCGCTCGGCACCGGGCATAGGACCCCAGACGTTCTTCTGGGCGCGAGCGGCCGCTTCCACCGCGAGGTCGACGTCGGCCACGCTGGCGGCGGCGATGTCTGCCAGCACCTCCTCGGTGGCGGGGTTCTCGGTCTTGTACGCGTTGGCGCCGGTGGCTTCGACGAAGGCGCCGTCTATGAACAACCCGTAGGACGAGTGGATGTCGACAATGGCCCGCGACTCGGGCGCCGGTGCGTAGTCCCAGGTCATCGCGTCATGACAGGCTGTAGTCCTCGGTTCCGGCATAGGCGCCCGTGAGCTGCTTGGAACGCTGCATCAAAAGGTCGTTCAAAAGGCTGGAAGCGCCGAAGCGGAACAGGGACGGGTGAAGCCAGTCCTCGCCGACGGTCTCGTTCACGATGACGAGGTACCTGATGGCGTCCTTGGCATTTCGGATGCCACCGGCAACCTTTACCCCCACGCGTGTGCCCGTGAGGTCGGCGAAGTCCCGCACGGCCTCCAGCATGACAAGCGCTACGGGGAGCGTCGCGGATGGGCTGACCTTGCCGGTCGAGGTCTTTATGAAATCTGCCCCGCCCACCATCGCCAGATAGCTTGCCCGCCTGACGTTGTCGTAGGTGACGAGCTCGCCTGTCTCCAAGATCACCTTCAGGTGCGCGGTGCCGCCGGCCTGTTTCACTGCCTGTACTTCCTCGAGGACGAGGCCATAACGCCCGCTCAAGAACGCCCCCCGGTCGATGACCATGTCGACTTCGT